>OHFQ01000308.1_pt1 | contig 26268 bp, 20 predicted proteins | sample 1567581 | NCBI WGS metagenome assembly OHFQ01 (sample SAMEA3879559, study PRJEB24766) | human gut metagenome | biome: human-associated habitat; feature: feces | place: USA | collected 1985/1987 | reverse complement strand
TGGCTTCATGCATCGACTGCATCTCAGATGTCAGCCTTTTCAAGGCTTGCGATATATCCGTAACTTGCTTATTCATAGATACAAAGGTACAAAAAATATCCGAGATATCCAAAAATAAAGTGTAAATATTTTATTGGTTTTCAATATATTATCGCCTACTTGTTTTGTCAGGATTGTTGACAAAAAACTCAAAGGAGTGTTATTGCTGAATAGTTACTTTTGCGTACTGTTTAGCCAAAAATTCTTAAACGTCCGTCGTTTACCCCTCCTAATCGAAGAAAAATGTATAACTTTGCGAGCCTTTTATGGATATTGGGGAAATAGCGCCAATAGTAATCAGGTAAAAAGGAAGGGAAAATAAATAATACATGAGACAACTTAAAATTCAAAAGAGCATCACCAACCGCTCCAGTGAAGCACTCGACAAGTACCTCGTAGAGATTGGCCGCGAGCCCATGATCACCGTCGATGAGGAGATAGAACTTGCGCAGGAGATTCACAAGGGCGGCAGAAAGGGTGAGCGCGCCAAGGAAAAGTTGATTAAAGCCAACTTGCGTTTTGTCGTGTCCGTAGCCAAGCAGTATCAGCACCAAGGTCTCTCGCTGACCGATTTGATCGACGAGGGCAACATCGGCCTGGTCAAGGCAGCTGAGAAGTTTGACGAGACCCGCGGCTTTAAGTTTATCTCCTATGCCGTATGGTGGATTCGCCAGAGCATCCTGCAGGCCATCGCCGAGCAGAGTCGCATCGTCCGCTTGCCGCTCAACCAGGTGTCGGCGATCTCCAAGATCAACCAGGTGACCAACGAGTTCATCCAGCAGCACAACCGCCGTCCGTCCATCCATGAGCTTTCGGAGCTGACGGGCATCGACGAGAGCCGCATCCGCCAGAGCCAGAATGCCGACAACCACCACATGAGTATCGACGCGCCGTTTAGCGACGACGACGACAACTCCATGGCCGACATGCTCTCAGGCGGCGAGGACAGCCGTACCGACCGCAGCGTCGATTTCGAGTCGATGAGCGACGACCTCAAGGCCGTGCTGAAGAAGACCCTCAAAGACCGCGAGATCACGATCGTGACGGAGTGCTTCGGTATCGGATGCCACGAGAAGGGACTGGAGGAGATCGGCACGGAGATGGGACTGACGCGAGAACGCGTACGGCAGATCCGCGAGAAGGCTATCGAGAAGATCCGCGAGAGCGGCAACGCCCGCGTACTGATGAAGTATCTCGGATAGGCGCAACATTTTTGTGGGAAAAATCATACTGCCCTGCGACGCAAGTCGTGGGGCTTTCTTGTCTGTACGCTGCGAGCGTTGCGATAGAAATGGAGTAAAAAAAGAGAATCCACATACAAGGCGTATGTGAACCGTCCTTGCGAACTTGCAACCTTACACCTTACACCTTACACCTTACGTTTTCATCTTTCCACTTCGCCATTTTGGATCTTTCGCAGTCGTCAGGACGATACCATAAAACAAAGCAGGCTTGTACGGTTGAAATTACCCAATACGCCCTGAACCAACGGTCACCGGCCGAAGGGAAAGGTAAAGGGCAGAAGTTCCTAGCCCAGGGCGACGCCCTGGGTAATTATGAACACCAACCTGTCGCCCTGAAAGGGCAAAAGCTTTAAAGAAGCAGGCTATAAACAATTCTTTTGCCCTTGCAGGGCGTCTTGTTGATTGCTATTATACCCAGGGCGATGCCCTGGGCTATGGTCTGTTGGGCTTTCAGCCCGTTTCAACCGTACAGGTCGAAATAATTTCGGTTTTATGCCGTAGATTGAAATATTTTTTGTAATTTTACATCCTCAAAACGAATAGCGAAGACAACCTCTATAAACAAGAAAGGAAAAGACAATATGAAACGGTTTCTGATCGTCATACTTCTCACCGCCTTGCTCCCCGACGTATCGATATGGAGCCTCTACCTCAGAGAGGTGCCTTTGCTCGTGAGCATTCTGTGGTTTCTCCCCACCACCCTGCTGACCGCAGCCTGGCTGGCCCTGGTGTTTGAGTTTCGCCACAGTCTTGCCGCGCGCACGCTCAACGGCTGCATCCTCTGCTTCGTCGTGCCCAAGATCTGCTTCCTTCTCTTCCAGATTATCACACCCTGGGCGGGTCTTCTCGCCGCCGTCACGGCCGAGCTCTTGGCCATCTACGGACTGACGCTGGGCTGGCGCCGACTGAAGGTGAGACAGGTGAGGATCTGTTTCCCTACTCTTCCCGCCGCCTTCGACGGCTATCGCCTTCTCCACCTCTCCGACTTCCATCTCGGCACGTTCGGTCGCCACAACCCCTTTGTGCGCCGCGTCATCGAGACGGCCAACCAGCAGGAGGCCGACCTGGTGGTCTTCACGGGCGACTTGGTCAACAAGGTGGCGCGCGAGGCCGTTCCCTATCGCCACGACCTGGCCATGCTCCAGGCTCCCGACGGCGTCTTCGCCATCCTGGGCAATCACGACTATTGCAAGTATGGGCCGAAGCGACGGACGGGATACCACGACCGCAACTTCCACCAGCTGGGACAAGTCGTCCGCAACGTCGGATGGACGCTGCTCCTCGACGAGCACCGAATCCTCCAGCGCGGCAACGATCGTATCGCCATAGCGGGCGTGGAGAATATCGGCAGACCTCCATTCCCCGTCCGGGGAGACCTCGAGAAGGCGGTTCGGGGACTGGAGCCGGACACGTTTACGATCCTCCTCTCCCACGACCCCAACCATTGGCGCGCCGAGGTGGTAGGAAGGAAAGACATTGCGCTGACCCTCGCTGGCCACACCCATGGCGCGCAGGTACGAATCGGTCCGCTGAGCCTGGCCCGCTTTGCCTTCAAGGAGTGGGGAGGCCTTTACCACAAGGGAGCGCAGTGGCTCTACGTGTCGCTCGGACTGGGCGGGTCGTTTCCCTTCAGGCTGGGCGCATGGCCCGAGATGACGGTCATAGAACTGGGAAAGGAATAACGCCCACTCCTTCGCCTACGACTGCTCCTACTCTGTCAACCTACTCCTTTGCCTACGGCTGTTCCTCTTTTGCCATTCGCTCCTTTGCCTACGGTTGTTCCTACTCTACCAACCTCTTCTTTGCCTATGCTGCGGGCTTGGTGGCGACAGGGCGCTTGAATGTCAGTTTCTTGGGGATGTTCACCCATTTGCCTCCCACGACGATTTTCATCGTGCTCCCTTTCAGGCGCTCCAGCGTATAGGTGCCGTCGCGCTCCAGCTTCAGTCGGGCCTCCAGGTCCTCGCTGCCATAGTCGTTGGTGATGACGAGGCGGGCCTGCTTGCCCTTGACCTCCGCATCGACGAAGATCCACTTGCGCGTGTCGCGCTTCGCCCCGAAGTAGCCCGGCACCTGGCCGAAGATCTCCTGTCCGGGCGTGACGACGTCGTTGTGGTAGAAGTCCATCTCGATCCACACCTGATACTCAGTATTCTCTATTCTTCCGGCAAACGTGACCGTGTCGGCGCAGCAGCCTTGCCCCCACACCGACAATACCGAGACCACGAGGGCCATCGCAAGCAACCATCTTTTCATATTCATCTTGTTTTTAAAGTAAAAGTATATATCTTGTGAAATATTCGCCTTGTCTTTTAAACAATTGCCTTGTCTTTTAAAACAATCGCCTTGGTTGTTGTTTGCCTTGTTGAAAAAACAACTGGCTTTTTCTTCATTGAATAGTATAGGCTTATATACAAAAGACTGTAGCAGGGAGCGCCTTGGGTTCTGAATAAGAAAAAAGCCAGATTAAACGGGTTAATCTGACTCTCTCTTCGGTCGGGGCGACAGGATTCGAACCTGCGACCACCTGGTCCCAAACCAGGAGCGCTACCGGGCTGCGCTACACCCCGAATGCTTTCAGCTTCAAAGCGGGTGCAAAGATACTACGATTTTTCCAATTGACAAAGAAAAAGGACAGAATTTTCAGTTTAAAGCCTGAAAACGGCTGAACTTCCTGCGTCAAACAGCGTTGGCAGTCTCCCGCACCAGCAGCACGGGAGACTGCTCCTATTGCTCTGCAGGCTTCCGATATTCGAAGCATCCGATGTCGGGCCGCTCGTCGCGGGGCAGTCCGTCGCGGTCGGTGCGTCCCCATCCCTCTGGCGAAACCGCCGCCGAGTCGATGGCGTGGGAGACGCTGTCGAGGTGGAAGTCGAAGTACTGCTTGTCATAGTCGATCTTGACGAAGTTCTTTCGCCCGAAGGCCGTCGTGTCCTTGACGTTCTCCCAGATCACCCCCTTGTAGTGGGCCTCGTCGATCGTCTCGGGTTCTCCGGTGCGCAGCAGACAGTGGTCGAACAAGTAGGTCGCCGTCTCCACGTCGGAGAAATTGCCCATGATCTCGTCGTCGGAGTAGCCCGTGACGATGGTGTTGAAGATGTCAAATCGCGTCAGCGGTATCGTCACGTCGCCCTCGTAGCGGTCGCCGAAGCGGAGCGCCACGCCCACGGGCTTTCCAAGGTCGAAGGGGAAGAACTGCGCCAGGGTGCAATGGCGCATCACCACGCTGCCGCCCGTGATGGAGACGCAGTCGATGGAAGCATTGGTGACCTGCGTGTTGTAGAGGTCGAGCTGACACCCCACGGCATAGAGGCCATAGCCCTGGCAGTTGTGCACCGTACTGTTATAGAGGCGGAGTTTGGTGCGGTCGGCCGCGGAGGAGTCGCAGACGATGCCGTTGTAGGCCGAGTGGAGGTCGGTATATTGGATCTCGTTGTCGAAAGAAGAGGCGTGGAGCCGTATGCCCTGCCACTGTCCCGAGACACGGTCGTAGGGCAGGTAGTCGAACATGCGGTCGATACGGTCGCCGCGCAGCGTGACGTTGGCCTCGGGCGTTCCCTCGGCGCGCAGCGTGCCATAGACGTCTATGCCAGCATGGTTGGAGAAGTAGAGTGTCGTGCCCGCTCCGATGGTGAGCGTGGCGGCGCTATCCACCTCTATGTTTCCTTTAACCACGATGGGTCTTGTGCTCTGTATCAGCGTGTCACGACTTATCTTTAAACCATCCAGTAGGGTGGCGTCCCAGGACCAAGCCCGTAGGTTGACCTTCTGCTCCACCCCACTCTCCAGGGTGAAGACCAGGTCGTCCTCCAGCAGTTCCGGCACCTCGGAATGGGTGTCGGCAGAGGTCAGCTCTACGAAGACGCGCAGCGAGTCGTCCTTGCGCAGTTCCACGCCGCCGACCTGATAGCCGCTGGCCTGTCCGAGGTACATTCCATCGACATTGACGCGGAAGCCCGTCTGATTGCCCTTGCGCAGGCGGACGCTGGTGCATCGCAGGCCGTCGCCCGATCGGTTATAGACCCAGAAGGTGCGGGTCGTGGTGGGCACGCGGGAGAAGGTCGTGTCGAGACTTACCGTGTCGGCAGAGAAGGCCAGCCGGTGGTCGGGCGACGCCGAGAAGGAATCGTCGTCGCTACAGGCCGCCAAGGATAGGACGGCCAAGGGGGCGGCTAAGAGCAAGAGCCGCAAACTCGTCATTTTCATACCTATCAGAACGGCATTCCGTGCAAAATATTGTGCCTTTATCCCGTCCTTTTTCCTCCATCTGCCACACAAAACCCAAATCGCTTGAAAGTTTTCCGCAAAAACTTTCCGTAATCGGCTGAAAATAGTTAATTTTGCACGAAAATTACAAAACGAGGTTTGAACAAAAGAAATTACATAACAATCTAGATTCAACTATGTCAGAAACAATTAAGCTACGTAAGGGCTTGGACATCCGTCTGAAAGGACGTGCCGCAGAGACCGTTACCCGCTTGAAGCCGTCGGCAGAGTACTCGCTCGTGCCCGACGATTTCGTTGGTGTGACGCCGAAGGTGGCCGTCAAGGAGGGCGACCATGTCCGTGCGGGCGACGCGTTGTTTGTCAACAAGCGTTTCCCTGAGGTGGGCTTTGCGTCCCCAGTCAGCGGAACGGTGACGGCTGTTGTGCGTGGTGATCGCCGCAAGGTGCTCCGCGTCACGGTGAAGGCCGACGCCCAGCAGGAGTATGCCGATTTTGGTGTGAAGGATCCCTCGAAGCTCGATGGAGCTGCCGTTGTCAAGGCCTTGCTTGAGGCTGGTCTCTTCGGCTACATCGACCAGCTTCCCTATGCCGTCTCCACCACTCCCGACACGATGCCGAAGGCCATCTTTGTCTCCGCCCTCCGCGACAAGCCGCTGCAGGGCGACTTCGAGCTGGAGCTGAAGGGCCAAGAGAAGGACTTCCAGGCTGGTATCACGGCTTTGTCGCGCATCGCGCGCGTGCATCTTGGCGTGGGCGCTCAGCAGACCTCCCAGGCGCTGCTTGGTGCGAAGAACGCTGAGGTGACGGTCTTCGACGGTCCCTGTCCTGCCGGCAACGTCGGTGTGCAGGTGAACCACCTTGACCCGGTCAACAAGGGCGAGACGGTCTGGACGGTCGATCCCACGGCCGTGCTCTTCTTCGGTCGCCTGTTCAACACGGGCAAAGTCGATCTGCGCCGCATGGTAGCCGTGGCAGGCAGCGAGATCAAGTCTCCCGCCTATGTCGAGGCTTTGGTCGGCACGCCGCTGAAGGAGATCATTGCCGGCAACGTGAAGAGCGACCGCCATGTGCGTCTGCTCAACGGCAACCCGCTCACGGGCCGCATCGCCAACGACGAGAGCGTATTGGGCGCACACACCTCCGAGGTCTGTGCCATCCCCGAGGGCGACGACGTCGATGAGCTGGCCGGTTGGATCATGCCGCGTGCCAACACGTTCTCCACCTCTCGCAGCTACTTCTCGTGGTTGCAGGGCAAGAAGGAGTACACGCTCGACGCGCGCATCAAGGGTGGCGAGCGCCGCATGATCATGAGTGGTGAGTACGACCGCGTGCTGCCGATGGACATCTATGGTGAGTACCTTGTCAAGGCTATCATCACGGGCAACATCGACAAGCAGGAGCAGTTGGGCATCTACGAGGTGAGCCCGGAGGACTTCGCGCTGGCCGAGTTTGTGGATAGCTCGAAGCTGCCTCTGCAACAGATTGTGCGTCAGGGTCTTGATATCCTCCGTAAAGAAAATGCTTAAACAAGAAAGTTACAGATATGAGTCTTAGAAATTATCTCGACAAGATACGTCCGAACTTTGAGGAGGGCGGCAAGCTCCACGCTTTCCGTAGTGTCTATGATGGTTTCGACACATTCCTTTATGTGCCGCACACGACATCCAAGAGCGGTGTCTCCATCCACGACGCTATCGACTCGAAGCGCATCATGAGCTTTGTGGTCATCGCATTGTTGCCCGCCATGCTCTTCGGAATGTACAACATCGGATACCAGAACGCCGTGGCCGCAGGCAAGCTGGCCGAGGCTACGTTCATGGGTATGTTCCTCTATGGCTTCGCTGCCATGCTGCCCAAGATTCTCGTCAGCTATATTGTCGGTCTCGGCATCGAGTTTGCCTGGGCCCAGTACAAGGGCGAGGAAATTCAGGAGGGCTACCTCGTCTCCGGTATCCTGATTCCGCTGATCATCCCCGTCTCTACGCCGTTGTGGATCCTGGCCCTGGCCGTTGCCTTCGCCGTCGTCATCGGCAAGGAGATCTTCGGTGGTACGGGTATGAACGTCTTCAACCCCGCGCTCCTCGCGCGTGCGTTCCTTTTCTTCTCCTACCCCAGCAGCATGACTGGCGACACCATCTGGGTGGCCACGGAGCCGATCTTGGGTATGGGTTTCAAGGCCCCCGACGGCTACACGATGGCCACTCCGCTGGGTGAGATCGCTCAGCACGCCGACGTCTCCGCCAGCTTCAACGACATGATCATCGGTCTCATCCCGGGATCCATGGGCGAGACCTCCGTCATCGCCATCGCCATTGGCGCCGTGATCCTGCTGTGGACGGGCATTGCCTCCTGGAAGACCATGCTGAGCGTGTTCCTCGGCGGCGGTCTGATGGCCGTGGTCTTCGAGCAGCTGGGCATGAGCAGCATCCCCTGGTATGAGCACATCGTGCTCGGCGGTTTCTGCTTCGGTGCCGTCTTCATGGCCACCGACCCTGTCACCTCGGCCCGTACCGAGAGTGGTAAGTGGGTCTATGGTGCGCTCATCGGCATCATGGCCGTTGTGGTGCGCGTGATGAACCCCGGCTACCCCGAGGGCATGATGCTCGCCATCCTCTTCGGCAACATGTTTGCTCCGCTGATCGACTACTGCGTGGTGGACCGCAACATCAGCCGCCGCAGCAAGCGTGGGGCGCAAAAGAATGCTAACCAATAAGTAAGGAGGAAAGAAAGATGAAAACAAACACCAATTCATACACCATCATCTATTCGGTCGTCCTCGTTGTGGTCGTGGCATTGATGCTCGCATCCGTCTATCAGGCTTTGAAGCCGCAGCAGGATGCCAACGTGATGCTCGACACACAGAAGCAGATCCTCTATGCGCTCAACCAGGACCGCGACATGACCAATGAGGAGGCTGCCAAGCTCTGGCAGAACCTCGTCGAGGCCGACGACATGATCGACGCCAACGGCAACGTGGTCGAGGCTGGCAAGCAGGGCGGCACGGAGGCTGGTTTCCAGCACCTCAACTCCGCCGAGGCCAAGGACGGCAAGCTCGTCGTCTTCCGCTGCAAGGTGGATGGCGAGACGAAGTATGTCATCCCCGTCTATGGCAACGGCCTCTGGGGCCCCATCAGCGGTTTCATCGCCGTCAATGGCGACAAGACGACTGTCTTTGGCGCCTACTTCAACCATGAGGGCGAGACTGCCGGCTTGGGTGCCGAGATCAAGGACAACAAGAAGTGGCAGGACCTGTTCAAGGGCAAGGAGCTCTTCGCCAACGGCGACCGCGACCACGTCGCTCTCTCCGTGGAGAAGAAGGTCACCGACCCCAAGACGCAGGTGGACTGCGTGACGGGTGCCACCATCACCTCCAACGGTGTGGCCGACATGCTCAAAGCCGAGAAAGGCGGCCTGCAGCCCTATGTTAAATTCTTTAATGCTAAGTAAGAAAAGATGGCTTTATTCAGTAAACAAAACAAAGAGGCTCTGACCAATCCCTTCAACCTTGACAACCCTGTCTTGGTTCAGGTGCTGGGTATTTGCTCCGCCTTGGCCGTCACTTCGCAGCTGAAGCCGGCTATCGTCATGGGCCTTGCCGTAACAATCATCACGGCATTTTCCAATACGATCATCTCCATCATCCGCAACACCATCCCCAACCGCATCCGTATCATCGTGCAGCTGGTGGTCGTTGCCGCGCTGGTGACGGTGGTCAACCAGGTGCTCAAGGCCTTCGCCTACGACGTGAGCGTGCAGCTCTCCGTCTATGTCGGTCTGATCATCACCAACTGTATCCTCATGGGTCGTCTGGAGGCCTTTGCCATGACCAACAAGCCTTGGCCCTCGTTCCTCGACGGCATCGGCAACGGACTGGGCTACGCGCTCATCCTTGTCATCGTCGGTGGCGTGCGCGAGTTCTTCGGCCGCGGATCGCTGCTGGGCTTCCAGCTCATCCCCGAGAGCGTCTATCAGGCTGGCTACATGAACAATGGTATGATGACCATGTCGGCTACGGCCCTCATCCTCGTGGGATGTGTCATCTGGGTACACCGTGCCTATTTCTACAAGGAGAACAATTAAGGAGGAGATATAAGTTATGGAACATATAATCAGTCTATTTTTCCGGTCCATCTTCGTGGACAACATGGTATTCGCCTTCTTCCTCGGCATGTGCTCGTTCCTTGCCGTTTCCAAGAACGTGAAGACCTCGGTGGGACTCGGTGCCGCCGTCACCTTCGTGCTGGTGGTCACGCTGCCCGTCAACTATCTCCTTCAGACGAAGGTGCTCGACCCGCTGGGCCTGGGCTTCCTGAGTTTCATTCTCTTCATCGCCGTCATTGCAGGTATCGTCCAGATTGTGGAGATGGCCGTCGAGAAGTATTCCCCGTCGCTCTATGGTGCGCTGGGTATCTTCCTGCCGCTGATCGCCGTGAACTGCGCCATCATGGGTGGTTCGCTCTTCATGCAGCAGCGCATCGGTCTCGACCCCGCCTCCTCACAGTACATCGGCAACGTCTGGGACGCCATTTCCTTCGCCTTCGGCTCAGGACTGGGCTGGATGCTCGCCATCGCCTCGATGGGTGCCATCCGCGAGAAGATGGAGTACTGCGACGTGCCCAAGCCCCTGCAGGGTCTCGGCATCACATTTATCACCGTCGGCCTCATGGCATTGGCCATGATGTGCTTCTCAGGACTTAAAATTTAATATTACCGTATGGATATCAATTTCATTATCAGCAGTGTAGGAGTGTTCCTTGCGGTAATACTCCTGTTGGTTGTCATCCTGCTCTTGGCCAAGAAGTTTCTTAGCCCGAGCGGAAAAGTGACCATCACGATCAATGGCGACAAGCAGCTGAACGTCGATCAGGGATCGAGCATCATGGCCACGCTCAACGAGAACGGCATCTACCTGCCCTCCGCTTGTGGCGGAAAGGCCAGCTGCGGACAGTGCAAGCTGCAGGTGCTCAGCGGTGGTGGCGAGATCCTCGACTCCGAGCGTCCCCACTTCACGCGCAAGCAGATTAAGGAGAACTGGCGCCTGGGTTGCCAGTGCAAGGTCAAGGGCGACATGAGCGTCAAGGTGCCCGAGTCTGTGATGGGCGTCAAGGAGTGGGAGTGCACCGTGCTTTCCAACAAGAACGTCTCCTCCTTCATCAAGGAGTTCAAGGTGGCCCTGCCCCCGGGCGAGCACATGGACTTCGTGCCGGGTTCCTACGCCCAGATCAAGATTCCTGCCTACGACTGCATCGACTACGACAAGGACTTCGACAAGAACGACATCGGCGAGGACTATATCGCAGCCTGGAAGAACTTCAACATCTTCTCGCTGAAGGCTCGCAACCCCGAGCCCACGATCCGCGCCTACTCCATGGCCAACTACCCCGCCGAGGGCGACATCATCACCCTGACGGTGCGTATCGCCACGACGCCGTTCAAGCCGCGTCCCGAGGTAGGATTCCAGGATGTGCCGACCGGTATCGGTTCCAGCTACATCTTCTCCTTGAAGCCTGGCGACAAGGTGATGATGTCGGGTCCCTACGGCGACTTCCATCCCAACTTCGAGTCTAAGCGCGAGATGATCTGGATTGGTGGTGGTGCTGGTATGGCTCCGCTCCGCGCCCAGATCATGCACATGACGAAGACGCTCCACTGCACCGATCGCGAGATGCACTTCTTCTATGGCGCGCGCTCGCTGACCGAGGCCTTCTTCCTGGAGGACTTCTGGGAGCTGGAGAAGGAGTTCCCCAACTTCCACATGCACCTCTCCCTCGACCGTCAGGATCCGAAGGCCGACGAGCTGGGTGTGAAGTACTACACGGGCTTCGCCGTCAACTGCATCCGCGACACCTATCTGAAGGACCACGACGCTCCCGAGGATTGCGAGTACTACCTCTGCGGTCCTCCCATGCTCATCAAGACCGTCACCGACTATCTCGACAGTCTCGGTGTGGAGCCGGAGAGCATCATGTACGATAACTTCGGATAATCAAGAAGACGAACCATCGCAAGTAAATTGCATATAACGAGAAAAGCCGCTGACCATTCAGCGGCTTTTCTCGTACTTTTTTTTCTACTCGTACTTTTTTTCTACTCGTACTTTTTTTCTACTTGTACTTATATTCGTGCTTATACTTGTGCGTGTATTTATACCTATATTAGGTAGCGCTATCGAGCGTCTTGGCCAGGCCCTCTGCCTACCGTTGTCGTAGGCAGACCGTCCTCCCATGAATATGGTTGGCTGGCCAGGCCTTGGCCTACTGATGCTGCTCGCGGAGCAGGTCGTTGACCGTCTTGACGGGATTGAACGTAGAGAGCGGCACTTCGACGAAGACCGTGTTCCAGTCGCTCATCGCGCCATTCCACAGTCCCGGGAGCTCCAGGGCCTTCAGTTCGCGTCCGTTCTTGCTCTTCGTGCTGATGAAGCCCGTGGAGGGATCCACAAACTTCGGGAGGTCGAACGCCACGCCCTTGTAGTCGATGACGCCACAGACGAGGTCCACGGGATTGAAATGCGTACCCTCGGAGAACATCCGCTGGTAGGCCTCGTTGGCCTTGTCGATTTGGCTCGACTCCAGGATCTGCAGGCTCACCGTGCCGTCCTGGTTGTAGGCGAGGAACGGGCCTCCGCCGGGCTCACCCACATTCTTCACCATACCACAGACGCGGATCGGTCGGTGCAACTTGCGGTGCAGGTAGTCGGCACGCTCCTGGTCGCTCCATCCCGCCTTCTCCTTCGGCGGCAAACACCAGAGCGTATGCTCCAGGAAGTCTTCCATCTCGGCCAGTTTCTCCTTCGTCGGCGTGGCCTCGTCGAGCGATCTAAGATAGTCAAAGACGCGCTCCTGCAGCGCCACGAGGACGCCACCCAGCAGCGCCTTGTAGGTGACGGTGTCCTCCTTCAACCGGTCGGGCACCACGTTGTCGATGTTCTTGATGAAGACCACGTCGGCCTCCAGGTCGTTGAGGTTCTCGATGAGCGCGCCGTGTCCACCCGGTCTGAACAAAAGCGACCCGTCTTCGTTGCGGAAGATCGAGTTGTCGGGATTGGCCGCCACGGTGTCCGTGCTCGGTTTCTGCTCCGAGAAGGAGATGTCGTAGCGCACCTGGTACTTCTCCGCATACTTCCCTACCCGCTTCTCCACCTCCGCCTTGAACAAAGGAAGGTGCTCGTGCGAGACGGTGAAGTGGATGTGGGCCTCGCCGTTGGTGCTGGCGTAGCGTGCGCCCTCCACGAGGTGCTCCTCCATGGCCGTGCGCGCCCCGTCCTCATAGCGGTGGAAGCGGAGCAAGCCCTTCGGCAGTTGGCCGTAGTTGAGGCCGCGCTCCTCCAGCAGGTTGGCCACGACGGCCTTGTGTCCTCCTGCGGCCAGCAGGTCGTCGATTCCCTTGCCCTCATTCTTCAGGCAGGCAGCGTCGAGCTCGGAGAAGAAGGCAAACTGGTGGATGTGGTCGAAAAACTCGTGTTCGAAACTCGTCTGCGGGGCGTCGTAGTCGGCGTCGAGGAAGGCGAACAAATTCTTGAACATGCGGCTGGCAGCGCCCGAGGCGGGTACAAACTTCGTCACCCGGTGCTTCCCGGCCTTGTAGGCGTCCCACTGGCGGATGTACTCCTCGCGCTCGGCGTCCGTCGGTGCCAGGATGCCATGACCCACGGTGGCTGCGGAGTCGAGCCTCAGAAAGGGGAATCCGCGCTTGAAATCATCCATCTGCTTCTGCAGCTGCTCTTCGGCAATGCCCTTGGCAGCAATCTGTTGCAAGTCTTGTTGTGTCAGCATATCCTTTTGCGATATTAATATTATAAATAAGGTGGTCTATTTGTTGTCCTCTAACCAATGCACAAATATACTTACTTTTTCTTAAATCGGGAAATATTCAGATGAAATTTCGTAACTTTGTAGCATCATTCATCAAAGCAACGTCAGCCAATGGAAGAAAAATTCGTTTTCACCGAGGAAGAAAAGCACGCCTGCGAGGCACTTACTAAGGAGATTCACGAGATGCTCAACGACACCCTGACCGGTACTGACGTGGAGCGTCTGCGCACCCATATCCATTCTGAGATCGAGGCTCGCCACATCGAGCGCGACCGCTTCGGCCTCAATCCCGTCCTCAAGGCTTTGATGACGGCGAAGGTGGCCGTCGGCGACATCGGCCTGCGCCGTGACAGTCTGCTGGCCATCATGCTCTACGAGAGCGTGCTTCGCGGCCACTATGACACGACGCTGGCGCGCAAGGACTTCGGCGAGGGCGTGGCGACGATCCTCCAGGGCCTCGTCCGCGTCCAGGAGCTCTACAGCAAGACTCCCATTGTGGAGAGCGAGAACTTCCGCAACCTGCTCCTCTCCTTCGCCGAGGACATGCGCGTGGTGCTCATCATGATCGCCGACCGCGTCTGCCTGATGCGCCAGATACGCGACACGCCCAACAAGGAGGCACAGCACGAGGTGGCCGAGGAGGCCAGTTACCTCTACGCCCCCTTGGCCCACAAACTGGGCCTCTACCAGCTCAAGAGCGAGCTGGAGGACCTCTCGCTGAAGTATCTCGAGCACGACGCCTACTATCTGATCAAGGAGAAACTCAACGCCACGAAGCGTTCCCGCGACGCCTACATCGAGCGCTTCATCGGTCCGGTGAGCAAGCACCTCACCGAGGCCGGACTCAAATTTCATATCAAGGGCCGCACCAAGTCGATCCACTCCATTTGGCAGAAGATGAAGAAGCAGAAGTGTGGCGTCGATGGCATCTACGACCTCTTTGCCATCCGCATCATCCTCGACTCCCCGCTGGAAAAGGAGAAGATGCAGTGTTGGCAGGCCTACTCCATCGTCACCGACATGTACCAGCCCAACCCGAAGCGCCTGCGCGACTGGATCAGCGTGCCGAAGTCCAATGGCTACGAGTGTCTCCACATCACCGTGCTCGGTCCTGAGCAGAAGTGGGTGGAGGTGCAGATCCGCACCGAGCGCATGGACGAGGTGGCCGAGCATGGCCTCGCCGCCCACTGGCGCTACAAGGGCGTGAAGGCCGACGGCGGCGGCATGGAGGAGTGGCTCGCCTCGATCCGCACCGCCCTGGAGGCAGGCGACAACCTGGAGGTGATGGACCAGTTCAAGCTCGACCTCTACGAGGACGAGGTCTATGCCTTCACCCCGAAGGGCGACCTGCTGAAGTTTCCCAAGGGAGCCACCGTGCTCGACTTCGCCTACCATATCCACTCGCGCGTCGGCGACACCTGCGTCGGCGGCAAGGTCAACGGCAAGAATGTCTCCTTCCGCACGCCCCTCCACAGTGGCGATACGGTCGAGATCCTGACGGCCAGCAACCAGACCCCGAAGCCGGAGTGGCTGCGCATCCTCGTCACCTCCCGTGCCCGCGCCAAGCTGCGCCTCTCGCTCAAGGAGACACGTCAGAAGCAGGGCCTCTACGCCAAGGAGCTGCTGGAGCGCCGCCTCAAGAACAAGAAGCTCGACTACGACGAGGCCACCGTCGCCCACCTCATCCGCAAGATGGGCTTCAAGGAGCAGAGCGACTTCTACCACCAGATCGCCGAAGGCCGCCTCGACCCCACCCGCGTCCTCGACGAATACCAGGCCCTGGTCGACCAGAGCCAGGTCAAGGAGCGCGAGGCCGAGAGCGCGGAAAACTTCGAGTATGCCCACCCCGCCACCACCGAGGTCAAGAAGAACGACGACGTGCTCATCATCGACAAGAGCCTCAAGGGCATCGACTTCTCGCTCGCCCGCTGCTGCCACCCCATCTATGGCGACAAGGTGTTTGGCTTCGTCACCGTCAATGGCGGCATCAAGATCCACCGTGCCGACTGCCCCAACGCTGCCGAGATGCAGCGCCGTTTCGGCTACCGCATCGTCCGTGCGCAGTGGAGCGGCAAGGGCAGTTCCCACTACGACATCACGCTGCGCGTCATCGGCAACGACGACATCGGCATCGTCAGCAACATCACCAACATCATCAGCAAGGACGAGAAGATCGTGATGCGATCCATCAATATCGACTCCCATGACGGCCTGTTCTCGGGCAATCTTGTCGTGCAGCTCGACGACAAGTCGAAGCTCAACCTGCTGATCAAGAAGCTGCGCACGGTCAAGGGCGTGAAGCAGGTGATCAGACTTTAGACTGAGCCCATCGCCTGCCTTGTGGATCTTGTCCCGCGCGCGGCCAGCCTGTCGCCCGCGCTTGCAGCCACCCCATTGCCTGCCTTGCGGCCAACCTAATGCCGCATTGTGCGGGCAAAGTCAAGGTTTCGCACGGATTTTTCCATGAAATAGGAATTTTCTTTGTACCTTTGCACGCCAAAACACAGAAGACAATAAGATAATGAAGCAAAATACAACGATACGGATGATGTTGTCGGACTACGACGGCGACCCCTCGGCGCTGGCCAAGGAGGTCGGTTCCGTGGATGGTCCCATCCCCGTCCTCATCACCCGCAATCTGATCCCCTTCCCCGGCGTCATGACCCCGATTCTCATCGGGCGCCAGCCGAGTTTGAAGCTGCTGGATTACCTCCGCGATCATCCCGACCAGACCTTTGCCGTGTTCGCACAGAAAGACGCCAGCGTGGACTACCCCATCCAGGAGGACCTCTTCGAAGTGGGCGTCTATGCCAAGCTCGTCAAGGAGTTTGAGGTGCCCGGATCCAACAATGAGCATTCGGCCATCGTGATCGCCTCGGCGCGCTGCCGTCTCAAGTCGCTCGACGACGCCAACAACTTCTTCACCGCCGAGACGGAGATGATCCCTGAGGTCTTCCCCGCAGAAGACGACAAGGAGTTTGCCGCGGCCGTGGAAGGTCTGCGCCAGGGCGTGGAGATCTATGTGAAGATGAACGACGACATCCCCAACGAGGCGATGGTCGCCCTGCAGAACATCAGCAACCACCTCTCCATCGTCAATTTCGTCGCCTCCAACATCGTCAGCAACATTTACGACAAGATCATGCTGCTGGAGGAGGACAACATGAAGCTGCGACTGTTCAAGCTGTTGAAGGTCCTCAACCGCGAAACCCAGTTCTTGCACATCAAGAAGAACATCCAGAACAAGACGCGCGCCGACATCGACGAGCAGCAGAAGGAGTACTTCCTCCACCAGCAGATCAAGAACATCCGCGAGGAGCTGGGCGACAGCGGCGAGTCTGAGGACAAGAGGGAGCTCAAGAAGAAGGCCTTCCTCAAGCCCTGGCCCGATGAGGTGAGCAAGCTCTTTGCCAAGGAGCTCGCCAAGCTCGACAATATCAATCCCCAGTCGCCCGACTACAGTGTCCTGCTCAACTACCTGCAGACGCTCGTCTCGCTGCCGTGGGGCGTATATACCAAGGACCGCCTTGACCTGAAGCGTGCGCAGCGCGTCCTCGACCGCAACCACTACGGCATGGAGAAGGTGAAGGAGCGCATCCTGGAGTACATGGCCGTGCTCCGCCTCCGTGGCGACCTGAAGTCCCCCATCCTCTGCCTCTACGGTCCTCCGGGCGTCGGCAAGACCTCGCTGGGCAAGAGCGTTGCCGAGGCCATGGGCAGAAAATACGTCCGCGTCTCGCTGGGCGGCCTCCACGACGAGGCTGAGGTGCGCGGCCACCGCCGCACCTATATCGGCGCCATGCCCGGACGCATCATCAAGAGCATCCTCAAGGCTGGCTCCTCCAACCCCGTCTTCATCCTCGACGAGATCGACAAGGTGACGCAGAACACCGTCAATGGCGACCCCGCGTCGGCCCTCCTGGAGGTGCTCGACCCGGAGCAGAACAACGCCTTCCACGACAACTACCTCGACACCGACTACGACCTCTCCAAGGTGCTCTTCATCGCCACGGCCAACGACCTCAACACCATCCCCCGTCCGCTGCTGGACCGTATGGAGGTGATTCCCGTCAGCGGCTACATCACCGAGGAGAAGATAGAGATCGCCAAGCGCCACCTCGTCCCCCGCGAACTGGAGAACACGGGTCTCGACCAGGTGGAGCCCAAGCTGAAGTTTACGAAGGCCTCCCTGGAGAAGGTCATCGAAAACTACACCCGCGAGAGCGGTGTGCGCCAGCTGGAGAAGCAGATCAACAAGGCGCTGCGCAAGCTCGCCTTCCGCCAGGCCACCGACGGCCAGCTGCCCTCCAACAAGATCACCCCCGACATGCTGCCGGGCCTGCTGGGCAAACCGCCCTTCTACCGCGACATCTACCAGGGCAACGACTACGCGGGCGTGGTGACGGGCCTGGCCTGGACCAGCGTGGGCGGCGAGATCCTCTTCATCGAGACCTCGCTCTCCAAGGGCAAGGCCGGCAAACTGACGCTCACGGGCAATCTCGGCGACGTGATGAAGGAGAGCGCCGTCATCGCCCTGGAGTACGTCAAGGCCCATATCGACGCCCTGGGCGTTGACTACCGCCTCTTCGACCAGTGGAACATCCATATCCACGTGCCGGAGGGCGCCACGCCCAAGGACGGCCCTTCTGCGGGCATCACCATCGCCACCTCCCTGGCCTCGGCGCTGACCCAGCGCAAGGTGCGCAAGAACACGGCCATGACGGGCGAGATCACGCTGCGCGGCAAGGTGCTGCCCGTCGGCGGCATCAAGGAGAAAATCCTCGCCGCCAAGCGTGCCGGCATCACCGACATCGTGATGTGTGCCGAGAATCAGCGCGACGTGGAGGAGATCCCCGAGATCTATCGCAAGGGCGTCACCTTCCACTATGTGGAGAACGTGCAGCAGGTGTGGGACTTCGCCCTCACCGACGAACTGGTGGCCCACCCCGTCCAGCTCGTCGTCGAGGAGACTACGGATCAAAAGGAGGAGAAGGGCCAATGACGTTCGAACTGCAGTACACCGACGCCTACAGCGACGCGCGGGCCGGCCGCATCCAGACGGCCCATGGCGAGATCCTCACCCCCATCTTCATGCCCGTGGGCACGGTGGGCAGCGTGAAGGGAGTCCACTTCCGCGAACTCCAGGAGCAGGTGAAGGCCCAGATCATCCTGGGCAACACCTACCACCTCTACCTCCGCCCCGGCTGCGAGGTGCTCCGGGCCGCTGGTGGCCTCCATCGCTTCAACGGCTGGGACCGCCCGATCCTCACCGACTCCGGCGGCTTTCAGGTCTTCTCTCTCACGGGCATCCGCAAGCTCACGGAGGAGGGCTGCGAGTTTCGATCCCACATCGACGGTTCGAAGCACATCTTCACCCCCGAGCGCGTGATGGACATCGAGCGCGTCATCGGTGCCGACATCATCATGGCGCTCGACGAGTGTCCGCCGGGCAAGAGCGACTACGCCTACGCCAAGAACAGCCTTGGGCTTACCCAGCGCTGGCTCGACCGCTGCTTCAAGCGTTTCCGCGAGACCGAGCCCCTCTACGGCTACCCCCAGGCCCTCTTTCCCATCGTCCAGGGCTGCACCTATCCCGACCTGCGGAGCGAGGCGGCTAAGTACGTCGCCGACAAGGGCGCCGAGGGCAATGCCATTGGCGGACTGGCCGTGGGCGAGCCCACCGAGGTGATGTACGAGATGATTGAGGTCGTCAACGCCATCCTGCCCAAGGACAAGCCGCGCTACCTCATGGGTGTGGGCACGCCCCAGAACCTGCTGGAGGGCATCGCCCGCGGTGTCGATATGTTCGACTGCGTGATGCCCACGCGCAACGGCCGCAACGCCATGCTCTTCTCCTACGAGGGCACGATGAACATGCGCAACAAGAAGTGGGAGGCCGACTTCTCGCCCCTCGACCCCACGGGCTGCGAGATCGACCGCATCACCTCCAAGGCCTACCTCCACCACCTCTTCAAGGCGGGCGAGCTGCTGGCGATGCAGATAGCCAGCATCCACAACCTCGCCTTCTACCTGCGGCTCGTCACCGACGCCAGGGCCCACATCCTCCAGGGCGACTTCACCCAGTGGAAGTCTTCCGTCATCGACCAGCTCGGGCGGAGGATATAGGCCCGGCTCCTTTACGTTCGCAGGACAGACTCTAAAAACAAATTTTTCGACATGCAGATGGGAGAGACCATAGACAAGATGAGGCGCAGGATGCCCCAGCCCGAGACGATACGCCGGGCGGGGGCCAGGGTGGCGCGTGTGCTGCGCAAGTTGTCGCCCAAGCACCTTTTCGGTCGTCTCGACTGGTACATCATCCGGAAGTTTATCGGCACCTACATATTCTCCATCGTGCTGATCATCTCCATCGCCCTGGTCTTCGACTTCAACGAGAACCTCTCGAAGTTTACGAAGTACCATGCGCCCTGGCGTGCCATCGTCTTCGACTACTACGCCAACTTCATCCCCTACTACTCCAACCTCTTCTCCCCGCTCTTCGTGTTCATTGCCGTCATCTTCTTCACCTCGAAGTTGGCCGGCAACTCCGAGATCATCGCGATGCTCTCCTCGGGCGTCTCCTTCCGGCGGCTGATGCGCCCCTACATGATCTCGTGCGTGCTCATCGCCAGCGTCACCTTCTACCTCAACAGCTTCGTCATCCCCCACGGCACGGTCATCCGCCAAAACTTCGAGTCGCTCTACCGCAACTCCAAGAAGAACACTTCGGCGGAGAACGTCCAGCTGCAGGTGGGCAAGGGCACGGTGGCCTACATCCAGCACTACGACGACCGCTACAAGCGCGGCTACGGCTTCTCCCTCGACAAGTTTGAGGGCAAGAAGCTGGTCAGCCACATGACGGCCATGGAGATCCAGTACGACACGATCGCCGACGCGAAGTACCACTGGAAGGCCACCAACTGGAAGACGCGCACGCTGGTCGGCCTGCGCGAGCGGATCGTCACCGGCGACGTCAAGGACACGGTCATCCTCATGGAGCCCACCGACCTGGTCTATTCCAAGGGCCAGCAGGAGACCTTCACCTCGCCCGAGCTCCTCGACTACATCTCCAAGCAGACGAGCCGCGGTTCGGGCAATGTCGTGCAGTACGAGGTGGAGTTCCACAAGCGCATCGCCATGTCCTTCTCCTCCTTCATCCTCACCATCATCGGACTCTCGCTCTCGGCGCGAAAGCGAAAGGGAGGAATGGGCCTCTATCTGGGTATCGGCCTGGGCCTGAGCTTCGGCTACATCATGCTCCAGACCGTCTCCTCGACCTTTGCCATCAATGCCGGCACGCCCCCCGTGCTGGCCGCATGGATTCCGAACCTTATCTTTGCCTTCATAGCCTATTTCTGCTATAGGCACGCGCCAAGGTAGTATCACTCACCATTTTTATCTTTCAGAAAAGATGTATTTTGACGAATTAGATTTGAACGATTATGTGCTCGACGCCTTGGACGACATGCAGTTCGAGACGTGCACTCCCATACAGGAAAGCTGCATCCCCCACATCCTCGAAGGCCGCGACATCCTGGGTGTCGCCCAGACCGGCACGGGCAAGACGGCAGCCTACCTGCTCCCCATCCTCTCCAAGCTGGCCGACGGCGGCTATCCTGCCGATGCCATCAACTGCGTCATCATGTCGCCGACGCGCGAGCTGGCCCAGCAGATCGACCAGGCCATGCAGGGCTTCGCCTACCATCTCGACGGCGTGTCGAGCGTGGCCGTCTATGGCGGCAACGACGGCAACCGCTACGACCAGGAGCTCAAGAGCCTCTCCCTCGGTGCCGACGTGGTCATCGCCACCCCCGGCCGCTTCATCTCCCACATGTCGCTGGGCAACGTCGATCTCTCGCGCGTGAGTTTCTTCATCCTCGACGAGGCCGACCGCATGCTCGACATGGGCTTCTCCGAGGATATCCTCACCATCGCCCGCAAGTTGCCGCAGAACGTCCAGACCATCATGTTCTCGGCCACGATGCCCGACAAGATCGAGGACCTGGCCAAGACGCTGCTCAAGAATCCCGTCGAGGTGAAGCTCGCCGTGAGCAAGCCCGCCGAGAAGATTCAGCAGAAGGCCTACGTCTGCTACGAGACGCAGAAGATGGCGATCCTCAAGGACATCTTCAAGGCCGGCGACCTCAACCGCGTCATCATCTTCTCCGGTTCCAAGCAGAAGGTGAAGCAGATCGCTGCCTCGCTGAAGCGCATGAAGGTCAACTGCGGCGAGATGCACTCCGACCTCGACCAGGCCGAGCGCGACGAGATGATGTTCCAGTTCAAGAGCGGCCAGCTCGACGTCATCGTCGCCACCGACATCATCTCCCGCGGCATCGACATCGACGACATCGCGATGGTCATCAACTTCGACGTGCCCCGCGACGCCGAGGACTACGTCCACCGTATCGGCCGTACGGCCCGTGCCAACCGCGACGGCGTGGCCATCACGCTGGTCAGCGAGCAGGACCAGTACTACTTCCAGCAGATAGAGAAGTTCCTGGAGAAGACGGTGGAGAAGGTACCCCTGCCCGAGGACGTCGGCGAGGCACCCGAATATAGCCAGTCGGCGCGCCCCGCCAAGGGCAAGAGTGCGAAAAGCCGCCGCCGCGAGGCCCGCGACCAGCAGAGCCACAAGGACAAGAAGAGCCGCAACCGCCAGAACAAGCAGCGTGCCGAGAAGGCCGCCAAGCCGCAGCCCCGTGAGGCCGACAAGGCCGATCAGCCCGTGGTCAAGGACGGCCAGCAGCAGGCGCAGCCCCAGGATCAGCAGCCTAGGGAGAAGCAGCAGCGCCGTGGACGCCAGCGCCGTGAGCCGCGCGAGGCCCGTGAGGCCCGCGATCAGCAGCAGCAGGGCGACGCCAGCCGTGACCAGAAGGACCAAAAGGAACGAAAGGACCAGAAGGAACGCAGATCCCGCGGCCGTGGCCGTGGCAAGGACAAGGGCACCGAGGGCGGCGGTCAGCAGGGAGGCCAGCAGGGAGGCCAGAAAGGCAGCCAGCAGGGCGGTCAGCAGGCCCAGTCCCAGGCCGACGCCCCCAAGGGCAAGAAGAAGAGTTCGCGCAAGCGCGGCCGCGGCCGTGGCAAGCAGGGTGGCGACCAGGCCCCCGTCCACTCCACGAAGTACGACATTCGCGAGGACTATGCGCTGCCGCAGAAGAACAAGGACAGCAAGCTCAGCGAACTGGTCAAGAAGCCGCTGAAGTGGCTCCACATCATCAAGTAATCACGCCATGGAGTATATAGCCATCATCCCCGCGCGCTTCGCCTCTACGCGCTTCCCGGGCAAGCCGCTCGCCATCTTGGGCGGCCAACCCGTCATCCAGCGCGTCTATGAGCAGGTACGATCGGTCCTCGACCGCGTCTATGTCGCCACCGACGACCAGCGCATCTACGATGCCGTCACCGCGTTTGGCGGCCAGGCCGTCATGACGCGATCCGACCACAAGAGCGGCACCGACCGCATCTGCGAGGCCCTCAACCTGGTCGGCGGATCTCCCGACGTCGTCATCAATGTTCAGGGCGACGAACCCTTCATCCAGCCCTCGCAACTGCGTACGGTGATGGAGGCCTTCGACGACCCAGCCACGCAGATAGCCACCCTCGGCAAGCGCTTCGAGAGCATCGAGGCCGTGGATAATCCCAACTCACCCAAGATCGTCCTCGACAACGACGGCTTCGCCCTCTACTTCTCCCGGTCTCCCATCCCCTTTGTTCGGGGCAAGGATCGGGGCGAGTGGCTGGCGGCCTACCCCTTCCTCAAGCACATCGGCCTCTATGCCTACCGTGCCGACGTGCTGCGCGAGGTCACGCGTCTGCCCCAGTCGTCGCTCGAACTGGCGGAGAGCCTGGAGCAGCTGCGCTGGCTGCAAAACGGCTACAAGATCAAGGTCGGACTGACCGATGTCGAGACCGTCGGCATCGACACGCCCGAAGATCTCCACAAGGCGGAGCGCTTTCTTGCCACACGCCAAGCCCAATGACCTGACCATTACCACCCTCGCCGTCCCCGGGGGTGGTTTTTTTCTGTCAAGGTGGAGCGCAGCCTTAAACCATTGCGACCCTTAGCCGTCCAAAACAGTGTATCGTGTCTCGGCACGATCCGTATATAGGTATAATAAAACAATAGATTTGAAGTTTATGAAAAGAACAATGAGATTTTTGATGATCGCCATCTGCTGCATCGTCTCCTGCACTATTTCTGCCCATGTGGACAACGACAAGCCCATCTCCGTCGCCATGCTTCCCGCCAAGGCCCAGGCCGTGATCACGCGCCATTTCAGCCACCAAAGAGTGGTGCTGGCCAAGAAGGAGTCGGGAGCCGGCAAGAGCTATGACGTCGTGCTGCGCAATGGCACCAAACTCGAGTTTGACAAAAGGGGCAATTTGACAGAGATCGACTGCAAGCGCGGTTCGGTGCCTGCGGAGCTGATCCCCTACCCCATCCGAAGCTACCTGCGCCTCCATTATCCCGGAAAGTCTGTCAAGAAACTGGAGATGAGCAAGAAGGAGTATGAGGTGGAACTGGCCAACGGCATGGAATTCACCTTCAACAAGCATTTCCAACTGATCGACATCGACTGATCTCCCCTTTCCTACGCAGTCTATTTGCGCGGTAGATGAAAATGCGCTTTTTCATCGTTTTCACTGATTTTTCTGTGTAGCGCAAAAAGACTGCGTAGCTTGTTTCTATTTATTTGCTTGAGGAGTGTTTTTTTTATAAAAAGCGTCCGTTTCGATGGAAAAAAGAGTTACTACCGTTGGTCTACTGTCACGCATGAGCAGCAACAAAAACGGCAAATGGATTGTCTGTGAGCACCCATAGCTTCTAAATGTAAACCCATCCCGAACGAATCCCGAAACAAGAAAACAGCAAACAGGAGCTTCGGATTCAGACAGGAACTGGCTGAAAGCCCAATAAACTCTTAGTCCAGGGCAAGCGAAGCGACACCCTAGGCGGGCTGAAAGCCCAATAAGCTCTTAGCCCAGGGCAAGCGAAGCGACACCCTGGGTAACAAACAATAAATCATCAACGCCCTGAAAGGGCAAAAGCGTAAAAAACATGGCACAGTCATTAAGTAAACTCTACATACATTTGATATTCCACATCAAGACCACGAGTCCTACTATTCGTGAAAGAGAACTCGACCGCATTCATTCCTACATAGGACAATTGGTGAATGCCACAGGTTGCGAAGTAATACAGGTAGGCGGCATCTGCGACCACATACATATATTATTTCTATTGTCAAAGGATGTCGCTATATCACATGTGGTGGAGGAGGTAAAACGCAACAGTAGTAGATGGATGAAAACAATAGAACCATATTATCGAACATTCGCATGGCAGAATGGATATGGTGTTTTCTCTGTCAGCCAGTCTGTCGTCGAAAAAACATTGGAATATGTAAAGAATCAAGGCATACATCACAAAAAAATGTCGTTTCAAGATGAGTACCAAAAGTTTTTAGAATCCTATGGAGTAGAATACAACAAGGAATATGTATTTAAGGATTAATGCTTTTGCCCTTACAGGGCGTACCAATGATAATACGATAATACCCAGGGTGTCGCTTCGCTTGCCCTGGGCTATGCGCTCATTGGGCTTTCAGCCCGTTTGCATGTCGGAACGCATGGTGAGAAAACACATTGCTACCCTGGAAGCAACCGCTCTACTGTCGCGCATGGGCAGCAACCAAAATGGACTTCGATAAATATGAGGAACACATCAATTGGAGTGCCTGATTCAGGCCTTCAAAGTCCCTTGTCAGTACCACATAAGTGTTACTCCAATGTCAGTTACTTGATACTCTAGTACCACCTAAGATAAACTCCAGTATCAGTTAAGCGGTACTAAAAGAGGTACTGAATGAGTGGCCGATAAAGAAGAAATCAAGACAGAAAGCAATGTGCAATAACAATATACAGAAGGTATCCATCCGTTTCTTCAACGACCGCGAAGTGCGTGCCGTTTGGGACGAGACACTATCCAAATGGTGGTTTTCCGTTTTTGGATGTCGTTGGTGTGCTCAACAACCAAGACGATTATACCAAGAACAGAAACTATTGGAAGTATCTGAAAACAAAACTGAAGAAGGAAGGAAACGAGTTGGTTAGTGCCACTAACCAACTGAAACTTCTGGCACAAGATGGTAAACGTTATAAAACTGATGTTCTCGACACAGAAGGCATTCCTTCTGTCAGACGCAATCCGGTTATTGCCGACATCTTTGCACAGTTGGGTTATATGGAGCGTAAAGGTTCGGGAATGGGCAAGATTATTATCCGATTAAAACCCTTCCCTACTTTGAGGAAAAGATGCTTCCATCCTTCTTCTCCGATCGTGCCCAGTTTTCTGTCACGTTCCCCAATATGATCTTAGCTTGGCAGGAATCTCATCCAGGTATAGAGGGAAATATTATGGAGAATGATGATGTCACTCAAGGTGTCACTCAAGGTGTCACTCAAGGTGATACTCAAGGTGATACCGAAGATGTCCCTCAAGGTGTCCCTCAAGATGTCCCTCAAGGCGATGATTTAGATAATGGATAGAATATCAAGTAGCTGTTTATCCTAAAATAACAACTGCTGAACTGGCTCAACAATCTGGGAAAAGCATTATTACTATTAAGCGTCGTATCGCCAAAATGCCTCATATTGTGTATATTGGTAGCGGCTATAGCGGTCATTGGGAAGTAAGAAAAAAGAAATGAAACAAGAGATTAACCAACACCAGCATCCATCCGAAAGGCTTACGAGGAAGCGCAACCCCGATACTGAGGAATTTGCCCGATTCACGGAGTCGGATCTGGCAGTCTTCATACGAAAGCGTTGACCTGCCCCATATCGACATGCCCGCACCGCCAAGAAGATAATCAAGAAAGCAATCATCAAGAAAGTCGTTCCCCCTCCGAGATTCACGTCTTAGAGGGGGAAACTTTTTT
>OHFQ01000307.1_pt1 | contig 26272 bp, 27 predicted proteins | sample 1567581 | NCBI WGS metagenome assembly OHFQ01 (sample SAMEA3879559, study PRJEB24766) | human gut metagenome | biome: human-associated habitat; feature: feces | place: USA | collected 1985/1987 | reverse complement strand
GTCGGTCAATACTGGGCAGCATTCGATAAGTCTGCATTTCTGCTCGGGAAAATGACAAACGAAGATTGTGACATTGTCATACTTCACCTGAAAGGCCATCCCTTTCCTATCCTGATGTATTGTGTACATTATGAGAAAGTGAAAGATCTATGTCGCAAGCATATAATGCCTAAAAAGGGCGTAGAATACCTCCAGTTCATCACTCATCCCGCTGACGAGAAATCATACCATGAGTGGTATCGCAGACACGTAATTGACGAAGATTGAATCCGGCATCTGACAAAATATAAAAAATTCATTGAGTTATGAATAAGGATTTGATAACCCTGAATGAAGTGCTCAACAGCGGAAGTAGCATCGACCTCTATCAGGAAGAGAACACCGGTCTATGGGCGACGTACGGTTATTCGGCTTACCTCTTATTCCATCAGAACGGGATTCAGTGTCTGGCGAATTTTTCAATACATATGCAGATGCCTTGTGTATGTATAACCGAAGCCGACCTCAAAAGGTTGGTCGCCGAAAATCCGCAGACTATCGAAGCCAACGACGGGTATTACCACCTATCCACCGAGTCCAGGATCGATGCCGACTCCTATCGAATTTGGGTGAACAGCCTGAAATAAAAAGTACCGGCAATGAACGAACTATTGCAAATCTTTATGCCCGCTCTGATCGCCTTGTTCTGTACTTGCTGGATATATCCCTATATCCTGAAAGTAGCCAAAATAAAGAATATCGTCGATAATCCCGACGCACGCAAGCTCCAACGCATTCCCATACCCGTTCTGGGTGGTTTCACGGTGGTGTTCGGTATCCTGACGGGAATCATGAGTGCGAATCTATTCGGCAATTTCAACGGCATATTCCCCATATTCTCGGCAATCATCTTCATTCTGATCGTTGGGCTTATAGACGACATAATATCATTATCTCCAAAAGTAAGGTTTGTCATCGAAATCATACTGGTCCTGTATCTGATATACACCACGAAATGTCAATTAAACGACTTTCTCGGATTATGGGGGCTGGATACGATTCCCAACTACATTTCCATTCCCCTGACCACCTTCGCCTGCGTGGGTATTATCAACGCCATCAATCTCATCGATGGTGTCGATGGGTATTCTTCGGGATACAGCATCGTCAGTTGTATCCTGTTCGGTGCAATGTTCTATACGCTGGGCAATATCAGAATGGCGACACTGGCCGCAATTGTAGGTTTTTCGCTCTTTCCATTCTTCCTGCATAACGTATTCGGCAAACACTCGAAAATGTTCATCGGGGATGCCGGAACATTGTCGTTAGGTATTATCTTCTCTGCATTCGTAACCAATATGTTGTCGTCGAACAACGAGATTGCGGTCGGTGAAAACCTCGGTCTGATTCCCTTTACGGTAGCTACACTGTGCATCCCGGTATTCGATACTTTGAGGGTGATGAGTACGAGAATCATCCAAGGGAACTCGCCCTTCAAACCGGATAAAACTCACCTGCATCATCTGTTCATCAAACTAGGCTATTCCCATATCGGCACTACGCTGTCGATCATCTTCATGAATCTGTTGGTCGTACTATGCTGGTACTGTGCCTACAAATTCGGACTGTCCATCAATATGCAGTTGTACATCGTCATCGCATTGGGAGTGCTCTTCACCTTTATTTTGTACCCGATCGTCGATAGTCAAACAGGAAAAAATACGGCGATATCACGCTTTTTACGACGCATCGGCTCTCTTAGCCATAAGAGCCGCAGTAAATTCTGGATTTCGATGCAGAAAATCGTGGATATATCTGTCGTAAAACAAATTCAAGAGCCGCAAGATTAAACACAATAACAGTCCATACAATACGAAATCTATGAAGGGAATTGTCCTCGCCGGTGGAAGCGGTACGCGCTTGTACCCCATCACAAAAGGCATCTCGAAACAGCTAATGCCGATTTACGACAAACCGATGGTCTATTACCCCATCTCGGCTTTGATGTTGGCCGGCATCCGGGATATTCTGATTATCTCGACGCCTTATGATTTACCCGGATTCCAACGACTTCTCGGAGATGGTTCTGATTATGGCGTTCGCTTCGAGTATGCCGAGCAGCCGAGTCCCGACGGCCTGGCACAGGCATTTACGATCGGTGCAGACTTTATCGGCGACGACAGCGCTTGTCTGGTGTTAGGCGACAATATCTTCCACGGCGCTGGTTTCACGGACATGCTCAAGGAGGCTGTTCGCACTGCGGAGCAGGAACGGAAGGCGACGGTATTCGGCTATTGGGTAAACGATCCAGAACGCTACGGGGTGGCCGAATTCGACCGGGAGGGCAATTGCCTCTCGATCGAAGAAAAACCCGCCCGGCCGAAGTCCAACTATGCTGTTGTCGGTTTGTATTTCTATCCTAATAAGGTAGTGGATATTGCAAAAAACATAAAACCGTCGGCCCGTGGCGAATATGAGATTACTACGGTCAACCAACGATTTTTGGCCGATGGCGAACTGAAGGTTCAGACCTTGGGTCGTGGCTTCGCATGGCTCGACACTGGTACTCACGACTCACTCTCCGAAGCCTCTACTTATATCGAGGTTTTGGAGAAACGCCAGGGGTTAAAAGTGGCCTGTTTGGAGGGAATAGCTTACCGTCAGGGCTGGATTACGGAAGAGCGTATGCGCGAGCTCGCGCAGCCGATGCTCAAGAATCAGTATGGGCAATACCTGCTGAAAGTCATCGACGAGATCAAGGAAACCCATAAACCGAATCTTGATTAACCATGGAGGTAATTCAGACGGCGATCGAGGGCTTGGTCATTATCGAGCCGAAAATATTCAAGGATGCGAGAGGTTACTTTTTCGAGAGTTTTTCGCAGCGAGAGTTCGACGAGAAGGTACGCAAGATAAACTTCGTCCAGGACAACGAGAGTATGTCCGGCTACGGTGTTATGCGCGGGTTGCATTTTCAGCGCCCCCCGTTTACACAGAGTAAGTTGGTGCGCTGCGTAAAAGGGCGGGTATTGGACGTTGCGGTCGATATCCGCAAGGAGTCGCCTACTTACGGCCGTCATGTAGCGGTCGAGCTATCCGAAGAGAATCATCGGCAGTTTTTCGTGCCCCGCGGCTTCGCACACGGTTTTGCGGTACTGAGCAAGACGGCCGTATTTCAATACAAGTGCGACAACTTCTACACCCCCGAGGCCGACAGCGGCATCAGCCTCCAAGATGAGAGTCTCGGTATCGACTGGCGGATTCCAATATCGCATGCAATACTTTCAGAGAAGGACACGAAGCACCTGTGCTTAAAAGATTTCGACTCTCCATTCGACTATCGCGTAAATCTTTATCCGGAGTTTACATAACATGAAAACAATCCTTGTAACGGGAGCCAACGGTCAGCTCGGCAACGAAATACGCATCGTCGCTCAAAGCAGTTCGGACAGCTACATCTTCACCGACATCAACCACATAGACGGCGTAGAGACGACCTATCTCGATATTACCGATTTGAAAGCCGTACGCAAGATCGTAACCGAACACCAAGTAAACGCCATCGTGAATTGCGCGGCATATACAAATGTCGATAAAGCCGAGGAGGATGTAGCTCTCTGCACACTCCTCAATCGTCAGGCACCTGAAAACCTGGCAATCGCAATGAAAGAGGTCGATGGGCTATTGGTACATATATCGACCGACTACGTGTTCGGCGGAGACTCGTACAACACCCCTTATAAAGAGGAGCAACAAGGCACTCCGACAGGAGTATACGGTTACACTAAATTTCTCGGAGAGCAGGCAATCCAAGCTGTCGGCTGCAACCACGTGATTATCCGCACCGCCTGGCTTTACTCGGAATTTGGCAAGAACTTCTGCAAGACAATGATGAACCTGACGGCGACAAAACCGCAACTCAAAGTGGTTTTCGACCAGGTTGGCACCCCAACCTACGCACTCGACCTTGCACGGGCAATCGCTATGGTGTTAGAGCGATTCGATGGCAGCCAAACGGGGATATATCATTACTCCAATGAAGGTGTATGCTCGTGGTTTGATTTTACAAAAATGATTGCCGAGTATAGCGGAAAAACAGAATGTGACGTACAGCCTTGCCACAGCGATGAGTTTCCAAGCCCCGTAAAGCGACCTTCATACTCGGTTCTCGATAAAACTAAAATCAAAAAGGTGTTCGGTGTGAAAATTCCATATTGGACAGATTCACTGAAGCAATGTATCTCAAATCTTAAAAATCAGTAATCAATTATGGCCAAACGTAATATAATAATCACGGGCGGAGCAGGATTTATCGGTTCCCATGTCGTACGCCTGTTCGTAAACAAATATCCCGACTACAATATCATCAACCTCGATAAGCTCACTTATGCCGGAAATCTTGCCAACCTGAAGGATGTGGAAGATAAGCCAAACTACAAGTTCGTGAAGATGGACATCTGCGACTTCGAGGCGATTTACCGGTTGATGCAGGATGAAAAGATCGACGGCATCATCCACCTCGCGGCAGAGAGCCACGTCGACCGTTCGATCAAAGATCCGTTTACCTTCGCCCGGACGAATGTCATGGGTACATTATCACTCCTGCAGGCTGCCAAACTCTACTGGGAGAGTCTGCCTGAGGGGTATGCAGGCAAACGCTTCTACCATATCTCTACCGACGAGGTTTACGGAGCGCTCGAAATGAACCACCCGGAAGGCATCGAACCTCCATTCTCGACGACGGCATCGTCTACGGAGCACCACTTGGCTTACGGCGATGATTTCTTTTATGAGACGACCAAGTACAATCCTCACTCTCCCTATTCGGCCGCCAAGGCATCGTCCGATCATTTCGTGCGGGCTTACCACGACACCTACGGTCTGCCGACCATTGTCACAAACTGCTCGAACAACTACGGGCCCTATCAGTTCCCCGAGAAATTGATTCCTCTGTTCATCAATAATATCCGCCACCGCAAGCCGCTTCCTGTTTATGGCAAGGGCGAAAATGTCCGCGATTGGCTCTATGTCGAAGATCACGCCCGTGCCATTGATCTTATTTTCCATCAAGGTAAGGTAGCTGAAACCTATAATATCGGAGGCTTCAATGAGTGGAAAAACATTGATCTTATCAAGGTAATGATTAAAACCGTCGATCGTATTCTCGGGAATCCGAAAGGGCACTCGCTCGGATTGATCACCTATGTCGCCGACCGCCTCGGCCACGACACCCGTTACGCCATCGACTCGACAAAGTTGCAAAAAGAGCTCGGCTGGGAACCATCCCTGCAATTTGAAGAGGGTATCGAAAAGACGGTCAGATGGTATCTGGAAAATCAGGAGTGGATGGATCATGTGACCTCTGGCGACTACCAAAGGTATTACGAAAATATGTACAAAGCCCAGTAAGGGTACTTTATCCAAGTCCTTCCGACCACACACTAGACAGAGGTCGCGAGGTCGATACCGCCTGTCGAAACAAATAAGCACGCCCAAATATGATCAAGTCTGTTGTAAAAAAGATTCCGTTCGCTTTTACCCTTTCGCAAAAAATACACGACCTTCTTCGAAAGGACTTGTTACACAAACAGTTAAAAATCAAACGATTCGGGGGGGGGTATTGCAAACTCTCCAAGTATGTAAAGGGCCGCGAAAACCGCATGGAAATCGGGCATAATTGCTATTTGAACGGAGTGAAAATCCGTATCGTAGGCAACTACAACACGATTATATTCAAAAATAATTGCGCCGTCGGGCAAAACTGCAGCTTCTGGATGGAGGGAAATCATATCACAATTGAAATCGGCGCATCAACGACCTTCACGCATACGGTACATTTCTGTGCTCAGGAGGACAATTCGTCCATAAGGATAGGGGAAGACTGTATGTTTTCAAATAATATCGTTGTCCGCACCAGCGATTCACATCCCATATACGATTTGAATACACGGCAAAGAATCAATCCCGCTAAAAATGTTTCGATAGGCAGGCATGTCTGGATAGCCCCGAATACGAAGATAATGAAGGGAGCCAAGATCGGAAACAATGCCATAATCGGATCTAACACCATTATCACCAACGAAATCCCCTGCAATTGTTTAGCAGTCGGAGCACCAGGCAAGATTGTAAAAACAGACGTCGACTGGACAAGAGAAAAATTATTTTAGGTATGACAAAAGATTTAATAACCGTAACATCGCCTTTGCTTCCGGATTTGGAAGAGTTCAACACCATGTTGAAAGAGATCTGGCGTAGTAAATGGGTTACGAATAACGGTCAATTCCACAAGCAGTTAGAAAAAGAATTGGCCGCATATCTGGACATACCCTATGTCAGCCTTTTTACCAATGGAACCCTTCCTCTGCTGACAGCGTTACAAGCATTGCACATCACGGGCGAGGTGATTACCACCCCCTATAGCTTTGTCGCAACCACGCACTGCATTTGGTGGAGCGGCTGCAAACCTGTCTTCGTAGATATAGATCCTGCGACGGGCAACATTGATCCGGAGAAAATCGAGGCTGCGATCACACCTCAAACGACCGCCATCATGCCAGTGCACGTATATGGGCAACCCTGCGATACAAAGCGTATTCAAGAGATAGCGGATAAGTATGGGCTTAAGGTGATCTATGATGCAGCACACGCATTCGGGGTTAAGATCGACGGAGAATCTATCCTGCGTGCCGGCGATCTCTCCACCTTGAGTTTTCACGCCACCAAAGTCTATAACACGCTCGAGGGCGGAGCAATGATCATGCACGACGAAGCGACCAAAAAGCGCATAGACTACTTGAAAAACTTCGGTTTTGCCGGAGAAACAGAGGTCATCGCCCCCGGTATCAACTCCAAGGTCGATGAGGTGCGCGCAGCGTACGGTATCCTAAATCTGCGTCAAGTCGATGCAGCGATCGAAGCTCGCCAACGGGTAGCTGTTCGATACCGCGAAGCGTTAAGCGCAGTCGATGGAATTACATGCATGGACGAGATACCTGATGTTCGGTACAACTACTCCTATTTTCCCATCTTTATCCAGGCGGATCAATATGGAATGACTCGTGACGAGTTATACTTCAAGATGAAAGAACAGAATGTACTGGGACGCAGATATTTCTACCCGCTCATCAGCGAGTTCTCGACTTACAGAGGGTTACCCTCAGCAGCTCAGGAGAATCTGCCCAATGCCCACAAAATGGCCAATAGTGTCATCTGTCTTCCGATGCACCATGCATTGCGTGAAAACGATATTTGCAGAGTTCTCGACTGCATTTTGAAATAACGTCCATACATGAAGAAAATCCTATTATTAGGGGGTTCGGCACAGCAGACGGTCGCCATACGAGCCGCCAAGAAGTTGGGGTATTTCACGATCGTGTGCGACTATCTTCCGGATAACCCCGGACAGTATATTGCAGACCGGTTCTACGGGGCCAGTACGACAGATGTCGAAGCAATATATGAGATCGCCCGGAAGGAGGGAGTCGATGGTATTCTCGCCTACGCCTCCGACCCTGCGGCGCTCCCAGCAGCCATCGTGGCTGAACGGTTGGGTCTTCCGACCAATCCCGCCAAAAGTGTCGAAATCCTCGGATTAAAACACCCTTGGCGACAATTCTTGCAGAAGAACGGCTTTGCATGCCCGAAAGTGTATACATTTCATCCAAATACCCCCATCAGCGAAATCCAAGATCATTCCGACCATTTTTCCTTCCCGTTGGTAGTTAAACCTACCGACTCGTCTGGCAGCAAGGGAGTGACAATGCTTAACAACTGGTCGGGGCTCGAAGATGCCGTTAGACGAGCTGATTCATTCTCACGCAACAAAATACTGCTCATCGAAGAGTATATCCAGCGGGGATTCCCGTCGATCATCGGCGGCGACATCTTCGTATGGAATGGGGCGATCGTGCTGTACGGCGAGATGGAGTGCCTCCGGGATACGCTCCGAAGCCCACTCATCCCCATCGGGAAGAAAATGCCGGTATCGCTCACCGAACTGCAAAGAGGCCGCATACACAACGAATTGCAACGAATCGTAACGGCACTCGGCGTCCGGTTCGGGGAGATGAACATCGAGATTCTTCTCGACAAGGAGGACAAGGTCCATTTTCTGGAATTAGGTCCTCGTGCGGGCGGCAATATGATCCCGATACAATTAAGCGATATTTGGGGCATAGACTTAGTGAGAGCCAATGTGCAAGCCGCCATGGGCGAAACACCTGAATTTATTGGAACGCGCCTTAAAGCGCTCCCTGGATGTCATATGCACTATGTATTGCACAGTTATGAGGCAGGTCGTTTCCAAAATATTGACATAGACGACTCGATCCGCCGTTTTGTTTACCGAGAAGTCATCTATAAAAAAGAGGGGGATACAGTAGAAGTTTTTGATGGTGCAGGCAAGGCTTTGGGCATCCTGTTCCTTCATTTCGATACCCCAGAAGAGATGGAGCATTTCTGCAAGAACCACAATTCGCTCATAAACATCGTACTTCAAAAATGACCAACAAACCGATAGGAGGCTATTTTGAGTTGGAGTTGCCCCTTCATTCAGAACTGCATGCAGATGCAATTGCTCTGAACGGTGGTCGTTTTTGCCTGGAATATCTCTTGAGATGCAGAAAATACTCCAAAATTTATATCCCCTATTTTACTTGCAACTCGGCAATTGAACCCATCATCAAACTCGGCATTCCCTACGAGTTTTACCATATTGATAAAAGATACCGCATTGTTGATGATATCGTTCTGTTAGAGGGAGAGGCATTGATGTATACCAACTATTGGGGGTTGCAGAGTGATTATTGTTTGGAGTTATCGGTTGAATATGACACACAATTAATCCTAGATTATACACAGGCCTTTTACTCAAAACCGATCAACGGCATAGATACGTTTTATAGTTGCCGCAAATTCTTCGGGGTGCCCGACGGCGGGTACTTATACACCGATGCCAAGGCGGAATTCGATCTCGAACAAGACGTTTCGTACACGCGAATGGATTCGCTGCTGAAACGTATCGACCTATCGCCCGAGGAGGGATATGATGATTTCAGGAAATGCAGCGAGATGTTCCGCACCCTACCGATTCGTTATATGTCAAAATTTACTAAACGAATGATGGCGAGCATAGATTATCAAGATGCAACACAAAAGCGAAGGAGAAATTACGAATTTTTGCATCGATCATTAGGTGGACAAAAGCTGTCGCCCGGAGACGTCCCGATGATCTTCCCGTATATAACAAAAGCGGGGGGGGGAATTCTTCGCAAACGACTGATTCAAAATAAAGTATTTGTGGCCAAATACTGGCCGAATGTAGATTTATGGGCTGGTGAAAACGCGACTGAAACATGGATGGCAAACAATATTCTCCCATTGCCTATCGACCAAAGGTACGGGTTAGATGATATGGCTAAAATCAATGAACTAATCTGCCATGAATAAACTACTGATTTTAGGAGCGACCTATCACGAGATAGATATTGTCGAGCGTGCTCACAATAAAGGCATATATGTCATTGTCACAGATAATAATCTCGACTGGTCAAAAAGCCCGGCTAAATATGTTGCAGATGAAGCCTGGAATATTAGCTGGAGCGATATAGATGCACTTGTTTTGGAATGTCGCGAATCAAAAGTCAATGGCATCATAGCGGGGTTCAGCGAATTTCGTGTGGAAAACATGATAAAATTATGCGATAAACTTGGGCTGCCTTGCACTTTATCCATGAAACAGTTGAATCTAACAAGAGATAAAATTCAATTCAAGAATTTATGTGCGAAATATGGTATTCGAGGTGTCCCCGAATATAAGTACGGAGACAGTATTAATTTTCCTGTCATTGTAAAGCCTGTCGACAGAGCCGGGTCAATCGGAATTAATGTCGCGTATAATCAAGAGGAGTTTGAACGATTTTACAAAATAGCCTATGATTTATCGCCTTCTAAAAATGTTATCATAGAAGATTTTATAGACGACGGAACAAAGGTAGATTTATACTACTATGTAAAGGGAGGTAACATTGCGTTATTAGGGACAAGCGACACAATCATGTGCAACGGAAAATCGGGCGCTCCGATTCTTCAAAAAGCATGGACGTTTCCGTCCCGATATGAAAGCCAATATGTATCGGAAGAAGATGGTAAAATACGAAAAATGCTGCACGGCATTGGATTGAAAAACGGATATGTCACAATGTCTGCATTTTATCGTAACGACAGATTCTATTTCTTTGAAGCAGGATTCAGATTAAGCGGAGAATTATCATATAACTATTATGATTATATATCGGGTATCAATTACATCGACACACTCTTGGATTATTCGCTTGGCCTCCCTAATTCTGATATATACGAGGATTGCTACCAACTAAATAAATGCACGAAATCGATAATTCTCAATTATTTTGGTATTGACGGAATTGTTAAAAAGATACAGACTCCAAGTAATTCCAGCAACGAATCTCAAAAAGTTATTGGAAATATCTACATCAAAGAAGGAGATTCCATACATAACGAAACTAATGTATTCAAGAAGATTGCAATGTATACTATACTCTCAAATGATAATATGTTAGAGGATATTATCAGATATATAAATTCAAATTTACATATCATAGACAATAAAGGCCAGGAATTAATTTATGAAAGAGTTGACGAGAAAAGTTTAAATTTTCTTCAAATGCCGAAATAATTAAAGACCGAGAGGTTATAAGACATTGTAGCAGGGAATGGAAGAAAATTCATTAAGAAACAAAACAATAAAAGGAGTTGGCTGGAGTGCTGCGGATGCATTATTAGGACAAGGCGTAACATTTGTTACAGGTCTTGTTCTTGCACGTTTGTTATCCCCTGAAGAGTATGGATTAGTAGGTATTTGCTTAATTTTTACAACCATTCTTAACGGGATTGTCGATAGTGGTTTTAGTAATGCACTGATCCGCAAGAAAGACACCACCAATGAAGATTACAATACGATGTTTATTACTAATCTGGGAATCAGTATCGTATTGTATGTTTTATTATTTTTTGCATCTTCCAACATTTCCACATTTTTTGAACGGAAAGAGTTGACACCTCTCATTAAGGTAATGGGTTCTGTTCTTATAATTAACGCTTTGTCAATAACCCAAATAACAGTTCTTACAAAAAAATTAGATTTTAAGACCAAGACCAAAACATCGTTGCTATCGGCCATAATAAGCGGTATCGTGGGAATTGGAATGGCATATACGGGATTTGGTGTGTGGGCCCTTGTCGCGCAGGTTTTGTCCAAACAAACCATATATACGATCGGTCTATGGTTTTTCAATCGTTGGTGGCCTGACTTCAGCTTCAACAAAGAGAACTTTAAATATATGTGGGGATTCGGATCGAAATTGATGTTAAGCGGGCTATTGAGCAATATCTGGAACCAATTATATCAAGTCGTTGTCGGAAAATTTTATAGCCCAGCAACTTTAGGACAATATTCTCGCAGTAAAGAGTATGCAAATATATTCTCAGCAAACATAACCTCCATTGTTCAGCGAGTGTCATACCCTGTTTTATCGGAGATACAGGACGATAAAAACCGAATGGTCGCCGCATATAGAAAAGTGATTAAAGTTACAATGTTTGTAACATGCGTATGTATGATATCTTTAGGTGCAGTCGCAGAACCATTGATATATTGTTTGATTGGTCCCAAGTGGCATGAAGCGGCAACCTATCTACCATTAATATGTATTAGTATGTCCCTATATCCCCTGCATGCTATCAATCTGAATATGCTGCAAATTCAAGGACGTAGTGACATTTTTCTATATCTAGATTTGATAAAAAAGGTTATTGGCTTATTTCCTCTGGCTATCGGCATATTCGTGAGTATCTATGGGATGCTTATTGGCAGCATTGTTACAGGGCTCATCTCTTTCTTTTTAAATTCTTATTACACGGGTAAGAGGCTCGGCTACACTTCGAGGATGCAGCTGCGAGATGTTTCCTCAAGCTATGGAGTTGCATTTATAGTGGCTGTTGCAGTGTATTTCCTGAAATACCTGCCGTTGTCTTATTGGGCGATTCTACCGTTACAAATAGGTGTAGGTATAAGTGTACTCCTTTGCATTTCAGAATATTTCAGAATTCCCGAATTTATAGAAATAAAAACGATTATAAAAAACCTCAACAAAAAATGAATAATCCGGAAGTACTGGTTCTGCTATCTTCTTACAACGGAGAAAAGTACATTAAGGAGCAAATCGACAGTATTCTGACCCAGAAAAATATCACCGTTAAGCTGTTCATCCGAGACGACGGGTCCACAGATGCAACGCGGAACATTCTAAAAGAATATGAAAAATACTCAAACTGTGTCGTAGTATTCGGAGATAATATCGGCGCCGCAAATTCTTTTTTGTGGCTAATTCAAAATGCCCATTCGAGCGGCTATTACGCTTTTAGCGACCAAGACGATATCTGGGACCGAGATAAATTGAGTTCTGCGATATCGATCATCAAGAGCACCGGCTCGACCCTATATCATGGATTCGCCGGCAAGGTGGATAAAAATCTGAATAAAATTAAAGACGATTCCCATACACCCGCCGATTCATTCGGAGGTTCTTTACTCGAGTCTGCCACGGGTTGCACGATGGTGTTTACAAAGGCATTGATGGATAAATTGAAGAGCTATCATCCCCGCTATATCTCCATGCACGATGCATGGGTATATCGCGTGTGCTACGCATTGGGATATAGCGTGTATTATGATTGCAACTCGCACATGAAATACAGACAACATGAAAGCAACGTATCGGGCGGGCAAATGTCATACATGCAAAAAATAGCAAAAATCAAAAAAAACAGAGGAGCAAAGTACAATGTTGCGCAAAGTATTAAAACATGTTGCTGGCATGATATGCCGGAACAGAACAGAATCATATTACAAGCATTTCTCGGCTACAAGTGTTCTTTCTACGGAAAATTACGGGTCATGATGAATCCTCAATTCTCCCTAAATAAGACCCGAACCAACATTCAAAATAAAATTCTTCTGATATTCAATTTAATATAGCATCTCTGATGGAGTCGCTACTTCTCTATTTATCCTCTTTTTTGTACTCTGTACTATGGGCGCGCCATTATCAGCGAAGAGATCGCATCAGACCTCGTTCGCAGTCTACTTTTTCCCAAGTTTCGTGGGCATTCATCATTATGCTGTTTCCGATAATATTGAGTTGTTATCGGTATGGGATAGGTGTTGATTATGAAAATTATGTTTCTTTATTCGAAAATTTTCATTCGTCAACATGGACTTCTTTTTCAGAGGAAAACTTATCCTTTGAATACGCTAATAAAGCTCTTTCGGACTTAGGCTTTTATCTCACTGGAGATACGTTCGGTGTTTTTGGGGTTTACGCCGTACTGACACTGGTTTTGCTCGAATTGGCGCTAATTAATTACAAGGATTATATTTCGCTCCCGATAGCGACCTTCATCATGCTTCTGCTGATGTATTCAATGTCATTGAACATCGTGCGGCAGGCCCTTGCGATCGCAGTGGTTTTCTATTCGCTGAAATTTATACAACAGAAAAAACCGCTATACTATTTCATAGGTTGTCTTTTCGCAACTGGCATACATTCCACGGCTTTTATTACACTTTCATTCTACTTCCTGAAAGATGCGGACAATACAAAGTACAAATTCCTGTTCAACAATGTCGTAAAAGTTATTATCGTCCTCTTCCCACTACTGTTTACATTGCTGATAGGACAGCTTCAGTCTTATGTGTTGCTCGAGAAATATTTTGACAATTACGACCAGGAAGGAGCCAGTATTATCGAATCTTACATCCTTAAACTCCCTGTGTTAATTCCGCTGCTGCTCAATTATAAAACATTGAGTAAAAATAAACACGCCAAATTTCTGTATTATCTTTTTGCGATAGAGCTGATTCTGTTGTCCATCGCATCGATATATAAATGGGCGTTCCGTCTGTCGTATTACTCTTTTATCGGGCAGATTTTACTGGTAGGCATGCTCGTCAATCAGAAAACTCATAGTTCTGCACTATATAAGCCCTTTTTCTGCATATATTATCTCTTATACTTCTACCTCTTATTTTTCGTTTGGGGCCGAGACGGCATCTTCCCATATTCACATATAAATTAAATCGGAATGGAGAAAATAGGTATATGTACTTTCTATAATAACAATAATTACGGTTCATATTTGCAAACATTCGCTCTCGAAGCCGTCATAGGCAGTATGGGCTATAACGCCTACTTAATAGATTTTAACGATTATACCAAACCTTGGAACAGGCAGTTGCGAAATAAGACGATTTTCTCGAGGATAAAATGTATCTTATTTCACCCTCAACTATTGGTAGAAGCTCTAAAAGCGAAAATCGTCAGCAAACAATCGACGAAATGCTCCACTGCTTTAATCCGTAAATTCAAGGACTTCCTGGCGGAGAATCTGAACCGTTACGAGGGTAATTACGTTAAAGACAATTTCAAGGCATTCGTTGTCGGCAGCGATCAAGTGTGGAAGGTCTCATTACCAGGACTGCATTCAGTGTTTTTTCTTCGTTTCTGTCCCCCTGCAAAGCGTATTTCATACGCAGCGAGTTTAGGGGGAGACTCGATTCCTCCTTATAACGCCAAATTATGCTATCGATACCTCAAGGAATTCAAGGCCATATCTGTACGGGAGGATTCTGCCGTCACACTACTCGAAGGCCTGGGCCCTGATATTCACCCCACGCATGTCTTGGATCCTGTATTGCTTGTCGGAAAAGATTTTTGGAAGAGATATATAACGCCGCATACTGACCCACAATATCTCCTAATGTACTTTCTGGATTCAGTATCGGAGCACGAGGATATAATTTTAGCGGCCATAGCGAAGTACCCAACCCATAAAATTCGGATGATTACCACTGGTGTCCAAATCAATTCCATCGAAAATATAGAATATATAGAACCTTCACCGCTTGAATTTGTATCCCTAATACATAATGCCGAGTTTGTGTTGACAGATTCCTTTCACGGCTCCGCATTTTCAATTTTATTCGACAAGGAATTTATCGTCTTACCCCGGAATTACAAGGTTTTCTCGGGACAAAGTGCGCGCATTTTTTCACTGTTAGCCATGTTTGAATGTAGGGACCGATATGTTACAGCCGCAGCACAAGTCTCAGAGATACGTTCTATCAATGGACAAAAAACGGAAGCGATACTGCATAAGATGCAACGAACCTCAACGAGTTTCCTGGCAAAGGCGATCAACGAGTAGATCATGAGTAATGTTTATGCATATCGTAGCTTAGTGGATTTTCACCGAACCTCGACCAGCGGCGGAGCCTTTACCCAACTTGCCATGAACTTTTTTGCGCAAGGCGGAGATGTCGTTTACGGGGTTGTGCTCGATGAAAACCTTGCTGTAAGGCATCAAAGGGCCTGCACCTTGAGCGACTGTGAGAAATTCAAGAAATCAAAGTATGTCCAAAGCGACCTGCGAGGTATTTTTCAATCGGTTACAACAGATATTTCGAAAAATCTGAAAGTTCTATTCACCGGAACACCTTGCCAAATCAATGCGCTTTATACTTATTTAGATAAATTGCATCTGCCCCACGGACAGGTTTACACAATCGACGTTATTTGCAACGGCGCCCCAAGCGCCAAAGTGTGGACAGATTATACGTCATGGTTGGAAAAAAAGGTAGGTAAAAAATTAATCGGCTTCGGTTTCCGAGAAAAAGGCGATCCGTATAACCCATACCAGACAAAAGCTGTCTTTGCAGACGGGTCGGTTCTCGTCGATACTCCCGAAACGGCATGCTACAATCGACTATTTCTAAAAAAGCTCATAATCCCCAAAAAGTGTTTCGGTTGTCTATTTAAGAGAGAAGAACGTGTGTCGGATATCACATTAGGCGATTTCTGGGGTTGTGAAGATATTTTCTCAGATACCCGGTTACATAGCGGGGTATCGCTGGTGCTTATCAACTCAGAAAAAGGGGCCAGATTATTCGCCGATAAGAAAAGCGATAAGAATGCGATCGTAGAACGATGCATCGATAAAAGCTACTTAAAATACCAAGGCAATCTGCGACAGGTTACACCCCCTCCGACAGGGTACGACGATTTTTGGACATGCTACAAGAACAAAGGGTTTGGATACGTGGCTAACAAATATGCGGACTCTGATTTTCCGAGGTCGTTAAAATACAGAATGCGCCATTATTATAGATTATTAAAGCATCGGCTGAAATAAAATGAACGATATAAAAGTCAGCGTATGTTGTTTCACATACAACCACGCTCCATACCTCTCCAAAGCCTTGGATTCCGTCCTCTCCCAAAAGACAAACTTCAGATATGAAATTATCATCGGAGACGATTGCTCGACCGATGGATCGCAGGACATAATCAATGCATACGCAATAAAGTTTCCCGACCTGATAAAGACCATCTACCAGCCCGTTAATTCAAGAGGCAAAAAAAACTTTTCAGACGTATACAAATCGGCAGAAGGCCAGTATGTCATCGCCTTGGAAACGGATGATTATTGGACTGATCCGAACAAATTACAAATTCAAGTCGATTATTTAGACCGCCATCCGGCTTGTATTGCCGTCGCCCACAACTGTGTCGTAGTGGATGAGCACGATCGACAACTGGCGCGAAAATATCCGGCGATCGACCAGGGGGTATATCGATACAAACATTTTAGAAAAGGGCTGATGCCCGGTCAAACGACGACTGTCTTGTATCGGAATCCAAAGTTTGTAGAGAATCTGGACATGAGCCTGTATAACAATCCCATCTCCGGCCCCGGTGACAGCAGACGGTTATTTTGTCTTATGACGGCAGGGGACGTCATTACACTGCCTTACACGATGTCGGCCTATCGTTATGTTACTTCAGGCGGGTATAGCTTCTCAGCCAACCATAAAAGGGACGACAAATCTGCGCTTCTGTTTTTCAGGGAATTTCAAATCTATGCCGACAAATTTACAAACAAACCGATGAGATTGGCCGCAGACGTGCGATTGATGCAAGTAGCTTTGGGGGCCTTAAAACACAGACAAATCGATCTAAAAGAGTGGATACAATACTATCGTTCCTGCCAATTTCCGTTCAAGGCGTTAATTTGTGCCGCGGCCAAAATCATACAGCACAAGTTAAATCGAAATAACTAACAATCAGAGCCTATCAAGATATATGAGTAAAGTGTCTGTGGTTATACCCATGTATAATAGCGAAAAGACAATCGAACAGGTATTGGGTTCCGTCATATCGCAAACAGCTATATCTGAAATCGCCGAGATCATAGTGGTTGACGACGGATCCACAGACTCGTCCGCTCTCTTGGTTGAAGAATTTATCCGGACCCACCCAACGTCCTCTATACTCCTGATCAGACAGCCAAATGGAGGTGTGTCTAGTGCAAGAAATCATGGCATCCGAATAGCAAAGGGCGAATATATCGCCTTATTGGATTCAGACGACCTATGGATGCCCCAGAAAATAGAGAGGCAACTGCAAATTCTCAATAACAATCCTGAAATAGTGTTCCTGGGTTCGGCGTATTATCTCGGTTTGAAAAAACAAGCAGTCAAATTAACATTGCCGTGGAGGAAAACCGATCGGTTGTTTAATGCAACCCTGACAGACATTTATTTCAAGCACTTTCCCACGACGCCATCGGTGATCTTCAAACGCTCTGCCGTCGATACGGTAGGCTATTTCGATGAGAACCAAAAATATGGAGAAGACATAAACTATTTTCAGAGATTCTGCATCTATTTTAACTATTACTATTTACCCGAGTGTCTCGTTCATATTGCCTACAATAAAGCCTACACAGGCTCCGAAGGCTTGTCTTCCAATTATAAAAAGATGCATCAGGGGACGCTGATCAACCTTCGACAGCTACATGCTGACGGTCATTTCGGCTCTATAAAGTATCTATGTTTTAGAATACTATTCGAGCTGAAATATTGGAGACGAATACTTATTCGGTTCATCGACAAATTCCAATACAACAGACACTGTAATTAACTGTAATAAATCCATGAATAGTCCTATTAAAAACGAATATTCCATTCGGGAGAAATTTCAATTAGGATGGTGGTTGCTGAAAACCAAACTACTTAACCCCAAAGCCCGTCTTATCCGTTTCCCGTTCACAATCCGAGGGGGGGGGTACATCGACTTAGGCAAAGGCCTGACCACAGGTGTAGGTTGTCGTTTGGAGGCCTTCAGAATGAACGATGACCGCCACAAAAGAATTATTTTCGGCAACAATATCCAGATGAACGATTATGTGCATATCAGTGCGATAGAAAAAGTCGAGATCGGAAGTAACGTATTAATGGCAAGTCATATATACATATCCGACAATTCTCATGGTTTTTACGAGGGCACTGCAAAAGATTCTTCGCCATGGATTCCTCCTCAAGAGCGCGCCTACTTAGTCTCGCCTGTGAAGATCGGGGACAACGTATGGATTGGAGAGGGAGCGATCATCATGCCTGGCGTCGAGATCGGCAACGGCTGTGTAATCGGTGCACATAGCATCGTAAATAAAAGTATTTCATCCGGGTGCATAGTAGTGGGTGCACCAGCTAAAGTCGTGAAGAAATGGTCCCCCGATACTCAACGCTGGGAGAAATGTAGCCCCAGGAATTAAACAGGCTACTTGACTGTATTCGGTGCAATACCCCATTACGTCTATTGAAAATGCTGACCGCTTCGATCGTCATCTATAAAACGCAAAAGGAGGAGTTTCGGAAGATCGTGGAGTGCTCCTTAAAGAGTTCGATTCACACGATTTTTATCGTCGACAACTCTCCTTCCAATAAACTGCAAGAAGTTGTTGCAAGCTATCGCTCTTCAAGATTAATATACATATGGGGACAAGGTAATATTGGATATGGCGCCGGCCACAATATCGCTATAAATAAGTCTTTTGAATCGGATGCAAATTATCACATAATTCTAAATCCCGACGTAATTTTTCAGCCAGAAGTAATAGAATCGTTATTTCTGTTTATGGAAAAACATTCAGAAGTAGGTGCCGTAATGCCTAATATTATATATCCGAATGGAACACCCCAAAGACTATGCAAACTACTTCCAACCCCTTTCGATATTTTCGCAAGAAGACTCTTACCTAAATCGTGGACAATCAAGCGTAATAGAAGGTATGAAATGCATTTTATGGGATATGATAAGATTTGGAATTGTCCGAATCTTTCTGGCTGTTTTATGTTTTTACGAAACAGTGTATTAAAACAAGTTGGCAGTTTCGATGACAAATTTTTTATGTATTTTGAGGATACCGATCTTATCAGAAGAATCCATCGGGTTAGTAAAACCGTATTTTATCCCAATGCAACTATCATTCACGCACATAAAGCCGAACATCGAACAAGCAAGCTTTTGTTAAAAATTTCTGTCAAAAGTGCAATTCAGTATTTCAATAAATACGGATGGATATTCGACAAAGAAAGAAGAATTTACAATAGACAAGCGCAAAGAACGGAATCCTGCATTTCAAAGTAATCCATGAAGAAAAGTTCGATAAATACATTTTTAAAGCTGATTCAAATAAGTCTCGGAGGAGAATTTCATGATTTTCCATCATTAGATACGGCAGAATGGCAAGAGCTATTTATTTTAGCTCATAAACAGGCAATTGTGGGCATTCTCTCAAACATTGTCGAAACTCTTCCCGCCGATAAGCGTCCTCCTCGTGAAATATTGCTTAAATGGATAGTGACTGCGGAGAGGATCAAACACCTAAACCAGCATCTGAATAATACAGTCCCAAAGGTTGAGACGTTATTCAAGGACAATGGTTTTCAAGGGTGCATATTAAAAGGCCAAGGTATCGCGCAACTATACCCTCATCCCGAACTACGCACACCGGGAGATATTGATATTTGGGTTTGTGGTCGCAGAAAAGAGATAATCTCATTTGTCAAAAATAAATGCAATTCATCACACGCAGTATATCATCATATAGACGGACTTAAAATGGATAGTGTGAATATCGAAACACATTTCACCCCATCTTATATGTCCAATCCTTTTGCAAACCGAAAATTGCAGGCGTGGATTGCAGATATCTCCTCCCAGCAATTTGAGCATCGTATAAAAATTGGAGAAAACAGCATCCATGCTCCTACTTTGGCTTTTAATAGAGTTTTTATTCTGCACCACATATATAGGCACTTCTTATACGAGGGTATTGGCTTGCGCCAAATGATGGACTTCTATTATGTACTCAAACAAGGATTTACCGAGATAGAGAGAGACGAAACTATCAATGTGTATAACAATCTAAACCTATTGGGGTTTGCAGGTGCTGCCATATATGTATTGCAAGAAATATTTGGATTGGAAGAAAAATATCATATTGTATTACCAAATGACAAATACGGGAAAGTATTACTCTCCGAAATTTTAATAGGCGGTAATTTTGGACAGGCTATCACCCGAACAAAGCATACTGATTCTAAGTTCCAAAGGGGATGGCGAATACTAACACGAAATTGGAGATTTATTCAATATGCGCCCTCCGAAGTACTGTGGATGCCGTATTTTAAGATAATGAACAATCTGACTTATGTAAAATCCTATAATAAACTTCGCCATAAAAATTAACTTATTGTCATTCATGCTCCTACCGTCTATAAAAGATAGGCAACAAATTGTCAGAGCGTAGTTTAATTTCAATACAACTACATGAATATCGCTGGATTTATAGCCATTCTTGCTTGATAGCAAAAAAGGTTTAGCCCCCCTCTATTATCCGAATATAAAATTAATAACTGGGAAATATAAATGCGGATATACTGTTAACTCCTCCTGACAAATGATTGTTACAATTTTACAATAGCCACTGATAGAGCAAATAACATTGTACGTCTATCCATCATAGTAGACTTGTACACCCACAGGATAGACAATGTGTCTATTATAGCTGACAATATTTTTAGCTATCTTTTTCCCATTTCGTCGTTTACCAATGGGATGTTACACAATGTTCATCTTCTCTTGTTCTTCGGTCTAAATGAATTTGTTCGTCTTTGTCATAGATAAGCTGCTGCAATGTTCCAGAATAAATAAATCATTATTTGGAAATCTTCTATACATATCTACGGTGGAAGACTTCTGCAATGGTTTCGTTATGCTGCGAATTTACCGTCCAGCCGGGATTCGACACGATCGATCGCATCCTCGATCATTATCGGCGTAGTCTGCGCATAGATCTGTGTCGTGGTGATCTGTTTATGTCCCAGCATCTTGGAAACTGTTGACAAAGGAATACCCTGTGAAAGGCAGAGTGTCGTGGCAAACGTATGACGCGCTGCATGAAAGGTTATGTGCCGTGAGATACCGCACTGTTTGGTAATACGACGCAAGGAGCAATTGATACTGCTAAGTTTCGGCATGTCAAATGCAAGTGGTGACGGAGCTGTTCCGCGATACTTTTCCAGAAGACGCAAAGCTGCGGGGAGAAATTTGACCATATATTCTCCACCCGTCTTGCAGCGGTTACCGTGTATCCACAGGTGCCCCTCCGAGTCCGGTATGATTTGTTCACAGGTCAGATAGCGCATGTCTTTGTAGCAGATTTCCGTAAAACGGGAAAAGAGAAACAGGCCGCGGTGGCATTCGTGTTTGGCACTCTTCAATCGCGACGTCTGAAAAATCCGCAGTTCCTCCTCGCTGAGAAAGGTTCTCGGTTCCGTCGGAGCGGAATAGCGGCAAAGTGCGAACGAATTCCGCGGCATAAGACCGTTGTTGAACGAAATTCTCACCACGTTGTTCAAACAATCTATGTAGCGGCATACGCTTCCCGCCTTCGAACGGCAGACAGTTTTCAAATAGACGTGATATTGCTCGATGAACGACTGTTCCAATTCGAACAGCGGAATATCGTGGAGGTTGTACTCGTGTTTCAGAAAGGCCCGGAGATGACCCAGCACCGCCCGATAGCATCACCAGGTACTTTCCGAGCGATCTACGCCGATACGTTTGAAAAGATCATTCGTGTAATGTTCGAAAACCTTCGCAAGAGTCCGCGGTATCGTTCTCCCATACCCAGCCAGACGTTCTTGACCTTTTTCGGCCGTGACGTAGGCATCGTGATCGCAAATCGACCGATAATGTTTGCCGATCTGAATGCGGATATTGTCCGGATGACGGTTGATGCGTTCCGACTCGACGCATTAGCCTTCGACCCATCCCTCCTTTAACGAACCTTCCCCAGTTGTTCCGGAACGTTGATTTCGGCACTGAACTGAGAAATCGTGCTGTTGATCGTGCTGCGGCCCATAACCGGATAGACTGCACGCGGGGGGTTCTTTGTTCGTTTGAGGTAGAACAAGACCTTGAAAGTACTGCGCATAAACTCTGCTTTTTTAAGGTGGACAAAAATAATTTTGGCAGAGTCGTCCGACAAGATGAATATAAACGTAATAGACTGTAAATAACCGTTGTATGTAACCGCAGACATCCCAAAACAAGGTAATGATTTGGAAACGCAACTCTCGGTTATTTATGCAGAATGATTCACATTCTCTCGATATTTCAATACCGATATGATGAATAACAATCTGAATATCAGTTATTATACTTTGATTTGCTTTTTATAGATAGCCGTTGTACTTTTGTGTCAAAATAAATCGAAACCATGCAACGAATCATATCCCCCTCGATGCTGTCGGCCGATTTCGGCCACCTGGAGCGCGATACGCAGATGATCGACCGAAGCGCCGCCGAATGGGTGCATATCGACGTCATGGACGGCGTATTCGTCCCCAACATCTCGTTCGGATTCCCGGTGATGAAGGCCATCCGCAAGGCCACGTCTAAACTGCTGGACGTGCATCTGATGATCGTCGAACCCGAAAAATACGTCACCCGCTTCGCCGAGGCAGGCGCCGGAATCGTCACCTTCCACTACGAGGCCACGCTCGACCCCAAAGGGTGCATCGACCTGATCCACCGCGCAGGCGCCAAAGCGGGCATTTCGATCAAGCCCGCCACGTCTGTCGAGGTGCTGCGCGACATCGTACCCCTGATCGACCTGGTGCTCGTCATGAGCGTCGAGCCGGGTTTCGGCGGACAGTCTTTCATGCCCGACTCGCTGGAGAAAATCCGGGAGCTGCGTGCCATGATCGACGAAACGGAATCCACCGCTGTGATCGAAGTCGATGGCGGCATCTCTGCCCATAACTCGCGCCTGCTCTTCGACGCCGGAGCCGACGCCCTGGTCGCCGGCAGCGCCGTCTTCGGCGCCCCGGACCCGCAGGCGGAGATCGAGAGAATGTTGCAGAGCTAACCTCCGACTCCTTTCACCCAAGCACCTACTTCCGGTAAGCCGGGCGTTCCGCACGCACGGAAAATCGCAGAAAACGAAACCATGATCTCTTTAGACAATCTCACCGTCAGCTACGGCGGCTGGACGCTTTTCGACAACATATCCCTGCTCATCAACCCCAAGGACCGCATCGGCCTGGTCGGTAAGAACGGCGCCGGCAAAACGACTCTGCTGCGTCTGATCGTGGGCGAACAGCAGCCCACCTCGGGTTCGATCTCCTACAACGGCGAATGCACGATCGGCTACCTTCCGCAGCAGATGCGTGTAGCGGACACTACGACACTCGTCGAAGAGACGGCCAAAGCCTTCGACGAAGTGCTGAAACTCGAAGCCGAAATCGCCCGCCTCACCCGCGAAATCGCCGAGCGCACCGACTACGAATCGTCCGACTACGAATCGCTGCTCCACCGGCTGAACGAAGCGACCGACCATTATCACATTCTGGGCGGCGATACCCGCGAAGCGGACATCGAGAAGACGCTGCTCGGTCTGGGATTCAAGCGCAGCGACTTCCAGCGTGCCACGAGCGAATTTTCAGGCGGCTGGCGCATGCGCATCGAGCTGGCGAAACTGCTGCTGCGCCGGCCTTCGATTTTCCTGCTGGACGAGCCGACCAATCACCTGGACATCGAGTCGATCCAGTGGCTCGAGGATTACCTGAAAAACTACAACGGCGCGGTGCTGCTCATCTCGCACGACCGCGCCTTTCTGGACAACGTCACCAACCGCACGGTCGAACTGTCGCTGGGCAAGATCACCGATTACAAGGTCTCCTATTCGAAATACGTCGTCCTGCGCGCCGAGCGCCGGGCGCAGCAGATGGCGGCCTACGAGAACCAGCAGCGGATGATCGAGAAGACCGAGGAGTTCATCGAGAAATTCCGTTACAAACCCACCAAGTCGAACCAGGTGCAGTCGCGCATCAAGCAGCTGGAGCGGCTGGACCGTCTCGAGATCGAGGAAGAGGACCTCGCCACGCTCAACATCAAGTTTCCGCCCGCGCCCCGCTCGGGGCAGATCGTCGCGGAGATCAGCGAGGCCGGCATGTCGTTCGGCGAGAAACATGTCTTCAGCGGCGCGAATTTCGTCATCGAGAAGGGCGACAGGATCGCGTTGGTGGGCCGCAACGGCGAGGGCAAGACGACCCTCGCACGCATGCTGATCGGCCAGCTGACGCCCACCGAAGGGTCGGTGCGCCTCGGGGCGAACGTCAATATCGGCTATTACGCCCAGAATCAGGACGATCTGATGGACGGCGATTTCACGGTCTACGACACGCTGGACCGTGTGGCCGTGGGCGACATCCGGACCCGCCTGCGCGACATTCTGGGGGCGTTCCTGTTCCGCGGCGAGGACATCGACAAGAAGGTCAAGGTTCTCTCGGGCGGCGAGCGGGCGCGTCTGGCGATGGCCCGTATGATGCTCGAACCGCGCAACCTGCTGGTGCTGGACGAGCCGACGAACCACATGGACATGCGCTCGAAGGACATCCTCAAGAACGCCATTATGAAGTACGACGGCACGGTGGTCGTGGTGTCGCACGACCGCGAATTCCTCGACGGCATGGTCGAGAAGGTCTACGAGTTCCGCGACGGCGGGGTGAAGGAGTATCTGGGCGGCATCTACTATTTCCTCGAAAAGCGCAAGCTGGAGTCGTTGCAGGAGATCGAGCGGCGCGACGCTCCGGCCAAAACGCCTGCGAAAGGCGACGAACCGAAGCCGGCCGTATCCGGAAAGCTCTCCTACGAGCAGAGGAAGGAGCAGGAGAAGCAGCTGCGCAAAGCGAAAAAGGTCGTGGAGACGATCGAGGCGGAGCTGGCCGACATCGAGAAGCGGATCGCGGAGTACGATGCGCGGTTCGCCGCCGCGACCGAATACAACGAGGCCGACTACAAGGCTTACAACGAACTGAAAACCCGTTACGACCACCAGATGCACGAGTGGGAGAAGGCGTCGTACGAACTGGAAATCGTAGCGGATTAGCCCGCTTGAAATCAAAAATCGGGATGCGGGGAATGGAATGCAGAATGAATAATGCATAATGTCATCCTGAGCGAAGCGAAGGATCTTTTGGAAGATAATATGCAGGGACATTATTACGTATATATGATGGGCAGTGCCAGCGGCAGGGCTTTGTACGTTGGAGTAACAAATGATCTCCAACGTCGGGTTCTGGAACATAAAAATGGAGAAACAGCAGGATTTACAAGCCGTTATCGGTGTTATGCCTTACTTTATTACGAGCCTTATTCGGACGTTCGAGATGCAATAGCCAGAGAGAAGCAGATCAAAGGATGGTTGCGGGAACGAAAAGAGCGATTGATAGAAACGATGAATCCGGGCAGAGTGGATCTTGCCGCTGATTTTTAGATTCTTCGCTGTGCTCAAAATGACAAATATAACAATTTACACGATGGATAGCAACCTTATTTTCGGGATTCGTCCCGTGGCCGAAGCGATCGAGGCCGGAAAGCAGATCGAGAAACTCTACATCCGCAAGGGCGCCGAAGGGCAGCTGATGCAGGAGCTGAAAGATCTTTGCATGCGCCACCGTCTGCATTATCAGGAGGTTCCGGTCGAGAAGCTCAACCGTCTGACGCGCGGCAACCACCAGGGCGTCGTGGCGCAGACCGCGGCCATCGAGTATGTGCAGCTGACCGACATTCTGGAATCCAGAACTTATCTGCAAAATATTATTGATGAAATTTACGGGGAGGAAGCATCATGTTAAAAATCGGTTTAGTCGGCGTCGGCGGCATCAGCGGCGCACACATTCCTGCATGGAACGCTATGGAGGACACCACACTCACAGCAATCTGCGATATCCGTCCGGAGCGGATGGAGCCTTATCCGGAGCCGCATCACTACACCTCCATCGATGAAATGCTTGAAAAAGAAG
>OHFQ01000295.1_pt1 | contig 26763 bp, 21 predicted proteins | sample 1567581 | NCBI WGS metagenome assembly OHFQ01 (sample SAMEA3879559, study PRJEB24766) | human gut metagenome | biome: human-associated habitat; feature: feces | place: USA | collected 1985/1987 | reverse complement strand
CCTGGCCCGCCTGATCCGCGACAACTACGCCCGCTACGACGGATTCGTCGTGCTGCACGGAACCGACACCATGTCCTATACGGCATCGGCCTTGAGCTTCATGCTCGAAAATCTCGCCAAACCCGTGGTCTTCACCGGAAGCCAGATTCCGATCGGCGTGCTGCGCACCGACGGGCGCGAGAACCTCATCACGGCCATCGAAATCGCCGGAGCGCGCATCGGCGACCGGCCCGAGGTCCCCGAAGTGTCGCTCTATTTCCAGAACCGGCTTTTCCGCGCCAACCGCACCACCAAACGCAGCGCCGAAGCCCTGAGCGCCTTCCGTTCCTACAACTACCCGCCGCTGGCCGAAGTCGGCGTCAACATCGCCTACAACCTCCCGGCGATCCTGCAACCCGAAGAGTCGCCGGCGGAACTGCGCATCGCCACGAAGCTCTCCGGAGGCATCGAGCTGATCAAACTCTTCCCGGGAATGGGCGAGGAGATCCTGCGGGCCATGTTCTCGGCTCCGGGGCTGCGGGCCGTGGTGCTCGAAACCTTCGGCGCGGGCAACGCCCCCACCTCCGAATGGTTCATCCGCGTCATCGAAGAGGCCGTCGCACGCGGAATCATCCTCCTCAACATCACGCAGTGCGGCGGCGGCAAAGTCTCGATGGAGTTGTACGAAACGGGGCTCAAACTGCAAAAAACCGGCGTCCTGTGCGGCTACGACATGACCGCCGAGGCAGCCGTGACCAAACTGATGTACGTACTCGGGCTGGGGCTTCCGGACGACGAGACACGCATGCTTCTGCGCAAGCCCCTGCGCGGAGAATTTACGGCGTGAGACGTTGCACGAAACGATTTTTTTTTCTATATTTCGCACTGCTAACGTACCCTTTCCGCCGGGACCATTGGGCGGAGGCCGGCGTAGCGCACAGGCAAAAAGATTGATTTACAACTACTTGATCGGGTCCGGGGTGAATTATCCGGGATTCGGCTCTACGTGCAGGAATAACCTTTCGCAACTGCGCCGGAGCACAAAAGGACGCCGCAAAGGCTGCGAAAGACAAAAAAAATAATTATTTTTAGCGAAAAAATAACCCGGCGGAAACGCCCGAAAAGAAAAGAGGCCCCGACCGGCCGGAAAAACGAAAGAAACCAAAACACAACAATAAAAAATCAACTAATCAAAATTTAATTTATCCAACACAACTATGAAAAAACTTTTTTTGATTCCGTCGGCTGCCCTGTCCGTATTGGGTACCGTTAGTGCGTTCGCACAGGATGCCGCTGCCGCAACCGAAACGGTTGTCGCTGAAACCCAGATCGCAGGCGACAGCATGCACCACGTTATGATGCAGAAGTTCCTCGAAGGCGGCTGGGAGTGGATGCTTCCGGTGCTCCTCTGCCTGGTGATCGGTCTGGCCGTGGCCATCGAGCGTATTCTGTACCTGTCGCTTTCGACGATCAACTCGAAGAAACTCATCGCATCCGTCGAGGAGGCGCTCAAGAACGGCGGCATCGAGGCTGCCAAGGAAGTTTGCCGCAACACCCGCGGTCCGATCGCTTCGATCTACTATCAGGGTCTCGACCGTTACGACCAGGGTCTCGACGCCGTCGAGAAAGCCGTCGTTTCCTACGGTTCGGTTCAGACCGGCCAGATGGAGTCGGGTCTTTCGTGGATCGGCCTGTTCATCGCCCTTTCGCCCATGTTGGGATTTATGGGAACCGTCGTCGGTATGATCGCGGCGTTCGACGCCATCCAGGCTGCGGGCGATATCTCTCCGACGCTGGTTGCCGGCGGTATCAAGGTCGCCCTGCTGACCACCCTGCTGGGTCTTATCGCTGCGGTTATTCTTCAGTTGTTCTACAACTATATCGTTTCCAAGATCGACTCGCTCGTAAACGATATGGAGGATTCGTCCATCACCCTGATGGATATCCTGACGGCTTACAAGAAATAATTCGCACTTATAAAGACTTTATTCCCTATTATGAAAAAAATATTAAACATATTGCTGGGCGTCATCCTGCTGATTACGGTGATTCTGACCGTATATGCAATGGTGGCCGGCGGCAGCAACGAGGCGATCAACCTGAACCTCATCTGGAGTTATATCCTGATCGCAGTCGGTATTGCAACAGCACTGTTCACGGCCGTTTGGGGTATGGTCAACAGTTCCAAAGGCATCAAAGGAACGCTGCTTTCGACACTTCTGATCATCGTCATCGTCGCGGCAGCCTACCTGATCGCCCGCGGACATACGATCGAAATTCCGGACGTCGCGAACGGAGGCTTCTTCCCGCATCCTGAAACCGTTATCACGGAAGCCAGCATTCTGGTAACCTACGTAGCTCTGGGTGCCGCTGTTCTGACAGCTATTTTCACAGAGATATACAAAGCTTTCAAATAGAGTTTGAACGATGCCTATAGATAAAAGAAAAGTACAGGAGATCAATGCCGGTTCAATGGCCGACATCGCTTTCTTGCTGCTCATATTCTTCCTGGTGGCTACGACGATGAACGTCGATACGGGTATCGCCCGTAACCTGCCGCCGATGCCCCCCGAGGATCAAAAGGTCGAGGATATGAAGGTGAAGATACGTAACCTTCTGCCCGTTCTGGTGAACGGCCGCGGCGATATCTTCGTGGGCAGGGCCGGCGAACAGGAGTACGTCGATATCCACCAGTTGAAGGACCGGGCGAAGGACTTCCTCCTCAATGTGATGGACGATCCCAACCTGCCCGAAAAAGAGGTCGAGGAGTTCGAGCTCCCCGACGGCAGCAAATGGAGCTATCCGGTCGGAAAAGGCGTACTCTCGCTGCAAACGACCAAAGATACCCAATATCAGATCTACATCATGGTACAGAACGAGCTGACGCGTGCGATCAACGAAATCCGTGACGAAGTTTCGAAGAATAAATTCCAAATGAAATTCTCGGATCTCGGAGAAGCGGAGCGCGGTATCGTAGCCAAAGCCGTTCCCATGAGTATCTCGGAAGCAGAACCCAGAGATTTAGGAGGAAAAAAGTAGTATGGCAGTAATTAAAAAGAAAGGCAACAAAAGTTTGCCCCCGATCTCTACCGCCTCGCTGCCGGACGTGATCTTCATGATCCTGTTCTTCTTCATGGTATCTACGACCATGCGCGATCAGGAATTACATGTAAAATACCAAGTTCCAGAAGCAACCGAGGTGCAGAAACTGGAGAAGAAATCACTCGTAAGTTACATCCACATCGGAGAGCCGATCGGCGTTTGGCGGGAACAGTACGGTCCTGCACCCCGTATTCAGCTCAACGATGCCTTCAAAACCGCTCAGGATATCGGCCAGTTCGTAGCTGCCGAGCGTGACAAGCTCAATGAGTCGGAGCGTGCCTTGATGACGATCTGTCTGAAGGCCGACCGATATACGACTATGGGCCGTATCACGGAGATCAAGCAGGAACTTCGCCGCGCGAATGCCCTGAAAATTTCCTACGCGGCTGCGAAAACCCTGGGATACTAATTTCAGGAAGGATTCATTCCCGAAGGGGATGTGTCAAATTGAGAAATTTGGCGCATCCCCTTTCAGGTATGTAAGAACAGACATCGAGGTTCACGGCGAAGAACGTGTCCTGACCGTACATAATCGAGCCGCGATACCGATAATAACGAAGCGGTTTGCCTGTTATGATACACCGTCTTTTTATTCGCCGGTTCGGAAAGAGCCTCGGGATAAAAAACAAAAAAACAGAAAGATACAGGACAAACAGGGCCAAGCCCACGATCGAGCGCCAAAAAAGAGGTCGCAAGAGCGGGAATCGGAAACCAAGCCGAAACAGAAAAAACGGGGCGATTACCGACACTCCTACTCCTACTCCTACTCCTACTCCTACTCCTACTCCTACTCCTACTCCTACTCCTCTACCCTCCCTTCCGGACTTCTCCGACACGAGCTACGAAATGTTTCCGAACCGGCAAAAGAAAACCCCGCAACATATAGAATGCGGGGTTTTCTTTTCTCAAATCCTTAAAACGGCTAAAAATGAGCCATAAATTCCAGGACGATCTTGTCGTGTTCGGAAACTTTGGGGACGACACCCTTGTCGTAAAAATACATCTCATAGTTGAGCCGGATATCGGCCATAAAAGGCAATCCGAAGCTAAACGTAATGCCTGCCGTGACGCGATGACGCTCCAGATCATTGACGAACAGCAAACCGTTGTCGTCGGGAATGCCGTTGCTGTGATCGGACATATAGTCGTAACGGCCTGCGAACGACATCTTTTTGAAGACACGGCGCAAGGGCAGGTCATAACAGAAAAATCCGTCGAAAGCATTCACGCCCGCGAACGAATTGCGGGCATACTCCTTACGCAGATACTCGGCCTCGAAGAACCAACCGCCCAGACGGTAGGAGCACCCCACGTCGTAGAGGTGAATCCGCGTATCGGCCGGACGGGTCGTCTGGTAGCTCACCACGAAATTCATTCCCTCGGCAAAACCGAACTGCGCCTTTGCCGCATAGTTGAATTTGTCGGTCCAAAAATCCTTCTGGTCGTCGATACCCGACCCGTTGAACATGCCGACTTGCAGGTTGATCGGAACCTTTTCGCCGAATTTCCAGCCCAGAGTGGCTCCGACATCGCGGACGCTGCCCACCTGCTTGGCGATGAACGAACGGTTCGCAAAATACTGCGTATGGGGCGAACGGTGGGCATCGATGGTAAACGGCACACGCATGTATCCGATCGTGAAACCGAGGCCCTTATAAAGTTTGGTTCCCAGATACGCATTGACCATCTTGATCTTTCCCTCGTCCGAGAGGTCGATCTCCATACAGTAAGCCAGTTTCGAATAGATCTCGCCGGCCACGCCGAAGCGGGCGTTGCGAACCTGGAAGCGGGCATCGCCCTCACCGGGCTGGTACTCGAATTTGGCCCGGAGCGTTCCCAGCAGGTCGATCGTCACGGGTGGAGCCTTTTTCTCCTCCTTTTGTGCACCCGAAGCTGCCGAAATTTCGAAATGAGTCTGAACTCGGACTCCTTCGTCCTCGTCATCATCCTCATCGTCGTTCTCACGACCGTCGCCCTTGTCACGCCTCCTGTCCTTCTGCGAAAGCTCGCCCTGCCCGACGTTCTCGTCCTGCCCGGCATCCGTCCGCACCGCAGCGGCACGATCGTCGTCATCCGTATCGACATCTTTTTCCTGTTTCGGGTGATTCGTACTCTCCGGCTGCGACTCGATGACCATCTCTTCCAGATCGTCCTGCACGGGTATCGTTTCCACATCCACCCTCTCCACCGGAGGTTGCTGGGCCGCTGCGGACAACGACATACTCATCGCAAGGCATAATAAAAACCATCCGGCCACTCTGCGGGTAAAATTCTCCATAGGCAACTCTATTCTCTTTTATCTTGTCGTCAGATACGGGCCACAGGCATAATACATTGATTGAAACCTATTTAACCCTTTCAAAATATCTCGTGTTCCGCAAATATAGACAAAAACAGTGCAAATGACACTGTTTTTGTCTATCGCAGGTTCAAAATACGACTTATTACTTATTTGGTAAACTTATTACAAGCCTTCAGCAACTGACGCAACGTATCGACCAATTCCTGGGACTCCTGCAGCGTAATCAGATAGACGAGCGAAACATGCAGGCTGTTGCCCTCCTCCTGCACCCGGTACATCTGGGTCTTGCGCTCGGTCGAGATGGATTCGCGCAACCCTTCGGCTTCGATCAGCACGTTTTCGATATCCGAATAGTCGTTCTGCTCCATCATGCGGCGAATCTCGACCATCAGGTTGAAAATCCGGGTCCGAATGGGCAGGAACTCCCGCAGATAAACTTTGGGCATCGGGTTGAAATTATTGCCGACATGCTCCCTGCACGGTTCGCAAAGACGTTTGAGGCAGTAATAAAGCTGCTCGGAGGCGTTGCTCGCCGTGTGGAACCAGGTATTCTTTTCGAGCGCCAGGTTACGATCGATGCGGCGCATGGCGAGCATCTGCCGACGGCGTACCCGCTTGAGCAGGTCCTTTTCGCCCCCGAGGGCTTTTTCAGCCTTGCGCAAACTCTTGATATCCTCTTTCAGCAGACCGTCGGTAATCTGACGGAACGTCGATTCGGCGAACGTCACCGATGCCATGAGCGACTCGGTCATATGCCGGCGCAACAGCGTCCACACCTCGGCCTTGTCGCGCGAAGTCATCATACCCTTGAAAACATCATCGTGCTCGGCCTTCATCTTCCGGCGGTAGCGGACATTGCTGCGAATCAGGAAAAGAATCGTCAGCGCCACGACAACGATCATCGCAATCACACCGCCGTAGTAGATGGCCAGCGCGAGCAGGAACGTCGCCACGAAAGCCGCACCGGCCGTAATGAACCAGCCGCCGATCACGGAAATCACACCCGTAATGCGGAATACGGCGCTCTCGCGGCCCCAGGCCCGGTCAGCCAGCGAAGAACCCATCGCCACCATAAAGGCCACGTAAGTAGTCGAAAGAGGCAACTTGAGCGAGGTGCCCAATGCGATCAGCAAGCTGGCCAGCAGCAGATTGACCGCCGCACGTACCATATCGAAAGCGGCACCGTTCTCCAGAATCGCCTCGTCCTTATCGAAGCGTTTCCCGAGCCAGCGCTTCAGTCCCTGCGGCATCGCATTGTCGATTCCGGTAGCGAGGGACGACGAAGCACGCACGATACTCCGGGCCAGCCCCGACGAACCGAACATCTCGTCGCCGGCATCCTGACGGGCCAGATCCACCGAGGTCTTGATAACGCCCCGGGCCTTCCGCGAAGTGGTCAGGGCGACGATCATCACCACGCCCGAAAGAGCCAGGAAAATGAAGGGCGTCCGGGCAGGCGCGTTCAGCGAATCCATCAGGAAGGTTTCGGACCCGTTGCCATTGGCGACGTAATCCATATAGGAAGAGTAGCCCGTCAGAGGTACGCCCACGAAATTCACCAGGTCGTTTCCGGCGAAGGCCAGTGCCAGGGCGAAAGTTCCCAGCAGCGTGACTACCTTGAAAATATTGATCCGACACCAGTGGAGCACCTGCGAGAGAAGGCAGAAGAAGATGAAGCAGCCGGCCACCAGGTGACGGGTATAGGTAGAAATCCACTCCGACAGTTCGGGTGTCATGAACGACGAATCCTTCATACCCTTGATCAGAATGAAATAGATGATCGCCGTCATCGCCACACCGCCGAACAGCGCGGCGGACCACTTCATGTGCGACTTATAATTGAAAGTAAAGATCAATCGGGCGATATATTGCACCACTGCGCCGAATACGAATGCGATCGCCACCGAAAGGAAGATGGCCATGATGACCGACAAAGCCTTTTCCGAATTCAGCATATCGGCAAAGGTAAGCCCCGTATCGTCTGCGGCCAGCTTGACCATCGCCAGAGCGAACGCACCTCCCAGCAACTCGAAAACGATCGACACGGTAGTCGAAGTCGGCAGCCCCAGGGTATTGAAGGTGTCCAGAAGAATCACGTCGATTGCCATGACCGCCAGGCAGATACACATGATATCCTGGAAATAGAACTGTTCGGGCCTGAAAATCCCGTGCCGGGCGACATCCATCATACCGTTGCTCATGACGGCGCCGCACAGGATACCCACCGCAGCTACACCCATGATCCACTTGAACGAAGCGGCCCGGGCGCCGACGGCCGACCCCAGGAAATTCACGGCATCGTTGCTGACACCCACCACCAGATCGAAAATCGCCAGCAGAAAGAGGAAGAGGACAATGCCTAAATAGATTGATTCCATACTTTTTTAATTGGTTTTACGCCTAAAGTTATCATTCGGTGACAAAAGTACCGGGCGGAAATGATAACGACGTTTCAAACCTGTTACAAACCCGTTACAAAATCCGGGAAATGCCTCGTTTTTATGAACCGTCTGTTACAATTCCGTGAAATTTCGATCCTTCCGGATTTGCGAAACCGTTTTATTCCCTAATTTTGACGCGTCGAATCAATACGAAGGTCATGGGGAAATACAAAATTCTGGTGGTGGACGACGAAGAGTCGCTGTGTGAAATCCTGAAATTCAACCTCGAACTCGAAGGATACGAAGTGGATGTGGCTTACAGCGCCGAACAAGCGCTGGCGATGCATCCCGAACGTTATTCGCTGCTGCTGCTCGACGTAATGATGGGAGAGATCAGCGGCTTCAAAATGGCCCGTATGCTCAAGTCCTCGCCCGAAACGGCTGCCGTGCCGATCATCTTCTGCACGGCCAAAGACACCGAAGACGACACCGTTGCTGGCTTGAACCTGGGTGCCGACGACTATATCTCCAAACCCTTCTCGATGCGCGAAGTGACGGCCCGGGTACGGAGCGTGCTGCGCCGCTCGCAAGCCCGGCAGGAGGAGGAAGCCATCTGTTTCGAAGGGCTCTGCCTCGACCTGCAGAGCAAGGTCTGCCGGGTGAACGGACAGGAGGTTCCCCTGACCAAAAAGGAGTTCGAAATCCTCACCCTGCTCCTTTCCCACCCTAGGGTGATCTTCTCGCGCGAACAGATCCTCGCCCGGGTCTGGAACAACGAAGTGATCGTCCTGGACCGCACGATCGACGTAAACATCACGCGCCTGCGCAAGAAAATCGGGCCCTACGGCTCGCATCTGGTGACCCGCCTGGGCTACGGCTATGGATTTGAAAAGTAAACACTCCTATCAGACGCAATCGTTCCTCTGGCTGCTGGGCTTCTCGTGGCTGCTCATCGTCTGCTTCGTCGGCTTCCAATACCACCGGGAGAAGGAGCTGCGCACGGAGCTGCTCGATTCGCAGTTGCAGATCATCAACGCCCAACTGGAAGAGGCTTTGAGCAATGCACGCACTCCCCACGACTTTTTCGATGCGCACTCCGACTTCTTCGAGGGGCTGCGCATCACCCTGATCGACCTGGACGGTACGGTCGTCTATGACTCCGAAGAACCCCCGGCCGAGATGTCGAACCACCTCGACCGGCCGGAAGTGGCGGCCGCCCTCACCGACGGTCACCGCTATACGATCCGCCGCCAGTCGGAGAACAACGGGCGCACCTACTTCTACTCCGCCTCCCGCATCGGCGACCGGATCGTCCGCTCGTCGCTGCCCTACACCGTGTCGTTGTCGCAGGTGCTGAACGCCGACCGCAACTTTCTGTGGTTCATGGGTTCAGTCACCCTGCTGCTGTGTCTGGTCGGCTACTACGTGGTCCGCCAGTTCACGAAAAACATGGTTCAAATGGAGGCGACCCTCGCAGAGCGCGACCGCGAACATGCCGCCGCACTGCACGAGGAGCAGGAAAAAATCCGCATCAAGCGGCAATTGACCAACAATATCAACCATGAGTTGAAAACCCCCGTAAGTTCCATCCACGGCTACCTCGAAACCCTCATCGCCAATCCGCATATCGACGCAGCGACGCAGCGGGCCTTCCTCGAAAAGTGTTTCACCCAGTCCGAACGGCTCCGGCAACTGTTGCAGGACGTATCGTCGATCACCCGGCTGGACGAAGGAGGACAGATGATCGACCGTACCGAAGTGGACCTCCGCGCCCTGATCGGCGAAGTGATAACCGACACGGCCCCGGAAAGCGCCCGACGCGGATTTACGGTACACTGGACATGCGACCGTCCCCTGACGGTCGAGGGCAACGAAGGATTGCTCTACTCCGTTTTCCGCAACCTGACGGACAACGCCCTCAACTACTCGGGCGGCAACCGGATCGACATCGCCCTGACGGACGAAACGGACGACCGCTACGAATTTTCATTCTCGGACAACGGCACGGGCGTCAATCCCGAACACCTGCCCTACCTCTTCGAACGTTTCTACCGGATCGACAAGGGGCGTTCGCGCCGGGCGGGAGGCACCGGACTCGGCCTGGCGATCGTACGCAACGCCATACTTTTCCACGGCGGCCGAATCGAAGTGGCGAACCGCCCGGAAGGGGGACTCGTGTTCCGGTTCTCGATCGCCAAGAAGGGGGAGGCGAAGAGATAGCCGTTCCCCTTCGAAATCCCTTGCAGGCAGTTTCAACCCACAAAGGCCCGGTTCCCGCACGGATTCAAGCCCTGAAACTGTGCCGCGCAGAACTTCCGAAAGCCCCTCCGGAGAAAACGGCATAGCGTAAGTCGAAATCACACAAAGGACATATCGCCGAAGACAACAGTCCGAAGCACCCTGCCGCATGCACTTTCCAGATAGAATCCCCTGCCGCCCGATCGGGCGGCAGGGGATTCTATTCTGTCGAAACGGGGCATCAGTGCGCTTCGAGCCAATTGTCGCCCACGCCGCAGTCCACCACCAGCCGCACGCGCAGCGCAGCGGCGGACTCCATGGCCTCGGTAACGATGGCGATGACGCGCTCCTGCTCCGAACGAAGCATATCGACCACCAACTCGTCGTGCACCTGCAGGATCACCTTCGAGCGGATACCCTCCTCGCGGAAACGGCGGCTCACGCGGATCATGGCGATCTTCATGATGTCGGCGGCGCTTCCCTGAATCGGGGCGTTCACGGCGTTGCGCTCGGCCAGGCCGCGGGCCACGGCGTTGCGCGAAGCGATGTCGTTCAGGTAGCGGCGGCGGCCGAAGATCGTCGAAACATAGCCGTCGCGCTTGGCCTCTTCCACCACCCGGTCCATGTACTCCTTGACCTTGGGATAGGAGGCGAAATAACCTTCGATGATCTCCTTGGCCTCCTTGCGGGGAATGTCAAGCCGCTGGCTCAGGCCGAAAGCCGAAATTCCGTAAATAATACCGAAATTGGCGGTCTTGGCCTTGCGGCGTTCGTCGCTGTCCACCTCGGCCACCTCTTTGCCGAAAAGCCGTGCGGCGGTGGCCGCATGTACGTCCTCGCCGTGTTCGAAAGCCGCGATCAGCGACTCGTCACCGCTCAAGTGGGCCATCAGGCGCAGTTCCACCTGACTGTAATCGGCCGAAAGCAGCAGGTGCTCGTCGTCCGAAGGGATGAACGCCTTCCGGATCCGGCGTCCCAACTCGTCCCGCACGGGAATATTTTGCAGGTTGGGATTGGTCGAGGAGAGCCGTCCGGTAGCTGTCACGGCCTGGTTGAAGGAAGTATGGATCTTGCCCGTCGCCGGATTGACCAGTAGAGGCAACGCCTCCACATAGGTCGAAAGCAGCTTCTTCACGCCCCGGTATTCGAGAATTTTATCGACGATCTCGTATTTGTGGGCGAAGGTCTGCAAGTACTCCTCCTCGGTCGAAAACTGTTTGGTCCGAGTCATCTTGGGCTTCTCCGCGATGCGGAGCTTCCCGAAGAGCACCTCGCCCAACTGCCGCGCCGAATTGACGTTGAGCGACGGCTCGTCCGCCAAACGGCGGATCTCACTCTCCAGATCGTTGAGGGTTTTATTGAGTTCGACGGCATACTCGGCCAGCGCCTCCGAATCGATCCGCACCCCGGCCGTCTCGATCTCGGCCAGCACAGCGATCATCGGCTCCTCGACCTCGAGGTAAAGCCCTCCGAGTCCGAGTTGTTCGACCTGCGGCCACAGCACCTGTTTCAAACGCAGCGTCACGTCGGCATCCTCGGCGGCGTATTCGGCCACCCGCTCCAGCGAAATCATGTCCATAGTCAGCTGCCGGGCTCCCTTGCCGATGAGCGAAGTGATCGAAATCGGCCGGTAATTGAGGTAGCGCATCGCCAGCGCATCCATGTTGTGACGCGACTCGGGATCGAGCAGGTAATGGAGGATCATCGTATCGTAAAGCCGGCCGCGAATCTCGACCCCCAGGCGAGCGAGCACCATCAGGTCGAACTTGATGTTCTGCCCGATCTTGGCGATCTTTTCGTCGGCGAACAGCGGCCGGATAAGGGCCGCATATTCGGCCGTATTGGATTCATTGAACGGAATATACCACGCCTCGTAAGGACGTACCGCGAGCGAAAGCCCCACGATCCGGTCGTTGAAAATGTCGAATCCCGTCGTTTCGGTATCGAAACAAAACTCCGGACAGGCCGCCACTTCGCGCAGAACAGCCTCCAGCTCCTGCGCATTGCGCACGATCGTATAGGCGTGGGGTGTGGTTTGCGCCGTGGCGAACTCCTCGCTTTCCGCCGTCTGTTCATCGGACGGCGCCGATCCCCGGTCGGATGCCGGGGATTCCCCAGAATCGGCTGCGGGGGCGAACAGATCTCCCTGCCCCGCCAGCGCAGCTTTTTTAGCGGCTGCGGACTTCGCACGCGCCACCTCCGCCAACTGGGTCTGGGCCGCCTGACGGGGCCCTTCGGGCAGCGGTTCGGCAGGAGCTAGGTTCGTCAGATCGTTCAGGAATATCCGGAAATCCAGCTCGGCGAAAAGGGCCTTCAGCTCGTCGATCCTGGGGGCGCACACCGTCAAATCTTCCTCCCGAAAGTCGATCGGCACGTCCAGGCAGATGGTCGTCAGCCGCTTGGCCAACAGGAGTTTGTCGCCCCACTCGGCGATCTTCTCACCCTGCCGGCCCTTGATCCGATCGGCGTTTTGCAGGATATTTTCCACCGTCCCCCACTCCTGCACCAGCTTGCAGGCGGTTTTTTCCCCGATGCCCGGCACGCCGGGAATGTTGTCCGAAGCATCGCCCCACAACGCCAGGATGTCGCGTACCAACTGCGGATTCTCGATGCCGTATTTCTCGCGGATCGCCTCCCGGCCGACGATTTCGATACCGTCGTTGCCTTTCTGTTTGTAGATCTTACAGTTGTCGCAAACCAACTGTCCGTAGTCCTTGTCGGGCGTAACCATGAAAACGTCGTAACCCGCCTCGACGCCCTTGTATGCAAGCGTGCCGATCACATCGTCGGCCTCGTAACCGGGCACCTCCAGCACCGGAATACACATCGCCTCGACGATCCGCTTGACATAAGGCACCGACAACAGGATATCCTCCGGCGTTTCGGCACGGTTGGCCTTGTATTCGGGGAAAATTTCGCGGCGGAAACTGCCGCCTTTCGGGTCGAACGCGACGCCCAGCAGGTCGGGATGTTCCCGTTTCTGGATGTCGCGCAGAAATTTCGTGAAACCGAACACCACCGAGGTATTCATCCCCGCACGATTGCGCATGGGACGTCCCATGAACGCATAATAATACTTGAAAATCAATGCATAGGCATCGACAAGAAAGAGTTTTTTCATCGGATTCTATCGGTTATCCTCGGCCATCCACTCGGCGAACGAAGTCGCCGTTTCGTGCAGACGCAGGGCGTGGAGCTTGACATGGGACGGCAGGTCGGCTTCGATGCGGGCGGCGAAATCCGCGAGCATATTCTCGCACGTAGGCTGATAATCGACCAGCACGATGCGGCCGAAGCGACAGCCGATCTGTTCCGCTACACGGGTGCTTTCGGCCGTGCGGCGCATGACGAAAGCGTGGTCGAGGCGGGAGAGGATCTGTTCGTTCACAATCCGTTTCAGCTCTCCGAAATCCATCACCATGCCGAACTTGGGATTCGACTCGTCGGCGCAAGGCGTCCCCTTGACCGTCACGAACAGGCGGTAGGAGTGGCCGTGAATCTCGCGGCAAAGGCCGTCGTAACCCTCCAGCGCATGAGCCGCCTCGAATGTAAACTCCTTGGTAAGACGAATGATCGTCGGTTTTTTCTCATTTTCCATAGCCTCTGCAAGGTAGTCACAATTTTCGGGATTCGCAAGGATGCAGGACCCGGGAGCCATAAAAAACGGGACGCACCCGCAGGCACGTCCCGTCGTTTCCTATTCCCGTCCTCTTTTCAACGCTCCGCAGCCCGGATGAAATCGATGCTCACCTGGCGTTGGAAAGCCTCGTTGAGCGAAATGAAGGTCTGGGTGGTCGAAATGCCCTGGATACGCAGAATTCCGTCGAAAATGGTTTTCATCAGGTGTTCGTTGTCCAGGCAGTAGAGTTTTACCAGAATGTTGAAATTTCCGGTGATGAAGTGGCACTCCACGATTTCGGGAATCTCCTTGAGTTTCTCCATCGTCTGCATCATATACATCGGATCCTGCACGCAAATACCGATCAGAGCGCATACGTCGAAACCCAGCATCTTGGGGTCCACGATCAGGCGGCTTCCCAGGATCACCCCCGAATCGTGCAACTTGCGGATACGCTGGTGAATGGCCGCACCCGAAATCCCGCACTCGCGTGCGATCTCGAGGAACGGCATGCGTGCATTCCGGACGAGGTACTGGAGAATCTTCCCGTCGATAGCGTCCAAAGTTGCCTTAGACATGGAAAAACTCGTTTTAGTCGGTTGTAAACTTATTTGATTACGTTCATCTCCTTACCGATCTTCACGAACGCTGCGATGCAACGGTCGAGCTGCTCGGTGGTGTGGCCGGCCGAAACCTGCACGCGGATACGGGCCTGTCCCTTCGGCACCACGGGATAGTAGAAGCCGGTCACGAAGATACCCTCGTCCTGCAGACGGGCGGCGAAATCCTGCGACAGTTTGGCATCGTAGAGCATCACGGCGCAGATAGCCGACTGCGTAGGCTTGATGTCGAAGCCGGCGGCCATCATACCCTTGCGGAAATGCTCGACGTTCTTCACGAGCTTGTCGTGCAGCGCATCGCTCTCGCCGAGCATCTTGAACATCTCGATCGAAGCACCCACTACGGCAGGGGGCAGCGAGTTCGAGAAGAGGTACGGGCGCGAACGCTGGCGCAGCATGTCGATAATCTCCTTGCGGCCGGTGGTGAAACCGCCTACCGCGCCGCCGAAGGCTTTGCCCAGCGTACCGGTCAGGATATCGACCTGTCCGCGCAGGTTGTAGAGTTCGGTGATACCGCGACCGGTCTTGCCCAGCACGCCTGCCGAGTGGCACTCATCGACCATCACCAGCGCATCGTATTTCTCGGCCAGCTTGCAGATCTCATCCAGCGGAGCGGCGTTGCCGTCCATCGAGAAGACGCCGTCGGTTACGATGATGCGGAAACGCTGTGCCTGGGCTTTCTTGAGGCAATCCTCCAGCTCGGCCATGTCGGCGTTGGCGTAACGGTAGCGAACGGCCTTGCACAGACGCACGCCGTCGATGATCGACGCGTGGTTGAGCGAATCGGAGATGATCGCATCCTGCTCGGTAAACAGAGGCTCGAACACGCCGCCGTTGGCGTCGAAGCAAGCGGCATAGAGAATCGTATCCTCGGTACCGAAATAGTCGGCGATCGCCTTCTCGAGCTGCTTGTGCATATCCTGGCAACCGCAGATGAAACGCACGGACGACATGCCGTAGCCGCGTGTGTCCATCGCCTTCTTCGCCGCTTCGATCAGACGCGGATTGTCCGAAAGGCCGAGGTAGTTGTTCGCACAGAAATTCAGCACCTGACGTCCGCCGACCGTGATCTCGGCACGCTGCGGGGATTCGATGATGCGTTCGTTCTTGTAGAGCCCTGCCGCTTTGATTTCGGCCAGCTCATGCTCCAAATGTTCTTTAATTTTACCGTACATATTGTTAGATTTTGTGACGTTCGAGGGGTGTTTTACTATCAAACTATCAGCAAAGATAGTTGTTTTTTATAAAAATGATACCTGTCGCCGAATTTTTTATCCGATCGCCGCCGGACCCCGGACCCTCCCCGACGGCAACCCCTGCAAATCCCGGGCCCCGCAAGGCGGTATCCGGCAAAATCCGGCCCGGATTCCGCAAGTTTGCGACCGGTCGCCGAAGTCGTCCGCGAACGAAAACGGAATAAACGGACAACCCGCTATGTTCCACCGAAAACAGAGCGCCGGCACGAGGCAAAAGGACAAATTCCGGCATCGGAAAGCGATCCGCAGGATCGTTTCCCGCCCCCGCAATCTCAAATTCCCCGGCGGACACGACGCATTTACAAACTATTTTGCTAAATTTGTCACGTTATAGCCGGTTGTGGAACCAGCACGTTCAACCATTAAATATTTCGAATTATGTTCAAAATCGATTCTTACGATTTCAAAGGCAAGCGGGCGATTATCCGCGTGGACTTCAACGTCCCCCTCGACGACAAGGGCCAGGTAACGGACGACACCCGCATCCGGGCGGCGATCCCCACGATCCGCAAGGTACTCGACGCGGGCGGCTCGGTAATCCTGATGTCGCATCTGGGACGGCCCAAGAAGAACAACGATATGAAATATTCGCTCGGACAGATCGTCCCCGCGATCGAAAAGCTGCTGGGCAAACCCGTGATTTTCGCCGGCGACTGCATGGGAGAAAAAGCGGCCGAAACAGCCCGGAACCTCAAACCCGGCGAGGTGATGCTGCTCGAAAACCTGCGTTTCTACGCCGAGGAGGAGGGCAAGCCCCGCGGACTCGCCGAAGATGCTTCGGAAGAGGAGAAGGCCGCAGCCAAAAAAGCGGTCAAAGCCTCGCAGAAAGAGTTCGTCGAGCGGCTGGCCTCGTATGCCGACTGCTACATCAACGACGCTTTCGGCACCGCGCACCGCGCACACGCCTCGACAGCCCTGATCGCCGATAAATTCCCCCACGACAAGATGTTCGGCTACGTGATGGAGAACGAATTGCAGGCGGTCGATCGTCTGATGCTGAACCCCCGGCGCCCGTTCGCGGCGATCATCGGCGGGTCGAAAGTTTCGACCAAGATCTCGATCCTCGAAAACCTGATGGAGAAGGTCGATTCGATCGTCATCGGCGGCGGTATGTCCTACACCTTCGCAGCGGCGCAGGGCGGCAAAGTCGGCAACTCGCTCTGCGAGCCGGAGATGTTCCCCACGGCACTCGAAATCGTGAAGAAAGCCGAGGAGCGCGGCGTGAAGCTGGTATTCTCGCCCGATGCGCTGATCGCCGACAAATTCGCCGAGGATGCCGATACGCGCCAGGCTCCGGTGAACGATATCCCCGACGGCTGGATGGGCCTCGACATCGGCGAGGAGGGCAAGAAGATTTTCCGCGAACACATCCTGGGCTGCAAGACGATCCTGTGGAACGGCCCCGTAGGTGTTTTCGAGATGGACAAGTTCGCTACCGGCTCGAAAGCCGTGGCCGAAGCGATCGCCGAAGCCACTTCGAAAGGAGCCTTCTCGCTCATCGGCGGCGGCGATTCGGTGGCCTGCATCAACAAGTTCGGCCTGGCCGACAAGGTGAGCTACGTCTCTACGGGCGGCGGCGCACTGCTCGAATACATCGAAGGCAAGGAGCTGCCGGGTGTGGCGGCCATCCGCAAATAAGCCGGGCACGAACAGAGCGCGGTCCCATCGAACCGCTCTCCGTACTGAATCGAAAACAGACAGAAACCTTAAAATATTTAGAGTAAACAACCAATGAAAAAAATTCTTTTCGCTGCAACCGTTCTTTGTATGATGGGCTGCCAAAACAAACCGACCAACTCGACGCCGGCGCTCGATCCGTCCAACATGGACACCTCGGTCGCCCCCAACGAGAGTTTCTACCAGTACGCCACGGGCGGCTGGCAGGCTAAAAATCCGCTCAAACCTGAACATTCGAGCTACAACATGTTCAACGTGCTGAGCGACAACAACGAGATTCGCATCAACGAGCTCTTCACCCAGATGACCAAGGAGAACCCTGCGAAGGGCACGGTCAATCAGAAAATCGCCGACCTCTACAAGCTGGGCCTCGACTCGGTACGCCTGAACAAGGAGGGCGCCGCTCCCGTCAAGGCCGAGCTGAAAACCATCCTGTCCCTCGACAAGAAGGAACAACTCACTCCGATCCTGTCCGTGATGCAGCTGACTTCGAGCTCGCCCCTGTTCAGCTTCGGTCCCCAGGCCGATCTGAAGGACAGCAAAGTCAATGCCCTCTATATCGGACAGTCGGGTATCGGCATGGGTGACCGCGACTACTACCTCGACGCCGAGAACGAATCGATCCGCGAAGCCTACAAAACTTATCTGAACCGGCTCTTCACGCTGGCCGGACTCGAAGAGTCCGAGGCAGGCAAGGCGACCGACGCCGTTATGCGCATCGAAACCGAACTGGCCAAGAACATGCGTTCGAACGTCGAGCTGCGCGATATTCAGCGCATGTACAACCCGATGACGACCGCCGATCTGAAAAAGAACTACGACGCCATCGACTGGGCACAGCTCTTCGCATTCTCCGGAATCAATCCCGAGCGTGTGATCGTCTGCCAGCCCGAATACATGGAGGCGCTGAACAAGCTGATCGAAACCACTCCGATCGAAGACTTGCGCTACTACCTGGCATCGCAATACCTCAACGCCGCAGCACCCTACCTGGACGATAACTTCTACGCCGCATCGTTCGACTTCTACGGCCGCACGATGTCGGGCAAGCAGGAGCCCCGTCCCCGCTGGAAACGTGCCATGGCCATTCCCAACAGCGCCCTGGGCGAGGCCGTAGGCGAAATGTACGTCGAGAAGTTCTTCCCCGCCGAGGACAAGGCCCGCATGATGACCCTGGTGGAGAATCTCCGCACGGCCCTCGGCCAACACATCGACCAGCTCGACTGGATGAGCGACTCGACCAAGATGCGCGCCCGCGAGAAACTCGCCGCTTTCCGCGTAAAAATCGGCTACCCCGACAAGTGGAAGGACTACTCCACGCTCGAAATCGACCCGACCCTCTCCTACTGGGAGAATATCCAGCGTGCCAGCGAATGGGCGACCCGCGATGCGCTTGCCAAAACGGATAAACCCGTCGATCCCGAAGAGTGGCACATGACTCCGCAAACGGTCAATGCCTACTACAACCCGACCACCAATGAAATCTGCTTCCCGGCAGCAATCCTTCAGCCGCCGTTCTTCAACCCGGCAGCCGACGACGCGGTGAACTACGGCGCTATCGGCGTAGTGATCGGACACGAGATGACGCACGGATTCGACGATCAGGGCCGTCAGTTCGACAAGGACGGCAACATGAACAACTGGTGGACCGACGCCGATGCCGAAGCCTTCAAACAGAAGACCGACATTCTGGTCAAGCAATTCGATGCGATCGAGGTGCTGCCCGCACGCGGCGACCAGCCGGCCATCTTCGCCAACGGTTCGCTCTGTCTGGGCGAGAATATCGCCGATCAGGGCGGTCTGCGCGTGGCTTACACGGCACTCAAGAACTCGCTGAACGGCACCGAGCCCGAACCGATCGACGGCCTCACGCCGGCTCAGCGCTTCTACCTGAGCTACGCGACCGTCTGGGCACAGAACATCCGCGACGAGGAGATCGCCCGTCTGACCAAACTCGACGTACACTCGCTCGGTCAATGGCGCGTGGACGCTACGCTGCGCAACCTCCAGGATTTCTTCGATGCCTTCAACATCACCGACGGCAAGATGTATATGCCGGTCGAGGAGCGCGTGATTATCTGGTAACGGCACGCTCCGTTCAATAAGAAATCCCCTGCCGACGTTTCGGCAGGGGATTCTTTTATCCACAATAAAAAAGGCTGTCACCGAGGGTGACAGCCTTTTATCAGTTCTTTCGTTCAGGTCTTATTTCCCGGAAACCTCGATCCGTTCGGTACTTTTGTACGTTCTTCCCAAAATGGTTTGCCGGTATTTCTCCACCTTGTCCTTTCCAATGGTCATCGTCGAGGCACCGGTCGCCTCCTTATATTGGCCGTCGGTAGTTGTATAGGAAACGCCCGAGCCGAGTCCCACGCGGTAGGCGGCTTGTTCCGCAACCTCTTCCTTAGCCGTCAGTACCAGTTCGACAGTCGCCTCGAAAGGAACCTTCGCTCCTTTGACAGAAATGCTCCAGGGCAGCGAAGCGACATCCGCCGTCACGGTCTTTCCGACGGCATCGGTGTACTTCGCCTGCATATCGAAGAGCTGCGGCATATCCTCTCCTCCGAAAACTTCATAATCTACATCGGCAGTCACCTCCGCAGGCGGTACGGCAGGGCCGTTTCCGCCGTTGCCATTCGTTTCGTCGTCGTTGCACGATGCCAGCAGAACCGCTGAACAAAGCAGCATCCATCCGATTTTTCTGTGTAACATAAGTCAATAAATTTATCGATTAATAATAAGGTGCGAAATGAATACCGAAGAACCGATAGCGGAAACCCGTCGCCCGCATCCGCACCGCAAACTCGCCACGAATACCGCGAATGTCGGCAAACGATCCTCCGCCCGTCAAATTCCCGGCAAAAATAAGGACTTCGGCCCGAAATCCGATGGAAACGGTTCTTTTGTTTCGAACCGGCAACAAGCGGCACCAGTCGATTCAACAGACTCCGGACAGGGATCACGAAAAGGTCCCGGCCGTCTTGCGACAACCGGGACCCGCGATCAAAAAATCTATTTATGAAAAAACCTTTCTGTATTTACCTCCTGCAAAAAGGGTGCCCGGAAAAATAAAATCCGGCCGGCCCCGCAGCGTGCCCGCTAATATTTGTAGCGGATCCACTTGTAAAGCTCCTTGAAGGTAGGTTTCTTGCCGTACATGAAGATACCCACGCGGTAAATCTTCGCCGCGAGCCATACCATAGCCATAAACGTAGCGTAGAGCACCGCGAGCGACACGACGATCTCCCAGGTCGGAATACCGCACGGGATGCGGGCCATCATCACCACGGGCGAGGTGAAAGGAATCATCGAACACCAGAAGACCAGCGGCGAATTGGGGTCCTTCATCACCACCATCATCACGAAGATACTCAGGATGATCGGCAGCATGATCGGGGTCTGCAACTGCTGTGCGTCCTGCACGTTATCGACAGCCGAACCGACGGCAGCGAACATCGCCGAATAGAGCAGGTAACCACCGATCACGTAGAGCAGCAGATAGGCGAAAATCTGGAAGACATATCCGAAATCGGTCGCCGTGGCGAGCGTCTGCACCATCTCCATATCGACGCCCGCCGCCGTCGGATCGAGCGTCCCGGCACGCATCGCCTCGACACTTCCCATCATCTCGGCAGGGATCAGGTGCGGCATGACGAGCGCACCCACGCCGCACACCAGCACGCCCCAGATGAGCACCTGCACCACCGCGACGGAAGCGATACCCAGGATCTTGCCCAGCATCAGCCGGAAGGGGCTGATCGAAGAGACGACCACTTCGAGCACCCGGTTGTTCTTCTCCTCGATGACCGACTGCATGACCATCGCGCCGTAAATCATCAGGAACATGTAGAGGATCATACCGAGCACCAGCCCCACGACGGTCGATACGGCCGACGAATTGGCCTGCTTGTCGCTGCCGTCGTCCTGCATCTGGTCGTTGCGGAAGACCTGCATATAGACCGTAGTCTTCACCTCGTCGAGAATCTGCGACAGATTTTCGATGTTATAGTCCTTGAGTTTCTCCTTCTCGATGATGTCGGCGATCTGCCCCGACACACTCTCCTCGACCAACATCGCCGAGGAGCCGTTGGTATAGAGTTTCACGTTGCCGGGATTGGTCATTATGTCCCCGCCGATCCAGAGTATGCCGAAACGGTCGGTATGCTCTCTGCGAGCCTCGTCGAGCGTCAGGTCGGTCGGCTCATAGACCACCTCCTCGCTGCTCTCGAGCCGGGGAGCGATCACACCGCTCTCGTCGATCACGGAAATATGCCGGGTTTCCCCCTGGGAATAGCGCATGATGAGCGCCGGGGCCACCATCAGGCCGATCATCAGCACCGGCATAAGAATCGTGGTCACGATGAACGACTTCTTGCGCACCCGTTCGTTAAATTCCCGGGTGATGATAATTCCTATCTTCGAATTTGCCATGGCTTTCTACTTTTGCTTGTTCGTTTTCTTCCGATTACTCCGCGTTGAGGGTTCCCCCGACGGCCCGTATGAAGATGTCGTTCATCGACGGGATGATCTCCGTGAAGGAGCGCAGCTCCACCGCATCGTTGATCCGGGCGATCACCTCCCGCACGTCGGCATCCCGCTCCACATGCAGCTTGAGCGACGAATAGGCCGCCCCGAACTCCGGCTCGGGCTGTTCGAGCACCTCGCAGCGACCTTCGAGCACGCCGCGCAGCGCCTCCGCGTCGCCCCGGTAGGCTACCTGGAAAATGTTGTTGCCGTGCCTGCGCCGGATCTCGTCCACACGGCCCGTAAGAATGTTGCGCGACTTGTTGATAAGCGTGATATGGTCGCAGATCTCCTCGACGGACGACATGTTGTGGGTCGAAAAGATGACCGTCGAACCCTTGTCGCGCAAGCCGAGAATCTCCTCCTTCAAAAGGTTGGCGTTGATCGGATCGAAACCCGAAAAAGGCTCGTCGAAGATCAGCAGCTCAGGTTCGTGCAGCACCGTGACGATGAACTGTACTTTCTGGGCCATACCCTTCGAAAGTTCGTCCACCTTGCGGTCCCACCACGATTCGATGCCGAATTTGACGAACCACTTCTTGAGCCGCATCACCGCTTCGTGACGCGAAAGCCCCTTCAGGCGGGCGAAGAAGACGGCCTGTTCGCCCACTTTCATCTTTTTATACAGACCGCGCTCCTCGGGCAGATAGCCGATGCGATAGACATCCTGCGGCTGGATTTCGCGGCCGTCGAAGATGACTTTCCCCTCGTCGGGCGCCGTGATGCGGTTGATGATGCGGATCAGCGTGGTCTTGCCCGCACCGTTGGGTCCGAGCAGGCCGTAAACCGACCCCTTGGGAATCGTGAGCGACACATCGTCCAGAGCCGTATGTCTGGCGAAGCGCTTGGTAACGTGTTCTACTTTCAATATCTCCATAATCGATCGAAAACTTAAAGTGAGTCCGGGCATTCCGTCCGCGATTTCCTACATCTCCGGCTGTACCGCATAAGGACAATACATCACTACGCCCTGCTGTCCCACCGCCTCACGGATCTTGCGCCACTCGCCGGCCCAGGGTCCCAGTTCTCCGGCCACGATGTCGGCCTTTACTTTGGCCATGAACCCGGAGAAGAACGCCCCGAAGCCGGTCGGAGCCTCGGTCATCTCGACGATGCGGAACTTATCGCCCAACTCGGCCTTGTCGGCCGCAATGGCGATGGCCGTCTTCAGACCGCCGTTGGTATCCACCAGCCCGAGAGCGAGGGCATCCGTGCCGCTCCAAACCCGTCCGCCGGCAATGTCGAGCACCTTCTCGATCGGAAGGTTGCGCCCGGCGGCAACATCCTGCGTGAAGGTCTCGTAGACCTTGTCCACGCCGCGCATGATCGAGGCGCGCTGGGCAGGCGTAAGCGGCTCGACGGAGCCCATACCGGCCGAAGCGTTGCTCTTCACGCCGTCGACGGTGATGCCCAGTTTGTTTTTCAGGGCGTCGCGCGTATCGAGGAACATGCCGAACACGCCAATCGAACCCGTGAGGGTCATCTTGTCGGCCACGATCGCATCGGCAGGGCAGGAGATGTAATAACCGCCGCTGGCTGCATAGGAGCCCATCGACACGATGACGGGTTTCTCGGCACGCAGCAGTTCGATCTCGCGCCAGATGACGTCCGATGCCAGCGCGCTTCCGCCGGGGGAGTTGACGCGCAGCACGACGGCCTTCACCTTCTCGTTGTCGCGCACGCCGGCGATCTTCGCAGCCAGCGTATTGCCGTAAATCTCCTTGCCGTACCCCTCGCCGTCGACGATCTGACCGTCGGCATAGACGACGGCCACCTGGTCGGCGGAGATGTTTTTCAGATCGGCGCCGACCTGCGAAGCGTAGTCGCCCAGCGTGACGAAGTCGTAATCGTCGGAAACGCCCAGTTCGGCAAAGACATCCTCCATCTGGTCCTCGTAGATCAGACTGTCGACAAGCCCTTTTTCAAGCGCCTCGTCGGGAAGCGCCACCTCCAGTCTGTCGGCCATTTCGTTCAGCGTCTTCAGTTCGATGCCGCGCGCCTCGGCGACGCTTTCGGCGATGACGCCCCACATCGAGCTGACGAGCTGCTGCATCTGTTCGCGGTTGGCGTCGGACATCTTGTCATAGATATAAGGTTCGACGGCGCTCTTGTATTTGCAGGCCGTGGGGCGGAACACTTCGGCCTTGAGGTCGAGTTTGTCCAGCAGCCCCTTGTAGAACATCAGGTTCATCGACAGTCCGGCCCACTCCATCATGCCCTCGGGCTGCATGTAGATCTTGTCGGCGACCGAAGCCAGGTAATAGCCGCCCTGCGAATAGGTTTCGTTGTAGGCGACGATGAATTTGCCGCTCTGCTTGAACTCCACGAGCGCCTCGCGCAGCTCCTCCAGGATCGCCGAACCGGTTACGCCCCCCGTGCCGTTCATCCGCAGGTAGATGCCCTTGATGCGGTCGTCGTCACGCGCGGCTTCGAGGGCGCGGAGCGCCTTCAGGAGCGGAAGCTGCCGCTGGGTCTGGAGCGTCATCAGGTCGAGACCCGCCAGCGGATCGGACGACGGGGCGTCGGTCAGCACCTCCGAGAAGTCGATCTTCAGGATCGACTCGGGATGCACCGCCACACTTTTCTCCATCGAGCCGGCAATGCCCAGCAAAATGAAAATCCAAAGGAAAAACACCAGGAACGTCCCCACGACGACCGCGAGAAGCCCTGCCAGAAAAGTCTTGATAAAATTCATAGTTCGCTCTATTTTATTGTTGTCTTCTTCCGTATGTTGTCGCAAATATAGCGATTTTATACGAAAAACAAATAAAATTTATCGTTTTTCGATAAAATAATTAGACATACTATATATATTCTCCAAAATATACGTTATCTTTGGTGGCGTAACGACACTTTTATCTGCCGGAGCGTTTTACCGAACCCCATGCGATTCGGTTTTAAGCCCGTTCCGCTTTTTCATATTTTTGCCGAAAAGAAACTGAATACGACAATGGAAGAAAAAATCAAACGCCTGCTCGCATCGGTCGTCCACCCGGAAACCGGACAGGACATCGTTTCGAGCGGATTTATCGAACATACGGCGTCCGCCGAAGGCAAAGTCACCGTCGTGCTGCGCTTCGCCAAGGCCCGCGACCCGTTCGCCGTGAAGATCAAGAACCAGGCCGAATCGCTTTTGCGCGAGGCGTTTCCGGGCGCGGAGGTGCTCGTCGTGATCAAGGAGGGCGGGGCGGCTCCGCGTCCCGAACCCAAATTGAAGACCACCACGGGCGGCATCGCCAGGGTAATCGCCGTCGCCTCGGGCAAGGGTGGGGTAGGCAAGTCCACCGTCACGGCCAACCTGGCCATCGCCCTGCGGAACATGGGTTTCCGCGTCGGCGTCCTCGATGCGGACATCTACGGACCGTCGCAGCCCAAAATGTTCGGCGTGGAAGGGTACATGCCCGAAGCCGTCGCCGAGGACGGGGTGGACCACATCGTCCCGGCCGAATCAATGGACGTAAAGCTCATGTCGATCGGCTTCTTCATCAAACCCACCGACGCGCTGCTGTGGCGCGGCGCAATGGCTGTCAGCGCCCTCAAACAGATGATTCACCAGACCCGGTGGGGGACGCTGGACTTCCTGCTCACGGACCTCCCTCCCGGCACGGGCGACGTGCATCTGTCGATCATTGGCGAACTGAAAATCGACGCCGCGGTGATTGTCTCGACGCCGCAGCAGATCGCCGTGGCCGACGTCGTGCGCGGCGTGGAGATGTTCCGCAACGAAAACGTCAACATCCCCGTGGCGGGCATCGTCGAGAACATGGCGTGGTTCACGCCCGCCGAACTGCCCGAAAACCGCTACTACATCTTCGGCCGCGGCGGGGCACGCGCATACGCCGAAAAAAACGGGGTGGAGTTCCTGGGAGAAATACCTATCATCCAGTCGATTATGGACGGAGCAGACGCAGGGACGCCGGCAGCGGGAATTGATTCCCGCGTCGAGGAACACTACCGCGGGATCGCCGAAAAGATTGTCGGCAAAGTGATGAAAAACGGTTGACAACTTGTCGAAAACCGCGTTGATAACCGATGAAAAAGAATGAAAAGTCGAAGCTGAAAAATTTGCTTTTCGAAAAAGAGAACGGGTATAAAAATCTTTTCGCCGAAACCAAAAATAGTTTTAAGAAGTTGTCATACCCGGAAAAGGGATGAAACCGGAAGAGAATGTTTAAAACAAAAGGCTGTCGATATGTCGACAAACTGTTTCAACAATTGTCGATTGTTTGATTTTGAATCAATTAAAATTTGAAATAAGAAACAATGAAAATAAAAAGTGTTGATTGGAAAATAACACTTCCACTTGTCAACAGTATCAACAGCTATTATATCTATTCTTCTTTTTATTATTTAAATTAATTAAAGGAATAAAAATAAAAAATGAACGTGGAAAACTCCTCCGAGCTCAGCCGCCGCATCGGGGATCTCAAGCGCGAGAAAAACGCCGTGATCCTGGCGCACTACTATACGACGCCCGAGGTGCAGGCCGTCGCCGATTTTCTGGGCGACTCGCTCGCCCTCTCCGTCCGGGCGCAGTCGGTCGACGCCGACATCATCCTCTTCGCCGGAGTGCACTTCATGGCCGAGACCGCCAAGGTCCTCTGCCCCGAAAAGAAGGTGCTGATCCCCTGTCCCGAGGCGGGGTGCTCGCTGGCCGAGTCGTGCGACGCCGGGGAATTCGCGGCTTTCAAGGCCGCGCATCCCGGTCACACGGTCGTCTCCTATGTGAACACCACGGTCGGCGTGAAGGCGCTGACCGACATCTGTTGCACGTCGTCCAACGCGCTGAAGGTCGTGGAGTCGATTCCCGCCGACCAGCCCGTGATTTTCGCTCCCGACCGCAATCTGGGTTCCTATATCCAGAAGCTCACCGGGCGTCGGAACATGGTGCTGTGGGACGGAGCGTGCCACGTCCACGAGGAGTTTTCGCTCGAAAAACTGCTCGCATTGCGCGAGGAGCACCCTGGGGCCGAGGTCGTCGCGCATCCCGAATGCCGCGCCTATATCACGGCGGTAGCCGATTTCGTCGGTTCGACGGCAGCGATCCTCGACTATTGCGGCCGCA
>OHFQ01000267.1_pt1 | contig 28974 bp, 30 predicted proteins | sample 1567581 | NCBI WGS metagenome assembly OHFQ01 (sample SAMEA3879559, study PRJEB24766) | human gut metagenome | biome: human-associated habitat; feature: feces | place: USA | collected 1985/1987 | reverse complement strand
GCGGCAAAACAGAAAATGAACGGTCAGACAGAGGAAATCTGGAAACTGCTGAATCTAATGAAATGAGGCGGACATACATATGAGACAAAAAGAGGTACTGCTGATTATTCCGGCATACAACGAGGAAAAAAATATAGAAAAGGTCATGAAACAGCTGGCGCAGCCGGAGATAGCAGATATTGTTGATGTGCTGGTCATGAACGATGCTTCTTCTGACAATACCAACTGGCTGGCGAAGGAATATGGCTGTGAATCGGTTGCTTTTCCTCTGATTTCTTCTGGAATTTATGGCTATCCAAAAGATCAGGCATTAAAAGTTGCTGTAGATATCATTGGAAATTTTCTACTGGAAAATGAGATGACAGTCTTCATTGTAATTTTTGACCGGAAGGCATATCAGATTAGCGGAAAACTGTTTGCTGATATCGCGGCGTACATAGATGACCGGTATGTGGAGGAACATACCGACAGACGGGCAGAACAGAGGCGGCGGCTCGAAGTATTGTCAGAGGAATCCTGTTTTGAAGCTGCACCTGCCCCGCTGCCGTCCGAAGCAATCTGTAAATCTTGCAGCAGTCAATCCTTGGAAGAGGCACTGGGCCAGATTGATGAGAGTTTTTCGGAAATGCTGCTGCGGAAGATTGACGAAAGCGGCATGACGGATGCCCAGTGCTACAAGAAGGCAAACATTGACCGGAAGCTCTTCTCGAAGATCCGTTCGGATAAATTCTATAAGCCATCCAAACCTACGGTGCTGGCATTTGCCCTGGCTTTGGAACTGCCGCTTGCCCAGATGCAGGAGATGCTGGGTAAGGCAGGATTTACCCTTTCCCATTCGAGCAAATTCGATATCATTGTAGAATATTTTGTCGAACGGGGAAACTACAATGTGTATGAAATCAACGAGGCACTGTTTGCTTTTGACCAGAGTCTGATCGGAGCATAAGGACAAAGAAATGTCGCTTTCCATGCGACCACTCCACAAAAGAAAATCGCTATACTATGGCTGTAAGGTACGAAACCGAGCAGCCATAATCTTTTGGGAGGACAAGTGTATGAGAAAGAATTTAACAGAGATCGTTTTTATCTTAGACCGCAGCGGTTCCATGAGCGGACTGGAACGGGATACCATCGGCGGATTCAATTCCATGATTGAGCAGCAGAAAAAAGCAGAGGGCGAAGCGCTGATCTCAACGGTACTGTTTGACAATGTGAGCGAAGTCCTGCACGACCGTGTAAATGTAAGGGACATCCGACCGATGATTGACCGTGATTACACGGTTCGCGGATGCACAGCACTCTTGGATGCCATCGGCGGTGCGATTCATCACATTGGAAATGTTCATAAGTACGCAAGACCGGAGGATGTGCCGGAACACACCATGTTTGTAATCACTACGGACGGAATGGAAAATGCCAGCCGCCGTTACAACAGCGAAAAAGTGAAGCAGATGATCGAGCGGCAGAAAGCAAAATACGGGTGGGAGTTTTTGTTCCTTGGTGCCAATATTGACGCAGTAGAGACCGCAAGCCAGTTCGGAATCGGCGCAGATCGTGCAGTCAACTATCAGTGCGACAGCGAAGGAACTGCGTTGAATTATGAGGTGGTCAGCGAAGCAATCAGCTCTGTCCGGTGCAGTGCCCCACTGAGTGCAGACTGGAAAAAGCGTATAGACGAGGACTACAAAAAGCGTGGAGGCCGCAAGCACAAGTAAATATTTTTGAAGCCGGGGTGATAATTCACTCTGGCTTTTTCTATGGCAGGAACTGCCGTTAAAGCATCCGGAACGGATGCGCAGCCCGATGCCGCAGGCAGCGTTCTATGGGGATTGGGGAATTTCCCCAACAAGCAGAAAATCGCTTTCGTGTCACGAAAGCCCTGCTTGCAGAAGAGCAACACTTGCGAGAAGTCACCATTATTGATTTACTTAGCAAAGCGAGTGTGCTATAATTTTATCATGAGCTTTTATAGTTGCAAGCGTTGGTATGAATAAAGAAGGCGGTATGATATGGCGGTTTCCTACAATAGATTATTCAAAATGCTTATTGATCGAAAAATGATGAAAAAGGAATTATGCGAGTTGGCAGATGTGAGCCCAAGCACGATAAGCAAAATGGGCAGAGGCGAAATAGTTTCTATGGAAGTAATTGCACGGATTTGCCTTAAACTGAATTGCACAGTAGATGACATATTAGAAATTTTACCGGATAGTCCAGATTATGGGACGGACGAAAAGATAAAATAAGATTGATTGGACTGGAGGAGGAATACAGATGGCTACTATTTTTAATGAAGATAATACCATTGAGCAAATGATGCTTTCTACTCTTCAGAAGAATGGGTGGAAATATATTCCTGCCGAGGAACTTCCTCGTATGTATTCGGATGTACTTGTTGAACCAATGGTAAAAGAGGCCCTCATTCGCCTTAACCCGGAAATTGCGGAAGATCCATCCCGGGCAGATGAAGTTATTTATAAACTTAGGACACTTATTTTGTCTGTTCAACCACATAACCTTGTCACTCAGAATGAGATTTTCAAGAAAATGATTTTCGAGGAAAACTCCTATCCTTTTGGTAAGGACGGACGCATGGTTCCGATTCGTTTCTTTGGTACTATGCGTAAAGAAGATCTTGCTCTCAACGAATATGTTGTGACCAATCAGTGGATATATCCTCAGGCCGAAGGCGGCAAGCGCTTAGATATTGTGCTCTTGATTAACGGCTTCCCGATTGCTATCGGTGAATTGAAAACTCCGGTTCGTAGTGCCATTACTTGGTTGGATGCGGCTGGCGATATTTCTGCTTATGAAAAAAGCATACCCGCCATGTTTGTAACCAACGTATTTAATTTTGCTACTGAAGGCAAATGCTATCGCTATGGTTCTATCAATATGCCTATTAACATGTGGGGACCGTGGCACACAGCAACTCATAAGTCGGAAGGCAGTCTTGCAGATGTAAAAATCAGTGTGGAGGATATGATTTCACCGAAGAATGTCATGGACATTTTTCAGTTCTTCACGATGTTCGCCACTGATAAAAAATATCGTAAATATAAAATTATCTGTCGTTACCAGCAATTTGAAGGCGCTAATATGATTGTGAATCGTGTTATCGCTGGCTACCCTAAGAAAGGTCTAATCTGGCATTTTCAAGGTTCCGGTAAATCTCTTCTTATGGTCTTCGCAGCACAGAAACTGCGAATGATTCCGGAGCTCAAAAATCCAACCGTTGTTATTGTGGATGATCGCATTGATCTGGAAACGCAGATTACTGCAACCTTTAATGCATCAGACATTCCGAATCTAACCAGTGCAGCCACAAAAGAGGAACTTCTTTCCTTCTTCCGTGGTGATATGCGAAAAATCCTTATCACTACGATTTTTAAGTTTGGTGAGGTTAGCGGTGAGCTGAATCCTCGTGATAACATCATCGTCATGGTCGATGAAGCTCACAGAACCCAGGAAGGTGATCTGGGTGAAAAAATGAGAATGGCTCTGCCAAATGCTTTCTTCTTTGGATTGACCGGTACGCCTATCAATCGTGTTGATAAAAACACTTTTGCAACCTTCGGTGCCGAGGAAGATCGCACTGGCTATATGAGCCGCTATTCCTTTTCTGATTCCATTCGTGATGGTGCTACGCTTCCTCTTCACTTTGAGCCGGTTCCTGTAGAGCTTCATGTGGATAAGGAAAAGCTGGATCGTGAATTTGAGGCTATGACCGATGAGGCTGGACTTAGCAAAGATGAAAAGAACGAACTTTCTCGCAGGGTAAACATGAAGGCAATCATGTACAACCCGGCTAGAATTCGCAAGGTATGTGAGCATATCGCTAAACATTTCAAGGAGAAAATCGAGCCGAATGGCTACAAGGGTCAGGTCGTTGTCTATGACCGTGAATGCTGCTTGATGTATAAGGCTGTCCTCGATGAGCTACTCGGCGAAGAAGCCAGCACCATTGTTATGGATACCAATAACGATAAAGAAGATCGTTATAAGAAATATCGCAGAGATCGTGATGCTGAGGGAAAGGTTTTAGACACTTTCCGTGATCCTGCAAGCCCGTTAAAACTTGTTATTGTAACAGCTAAACTGTTGACTGGTTTTGACGCACCGATTCTTCAGGTAATGTATCTGGATAAACCCATGAAGGATCATACCCTTCTACAGGCGATTTGTCGTACCAACCGTACCTATGACCAAGGAAAAACACATGGTCTGATCGTTGATTATATCGGTATTTTTGATGATGTCGCACGTGCACTGGATTTTGACGAAAACAGTATGCGTAAGATCATCACCAACATTGAAGAAATCAAGAAGCAGCTTCCGACACTCCTAAAAAAATGCCTGGGATACTTCTTGGGTGTTGATAGAACAATTGAAGGTTGGGAAGGTCTCATGGCAGCGCAGGAGTGCTTACCAACAAATAAAGAAAAAGACGCGTTTGCTGCTGACTACCGTGTGCTGAATCGTGCGTGGGATGCGTTATCACCAGACGTTTTTCTGAATGCTTATAAAGCGGATTACCAGTGGCTGTCTCGTGTATATGAATCTGTGAAGCCGACGGATGGCCGTGGTGGATTGATCTGGGCATCCTTGGGCGCAAAAACGATTGAGCTTGTTCATCAGAACCTGACCGTTGGCGAAGCGGATGAGGACGTGGAAATCCTGGCAATGGATGCCGACCTGATTGATGAGTTCTTAGAAAAGCAGAAAGATTTGAAGAAGACCACCAAAAAGATCGAAATCAATCTCGTAGCCAAAATCATGAATCACACCAAGGATCCGAAATTCATCAAGCTTGGTGAAAAGCTGGAAACATTGCGAGAAAAGCACGAACAGGGTCTGGTGACCAGCATCGAGTTCTTGAAACTTCTATTGGAATTGGCGAAGGAAGCAGCACAGGCAGAAAAAGAAGTAGTGCCAGAGCAGGAAGTTGATAAGGGAATCGCTGCACTGACGGAACTTTTTAACGGTTTGAAAAACCGAAGCACTCCTGTTATTGTTGAGCGCATCGTTGCTGATATTGACAGCATTGTAAAAATTGTGCGTTTCGATGGCTGGCAGAGCACTACTGCTGGTAAGCAGGAAGTCAAGAAAGCCCTTCGCAGTGTTGTTTGGATCAAATACAAAATCAAGGATAAAGATGTCTTTGATAAGGCTTATAGCTATATTGAGCAGTATTACTAATAACAAAAAAGAAAGCGAGAAAACTAGATGATTGGAGCAATCATTGGCGACATCGTCGGTTCCAGATTTGAATGGGATAATCATAGGTCGAAAGATTTTGATTTTCTTACGCATCAATGTTTCTTCACCGATGATTCCGTCATGTCTCTGGCTGTATGTGATGCTTTGATGCATTGCAAGCCGGACTACAGTGATTTAAGTAATATAACGATTGAATCTATGCAGCGAATTGGACGTCCCTATCCACATTGTGGTTATGGTGGTTCCTTTTATCGTTGGATGTATTCGGACAATCCTCAACCATACAACAGCTACGGAAACGGAGCAGCAATGCGTGTCGGAGGATGTGGCTATGTAGCTAATTCTGTTGCGGAAGCCGCAGCACTTTCAAGAGCAGTTACCGAGACAACCCACAATCACCCAGAAGGAATTAAGGGGGCGGAAGCTACTGCCATTGCAGTCTATCTGGCTCGTACTGGAAGCAGTCTGATGGAAATTCAGGATTATATCGTGAAGAACTACTATCCGATTAACTTCACCTTAGATTCCATTCGTGATACCTACCAGTTTAACGAAACCTGCCAAGATACCGTCCCTCAGGCACTCGAAGCATTCTTTGAGTCTACCAGTTTTGAGGATGCTATTCGCAACGCCATTTCTATTGGAGGTGACAGTGACACCTTGGCGGCTATCACCGGTGCTGTTGCCGAGGCGTACTATGGTGTACCTACTAATATCAGAAAACACGCTCTTACATTTTTGGACGAGCGTCTCCTGAAAATTCTCCTGGAATTTGAAAACAAGTATCCTGCTAAATTTGAGAAAATTCAAGAAAGTGGTAGCGTAGGTGTAAAACCTTCCACCGGTAAAAAAGTAAAGACAGGAGGTCGTGCTGAGATGATGCAATCTGCTATGGATATAGCTGATATGGAATTGGAAGCCAGTGCCGCACATCCGGAAGAAACAACCAGTCAGAAGCTGTTTTCTCACCTGTTTGAAGCCTGCAATATTCTGCGTGGCCCCATCAATCAGGACGAATATAAGAGTTATGTAACGCCTATTCTTTTCTTCAAGCGTCTCTCCGATGTTTATGATGAAGAAACTCAAGTTGCTCTCGAAGAATCCGGTGGTGACGAGGAATACGCTAGCTTCCCGGAAAATCACCGCTTTGTCATTCCGGAGGGCTGCCACTGGAAGGATGTTCGTGAAGCAAGTGAAAATGTCGGTGTGGCTATTGTAACAGCCATGAATGGAATTGAACGTGCTAATCCTGATACGCTGAGTGGCGTGTTCAGCAGTTTTGACGATGCAAACTGGACCGACAAAACAAAACTATCTGACGAACGTCTGAAAGACCTGATTGAACATATGTCTAAAATCAAGGTCGGCAACAACAATTATTCCGCAGATGTAATGGGTGACAGTTACGAATTTCTGATTAAGAAATTTGCTGATCTCTCCAAAAAGAATGCCGGTGAATTCTACACGCCGCGTTCGATTGTCAAATTACTTATTATGCTAATGGCTCCCAAGGCCGGAGAGACCGTTTACGATCCAGCCTGTGGTACGGGTGGTATGCTCATTGAGGCTATTCGGTACATGCATGATGACAAGTTGACCTATGGAAAAATCTACGGTCAGGAAAAGAATCTGGCAACATCTGCCATTGCTCGAATGAATCTGTTCTTGCATGGTGCACGAGATTTCAAAGTGACACAGGGCGATACTCTGCGATCCCCGAACTATCTGGAACGTGGATCATTGCAGACCTTTGATTGCGTAGTCGCAAATCCTCCGTTTTCGCTCAAAAACTGGGGAGCTGAACAATTCAGCAGCGATATTTACGGTAGAAATATTTGGGGATGCCCGACCGATTCCAATGGTGATTTTGCATGGCTCCAGCACATGATTAAGTCTATGAAGCCGAAAACTGGTCGTTGTGCTGTGGTGCTGCCGCAGGGAGTGCTCTTTAGAAGCGGTAAAGAAGGTGAGATTCGCAAGCACCTTGTGGAATCCGATAAACTGGAAGCTATCATTACGATGGCCAGTGGTGTATTCTACTCCACTGGTGTTTCTGCCTGCATTCTTTTCTTGAATAATGATAAAGCTCCTGAGCATCGTGGCCGTATTTGTATGATTGATGGCTCTGGAATTTATACTCCCCAGAGAGCACAGAACATTATGACCGAAGAAGATATCCAAACCGTATTCAACTACTATATGGAATACGAAGATGTTATCGAAAAGGTCAAAATCGTTACGATTCCAGAAATTCGGGAGAAAGACTTTTCTCTTGCTATTAACAACTATATCGAAAAGAAGGAGCAGGAAACTGTTCCTCCGGCAGAAATCCGTAGACAGTATTTTGAGGCTTACAAAGAAATGATTGCAGCCGAAGAAAAGATGCGTAAGCTCTTGCTGGAAGGAGGTTATATCAGTGAGTAAAAGAATAACCATTGAGGAACTGCAATCCTATCTTTGGAACTCCGCTGTCCTTCTAAGAACCAACATTGATGCTGGTGCCTATAAGCAATATATTTTTCCTCTGCTGTTTTTTAAGCGTATCTGTGATGTATACGATGAAGAAACTGCCATTGCTATCGAAGAATATGGTGATGACGCTGCCGAATTTGATGCTGACGAAATCCACACCTTTGTGGTTCCCAAGGGATATCACTGGAACGATGTTCGTGCCGTATCCGAAAATGTTGGTGTGGCCATTGTTGAGGCATTCCGCAAGGTGGAAAATGCGAACATTGACAAGCTGCAAGGTATTTTTGGTGATGGTGCCTGGACAAATAAGAATAGGCTCCCTGATAGGTTGTTGAAAGATCTGCTGGAACATTTCAGTACCAAGACTCTCTCCATTGCCAATTGCCCGGAAGACGAGCTGGGTCAAGGATACGAATACCTTATCAAAAAGTTTGCGGATGACAGCGGTCACACAGCACAGGAGTTTTACACCAATCGAACTGTTGTGCATTTGATGACCGAGATGTTGAAGCCGGAGTCGGGGGAATCTATCTATGATCCGACCTGTGGTAGTGCAGGTATGCTTATTTCTGCTATTGCGTACTTAAAAGAGCAAGGTAAGGAATGGCGAAATGTGGCTGTTTACGGTCAGGAAATCAATGCGCTTACCTCTGCTATTGGCAAGATGAATCTGTTTCTGCACGGAGTTAAGGACTTTAATATCGTAAATGGAGATACTTTGAAAGCACCGGCCTTCGTCGAGAACGGTAGACTGAAGAAATTTGACCTTATCCTGGCAAATCCACCGTACTCAATTAGTCAGTGGGATCGCGCAGCATTTGAAAGTGATAAATATGGTCGTAACTTCTTGGGTGTGCCTCCGCAAGGCCGTGCTGATTATGCATTCCTTCAGCACATTATCGCAAGTCTGAAGGACGATACTGGTCGATGCGCTATCTTGTTCCCACACGGAGTTCTTTTCCGTAATGAGGAAAGTGCGATGCGTGAAAGACTGGTGCGCAGCGATAAAGTAGAATGTGTTATCGGTCTCGGACCGAATCTTTTCTACAACTCTCCGATGGAAGCTTGTATCATGATTTGTCGGATGAATAAGCGCCCTGAACGTCGTGGACAGGTGTTGTTCATCAATGCGGTAAATGAGGTTGAGCGTAAAAACGCACAGAGCTATTTGGAAGAACGCCACATCGCTCGTATCGCTACTGCTTATGACAACTATGTCGATGATGCTGATTTTGCAAAGGTGGCTACTATTCAGGATATTGCAAATAACAACTTCTCCTTGAGCATTCCTCTGTATGTGAAACCAGAGGTCAATGAAGAAGAAATAGATAACCGCAATGTTCAGGAACACTATGATAGTTGGCTGGCTGCTTCCGAAATGATGAAACTGAGCTATGAAAAATTGAACGCACTATTAGTAAAGGAGGCAGATGTCAATGAGTAAAGTCCTTCTTGGCGATGTCGCTGTAGAACATAAGGAGACATGCAAAGGCAGCAAGGATGGCTATCCTATCGTTGGTCTGGAACACCTGATCCCAGAAGAGATTACATTGACTGCTTGGAATGAAGGCAGCGAAAACACGTTCAGTAAGATGTTTCGCAAGGGTAATGTCTTGTTTGGTCGCCGAAGAGCCTACCTGAAAAAGGCTGCTGTTGCTCCATTTGATGGCATCTGCTCTGGTGATATCACTGTTATCGAAGCAAAACCTGACCGTATTTTGCCGGAGTTGCTCCCGTTCATCATCCAGAACGATGATCTGTTTGAGTTTGCTGTCGGTAAATCCGCAGGCTCCCTTTCGCCTCGTGTAAAATGGGAACACTTGAAGAATTATGAGTTCGAGCTCCCAGATATGGGGAAACAAAAGGAATTGGCTGAACTGCTCTGGGCTATGGATAACACGAAGAAATCCTACCAGAAGCTGATTGCAGCCACGGATGAATTGGTGAAATCTCAATTTATGGAGCAGTTTGGGATGCGGGATTGCATTCCGGAAGGCTGGCAGAAAATGAACATAGGAGAAGCCTGTACACTGGTAAATGGCCGTGCCTTCAAGCCTTCAGATTGGACCAAAACTGGCACTCCTATTGTACGAATTCAGAATCTCAATGACCCCAATGCTGAGTTTAACTACTGCTCGGGAGATGTTGAGGATAAGTTCTGGATAGATACAGGAACCTTACTGTTTGCGTGGTCAGGGACTCCGGGAACATCATTTGGTGCGTTCATCTGGGCTGGAGGCAAGGCCGTATTAAACCAACATATCTTTCAGGTTTATCCGTGCGCTGAGATAAGTAAACAGTTTCTCAAATGCTCCTTCGAGGGCCATATGGATGAAATAATTGAAAGAGCGCATGGTGGTGTAGGGCTTCGCCATATTACAAAGCAGGAGCTTGAAAGAATTGAACTGCTTGTCCCCCCAATGGCTGTACAAGATGACTTTGTAGCCTTTGCCCAACAGAGCGATAAATCAAAATTTGAACTCGAAAAGGCTCTTTCTGAGCTGGCCGCAACATATAAACGCATCATTGCAGAAAATCTTGGCTAATTGATATGGTCATGTAGTTTCCTCCGGCTCGTGGACAACCGGATAACGGAGGGTACGAAAAGGAGGAAGCACCATGATCAATCAGATAATCACAAACATAAAACAAGATTTGTCACAAATCCTAACACCAGCTCAAATGGAAGCACTATCGCAGACCCTAAATAAGCATTTGACTATGCTGGCTGGGGACAAAACTGTGGTGGAAGACGCAAAACATGATATGCTCCCGTTGTTTATTGCTGCAAAGCGTGTGGAAGGCTGCTCTGAAAAGTCTCTCCGATATTATGAATCAACGATTCGCAATATGTTGGAGGACATCAATAAGCCAGAATGCCAGATCAGCACGGAAGATTTACGAGGCTATCTCGATACATACCAGCGTCGAGGAACTGTCAGTAAGGTCACTTTGGATAACGTAAGGCGCATTCTTTCTTCTTTTTTTGCATGGTTGGAGGACGAGGACTATATTGTTAAAAGCCCAGTGAGAAGGATTCACAAGGTTAAGACCGGGAAAACGGTGAAAGAGACCTATTCTGATGAGTCGTTGGAGCTTATGCGAGACCACTGCGATAATACACGTGATCTGGCCATGATTGATCTATTGTCATCTACTGGAATTCGTGTAGGCGAATTGGTTAAGCTCAATCGTTCGGATTTGGATTTTGAGAATCGAGAATGCATTGTATTTGGCAAGGGTAATAAACAGCGGAAGGTCTACTTTGACGCAAGAACGAAAATCCATCTGCAACGTTACTTGTCAGAGCGCACAGATGATAATGAATCGCTGTTTGTGTCCTTATTGAAGCCGTATGACCGTCTGCAAATAAGCGGTGTTGAAATCCGCCTCCGCAAAATTGGTCGTGAATTGAACTTTAATAAGGTACATCCTCACAAGTTTCGTAGGACGTTGGCTACAATGGCCATCGACAAAGGTATGCCAATTGAGCAGGTGCAGCAGCTTTTGGGCCATCAAAGCATTGATACGACATTGCAATATGCTATGGTCAATCAGAACAATGTGAAGGAATCGCATAGAAAATACATCGGATAAAGCTGTCAGCTGTTTGCAATTCTCAATTTATCGGGCCAGCTGGCCACAAGGATTTCACCGGTCATACCGCTTCCGCAAGGAGGTGTGCATAATGGTGAAATATCGGTTTGAACAGATTGCAATCAACAGCACTGAAAAGAAAAAGCCTGTTGAAGAAGATCGCTTCACCTATCTTGGTCTTGAACATCTTGATTCAGGAAGCCTCAAAGTTACTCGATTCGGTTCGGAGGTAGCTCCAATCGGTGAAAAACTGGTGATGCACAAAGGAGATGTGCTCTTCGGAAAACGTAGAGCCTACCAGAAGAAAGTTGCCATCGCACCATTTGATGGTATTTTCTCTGCACATGGAATGGTGTTGCGACCTAGAGAAGACGTAATTGACAAGAGCTTCTTTCCACTGTTTATCAGCTCGGACTATTTCTTGGATGCTGCCATCAAGATCTCCGTTGGATCGTTATCACCAACTATTAACTGGCGCGACCTTAAAACGCTTGAATTTGAATTGCCTGATTTAGCGACTCAGCGCAAGTTGGCTGAAACTCTTTGGTCAATCAATGATACGATGGAGACCTATAAAAAGCTGATCGCCGCTACCGATGAGCTTGTTAAGTCTCAATTTATGGAGCAGTTTGGAGACCCCGTAAAGAACGAACGAGGCTATCCCGTTCTTCCATTCGCGGCATTTGCAAGCATAGATGCGCAGATGACCACTGACTATGCTAAGTATGCAGATTATCCACACATCGGAATTGACAGTATTGAAAAAGACACTGGAAGGCTTCGCGGGTATAGGACGGTAGCAGAGGATGGTGTGAAAAGTGGGAAATACGTTTTTACAAAAGACCACATCATTTATAGCAAAATCAGGCCAAATCTCAACAAAGTAGCGCTTCCAACATTTGATGGCTTGTGCTCAGCCGACGCTTATCCGATACTTCCAAACACCGAGATCTGTAATAAAAGCTATCTTGCATACGTGCTCAGATCACAATGGTTTTTATCATATATTATTCCTCTCAGTGGACGCACTAATATGCCCAAGGCAAACCGTGAGCAGATAAATGGCTTCACTTGGTCACTGCCTCCGCTGGATCTTCAAGAGCAGTTTGCAACCTTGGTTCAACAGAGCGATAAATCAAAATTTGCCGTTCAGAGTTGTTCAAATCTCAATTTATCGAGTGGTTTGGCGATCCCATTTCTGTCGAGTCTGGTGCGATGGGAAAAGACTTGTTCTCTCTTGCAAGTGGTAAGGCAAATACTACAGCTAATCTAAGCGATGAATATGAGTATGAATGCTATGGCGGCAATGGCGTTACGGGACACAGCAAAGAATATCTCATAAAGGAACCGACTATTGTAATAGGACGAGTAGGAGAATACTGTGGTAGCGTACATATTACCAGCCCTTTTTCCTGGATTACTGACAACGCAATATATATTACATCATATGACAGGAAAAGGATTTGTCTTGATTTCTTGTATGCAGAATGCAAAATAAAGGATTTTCATAGATTTGCGGCAACCGTAGGACAGCCCAAAATCACGCAGAAACCGATACTGGAAGATCTGTATATTGTTCCTCCTCTCGAAGAACAAGAACGTTTCATAGCATTTGCGCATCAGAGCGATAAATCAAAATTATTGATTTCAAGGTTAAAGAAATTAATCTTGATGGGCTATCGGGGGCGTGGAAAGATGTAAAGAGATATTAGGAAACAAAAGAACGTGCTTACAGTACAGATGGAGGTTGAGCTATGGGCAATAATATTATACTGGAAACGAAATTCGTAGCAGATATAAGAGGCTCTTTTTATATTCCGTCATATCAGAGAGGCTATAGATGGAGTGAAACAGAGGTTGTACGTCTGTTAGATGATATATATCAGAATGGTAAGAAAAATTATTGCCTGCAACCGGTGGTCGTTCGTAAAAAAGAAGATCAGTACGAACTGATTGATGGACAGCAGAGGCTCACCACGTTATATCTCATCTATAAGTATATGAAGAACGTGAATCCGTTCTTCAATGAACCAGCATTTACGCTTTCTTATCAGACAAGAGACCAGTCAGAAGAGTTTTTGAAAACTCTGGACATGACGAAACAGGATGATAACATCGACTTTTGGTTTATATCCAAGGCATACAACACCATAAAAGAGTGGTTTGAGCAGGACTTACAAATTCGGGTCATGCATATCTTTGAATACTTAAAAGAAGATGTCAAAATCATCTGGTACGAGGTTGGGGAAAGTGAAGATGCAATTTCACTGTTTACCCGTCTGAATATCGGAAAAATTCCGCTAACAAGCGCAGAACTGGTAAAAGCGATGTTTCTTAGCCGGGATAATGCAGAGAATATGCGCAGGGAAAAGCAGGAAGAGATATCGCTGCAATGGGATGGCATCGAGAGGGAACTTCATAATGAATCTCTGTGGTTCTTTTTGACAAACAGCGTCAAAGGTGAATATCAGACAAGAATTGACCTTGTTCTTGACCTGATTGCCGGTAAAGAGGAAAGTACACGAGAAAAGTATTATACATTCTTTCGATTTGATGAATTGCGTAAAGAAGTATCACTGGATGATATCTGGAAAAAAATCTATCAGACTTTTCTTACTTTGAAGGGCTGGTACGAGGATCATGATCTGTACCACAGAATCGGCTATTTGATTACATCTGGCACTTCTCTGCATAAAATATTTGCTCTGTCAAAAGATAAAAAGAAGAGCGAGTTTAATGAATCTCTCGACGAACTGATTAAAAAGAGCGTTGCGATTTCTGGAAATTATGCTGAACTCAGTTATGAGAAGCCGTTGGATTATAAGCGGATTAGTACATTACTGCTTTTATTCAATATCGAATCGGTAAGAAGAAGTGATGGACATGCTCAACGGTTTCCATTTGATCAGTTTAAGCACCATAAGGGCAGCAATGTTACATGGAGCCTAGAGCATATACATGCCCAGCAATCGGAAGGTATGAAAACGCAAGATGTTTGGAAAAAGTGGCTGGAACTTCATATCCCATCTGTTGAAAGTATCGGCGGTGAACATAGTGAATTGATTGATGAAATGCAAGGCGCGATAAATGCAGATAAGCTGGAGCGCACTGTATTTGAGAGCATTCAGCAAAAAGTTCTTGGTTTGTTATCCGTTTCAGGCAATACAGAGTACATGCATTCCATTGCAAATCTTGCATTGCTTAATACGGCGGACAATGCAGCTCTTAATAATTCGACATTTGATGTGAAAAGAAATGACATCATTCAGATGGATAAAAAAGGACAGTATATTCCTTTCTGTACAAAGATGGTATTTCTGAAATATTATACTCCATCTGCAGAAAATCAGCTTCACTTTTGGGGACAGGCCGACAGAATTGCTTATATTAAAGCAATCAATGATGTTCTGAGCGATTATATAGAACCGATTGTTTTGGAAAAGGAGGAAACAAAATGAGTACGACGCTTCACTCATTTATGGATATCTTTGAAACAACGATTGAGGATGGAGATACTTCAGTTCAGCTTAATAAAATTGTAATCCCCCTTATTCAGAGAGACTACGCTCAAGGACGTATTGATAAAGACATCAATAGAGTAAGAAGTCGTTTTCTTCAGGCACTTTATAGGGCTGTTACTGGGGAGCCGATTACCCTTGACTTTGTTTACGGTGACATTGATGAAGAAGGAACTATGACGCCTTTGGATGGTCAGCAGCGTTTGACAACGTTGTTCCTCTTGCATTGGTATGCGGCTAAAAAGGAAAAAATTTCTGATGACAAGTACGCATTTCTCAGCAGGTTCAGCTATGAAACACGTTATAGTGCAAGATATTTCTGTGCCGAGCTTGTGAAGTTTATGCCATCTTTTGAAACTACGCTTTCTGCTGACATAAAGAATCAGGCATGGTTTCCGTTTGACTGGAAAGATGATCCTACTATCAGCTCCATGCTTGTAATGTTGGATGCGATTGATGAGCGCTTCAAAGATGTACCGGATATATGGGAGCAATTGGAAAATAAAGCGATTACCTTTTATTTCTTGCCAATAAGAGATATGGGTCTTACTGATGAGCTTTATATTAAAATGAATTCCCGTGGGAAGCCGTTGACAGTATTTGAACATTTCAAAGCAGAACTGGAGAGGGAAATCAGAGCTCTCGATGAAAAAAATGGTCAGAATACGGCAGATCGTATTGTTGGAAAAATAGATAAATCCTGGACAGATTTATTGTGGAAATATCGCAGCAGCGGATCCAGTGATGCGGATGACAATATTATTGATGATGAATTTCTACGATACTTCAAGTTCGTTTGCGATATCATTTGTTATCGTAATGGGCAGTCTCCACAAGGCTACAGCAGCGACGTTTTTGATTTGCTGCACTTGTATTTCTCCGCAGACGATGAGAAAGCAGTAGCAAACATAGCTACGCTAGAATCGTTCTTCGATTGCTGGTGTAAAATAAAAGGCTATAACAATCCGACTGAATTTTTGGAATCGTTTATGAGCTACACTCATGCACGCGGGAAAATTGTGGTTGATTCCAGATATAAGATTGATGTTTTTGAGGATTGCTTGCATTTTTATTCTGATAAGTCCGGCAGAATACGGCAGTTTCCATTAAACCGCATCGTGCTTTTGTATGCCATAACGATCTATTTACAGCACCAAAGCGAAGTGACATATTCTGATTTCGTGAGAAGAATCAGAATTGTCAACAACCTAATTCAGAATTCCGAAGATGAGGTTAGTGATAGACAGGATAGAAACAGAATTCCCGCAATTCTTCAGGCTGTTGATGCAATTATTCTTACAGGTGTGATTGATGATTCTATTGAGATTAACTTCAATGTGAATCAGATACAGGAAGAAAAGGAAAAAATTGAATTCCTAATGCAAAACCCAGACCGTACAGATGAAGTGTTTGAACTGGAAGATCATAACATGTTAAAAGGGCAAATTGGTATTATTGGCCTCGATAATCTTTCACTGGGCTCTCGTTTTTCTTCCTTATTCACCTGTTCGTGGGATAAGATTGACTGTGCTTTAATGGCGTTAGGCAACTATGGGCAGCAGGAAAGAAACAAATGGCGTTATCAGTTTGCGTCAAAAAGTTTGCAGTATGCTTGGGATGAGCTATTTCATAAAAGTGCAAATGCCGGTTTTGAAAATACACATACAATTTTAGTTGAACTGCTCAAATCGAAAGAAAGTTTCGATGATGGCATTTTGGATAGAATTATTTCTGCGTTCTTGGCTCAATGTGAAAAGGATAATTTATATCCATGGAATTATTATTATGTAAAGTATCCTGTTTTCCGTCCTGGTAGTTATGGAAAGATGAGCAACGACGATGTGGTAAATAAGCTATATATGTTCTCGGTTATGCAGACAAAGACGCAGTGGTCACAAAATACGTACATGCCGTATTTGAAAGAAGCAGATGATGACCATCTATCCAGAGACGAGATGGGGCAGTATTTGGTTTATGATGATGTTTACATTGTCTGTGAAAACAATTCATATGGTGTTTACAGAAATGATGATGATAGCCTTACGGATACCGTTACTATTTCTCAAAATGAAGCGGGTATTGATACGGAAGATAGAATCATTAAGTTGAAAAAGTATATAGCCAATATGAAGTAATATTTCTATACATTCTGGCCGGACGATAGATAAAGAAAGGTAGCGTTTTGGAAAAAAAAGGGGGGGATTTTATGGCTGATAACCGAAAGAAAGCCTCTATGTCACAGGTACTGGCAGATATAAAGCCTTACATAACGAAAAAGTTCATGGCGGTACCGTGTATTAAGGAGCAAGACATTCAGGCTATCTGTCAAATCCTCCTGCCCAGATACAAGAATGTGCAGCTCATGCAGGGACTGGCCAACAACAAGCCGGATTTCAGAATTCAGGTTAAAAGTTTGTTCGGGACAGAAGAGAAACGTTTTGAAGTGGTTGGTGGTGATAAAAAAAGACCAGCAACCAAGAAGAAATCTGACCTGGGCTGGATTGATCGGCTGGAAGAGATTGATGCTGCGCTGGATGATTTCTGATATCAATGCAGTGCGGAGAGTTATCTGAGGCAAAACTTTTTGCAACAGGTTGTTGCAAAAAACCACACATAAAACAGCGGGGAAGCGATGGAGTGACACGACAAGAATTATTTACATGGATACGCAAGCAGTACGGCACAGAGCCGGAATACCCCTGGCATGACTGGAATGCGGTGCTGCGGCACAACGACAATAATAAATGGTATGGTGTAGTTCTGGAAGTATCTGCTGATAAGTTGGGATTGACGGAGGCAGGCATCATTGATGTCCTTAATGTGAAAAGTGATCCGCTGTTGATCGGCTCTCTTCGCGGACAGGACGGTTATTTTCCGGCTTATCATATGAACAAGGAAAAGTGGCTCAGTATTCAGCTCGGCAAACCGGAGCTGGATGATGCCATCAAAGACCTGCTTTCTTTGAGCTATGAGCTGACGGCACCGAAGAAGCGCAAACCAAAGTCATCAGCAAAAACTCCGGGAGATTTCGCAAATGGCAAAGAAAAAGAAACTGACGAAGGCTGAGCGAAAGGAAGCCCGCCTCCGAAAAGGCAAGCAGTGGCTGCTCACCTATACCGGCTCACCGAAAAAGATGAACAAGCATTACCGCGAACGCTTTCATGTGGATGCTGTGACTGCCGCTAAAGATTTGCAGGAGCTTGGAGTCAATTATACACAGGAGCAGCTTGACCAGATTAAACAGGCTGAAGAACAGCGACTTCGGCAGCGGAGAATGGAGCGGGAAGCTAAAGAACGGGAACGGCTGGGAGAACTGTATGAGGACTGCGATGGTCGTTTTGCTTTTATCGCTGGATATACAGATGGCGGCGCACCGTATGGTGTGATGTGGGAAGAAGTCGGCATTGATCCGGGACTGCCGTTTGAGGAAAAAGTGAAGCTCTATCACATGCAGATGTTAGGCTTATAATTGTGCAAGCACTGCCTGCACAATTTGCAACAAAAAAGAGGAGCCGGTCCAGGCTCCTCAAAGATACGTTATTTCAAAAAGTTGCTTTTATGTTCCAGTGCGTGCAGATTATATCCAAGTGTGGCCAGGTGTGCGACCTTCAGCGCAACCAGATTGATGTCGGTGGACATCGCACTGGCGATCTGCTCGGCTGTATATCCATACTCATAGATGTAGCGAAGGACTTCATCGCTGTCCATCAGGATTTCTGCTGCTACGATGTTGGCTTCATATTCCGGTTTGGATTTCATGTCGTAGAGCATGAACTCATGAATCGGGGTGGTTTTCGCCATATTCCGGTGAAGCTGGTCATGCCCTAATTCATGTGCGCACACGATGCGCAGCATATTTTCATCCAGACTGTTATTCAGGAAAATAAAGCGATTTCGCTTAATCACCCGGTACATTCCCTTCAGGGAACCGAAATTTTCGCAAAGCATGACATTGATACCAAGCTGCCTTGCAATTTCAAAAGGGTCTCTGGAACCGCAGCGTTTTACCAGTTTCTCACCGACCCGTGAAAGCTGTTCCGCATTCATCATACCACCTCCAGTTTACAGTATAGCGAAAAGTGTGTACGATAAATATCACTGATCGGATTTTTTACGCCTCGTTTTCGGGGCGTATTTTTTATTGTTCTCTTTGGCAATCCAATAGGCATCGGTCAGAGCTTTATAGGCTCCTTCGATGGCATCTTCGCTTAATTCGCCGCCAGCGAACATACCGGTCACTTCGCTGACCAGTTCTTCAATATCTTTCGCTGCTTTTGCGCCGCCTTTTTCATGAGCTTCTACGACATAGGTGCCGCTGCTTCCCAGCAGGTACTCAGTAGTAGTATTCAGCGCATCCGCAATCTTCTGGATCGTAACCATATTGGATGGTTTGCGGCTGCCAAGCTCATAATTCTGAATTGTGCGGGCGGTTACACCGGCCTTCTCTGCAAGTTCTACCTGAGTTAAATTGGCTTCTGTTCTTTTTTCTTTCAACCTTTCTTTGAAGACCATAGAAATACCTCTTTCTTTTTTGATAACGAACACGAACACTTTTTCATAAAAATCTATTGACACGAAAAACTGTGCTTGCTATAATGACGATGAAAACACGAAATACAATTCGTGTAATTATAGTATCACAAGAAATGCTGTGTGTCAATGCGTTCGTGAAAAGTTGTTCGTGCTTTCACGAACGGAGAGGAGGAATACAGGATGCAAAGAGTGATTCTTCACTGTGATATGAATAATTTCTATGCCTCTGTCGAGTGTATGCTGAATCCGGAACTGAAGAACAAGCCGGTGGCAGTGTGTGGTTCTGTGGAGGAACGGCATGGCATCGTACTTGCGAAGAACTATGCAGCAAAGGCGTTTGGCGTTTCCACGGGAGAGGCAATCTGGCAAGCAAAGCAGAAGTGCCAGGATCTTGTGATCGTGGAGCCGCACTATGAGCAATATATGAAGTTTTCAAAGCTGGCTCGTGAAATATACGGTCGCTATACCGATCAGATCGAGCCGTATGGGATGGACGAATGCTGGCTGGATGTGACCGGAAGCGGCTGTATGGGAACCGGATTTGAAATCGCAGATGAGATTCGTAGAACGGTTAAGTTTGAACTGGGACTTACGATTTCCGCAGGAGTGAGCTTCAATAAGATTTTTGCCAAGCTTGGGTCGGATATGAAAAAGCCGGATGCGATTACCTGCATCGAAGCAGATTCATTCCGGGAGAAGATTTGGTGTCATCCTGCCTCTGACTTGCTTGGAGTCGGCAGAGCGACCGAGAAGGTTCTATCCAGTTATGGGATTCATACCATTGGAGAACTCGCTGCAACATCGGATGATTTCCTGAAATGCCGCCTTGGGAAGAATGGACTGGTGATTAAGAAATATGCCAATGGACTGGATGATTCACCGGTTATGCGTTCCGATTATGTCTCTCCGGTAAAGAGCATTGGGCACGGGATAACGACCATGCAGGATTTGGAGAATAACGCCGAAGTCTGGTGCATCATACTGGAACTGGTGCAGGAAATCGGAACCAAGCTACGAATACATAAGAAGAAAGCTGGCGGAATTGCGATTTCCATCCGCAACAATGAGCTTTTCACGAAGGAGTGGCAGTGCCGGATTAGTATTCCGACACAAAGCCCCACCTATCTGGCGAAAACCGCATTTGCTCTGTTTGATAAGAATTATCAGTGGGAACACCCGATTCGTTCGGTGACAGTTCGGGCAATCAACCTGTTTGAAGAGGATTGTCCGATACAATACGACCTATTCACCGATGTGAAATCACTGGATCGCCAGGAACGGCTGGACGCAGCGATTGAGCAGATTCGATTCCGATTCGGGAAAGATGCGATTAAAAATGGGGTACTTTTTCAGAAAAGCAAGATGCCGACAGAGCGAAAAGTGGATTTGGTTATGCCGACAGGAATGATTGGTTAATACAGCACCGGTAGAATCTGGTGAGTTCTTTTCTAAAAGAAGTCAACACATTCGCCGGTTTACAGCGGAGGAGCGTAGAATATGTCGGAACAGAAATGTAGAAAAGTATATGTACCTGTGAACTTGGATGTGGATGCGGAGGGAAATATCCGTCCGCGCCTGATTCGATGGGTTGACGGACGGGTGTATGAGATCGACCGATTGAAGCATAAGTGTCGGGCGGCTTCCACAAAGGTGGGTGGCTGCGGAATCCGTTATACGGTCATGATCGGTGGGCATGAGAGTTTCCTGTACAACGAAGATGAAAAATGGTTCGTTGAAGCAAAGGAGCAGTGCCTATGATCCTTTCACAGAAAAAAATAGAAGAAATCGCTGTTGCAGTGATAAGAGATTTTCAAAAGTCCTTTTTCGGCAGCGAAGCAGATGATCCGGCAAGATTCGCACTTCCGACACCCATTGACCAGTTTGCATCCGATTATCTGAACCTGAAGGTGTCATTTCAAAAGTTGTCCTCGGACGGAAGCATCTATGGTCTGACCGCGTATGTGGATACGGAATATCAGATAGAAGTCGATGGAAGTCAGAGAAGCATCTTTCTGAAAACCAATGATGTGGTCCTGGATAAGAGCTTCATTGAACCGGCGAATATCCGGAAACTCTGCGGAAAACGCAGGTTTACGCTGGCACATGAGTGTGCTCACCAGATATTGTTTCAGCTGGATGCCGATGACCGAAAGATAGCCTGCCATAAGAGACCGGAAGTGCGGGGAAATGGCTCCCGCATCCTGAGAACGCAGGAAGATTGGAACGAGTGGCAGGCCAATTCGTTGGGAGCTGCCATCCTGATGCCCCAGTCAGAAGTGGATCGGGCGATGTGGTTCATCAACAGCAGAAAGCCTCTGACATGTTATGGATGGCGTTTTTATAACAAAGACCAGGTGAAGATAGATACTTTCTGTGGTGTCTTTGGCGTTTCGAGATCGGCAGCTGCTATCCGCTTGGAACAGCTGGGCTATCTGAACCGGAAAAAGGATTATGAATATCGTGATCCATTGGAGGTGTGGCCATGAGCAGGAATATCAGAGTATCGGAACCATCTGCGGAAATGCAGATTAAAATCATCCGGGCAAAGGATGCAATCGCTTCCCAAAAGCCCAGGACTGTCAGGTGTCCTTATTGCCGACATAATTCAATCATCGTCTTTGAGGATACCAGAGGACATGTGCAGACCAAATGTAAGGCCTGCGGACGCGAGACCGTCTTCAATGTTTTGGAGATGAGAAGATTACGGAGATTGCAGCTCTACTATTCGTCTCTGAATGGTTGAGATGACAATAAATAACCCTATTAACACAATTTTATAAGTCATAGCTGTGCTGTGGAGCCGCTGACAGGCGAAGTCTTCCGAATGCCGCATGAGACAGAATTATGGGATACCCATGTTCTGTTTTATCGGCACAGGATTTTTTCTTCACCGTCATGCGGCTCTTTTTTTGACCTTCCGTCGATCCGGTTCTGTACCGGCTGTGCGGAAGGAGAAACGTATGTATTTTGACGCAAAAGAGTTTGGTAAGAGACTTCACGATGTTCGCACTTCCCGTGGCATTACGCAGGAGGAACTGGCGGTTCGCCTGGGCCTGGCAAGCAAGCAGCATGTCAGCCGCATGGAGAACGGTGAACGCAGCTGCTCTATTGACTTGCTGATTGAACTGTCCTGCATCCTCCATGTCAGCACGGATTATCTTCTGATGGGCAGCGAGCCAAGCAAAGAGGAAGTCAAAAATGATCTTCTTAGTATTATTTCGGAGCTGTCTACGATTGCGAAGAAAATCTAAAAAGCATTAGGCGCAATATAACTGCTGACGGCGTAGAATCATGGTGGCTATCTTGGTGGATACCTTGATGGGTGTCATCCTCTAAGTTATCATGGGTTGCGTCATAGGACTTATCATTGGCTGTACCCATGATAGAGTGAGCATGAGTGATTTGAGCACCCTCACTGCCGTGGGCAATAAGGTGGATACAAAGATTCAAAACTGTGTGTGGGATGTCCGGCGATTTATCTTGCTCACTAACTTGGTCATTGACTAAGTTTTTCTGACTAAGTTGGTAATTTACATTTTTCAAGATGACTCTGAAATCTGTTGCCGTTGAGAAAATTTTCGGATTATATGCCGCTGTATATCCAGGCGGCTTTTCGGTTTCCCTGACGATTTTGCGTAGGCCGCTTCCATGACGCTCCATGTATTTCATGCGGTGGAACGGGTCAGCAATCACAGGGCTTGCCATATTGAACGGATACTTTTTAGTGTCAAAAACAAATCAGAAAATAAAAACGGAAAATCCGTTGATATTTTCTTATTTGCGGCGTATAATAAGATTATAAGAAAATAAAAACGAAAAAACTGTTTTTAGAGGAGGACTACCTATGAAAATACTCCGCATCACCGCACAAGGACTCCCATTATTCAAAAAAGACTTGGATATTTGCTTTTATACGCAGCAACGTGTTTGCGAAGAGGACAAAGATAGTCTTTACCGTTTGACGGATAACTACTATCTCCACTCTGCCTGTGCTTTCATTGGAATTAACGCATCTGGCAAAACCTCGGTATTAAAGGTCATTAGCTTGGCCTTAAATATTGTGAAAAATGAGCCCATCAATCATGTGGAGGCAAAAAGCATTCTTGGCGGAGCGAAGAATGTTACAATCCGCACATATTTTTATGATAAGCGTAGCTACGTCTGCTGCTTGGAAACTGTAATTGCGGCAAAGAAGTCGAAAACAGGGGAATATGTGTATTCGATTCTGTCTGAAAGCCTTTGGGAAAAACCGATTGCAACCGTTAAGTCGAAAAAGTATCTGACAGATTTTACAGGAATGAAGCCTGTAGAGCAGCGCAATAGCGATGAAGCATACCTTTCTGATGATGTCAGCTTTGTCATTGCACATAATAAAAAAGCGAATGATACAGTGGAAATATTCAGCCTGCTTTCCTATACGAATGTGAATGTGCTTCCATTTACCGAAGATATTCCATTGGAGGTAATTGCATTTCTCGATCCGACCATTGAGAAATTGTGTTTTGAGCAGACAGAGGGAAAAACATTTATCCACTTGAAGTTTAAGGATGAAGAAGAGATTATCCTGAATAATCCGGCAGACCTTGAGCAGTATCTGTCCTCTGGTACGATTAAGGGTATTATTACATTCTCGATGGTAAAGGAAGTTCTTCATTCAGGTGGTTATCTTCTGGTAGATGAAATAGAGAATCATTTCAACAAGGAAATTGTAACGACCTTAATGCGCTTCTTTATGGACAGCCGACTGAACAAAAATGGCGGAACGCTTATTTTCACTACGCATTATCCGGAACTGCTGGACGAATATGACCGAAATGACGGAATTTGTATCGTTAGAAACCGTAATGGCATTACAGCAGAAAATTTGAGCTATATATTGAAACGTAATGATATTAAAAAGAGTGATGCTTACCAGAGCGGCTTCCTTGAGGGAACAACGCCAGCATATGAAGCGTATATGCGCTTGAAGAAAAGCCTGGCTGCTTCAATCAATTAAGGAGGCGGCAGAATGGAATTAGCAAAATATAAGGCGTGTATATGTGAAGGCTCTGCCGAAGAAGCTATTATCGACATACTGGTTGATAATGATCTTCTGATTTTCAACAGAGAAGAAATGTTGGAAGAACGTGTTATCCGTTGCAGAAGTGCTAAACGATTCGAGGAGCGATACTTACGGAAAGGATTCGATGAGCAGATTTCGGTGATACGGATTTTGGATTCTCGTAGAGAGGAATTTCGATTGAGTAAAGCATATGAGCAGAAAATTGACGTGGTAAATGTCATTACTGCTCCAGAAATTGAAATGCTGATTATTCATGCGGAAGGAGCATATGATCAGTTTAAGCGTTCTAGAAAAAAACCAAGCGAATTTTGTAAAACAAATCTTCGGATGCATGATGTGAAGTCGTATGATTTTGTGAAGCAGTATTTCAGTAATCCTCAGCTCTTGGTGAAAGCCATAAAAGAGTATCGCAGAACAGCAAATATCCCCAAAGGAGAATACAGCTTGTCTGATTTGCTGAGATGAGCGTTGCTATTTTTGTTACATTAGCCGTGACTCAAATGGTCACCAGGAGATAAACGGGTACCAGTTTATAGAAAAAAGAATAGAATCGTCTTTGATGCCTCGTTGGGAAACCAACGGGGTATTTTTTTGCCTCAATCCGGCTGTATAGAACACAGAAAAAGTCAAAACGAACCGTATGTAGTCCTGCAAGGACAACCAAAGTGCGCCTACGAGGCCAACGCGAAACCGGAGGATTCTTGTTAAACTTACTTTGTAAGGACGAAAGTCCGAATGTCCCTTGAAAACTGAATACTCATTCTTCAGGTACATTCCTGTTTGGTCGAGCCTTCGACTGCACGCCATGAAGCCCATCGGGGCGATAGCGGTTTCGCAGAAGCAAATGCCGGATTGCAACCGGCGGCGGTGTTAAAGCCAGACAGGGACAATGATACTTCCGTAATTCGCGGTCCGGCCATAAGGAAGGCGGGATGGTTAAATTCCAATGGAGCAGTGAAGCACACTGCCGCCTGTGAGAAATCCTACATCTCTGGGGTGATAAGAAAAAGTACAGAGAAACCATATTTTCAGAAAGCGCTGCCGGGTGATGTATCAGCATGATACCTGGCAGGCTTTATCCATATCAGTGTATGGAGATTGGAGACAACAGCATATGAAAGAAAACTGGGTTTATCGGCGAGGTGATTTATATCTCGCCAATCTCGGTGTTCCGGTCGGATCAAAGCAGGGCGGTGTTCGTCCTGTTGTGGTTCTTCAGAATGATGTCGGCAATTATTATGCGCCGACGATCACGATTGCTCCGCTGACATCGAAAATTGAGAAGAAGCGAAAACAGCCAACGCATTTCTTTCTCCGTAAAGCAAAGGGACTGGCAAAACCGTCCATGGTATTGGCAGAACAGCTCGACACCTGCGACAAGATATGCGTGATTCGCTATCTTGGGCGGGTAAGTAAGGGGCAGATGCGTGGGATTGATGAAGCTGTAAGGATTCAACTTGGATATTACATTCCGGAACAAGCAGAGAAAAAAAGACAGGGCAAATGCCGAAAGGATGGCGAAGAAGGCGATGGATAAACTGATTACAAGGAAAGAAGCAGCCAGTATACTGGGAATCAGCGTAAAAACACTGGATGCTGCAAGAACAGACGGTTTGATCTCCTATGTTCAGTATGTGGAAAACGGCTGCGTTTATTTCACGGAAGTGGGGATTCAGGAGTACATTGCAAAATGTACGCACCGTGCAAAACCGATGGAACGTGCTGCGACATATCGCAAACCTCGAAGCTTTCGGCGGTGAAAATCGACATCGTTGAGTATGGACGATGAATCCGCAATAATGAAAGCATCAACAGGATTGGAGGTAATGATATGGCGGCAAGAAGAATGATGCTTCCCGATTATGGTACGGTGAGTATGAAGGGAACGCAATATTATCGAACCCGTGTAACAGATCAGCAGGGACGGCGGGTTTCCTTATATGCAAGAACGAGAGAGGAACTGTACCAGAAGGAACAGGAAGCGATCCAGCAGATTGAGAACAAGACGTATCGCCGCAGTACACCTACAGTGGAGGAGTATTGCGAGAAATGGCTGCTGATGCAGTCGGCACAGATCAGGATGACAACGCTGATTGACTATACATCGAAAGTGAAGAACTACATCATCAAGCCATTGGGCGATATGCATATGGGAGATGTAACAGCAGATGACATTCGCCTGGCACTGTTGGCGGCATCGAAAAAGTCGGCATCCGTGTACAAATCAGTGAACGTTCTATATAAGTGTATTTTCACGGCAGCAATGGAGAGTAAGATCATTGATGAGAATCCGACCATCTATCTGAAGAAGAATGTGGGCGGGATTCCCCAGAAGGATCGCCTCCCGCTTACGGATGAGCAGGTGGATAAGCTGCTGGATGCCATTTACGGCTTACCGCCGTATGTGTTCGTGATGCTGGGGCTGTACGCAGGATTGCGGAGAGAAGAAATCCTCGGACTTCAATGGGATTCGGTGTATCTTGATTGCGAGGCTCCGTACCTTACCGTTCGGAGAGCCTGGCATACGGAGCATAATCGTCCGGTGATTCTGACAGAGCTGAAAACAAAGGCAGCGCATCGGAATGTCCCTCTGCCGGACAATCTTCTGGAATGTCTGAAAGAGGCGAAGAAGACATCGACATCGGATTTTGTGGTTGCAAACCGGGATGGAGACCCGTTGTCCTATACGCAGTTCAAGAGATTATGGCAGTATATCGTAACCCGTACCACCAAGGAACGCTGCTATTACCGCTATGAAGATGGCAAGAGGGTGAAGCATACGGTGAAGCCGGTTCTGGGGCAAAAGGCAGCACACAATGGAAATGTGGTTTACAGTCTGGACTTTGAGGTGACTCCGCATCAGCTGCGGCACACCTACATTACGAATCTGATTCATGCTTCGGTTGATCCAAAGACGGTTCAGTATCTTGCCGGTCATGAAAGCAGCAAGATCACCATGGATATTTACGCCAAGGTGAAATATAATCGCCCAGAGCAGCTCGCAGGAGTGCTGGAAGATGCTTTTGCATCGTGGGATTAAGAGTAAATCAGAAAGAAATTAGGGCAGGGATGGTCAAAAATCCCTGCCCTTTTTACATACATTCGACATCCTTGAAGGAAGTGCTGTACGCCATGATAATAAAAGTGACAACACGCAATGTATGAAGATAGATAGGAGGAGAACACATGGCTAAAGGGAAAAAGCGTCCTGCTGAACTTCCGGAATACGGAACAGTGATGATGAAAGGGGTACAGTATTACCGCACCCGGATTACAGATGCAGACGGAAAGAGAGTGGCGATTTATGGGCTGACACGCGAAGAATTGTATGACCGGGTGGAAGATGCCCAGAAGAAAATCGCGGAAGTGGTTTTCCATAGAGAGAATCCGACCGTGGAAGAGTACTGTGAAAAATGGTTGCTGATGCGGTCTGGAACGGTAAGAACTAATACGTTGGAAGGATACGCACGGATGGTGAATCGGTACATCGTGGGTCCGATTGGACAGATGTATATGGACGAGGTGACCACAGATGACCTGCGGCTGCTGATGGTTCCGTTATCAAAAGGTTCTTCCGGAATGTATGGTCAGCTCAATATGCTGATTAAGAACATTTTTAATTCAGCAGAAGAGAGCAAGGTGATTAAAGAGAATCCATCCAAAACGATTTGCGCAAGAGGCGGAAAGCCAGCGAAACGGCGCGAGGCTTTGACGGATGAACAGACTGCCATTTTGCTGGATAGCATTCGTGAGCTTCCACCGTATGTCTTCGTGATGATCGGTTTGTACGCGGGATTGCGTAGAGAAGAGATCCTTGGATTAAAATGGGACTGCGTATTCCTGGATGAAAAAACGCCGTACATTTCGGTAAGGCGTGCATGGCATGTGGAAGGCGGTGAGCCGGTAGTCAACACGCTATTGAAGACACCGGCAGCAAAACGAGATGTTCCGATTCCAAAATGCCTGGTAGCCTGTCTCAAGGAAGAAAGGGAAAAATCAGAATCGGAATATGTGATCTCGAATTCGCAGGGAACTGTTTTGACGGAAACACAGTTTGTGAGAGTCTGGAAGTACATAACAGTCCGTTCTACTGCAGAACGCTGTTATTACACTTATGTAAATGGACAGTCCATCAAGCATAGAATAAAGCCAAGGCTTGGTGAGCATCAGCCGAATAATCCCAAACTGGTGTATACGATGGACTTCAAGGTGACTCCGCACATGCTGCGGCACACCTACATCACCAATCTGATTTACAAAGGTGTTGATCCTAAGACGGTGCAGTATCTGGCAGGCCATGAGAACAGCCAAACGACCATGGACATCTATGCGAAAGTCAAGTATAATAAACCTGAGGAATTAAGCAGCGTTGTGAATGCTGCATTCGGGCTGCGTTAAACTGCACCAAAAATTTCGCGATTTCGTGGGTTTACCTATGGGTTTACTGAGAGAGGAAAGCCCGAAAAACCGCATGAATACTGGTCTTTTTGGATCAAGGTCAGGTGAGTACGGTCTGAAGGCTGCACGTCGTGCACCTCAGTTCAGCAAGCGATAATCGACTGCTCAGACTAT
>OHFQ01000204.1_pt1 | contig 34635 bp, 27 predicted proteins | sample 1567581 | NCBI WGS metagenome assembly OHFQ01 (sample SAMEA3879559, study PRJEB24766) | human gut metagenome | biome: human-associated habitat; feature: feces | place: USA | collected 1985/1987 | reverse complement strand
GGTATAAATTTTCTATAGAATCAAAGCGTCTTCCCCCTAGTTTATCGGGTGAGCCTCTCCATCCTCGTGTCGCGCCCCTATCTTTTACGAATTTTTTTTTGATCCATCCGAGATTTGGAGCAAAAGATGGCCTTTGCTGCCGAAAAATGCCACCTGGCTGAGTATGGAAAACAACAAGCAACGCTTTCGATAAGCCATGCGCAGAAGCGAGCTCGTTCATGTTTTGCCATGGCGAGAAAGAGTGCCATGAAATGGAACAGCTTCGCCAGGACAACCAGCAGGAAACGTGTTCAAGGCGAAGCGTTGTTACTTGTTGTTTCCCTTGCAGCAGCCCTTGATCTGCATGGGCCTCGAAGAGGCGATGTCCTGGCGAAGCGTTGTTCATTGTTGTAAAGGTTGTTTGAGTTGTTTTCCTTTATGTCCTCGGGATTTCCTCGCAAGAGAAAGGGAAAACTATATGCGGGTTTATGGGTTTTCCTTTGGCCGCATGAGCGGGGAGTCGTACTTTTGCAGCAGAAAACGAGTAATAACCCTCAAAAGAAAGTCTGGATTATGAAACGTATTTTTTTAGCAACCGTAGCCGCCCTCGTCGTGATCGTCTCCGCCTCGGCCCAGCGACTGGCCGACGTGCGGGTGGAAGCCACGATCATTACCGACAAGATGATAGCCGAACTGGGCATCGGACCGGGCTACCGCAACAGCATCCTCAACATCAACCTCGCCTACCTCAACAGCATCAATAGCTATCGCGACATCGACGCCTACGGATGGGAGCGCCGCAACCGCGAGATACGCCGATACCTCTCGCCCGGACAATGGCGCAAATACTGCAACACATACTACTTCTACCGCCCCATCGGCTGGCAAGACCGCGCCTACGTCCACCATATATATAGGAGATATCCCGCCTGCCGACCGGGCTACCACCATCGCCCCCGCTACGACCGAGGCCACGGCCACCATCGCCCCCGCTACGACAAGCATCACCACCATCGCCCCCGCTTCGACAAGCACCGCCATGGGGGCAAGCACGACAAGCACGGGAAGCATGGCAAACACGGACGCCACTTCGACCGCGACTGACACCTCACCCCTGTCCGTCAAGCCCCACATATATCCCCCTATCTGTAAATGATCATACCCACACGAGGCGAAACAGGACCTTCCCCGGAAGTCTCCCATATCGCCTCGTCTTGTGGCGGAGGGGAATGGCAGACATGGGGACACGACAAGTACAACATTTTCCAGACAAACCACTATTTGCAGACAATTTTTCGGGAAAAGGCAAGAGATTGGGAAAACACTTCCTCGATTATATTGTGATATTTGCAATCTACAGCTCCGCTTTCAGCAGCTTCATCTCCTCTGCCGCCAGCCCAGTCATATCCATGACCGTTGCTTCATCCATACCCTTTGCCAGCATCTTCTTGGCAATCTCAAGGCTTCGCTGGGACATGCCTTGCTCCATGCCTTCTGCTCTACCTTTCTTCATGCCTTGCTCCATGCCCTTTTCCATTCCTTCAGCAATTCCTTCTTCTTTACCCTCTTCCCTGCCTTTCTGGTATCTGTCATCCAGAAGGGTTCTTTCGACACTTACTGAATCCCAGAATTTGTCATAGGCCCTGAGCTCGGCATCCGTGAAGCCGGATATCTCCAACTCCTCCACGGCTTTTCCTATCTCCGGATCATTAAGCAGGTCGGCAGGAATCTCCTTCGTATTCGAATTGATCTCCGTGAGGAAACGGAGCCATAGCACCATCATACGCTTGTCGGCAATGGAATGAGGAGTGAACTTCGGCAGCTCTATGAAGGTGAAATGCAAGCCTTCAATCACCTTGTTGCTGTCCTTGTCGTGCACAATGCGGTAGTTGTGGATGAAATCTGGAGTGTCATGCTCGAAGACGTCGTTTATCAGATTCAGGGAATACACAGGTTGGAGCTCGCTGTATTTTCCGCCCTTTTTGGCCTGACTCACGTAGAGCTTGGATGCATTAAACAGTACTCGCTGCTGGAAAGCGTCCGACCATTCCATCTGCATTTCCACGCAGAATTTTCGGCCTCGTGAATCCGTGCAGAGTACATCCACAATAGTGTTCTTGCCCCCTTCGAGCTGGGGCACAAGTTCCGTTGGCAGATACTCTATCGCGTGTATCTGCTCCGCTTCGCTGAGTGGCAGGAGTGCGTTCAGAAGGCTGATCAGTCTTTGGGGATGATTGCCGAATATCTTCTTGAACGTGAGGTCTGCCTTAGGATCCAAGTACTTCATCATCATCTGTCTTTTAGATATGCCAATGCAAAGATACTGCTTTTTTTTGGCTTTTCCTCAGTTGCCTGATTTTTGTTTCCTCGGTTGCCTGATTTTTGTTCATTGTTGTAAAAGTTGTGGAAGTTGTTTTTTCCATGTGTCCACGTCGTATCACTCCATTTCCGGATGCGCCGCACGCCCCACTCGAGCCGAAAAGTTTTTTTAAAAAAAAGCGGGCGGGAGAAGGATTTTCCCCAAGAATGTTTGGAGAGGCGGGAAAAAACGCGTATTTTTGCATGCGAGATAAATATAAGCAGAATATAAGATAGGGCCCAAAATCGGGCATAACTTATAGCGTAATATAAATTAAAAAAAGCCTCATGACGGACTATTACGAGTATGCGATCCCCCAACTGGTGAAGCTCCTTGGCGCCCGCTTCAAGGACTACCGCCTGCGCAGCAACATGACGCAGAAGGAGGTCTCGGAACAATCGGGCCTCACGGTCACGACCATCCACAAGTTTGAGAGCGGCGCCGCGGACAACATCTCGCTCGCCACGTTTCTCCTGCTGCTGAAGGCGATAGGAGAGATCGAGGCTCTGGACGACCTGCTGCCGGAGCTGCCGCCCTCGCCCTACCTGATCGGGAAGGAAAAGAAAGTGCAACGCATAAGACATAAGAAGCCACGGACCACTTGACCGACGAGCAACTGCGCTCGCTGGTCAAGACCTTCTTCCTCAGCTGACAGGCCATTTCTGATTTTCCGAGGATGCCTATGCTCTGAGGAATACTTGCCTCATGTCCTTTACTTTTTTGTCCTTCCGATTCATGTCTTTTGCTTCCACATCTATTGCTTCCATCGCTTTACAGTCCCTTCCCATTCCTCTTACACCTTATTAATATAGCCCTCCGGCCTCGCCCTTTACCTTGCCCCTCCTATACGAATGGACTTGGCGCAAGCAGAGGAGTTTTGAACCTCTGGGCGCAAAGGTAAGCATTCCCATCCATACGACCTAAGAAAAAAGCGAGTTTCCGCCTCTGCTCCACGGGTGGCGCAAGGCACATTTCGCAGGCTGCCCCACCCCGCCCCGACAAGCGGGGCAAACTATTTGCGCATATTTCTGGTTCATCCGGAATATGGGGTGGTAGAATACAAGAAGGGGGCTTTCTAATGATAAACGCAAGCATTAATCATTCCAAATATCGGATGAGCCATATTTCTTCGGGAAAAAGGATGGAGATTGGGAAAAAAGTAGTAAATTTGTGGGAAACATAATGACACGCCTATGAGCAAAAAGACAACGGCTGGGCACGGGAGACGAATCCATAGCGCCCCACACGGCCACACGACCCTGCAGGACTGGCGGCTCGGCAGGACCCCCGCGCCACGCAAGCGGAGGATGAGCAACTACGCCATCAACCTCGCCTTTCTCGAGACCTACGCCCGGGAGAACGGCTACGCCCTCAGCCCCCAGCAACTGGCCTCGATGGCGCGCCGCTTCACGCGATGGGAGGTCCGAAACGTCTTTTGCCACAAGAACGGCTACGAGGACTTCCGCGACCAGGTCATCTGCCTCGACTACGACGAGCTGCTGGAAATGCTGGTGGAGGAGACCGTCCACCCCGCGGTCAGGCCCCATGGCAAAGCCCTGGCAACTACGCCTATTTCCAAAGCGAGGTGATGGGGCAGATCGCCCTTGCCTGACAAGGGACGCGACCATGCCAGCAACCATCTGCCTCATAGCGCCTCCATCATACCGAGCAAAGCTTCTCCGACCTACCACAAAGTAATCTTGCCCGCCATGCCCAAATCGAGCGTGGCCGTGGCAATGCCTAAGGCGCGAAAGACACGGCAGATGACAGGAAGCGTCATAGGACTTCGTCCGCTCTCCAATCGACAGATCTGAGAACGCTGCACGCCAATACGCCTACCCAGTTCGTCCTGAGTGAGGTTTTGAGCCAAGCGAGCCTCGCGCATGGCCGCACCCAAACGATACGAATTGACCTCGTCCTTCAACTGCTTTTCCATAGCGTCGCGACGAGGAGTACCCTTCTCGCCCCACACCTCATCGACAACTGCCGACAGGGGGGTCAAATTGACTTGTGCCATACTCTTGCTACTTTTTATGTTTTTGTTCAAAATACCATTTTCTTATTTCCTCTGCTTTTGCTATCTCCTTCGCTGGAGTTTTCTGGGATTTCTTCACGATACCATGCGTGGCAATGACCAACGCTTCGAGTTCCGTATCCCAAAAGGAGAACAACCTATAACAGTTGCCATTGAACAAAGTACGAAACTCCCAAATATTGGTACCAACCAACTTTTTGAAGAGCTCCTTATCTATTACTCCCTGCTCAATCTTGAGAAAATTATAAGAAATCTTCTCCTGGACTTTTTGTGGTAGCAAACGGAAGAAAGCCAAAGCTTCATCCATCATCACCACTTTTATTTGACGATTCCCCATGTTTTCTATTTCAAGGTACAAAGATAAGCATTTGTTTCCACAAAACACAACAAGCGGCCTCTTTTTTTTGAGGGAAACAAGAAAAATGGTTTTCACTTGTAGAAAGCAGAGCGGTTTTCATAAATAAAAGCAACCATAAAGACTAAGAAAAACAGCACCAGAACCTTCGGAGTACGAAGCGTCGCGCGATAGAAGCCCCTCCCGCATCCCAACGGTATTACAAAAAGACTACGAAACCACAGATCCACTATCAAGACAATAGACAAAAAGTTGCAAAAGCTAGCACAACGACGCCTGTAACCTTCTTGCAACAATCTCCACGAAAAAGAAAATCTGTAAGGACTTTTGGAAAAATCGCCTACAATCACGCCAGTTCCACCCCTTTGTAAAAAGACCAAAGAAAGATGTTTTGTATCTTTTAACATAACTTGTGCGAAAATTCAAAAATATTATTCATAACTTTGAACGCAATTTCCCCCCGATTCAAAATCGACGGTAGGAGAGATTGTAGGACCATAAACAAAAGTACTATGGACTGGAAAATTTGTAAGTTTTTTAGAAAGAAGGGCGAGCCGAAGTCTGGATCGGTTCGTCGAAAGCAGCCTTTGTCGCTGGACAAGATTTGGGACGCGATGGCTGACGGTCTTGGCCTCATGCGCCATCAACTGTCGAGGCAAGGCGATCATTGGCCATGTAGCGCAGAAGTCTACTCCTCGCAGACTTTGCCGCTCGACAAAAGCAGCTTTGGCTATCGGACCGACCTCGAGGTGTGGAGCGTGGACAGCACCCTGCGTTCCTGTCGAGAGCCGCCGCGCCAAGCGGATTTCGGACGGCCGACGATGGACGAATTCGTCGCCATTATTTCCAAGGTCATAATTTATCAATTATTACAAAATTCATTTTTCGGCATGGAGCAAGCAGAGAAGTCGACGAAAATAATTTATCAAATCCAGGGATGTAATATCACAAATGTTGGTGGAGAGATTCAGACCCAGAACAATCAGATTGCCAACGATTTACGCAAGCAGACCGCCCATGTTGGCGGCGAGGCGGAGGAGACTGTATCCACTACCCGCGGCAAGGGGCGTGGCGGACGCCAACGTCCCCTCTTCAAGGACCATTCGACGCTTCTTCGCGAGCGCGCCCGGTTTCTTGACTTCTTACGCTCCCACCATCTTTGCGGCCGCAGCTTGACGTGCAAGCGCGACGACTTCTTCAACGACGTCACGGTCTGCTGGCTACACACTTGGCGAGAAGAAAACGTCTTGGCCGAGGACACGCCCACGGGGGGATCGGTTTATCGTTTTCTGACGGCGGACTGCGGCCTGAGGAGCGGAGTTACCGAAAAGTCTTTTTCCAATAAGATAAAACTTCATTACAAAACGAAGCATTACACGCAAGACACTTTACGCCAAGTCAGGGCGTTTTTCCACCACCATCGTAGCGGTTTGCCAGGTGAATAAAAGATGATTTTTTATTCATCTACCATTTTTTTGATTTTCCAGCTATCGCATAGCAAGCAAAGCATCCCACTCTCTGGGGTGCTTTTTTCGTTGGTGCGCACCCACCATTCACCCCATGCCCCTCCACGCTTTCTCTCTAATTTTGCACTCGTCGTTCGGGATCTCCCGCGGCTACTCGCCCCTCTGCGTTCGAAAGCACGGGGCGGGGAATGATGGTACTACAACAGGTGGCACGGAAACCTCTTCGACTGCCATCCGTACCAGAGAGGTGCTTTTGTAAGTTTAATAAATTATGACAAAGAAAAGAACGGTTCTGCGCGTCAAGCAACAGACGGTGCGGACTCAGGAGCCTCGGCTCATGAATGAAATCATCAACGACCTCCTCAACGGACAGACGCCCTTCGCACGGGCCCGCCGCCACCGCTCGGGCAGGGCGTGTACGGGCCAGGCTGGCGCAGGCAGCGCTTGCTCAGGCTGCACACGCTCGGGCCAGGATGGCACGGGAAGCTCGGGCTGCACATGGACGGAAAACATGCGCACGGAAAGCGCGTGGGCGGGCCTCACAAGCATGGGCCTCTACCCCAACACGGAGACGTGCGTGGACCTGAGGACGCAATTGCAGGAGCAGGGGGCCATGGAGCTGGGCGAGATGCTCCACGGGATGATCATCCGCGACGGCGAGGACCACTTCACCTTCACGGAGGACACCGCGGAGCGGAGGAAGGCCGAGCGCCGCAACCCGAGCATCTACGAGGGCAGGCGGGTCAACGTCAAGCGCAGAACCGACGGCACGGTCTATCCGACCTTCAAGCGGACAAAGGACATCAAGCCCGAGGAGCTGGGCGCGTATGTTCAGCGGGCGCTCTGCGAAGTGCTGATGGTGGTGGGCCAGCACGAGGCGGCATTGGCCCTGACCGCCATAGGGGGCTTCGACCTCAGCGAGGTCTTCGCCTCTGACGAGGGCCTCGGAAGCTATGAGGAGGACTTCGGAGGCTGCGAGAAGTTCGGAGGCTGCGAAGGCCTCGGAGAGGAGGAGGACTGCGCAGAGGAGTAAGCCTCGGGCAAACGGAGGGCGGACGCCAGGCCCCTGAGGCAACCTTTCTCCCCCTCCGCCTGCCAAGGTCCATGCGTATCGCCAAGAGAAAACATGGGCTTCGCAGCGCTTCAATGTTTCAATGTTTCAATGTTTCAATGTTTCAATGCAAAAAATGACACCCCTATCCTCTCTCCCCCTCTATATATATCTATATAACTAATTAATAATCAATAAGATATAAGAGAAAGAAAAGAGAGGCGCGAAAAACAGCCCCCTCGTTTTTTCCACTGAAACATTGAAACACTGAAACAACGAGAAAGAAGCAACAAGAATAGAACAACAAAAAAATATTAAGAATCAATGAGTTATAACATTTTCAGCCCCACGGCCCCCAAGATGCCCAAACTGGGCAAGGGGACGCATACGCTCACTTTGGCCCTGTCGCAGACGTCAGCAGAGATGCGCGAACCTATTGCCGCGATGATCCTTCCCGTCATGGCCTCGCTGATAACTGGCGTTAGGTTCAAGTACTCTGACAACCACTTCTATGAGCCTTGTGGGCAGATGGGCCACCTGATAGGCCCCTCGGGCATCGGCAAGGCACAATTCACACGTCTCGTAGAGGCCGTGATGCGCAGCTTTCGCCAGCACGACGAGACGGAGTTTCAGAAGCTCGTCGATTGGCAACGACAGATGAAGACCAAGGGAGCCAACAAGGAGAAGCCCGAGCGACCCGATGTAGCCTTCTGGTATCCGCCGGCCGACATGACCAACGCGGCCTTCATTCAAAACTCCATGGCGCTGGAGAAACTGGGCGGGCGCACGCAGTTTGTCAACCTGCCCGAGGTGGAGATGGCCGACCGCATGTTCGGAGGCCACAGACAGGTGAGCCAAATGGTGCGCAACATCTACGACCAGCAGCGGGCGGGAGCGCTGCGTGCCACGGCAGAGGGCGTGACGGGCAACCCCGTGCTGCGCGTCAACATCACCTTCACCTCGACGCCCGAGGTGGCACGCCAGTTCTACAAGAAGGACCTGACCAACGGATTCTTCGGACGCATTCCCTTCGCCTACAAGGAGCGGGGCGAGCGCAGCGGACGCATCCCGCGCCAAGGATCCTATAGCGACGAGTTTCTCACGAAGCTCGACGCCTGCCTGCTCAGGCTGACCAACTGCAAGGGATCCTTCACGATCCGACCGCTCAACAAGTTGGCCGACCAGCTGGCCGAGGACATGGCCAAGTTGGGCGACATGACCGACGACGACATGCTCTGGGACCTCTCCCACCGCAGCATCTTCTCGGCCTGGAAGAAGGGGGCCGTGCTATGGGTGCTCAACGACCAGTCCTGGACGAAGTCTATCGGCGAGATGGTGGAGTGGTTTTGCTACTACGACCTATGGTCCAAAGTGAAAGTCTTCGGCGACATGTTCGGACAGGGCGGAATGCCCACGGAGCAGGAACGACAGGGCGGCGTGAAGAATATGCTGGAGGACTTGCCCGAGACGTTTAGCGAGCAGCAGCTGGAGGCGCTACGCATGAGTGTGGGCAAAGGCAAGGAGGGCACGAAACGGCAACTTCGTGTTTGGAAAACGCGCCGCTTCGTCACCTACTCGGCCCAGACGGGGCTTTACACCAAAACGCAGGAGTATCTGACGGGCATGCCCGCCTCACGCAAAAACCGCCGCCCATGCTCGACCGACTGACCCTCCAGCGGCTCCGCGACCTGCCCATAGAGCAGGTGGCGGAGCGGGTGGGGCTCCACGTCGAGCGCCACAAGAGCCTCTGCCCCTTCCACGACGACCATCGCCCGAGCCTGACGTTCCACACGCGCAGCAACACCTTCCGTTGCTTCTCCTGCGGGGCGCGGGGCGGCCCGATCGACCTCGTGATGCGGCGGCTGGGGATGTCCTTCCCCGAGGCCTGCCGATGGCTGGACGGAGGCGTGAGGATCGACCCGCTGCCCCTCTCGCGCCCACGGCCCAGGGAGGAGGAGGAAGAAGCTTACAAACCCTTCGACGCGGCCCGCTACGCCCGCTTCTTCGAGCACCCGTGGCTCAGCGACCCCGCCCGCCAGTTTCTCTTCCAGGAGCGACGGCTGGACCCAAGGGTCGCCGCCTGGTGCCGCCTCACCTCGTGGACCGACCGCCACGGCACCCATTGGCTGCAGACGCCCTACTACGACACCAACATGCGGCTCGTAGGACTGCAGAACCGCAACCTCGACTACAGGAAAAGCGCGTCCGCGGAGGCTCAGACGGAAAATCGAACGATCTCGGGAATGGTCTCTCAGACGGACGATCGGACGAGTTCGAGAACGGCCTCCTCGTCCGAGCCCATGGCCCAGCCGCGCTTCCGGTTTCCGCAAGGGTCGCGATGCGGTCTCTACAACCAGCCCGTGCTGCTGCGCCTTCGCCCTGGCGAACCGCTTTGGATCACGGAGGGCTGCTCCGACTGCTGGGCGATGCTCTCCTCGGGGCACAAGGCCGTCGCCATTCCCTCGGCCACGACGCTCCACGACGACGAGGTACGCTTGCTCCTCGACCTCCACGATCGCCTCGCCACGCCCTTCCACATGTATCCCGACGCCGACGTCCCGGGCGAGCGCCTCTTCCTGCAGCTGCGCGACCTGCTGCCGAGCCTCGTTCACCACCATCTGCCCCCGGGCTGCAAGGACTTCTCCGACTATTATCTCTCCATCAACAAAAACAAAAAGTCATCATGAACGAAACTCCCATCCGGGCCTACAGCAAACAGGAACTGGCCCAGACCTACTTCCCCGACATTGCCCCTCGGTCGGCCGTCAACCGCCTCCGCGCGTGGATCGACCGTTGCCAACCGCTGAGCCAGGCGCTCCACGAGGCGGGCTACCGCAAGACCTCCAAATGGTTCACGCCCCTCGAGGTCCGCCTCATCGTCCACTACCTCGGCGACCCGTAAAACTACCGCGGAGCGGTTGCTCCGCCTCGAACACTTGTCTTACCGAAACCACGTGGACATGAAGAAAAACAACTCAAACAACCTTTACAACAATAAACAATGCTTCGCGGGAACATTCGTCTGCCGACAATACGTGGACATGAAGAAAAACAACTCAAACAACCTTTACAACAATAAACAACTCTTTCGGTAAGCCATGAGCAGAACTGAGCTTGCTCAAGTTATGCCATGGCGAGAAAGAGTGCCATGTAATGGAACAGCTTCGCCTGGACATCGCCTCTTCGAGGCCCGTGCAGACCAAGGGTTGCTGCATGGAAACAACTATGAACAACGCTTCGCCAGGACAAATTCGGCAGGGAATGTCCAAGGCGAAGCGATGTTTTTTGTTGTTTACCTTGCAGCAGGATATAACACGCGAAGCGTGTAGGTTGTTACAAGTTGTAAAAGTTGTATTGGTTGTTTTCCTTCCTCAACAGGGAATATTGCTTACAATTTTAGCTATTCCTTCCCCTTCGCAGCACTTTCCAGCACACTCTTGATGAAGGCGGGCGTAAAACCTTTTTTGCTCTTGGCCACGGCTTCAGGCGTGCCCGTGGAGAGCACTTGTCCTCCGCGCTTGCCTCCCTCCGGTCCCATGTCGATGATGTAATCGGCGAGTTTGATCACGTCGAGGTTGTGCTCGATGATGAGCACGGTGTTGCCCCGGTCCACCAGTTTCTGTAGCACATCCATGAGGATGCGGATATCGTCGAAGTGGAGGCCCGTTGTCGGTTCGTCGAGGATATAGAGCGTCTTGCCCGTATCGCGCTTCGAGAGTTCGGTGGCGAGTTTTACGCGCTGCGACTCTCCGCCCGAGAGCGTCGTGGAAGACTGGCCCAGTTTGAGATAGCCCAGTCCCACATCCTGCAGCGACTTGATCTTGGGCAGAATCTGTGGCACATTCTCGAAAAACTCCACCGCCATATTGACCGTCATGTCCAGCACGTCGGCGATGGACTTGCCCTTGTAGCGCACCTCCAGCGTCTCACGGTTGTAGCGCTTGCCATGGCAGACATCGCAGGGCACCATCACGTCGGGCAGGAAGTTCATCTCGATCGTCTTATAGCCGTTGCCGCCACAAGCCTCGCAGCGTCCGCCCTTCACGTTGAAGGAGAAGCGGCCAGGCTTATACCCTCGGATCTTGGCCTCGGGCAGTCCGACGAAGAGCGCGCGAATGTCCGAGAAGACGCCCGTATAGGTGGCAGGATTGGATCGCGGCGTGCGTCCGATAGGACTTTGATCCACCGTCACCACCTTGTCTATCAGATCCATACCCTCTATCTTCTCGTAGGCCATCGGCTTCTTCAACGACCGATAGAAGTGTTGCGAGAGAATCGGCTGCAGCGTTTCGTTGATCAGCGTGGATTTGCCCGATCCCGACACACCCGTGACGACGATCAGTTCTCCCAGCGGCAGCTCCACGTCCACGTGCTTCAAATTGTTGCCTGTGCACCCACACAAAGCGATACGCTGGCCGTTGCCCTTGCGCCGATGGGCCGGCACCTCGATCGCCCGCTCATGGTTCAGATACTGCGCCGTGAGCGTATGGGTGTGGAGCATCTGCTGCGGCGTACCCTGGAAGACCACTTCTCCACCCTTTCGGCCCGCCCGCGGTCCGATATCGACGATCCAGTCGGCGGCCCGCATCATGTCCTCGTCGTGCTCCACCACGATGACCGTATTGCCCAAGTCGCGCAGCGCCTTGAGCGAGTTGATCAGTCGGACGTTGTCGCGCTGGTGGAGTCCGATGCTCGGCTCGTCGAGGATGTAGAGCACGTTGACCAGTTGCGAACCGATCTGCGTGGCCAGTCGGATGCGCTGGCTCTCGCCACCCGAGAGCGAGGCCGACTGGCGGTTGAGCGACAGATAGTCGAGTCCGACATCCAGCAGAAAGCGGATGCGCTTGCGAATCTCCTTGATAATCTCCGTGGCGATCTGCCGCTGGGTCTCGCCGAGGTGGTTTTCCACTTCCCCCATCCACTCATAGAGTTCGCCCAGGTCCATCTCGGAGAGTTCGGAGATATTCTTGCCCCAAATCTTGTAGGACAAAGCCTCGCGGTTCAGTCGCTGGCCGTGGCACTCGCCGCAGGTCACGTCGGCGATAAACTGTCCGCTCCATTTCTTCCCCGCGGCACTTTCGTCGCCCTCCATGACGGCCCGCAGATACTTCACTACGCCGTCGAAAGCCACAAAATAGTCCGTCGTCGTGTGGACCAGTTCCTTGGCGATGCGCACCTTCTCGAGCGCCCCATAGAGGATCTCGTCCATAGCCTCCTGGGGAATGTCCTTCACCGGAGACTTCAAGTCCAGGTCATATTTGGACAGAATCGCTTCTATCTGCCAAAATATCATCTGACTCTTGTATTTTCCCAGCGGCGCGATCGCCCCCTCGCGTATCGACTTTCTGTCGTCGGGAATCACCTTCTTCAGGTCAATCTCGCTGACCATGCCAAGTCCTTTGCAATGAGGACAAGCCCCTTCGGGCGAGTTGAAGGAAAAGATATTGGGCGCAGGATCCTTGTACGACAGTCCCGTCACGGGGTCCATGAGGCGCTTGGAGAAAAACTTCGCCTCGTCCGTGTCGGCATCGATGATCATCACCAGTCCGTCGCCCTGGCGCATAGCCGTAGCCACGGTCTTTTGCAGTCGCTGCGAGAGGTTGTCCTCCGTCTCGCCCAGGCGCGCGGCGAGTTTCATCTTATCGACCACCACCTCGATATTGTGGTTCTTGTAGCGGTCGGTTTTCATGCCCTGGGTCAGTTCCTGAATCTCCCCATCTATCCTTATATAAAGGTAGCCCTTGCGCCGCATGCTCTCAAAGAGTTCGCGGTAGTGGCCCTTGCGGTTGCGGACGAGCGGAGCAAGGATGAAAATCTTCTTGCCGAGATAGTCCTTGAGGATCATCGAGACCACCTTTTCCTCGGTATATTTCACCATTTTCTCCCCACTCTGATAGGAGTAGGCCGTGGCGGCGCGGGCGAAGAGCAAGCGGAGGTAGTCGTAGATCTCCGTGGTCGTTCCCACCGTGGATCGCGGATTCTTGTTGGTCGTTTTTTGCTCAATGGCGATGACAGGCGAGAGCCCCGTGATTTTGTCCACGTCGGGGCGCTCCATATTGCCCAGGAAATTGCGGGCATAGGCCGAGAAAGTCTCGATATAGCGGCGCTGGCCCTCGGCATAGATGGTGTCGAAAGCCAGCGACGACTTGCCCGACCCGCTCAGGCCGGTGAAGACCGTGAGCGAGTTGCGGGGAATGACGACATCAATATTCTTCAGATTGTGGACGCGCGCGCCCAGCACTTCTATTTTATCCTTGTCCATCGGTGGAAATACAATCTATTGGTTTGCGTGGGGGCGGAAGGTCTATTCCGTCACCGTTCCTGATCCCGCAGCCTCGTTGTAGGTGCGCAACAGGTTGACTGCCTTGCGAATACGGAAATGGCGTCCGTCCGCTCCCTTGGCATCCACGTTGAGGAAATAGACGCCATCCTTGACGGGTTTGCCATGGAACGTGCCGTCCCATCCCTCCGCAGGGTTGTCCCAAGAAAAAATCTTCTGTCCCCAGCGGTTGAAGATCGTGGCCTGAAACTCCACGATACTCTGGTAGGTGCTCTTGGCCTTGAACACATCGTTGACGCCATCGCCATTGGGCGAGAAGGCATTGGGAAACTCGAGTTTGCTCTCGCTGATGGAAAACTCAAAGGGTGGGAAATCGTCGGTGGTGAAGCGGATCGTGTCCGAACCGTTGACAAACGAGACCGTGAGCGCGACGTGCTGCATGCCGGCCTTGGTGAAGGTGTAGCTGGTGGTTTCGTCGTAGCGGATCAGGTAGGGGTTCTGCACGTCGGAACCTTCGTAAAAGCGCCATTCGAAATGGGGCGTATAATCGCCCACCTCGGTGACGCCCGCGTCGAAACTGACCTCTATCGGTGCGCTTCCCGTGTAGCTTCCGCCAGGTTCCATCGTCTGCTCCTCGCCGTTGTCGTCCATATACGTGGCAAGTGGCGAGAGCGCTTGTCCAAATGTCGCCTGTGTGCCCCAAAAGAGCACAAAAGCGGCCAAGATATGCTTGAAAATATGCCTCATCGTTGATATTTTGTGCAAATTTACGAAATTCTTTCCACTCCCATGCCAAAACCAACTATTTTTTGCTATCTTTGCAAGTGGTTAAAATAAAATTGGAAAAATGAGACATTGCTTGAGGATGTGGATCGCGGTCTTCGCCTCGCTGCTTTGCCTTCATGCGAGCGGTCAGGCCCCACAGTGGCAGGACCTGCACAAGGTGAAGCGGGGAGAAACCCTTTTCGGCATCGCCAAAGAATATAATGTGACGATTCAGCAGATCATAGACGCCAATCCGGAAATGAAAAAGGAGGGCTATGAGCTGCAGAAAGGTGCGTGGATAGCCGTCCCATTCGGTAAGAAAGGAGACAAGCGCCGCGGCACGGCTTCCCCGCAAGCTGCTCCGCAAGCTGCCAAGGGGTCTGTCGCCGCCCAGGGACCGGTATCGGCCCAGCGTCCAGCGGCTCCCGCCACGAAGAAGAAGGATGGCACGATCCGCGTGGGCGTGATGCTGCCGTTGCACAACGACGATGGCGATGGCCGCAGGATGGTGGAGTACTACCGTGGTTTGCTCCTCGCCTTCAATCAGATGAAGGCAGAAGGCATCAACACCGACGTCCACGCCTGGAACGTAGCCAAGGACGCCGATATCCGCACGACGCTCCTCGACGCCAACGCCGCTTCCCTCGACATCATCTTTGGCCCGCTCTACACCCCGCAGGTGAAGCCGCTGGCAGACTTCTGCCGGCGCAACCAGATAGCCCTCGTCATTCCCTTCTCCATCGAGAGCCAGGAGGTGGAGAGCAATCCCCAGGTCTTCCAGGTCTATCAGACCGACTCGTTGCTCAACGCGATGGCGGTCAGCTGCTTCCTGGAGCGCTATCAGAACAGCCACCGTCCGATCTTCATCGATTGCAACGACCCGACGTCGCGCGTGGGAAAATTCACCCGCATGCTGAGACAGCAGCTCGACGCGGCCAAGATTCCCTACGAGCTGACCAGCATCAACTCGTCGATGGCCGACTTTGCCAAGCATTTTTCATCCAAGCAGCCCAACGCCGTGGTCCTCAACACCGAGAAGAGTCCGCAGCTGACGCATGTCTTCCATAAGTTGGACTCACTCACGGCGACGCGACCGGGGCTCGCCATCTCGATGTATGGCTACAACGACTGGTTCATCTACCAGGACTATGACCTCAACTGGTTCTTTAAGTACAATACGTATATCCCCTCTACGTTCTTTTATAACAAGCAGTCGGACAAGACTTCTGCCCTGGAGAAACTCTACAAGGAGACGTATGGCGCAGCGATGGACAAAAACTACATCCCGCGCCTGGCCTTGACGGGCTACGACCACGGCGAGTATTTCGTACGGGGACTCCGGCAGTATGGCGCCGCATTCAAGGGACTGGAGAAGCAGCCGACGAAATATAAGGCGCTGCAGACGCGGCTCCGTTTCCTGCCCATACAGGGCGGAGGACAGCAGAACAGGCAGTTTCAGCTGATCCACTTCAAGCCCGACCAAACCATGGAGAGCCTTACCTATTAGTATATGCTACCACAGATGATAGTCAAAGCAGAAAAGTCAATCTTTCGGTACGCGCAACCTTGGTCTTCCAAGCGATATGCCGGGCAGAAGCGGTTTCTCAGACCGATTCTCCTTTTGATGGCGGTGGTGTGCTCGCAGGCGCTCCAGGCGCAGGTGGGAGAGCACCGCAACGTGTTGTCGCTCGGAGTCAATGCGGGTTGCGTATTGTCCAACGTCGGGTTCGACCCGAGTGTGCCGCAGAAGATGCACGCGGGATTCACCGGAGGATTGTCGGTCCGCTATACCAGCGAGAAATATTTTTCCACGATCTGCTCCATTGCCGCGGAGGTCAACTATGCCTCGCTCGGATGGAAGCAGGACATCCTCACCCCTGCCGACCAGCCCGTCGTCAACGCCAATGGCAACGCGGAGGCTTACGAGCGCACGATCAACTACGTGCAGATCCCGGTCTTCGCCCACCTGGCATGGGGGCAGGAGAACAAGGGCTGGAGCTTCTTCTTCAAGGCGGGTCCGCAGATCGGACTCTACTTGAGCGAATCGACCCAGCGCAACTATACGGCGCCCAACCTTGCCACCGACGGCACAGGACGCGCCAACACCATCGTGAAGCAGGAGGACATGCCCGTAGAGACGAAGTTCGACTACGGCATCGCTGCAGGACTGGGTACGGAATGGAGCCATCCACGCCTGGGCCACTTCCAGTTGGAGGCGCGCTACTACTACGGTCTCGGCAACATCTACGGGAGTTCGAAGAGCGACTTCTTTGGCAAGTCCAACTTCGGCAACATCGTCGTCAAGGCTTCCTACTTGTTTGACATCATCAAGAAATAACATCATCACAAAATAACATCATCACAAAATAACAGAATAAAACAGAAAGAAATAATAACTCAATTACTAACTCTTCCGACCGCAAGGAAGGAACTAAAATTTCAAAATCATCTATGTTTTCAAATCAACCTAAAGGACTCTGGGCCTTAGCTTTGGCAAACACAGGCGAGCGCTTCGGCTACTACACGATGCTGGCTGTGTTCTTGCTCTATTTGCAGGCAAACTTCGGTTTCGCCACTGGTACGGCAAGTACGATCTACTCCACCTTCCTCATGATGGTCTATTTCCTGCCCATCATTGGTGGTATCGCTGCCGACAAGTTTGGCTTTGGCCGTATGGTCACCACGGGTATCTTTATCATGTTCCTCGGCTACCTGGTGCTCTCTCTGCCGCTGGGTAAGGACACAGTTGCCATTGCCGCAATGGGTCTGTCGCTCATCCTCATTGCCTTGGGTACGGGTCTCTTCAAGGGTAACCTCCAGGTGATGGTGGGTCGTCTCTATGACGGTCCTGACTATTCCTCTCAGCGCGACTCAGGTTTCTCGTTGTTCTATATGGCCATCAACATCGGTGCCATGTTCGCCCCGACCGCTGCCATCAAGATCATGGAGTGGGCTCAGGCCTCTCTCGGCGTCAGCGAGGCCGATTCCTACCACTTCGCCTTTGCCGTGGCTTGCGTATCGCTGATCGTCAGTATCGCTATCTACTACGCCTTCAGCTCCACCTACAAGCACGTCCTCGCCAGCGAGGGCAACCAGAAGGCTGCCAACGCTGCTGCCTCCAATGCTCCCGAGCTTTCCAAGGCTGAGACCAAGGAGCGCATCGTCTGCCTCTGCCTGGTGTTCGCCGTCGTGATCTTCTTCTGGATGGCCTTCCACCAGAACGGTAATACGCTCACGCTGTTTGCCCGCGACTTCACACAGACCAGCGCTGAGGGCGTTCAGTCTATGCTCTTCGACGTGACCAACCTCGTGGCCTGCATCTTCGTCGTCTATGCCTGCTTCTCTCTTGCCCAGAGCAAGACCGCCAAGGGCAAGTTGATCGCCCTGGCCGTAATCGCTGCTGCCATCGCTTTCTTGTTCTACAAGTACAACAGCCTGGATGGTGCCATCGACGTGAAGGCTCCGATCTTCCAGCAGTTCAACCCGTGCTACGTCGTAGCCCTCACTCCGGTGAGCGTGGCGCTCTTCTCTTGGCTCAACAAGATCGGCAAGGAGCCGACCTCTCCTGAGAAGATCGGTCTCGGTATGCTCGTCGCTGCCCTCGGCTTCGTTTGGATGGCCGTTGGCTCTATGGGTCTTGAGTTGCCGCTCGTCCAGGGCAATGCCGCTACGGAGGGTCCGCGTGTCAGCGCCAACCTCTTGATCTCCACCTACCTCATCCTCACCTTCGCTGAGCTCCTGCTCTCTCCGATCGGTATTTCCTTCGTGTCGAAGGTGGCTCCTCCCAAGTATGCCGGTCTGATGATGGGTCTGTGGTTTGGTGCTACCGCCATCGGCAACCAGCTGGTGATGGTGCCTGGTATCATGTGGGGTCTCAACTTCAACCTCGTCACCATTTGGGGTGTCCTCGCTGGCATCTGCCTGGTGTCTGCCCTGTTCATCTTCTCTATCATCAAGAAGCTCAACAAGGTAAGCTAAGCCGCATCCGGAGGCGCAGGACCATCCCTTGAGGAAGGGAGCGATCCTCCGCCCTGCCGCTTGATATCGTGTCGGAATAGTAAGTCGAAAAGGCTGCTATTCCGACATTTTTTTGCTCCGAAGAATCTTTTCCTGATTATAACCATCCTGTCATACAGAAAAGAAGGGAGGAATGTTTGGGCCGTTCGACTTTATTTCATACCTTTGCAGAACCTTATCAAGACAAGGCAACGCCTCTTTCGTGACAAGGCTAAGCCTCTTTCGTGACAAGGAGAAGCACTTTTCGCGAGAAGGGAAAAACCTTTCGTGAGAAGGCAAAACCTCTTTCGTGGCTAGGAGAAACATTACCCCATTCCCCTTGTCAAAGGAATGAGACAAAGTAAAGGTAAAAACCTAAAGACGAAAATTATAAAAGTAAACTACCAATTATGAAAAAAGCATTAGCGTTGGCCATGCTTGCCATGGCTGCCAACCAAGCTGCCGGACAGGGCCTGACCTACCCCACCCCTCCGACGGACAACACCGTGGATGAGTATTTCGGTGTGAAAGTAGCCGACCCCTACCGCCCCTTGGAGGACGACCACTCGGAGGCCACCATGCAATGGGTGGAGGCCGAGAACCAAGTGACACAGGACTACCTGGCCAAGATTCCCTTCCGCGGCAAACTCCTGAAGCGCCTGCGCGAAGTCTCCGATTACGGCAAGGTGGGAGCGCCCTTCTATGTCAAGGCCACGGGCAAGTGGTATTTCTACAAGAACAACGGTCTTCAGAACCAAAGTGTGCTCTACGAGATGGACGGCCTGGGACAGGAGAAGAACGCTCGCGTCTTCCTCGACCCCAACCAGCTCTCTACGGACGGCACGGTGGCCCTGGGCAACATCAGTTTCTCCCACGACGGCAAATACTTGGCCTACGCCATCTCGCGTTCGGGCAGCGACTGGTCGGAGTTTTATGTGATGGACACGAAGACGCTCGAAGTATTGCCCGACCACATCGAGTGGGCCAAGTTCTCGGGTGCCTCCTGGCTCGGCGACGGCTTCTTCTATAGCGCCTATGACAAACCCGAGGGCAACGCCTATACGAGCAAGAACTCCACCCACAAGATCTACTTCCACCGCCTCGGCACGAAGCAGGAGCAGGACCAGCTCTTCTTCCAGAATCCCACCGAGCCGATGCACTTCTTCAGTACGTCGGTCAACCACGAGGAGACGGTGCAGTTCCTCTATGAGTCGGGCGGCGGCACGGGCAACATCTTCTATATCCGCGACTTGAAAAACAGCAACTCGCAGTTTACGAAGGTGGTCCCCAACATGGACTACGCCTACTCTCCCATCGCCACCATCGGCGACAAGGTCTATCTGCTGACCAACGACGGGGCGCCGATGTATAAGATCATGGTGATGGATATCCACAAGCCCGCGATGGAAAACTGGCAGACCGTCATCCCCGAGGGCAAAAACGTGATCGATGGCGCCAACATCATCGGCGGCGAACTCTATGTGAGCTACCAGCAGGACGCCTGCAGCCACATCTATGTCTATGACCTCAACGGCAAGATGCAGCAGGAGGTAAGCCTTCCGGGCATTGGCAGCGCCAGCGTCAGCGGCAACAAGGACAGCAAGGAGTGCTTCGTCAGCTTTGCCTCCTTCACGCAGCCCTGGACGGTATATCAGTATGACCGCGCCGCCAACTCGCTGCAGCCCTATGCCGTGCCCAAGGTCAACTTCAAACTCAGCGACTACGAGACCAAGCAGGTGTTCTACACCAGCAAGGACGGTACGCGCGTGCCGCTCTTCATCACCTACAAGAAGGGACTGAAACTCAACGGCAAGAACCCGGTCTATCTCTATGCCTACGGCGGTTTCAATATCTCGATGAATCCCTCGTTCTCCGCTTCCCGCATCCCGTTCTTGGAGCGCGGCGGCATCTATGCCCAGGCTTCTCTCCGTGGCGGCGGCGAGTATGGCGAGGCTTGGCACGAGGCGGGTACGAAGATGCAGAAGCAGAACGTCTTCGACGACTTCATCGCTGCTGCTGAGTATCTGATCAAGGAGAAATACACCAGTTCGCCCTACCTCGCCATCGTCGGTGGCAGCAATGGCGGACTGCTCGTCGGCGCTTGCATGACGCAGCGTCCCGACCTCTTTGGCGTCTGCATTCCCTCTGTGGGCGTGATGGACATGCTCCGCTACCATAAGTTCACCATCGGCTGGAACTGGGCTCCCGACTATGGTACGAGTGCCGACTCCAAGGAGATGTTTGAGTATCTGCGCGGCTACTCTCCCCTGCACAACATCAAGAAGGGCGTGAAGTATCCTGCCACCCTCATCACAACGGCAGACCACGACGACCGCGTTGTTCCCGCCCACAGCTTTAAGTTTGCTGCCACGCTCCAAGCCGACAATGCCAGCGACAAGCCCACCCTCATCCGCATCGACAGCAAGGCGGGCCACGGTGGCGGCAAGCCCGTCAGCAAGCAGCTGGAGGAGCAGGCCGACATCTATAGTTTCATCCTCTACAACATGGGATTGAAGTACTAAGATTCCGATTTTGATTTGACCCAAATACGATAAGGGGGAAGAAAGTTTGATGGCTTTCTTCCCCCTTATAATTTCTGTCTGCCCTTGCAGACTTAGTCTTTCTTGCTTGGCGTGCTCGCGCGTCAGAACAATTCGTGGTCGGGCACCTGCGTGTCAAATGAGAGGTTGGAACCGTCCTCCGTCAGGTTGACCAGGATGGAGTCGCCCTCCTTCATTTCGCCACTCAGGATGCGCTCGCTGAGTCCATCCTCGACATAGTTTTGGATGGCACGCTTCAGCGGACGTGCACCAAACTGGACGTCGTAGCCCTTTTTGGCCACAAACTCCTTGGCAGCGTCAGAGAGCTGGAGCGCGTAGCCCAGTTCGCCGACCCGCTTATACAAGCCCTTGAGTTCGATATCGACAATCTGCTTGATGGCGTTGAGGTCCAGCTGGTCGAAGGTGATGATCTCGTCCAGACGGTTGAGGAACTCCGGCGAGAACTGCTTGCTCAGACTCTTCTGTATGATGGACCGAGCATACTCCTTGTCCTTCTCGTTGCGCGCGAAGCCCTCGGCACCACCCGCCGTGAATCCGATGCCACGGCCAAACTCCTTGAGCTGGCGCGTACCCGCGTTCGACGTCATGATAATGACCGTATTGCGAAAGTCGATCAGTCGTCCGTTGCCGTCCGTGAGTCGTCCCTCGTCGAGCACCTGCAAGAGGAGGTTGAAGACATTGCCATGCGCCTTCTCGATCTCGTCGAGCAAGACGATGGAGTAAGGATGGCGGCGCACCCGCTCCGTGAGCTGTCCTCCCTCGTCGTAGCCGACGTATCCCGGAGGCGCACCCACCAGGCGCGACGTGTTGAAGCTCTCCGTATATTCACTCATATCGACGCGGATCAGCGCATCGGCCGAACCAAACATATACTCCGCCAGTTTCTTGGCCAGGTAGGTCTTGCCCACACCCGTCGGACCCAGGAACATGAATGCGCCGATGGGATGGTTCTGCTCCTTCAGTCCCACGCGGTTGCGCTGGATGGCCTTCACCATTTTCTCGATGGCCTTGTCCTGGGCCACCACCACCTGCTTCAGTTCCGTGGCCATATTGCGCAGACGGAGGCCCTCCGACTGCTGCATGCGCTGCACGGGCACACCCGTCATCATCGACACCACATCGGCCACCTGGTCCTCCGTGATGGCCACCTGCTCGCCGACCTCACCTTCCTCCCAGCGGTGCTGGGCCTCTTCGAGCTGCTTCTCGCGCTCCACCTGCTGGTCGCGGAAGCCCGCCGCCATCTCAAAGTTTTGGTTCTTGACCGCATTCTGCTTCTTCTGCTTGATCTCCTCGATCTCATTTTGCAGATCCACGATCTCCTTCGGCACCTCCGCATGCTGCAGGTGGATATGCGATCCCACCTCGTCGAGCACGTCGATGGCCTTGTCGGGGAAGAAGCGGTCCGAGACGTAGCGGTCCGTGAGTTTCACGATCAACTGGAGCACCTCGTCAGAATACGTCACCTGATGATGGTGCTCGTAGCGGTCCTTGATGTTCTTCAGGATCTGCAGCGTCTCCTCCGTCGTGGTCGGTTCGACGATCACCTTCTGGAATCTACGCTCCAGGGCACCGTCCTTCTCGATCGACTTGCGATATTCGTCGAGCGTCGTGGCACCGATACATTGCATCATGCCCCGCGCCAAGGCTGGCTTGAGGATATTGGCAGCATCCATCGTCCCCGCCGCCGAGCCCGCACCGATGATGGTGTGGATCTCGTCGATGAAGACGATCACCTCCGGGTGGCGCTCTATCTCCTTGAGGATCGTGCGGATACGCTCCTCAAACTGACCTCTGTATTTCGTTCCCGCCACGATACTCGTCATGTCGAGCGACACGATCCGCTTGTTGAAAAGCGTGGGCGACGTGCGGTGCTGGACGATCATCTGCGCCAGTCCTTCTACGATGGCACTCTTGCCCACACCGGGTTCGCCGATGAGCACAGGATTGTTCTTCTTGCGGCGCCCCAGGATCTCGCTGACGCGGATGATCTCGCGCTCGCGGCCCACCACGGGGTCAAGTTTCCCCTCCAGGGCTGCCGCCGTGAGGTCCGTACCGAAGTTGTCGAGGGCCGGCGTCGCACTCTTGGTCTCCTTGGTGCGCGTCTGCTGCGCGCCACCACCCTGGCTGCGCGCCTCCTCGCGATCCTCCTCGTCGTCGTCGTTGAAGAGCATATCGTCGTCGTCATCGTCGGACAAGTCGAGCCCTCCCTGCACGTCGTTGGCCAACTGGCGCAGCAGCGCGTTGGCCTCAATGTAGTCGAGGTGGTGAGCCTGCAGCGTCATCTTCGCGCCCGTGTCTGTCTGGTCGTGGAGAATGGCCAGGATCAAGTCTTCCACATCGACAATCTTGCGATGCTGGATGCGCGCCTCCAGTACTGCGAGGTGCAGCACGTTGGCAGCACGGTCCGTGACGTTGATCTCCTCGTAGATCCGCTTGCTCTCCTCCTTGTTCGAAGAGGCATACTGCTCCAGCTCCTTCTTGACCGTGGGCACGTCGAGGCTGAGCGTCGAGATGACCCTTTGTATCTTCGGATCAGAGAGCCTGAAAACAGCCAGCAACAGATGCTCCGGAGCCACCGAGGGACAGGACAGTCTGTCGGCTTCCTCGCGGCTGAAGGCGAGCACCTCCGAGAGTTCTTTAGAGAATTGACTTATCATCTTGACTTTCGTGATTTTCTTTTAGAATACAATTTCTTTACTTGTTCAATACAACTTGTTCAATTGCAAAAGTATAGAGCAAAAGACATGCCAAACCCTTCTAAGTTTGACCTTCACTCAGGTTTTTGTCAGCATGTGCGTCAGTTCCGGGTCTTTTGACCTTGATTTGGCAGCGGCTTTTCTTTTTCAGCCACCGTGCCTTACGCTGCTCGTAGTCGGCACGGTGGCGCTCCAAGAAGTTATCTGCCATTGAAAGTACTATGTATGACAGAGAGGAGGATGGGCTGGTTGGCGTTGTTGGGGCCACCCACGAGTCGTGTGCTGGAGAGCGACATGTCGTGGGAGCACTTTGTCACGCGTGTTATCTTCGTGCCAGAGCTACCCGTGATGGTCGTTGTCGCCAGACTGATCGGCACGAGCACCGCCTTGTTCCAGTTGGCATCGACCTGTCCGGCCCGGCGCTTCTTGATCATATAGTTGACCAAGCCCGAGATGTTGTTGAACGTATAGCCGTTCACCGTCGCGCTATAGGCTGCGGTGAAACTCGTCTTGTAGTCGGGAATGCGGTTCTCGGCGAAGAACGTATGGAGCTCGTCGAGCGGAAGGATCAGCACCGTCGTCGGCGCACTGAGGAGGAAGTCGGAACTGATTGTGTTGTTGATGCGCGGGAAGGTCACCTTCGCCGTGTTGAGCGTGTCGTTCTCGTGTCCCCTCATGATCTCATCCACCGGCAGCGTGACCTCGGTGAAGAGGCCCGCCGGGCTTTTCAGATAACTGCATCCCGTCTGTGCCGCGAGACTTGCCAGCAGGTTGTTGTCGTTGCTGAACGTAGTCGTCTGCAGCACCTCCTCCGTACTGGCCAATGAGGTCGAGGTGACGGAGTCCTTGCCGTTGATTTGCGACCGGAAGTAGATATTGAGCTGGGCGTTGGTCACATACGCCATCGAACCGATGCCGTTGGTCACCTTGAAGAAGAAGCCCGGGCTGATCTCGTGGAGGAAGCGGTAGCTGTTGCGGAACGCCTCGGGCGAGGCATAGTACTTCCGCATCAGGTACGTGCCATAGTTGTTATAGCTGACGCCATCCTTGTCCGTATAGGCGTCGTCCAGTCGGATGGCGATCGCCTTGTTGGTGTACTTGGCGCCGCGCGTCTGGTCCGCCAGCGTATAGGTGCGCTCCTGCTTGATGCCCCCTTGGCGCAGGTAGCCGTGGAGCGCCGGATTGAAGTTGGAGTAGATCACCGATCCCTCCTCCAGCGGCCGCCCCATCTCGTAGGCCGAGAGTTTCATCTGTGCCAGCGAGTCGCCATAGAAGTCGTTATAGACCAGCAGGATCTCGCACGAGTCGGCGATGATCTCCCCCTGGTCGTTGCGGCTGAGGATGCTGTCGGCAGCCGCGATCTGATAGTTGCTCAGCGGATGCAGCTGCGCCATGAAGTCGCCCGTCACGTAGTTGCCCGTCTCCGGATCCTTCACGCGGCCGAGATAGCCCGTGATGTTGCGTGCGATGACCGAGTCGGCCATGATGGTGCGCGTGCTGAGCTGGAAGGTGTCAGCCTTGACAGTCAACTTGTCGGGATTGTCTATCAGCGAACCGCCGATGTTGTCGGTCGTGTCGTCGCAGGCCGCCAGCGAGAGCGCCGTGGCAGCGAGGGCGAGGCCCCAGACCAACTGATGGAATTTTATCATTTGCGTGTAATGGTCATAAAATCTATTACAACAGGAGGCCACGCCCATTGCTTATCGACAAGGCGCACGGTCCCCCCGCCCGAGGGTACGTCAGAGACGCAGTCTCCGCCTATTCCCCCAACAATTTGCCATAGAAGTCAGCATAGAGTCCCTTGACCTCTGCCTCTGCCTGCGGATGGACGATCAGCGGCTTGTTCTCGCTCTGTGCATAACGGACGAGTTCGGCGTTGACCTGGTCGTCCACCTGTACGACACCATCGCTATAGTCGATGGCCAGTTTGCCCAGTTCCACGGCGTCGAACGTGTCGCCATACTTCTCGATCAGTTCGGCCTTGGCCTCCCTGAACGGCAGGGAGCGTCTGAACTTCTCCCCCAGGTCGCCCGCGGGCTGTTCGCCAAAGAGCGACGTCACCACCTTGGCGTTGATAAACTGCGGTTCGTCGTGGTAGGCCGTCTTCACATAGAACGGTATCACCGAGCTCATCCAGCCTTGGCAGTGGATGATATCCGGCGCCCAGCGGAGCTTTTTGACCGTCTCCAGCACGCCGCGCGCGAAGAAGATGGCCCGCTCGCCATTGTCGGGATAGTCGTTGCCCAGCTCGTCCTTGGTCATGGCCGGACGATTCTGGTAGTAATCCTCATTATCAATAAAATAGACCTGGATGCGCGACTGCGGTATGGAAGCCACCTTGATGATGAGCGGATGATCCGTGTCGTCGATGATCAGGTTCATACCCGAGAGTCGGATCACCTCATGCAACTGGCCACGCCTTTCGTTGATCGTGCTCCACTTCGGCATGAAGGTTCTTATCTCGAATCCGGCTTCTTGCATTTTGGCCGACATCAAACCTCCCATCTCTGCCATCTGCGATTGGGTGACGTAAGGGGTGGTTTCCTGGTTGATAAACAATACTTTCTTTGCCATTCTAACTTGTTTTATCGTGATTATTTCTTGACAAAAGTCGCGATAAACACGATTTCCCAGGTGCAAAGTTACGATTTTATTCCCGAATTCGCAGCGGCTTTTCAGATATTTTGTCTAATGGCATCGGCATTTTATTATATTTTTCAGATTACTTTTTGCCTATTTCGTAAAAATGTTGTTACTTTGCACCCGAAATATTTTGCAGATAATGAAAGTATTTGAAAAAAACGCAGACTTGCAGAACGCGCTCTTCGCTGCGCGCAAGCAAGGACAGTCGGTGGGATTCGTCCCCACGATGGGTGCCCTCCACGAGGGCCACGCCTCGCTCATCAAGCGTAGCGCCAAGGAAAACGACGTGACGGTGGTCTCCGTATTCCTCAACCCCACACAGTTCAACGACCCCGCCGACCTCGAACGCTATCCCCGCACGCTGAAGGCCGACTGCGCCCTTTGCGAGGCTTGTGGCGCCGACTTCGTCTTCGCGCCTACCGTGAGCGACATCTACCCCACTCCCGATACCCGCCACTTTGAGTTTCCGCCCCAAACGACGGTCATGGAGGGCGCCCATCGTCCTGGCCATTTCAATGGCGTCTGCCAGGTGGTGAGCCGCCTGTTCTACATCGTCCAGCCCACCCGCGCCTACTTTGGCGAGAAGGACTGGCAGCAGATCGCCGTCATCCGCCGTCTGGTCGCCTACATCGGCAGCCACGTGGAGATTGTCCCCTGCCCCGTGGTGCGCGAGGCCGACGGCGTGGCTTTGAGCAGCCGCAACAAGCTCCTCACCCCCGAGGAACGCGCCATCGCCCCCCACATCGCCCGTGCGCTGATGGAGAGCATCGATTACGCCAAGACCCACACCGTCGCCGAGACCCACGACCACGTGGTCAGCACGATCAACGCCATCGACGGCCTGGAGGTGGAGTACTTCCAGATAGTGGACGGCAACACGCTCCTCGACGTCCAGGACTGGCAGGACAGCGACTATGTGGTGGGCTGCATCACCGTCTATTGCGGCAAGACCCCGATCCGTCTGATTGATCATATCAAGTATAAGGAATAACACACCCTACACTTTCTTTTTTATATGTATATAGAAGTACTGAAAAGCAAACTGCACCGCGTCAAGGTGACCCAGGCCAACCTCAACTACATCGGCAGCATCACCATCGACGAGGACTTGATGGACGCGGCCAATCTCATCGCCGGTGAGAAAGTGCAGATCATGGATAACGACAATGGAGAGCGCTTCGAGACCTACGTCATCAAAGGCGAGCGTGGCAGCGGCTGCATCTGCCTCAATGGTGCGGCAGCGCGCAGGGTGGTCGTCGGCGACACCATCATCATCGTGAGCTACGCCCTGATGGACTTCGAGGAGGCCAAGACCTTCCAGCCCTCTGTGGTCTTCCCCGAGAACAACCGCCTCTGACCCCTCGGCGGACTTTCCTCCGCCCCGGAGGCCGCCAGCGACGGTCTCGCTATCGCTAATCACGGTCCTGGTGCCGGCAAGGCCCTGCCCAGACCCCAACCCAGTAGATAATCAATGAAGAAAACGATAACAGCATCGCTCCTGCTCCTCTCCTCCCTCGGACTCCATGCGCAGAGCGGCACCAACTCCCCCTACAGCCAGTATGGCCTGGGCGAACTCTCCGAACAGTCGGGCAGTTTCAGCCGCGGCATGAACGGACTGGCCTATGGCCTCCGGCTCAACAACCAAGTCAACGCCCTCAACCCGGCCTCCTACTCGGCCCTCGACTCGCTGTCGTTCATCTTCGACGCGGGCGTGAGCCTGCAGATGACGCAGTTCAAGGAGGGCGGCCGCTCCATCAGCGCGCGCAATGCCGACCTGGAGTATGTGGTGGCGGGCCTTCGCCTGTTTCGCCATGTGGGCGTGAGCTTCGGTCTGCTGCCCTACACCAACGTGGGTTACGACTACTCCAACTCCGCCCACATCAACGGCAGCCTCTCCCCCGAGTCGCCCACGGCCACCTACAACAACAAGTATAGCGGTTCGCAGGGCCTCCACCAGGTCTATCTCGGCGTGGGTGCGGAGCCGCTGCGCAATCTCTCCGTCGGCGTCAACGCCTCCTATCTCTGGGGTGGCTACACGAAGTACGTGACCAATACGTATAGCGACGCCTACGTCAATACGCTGCAGCGCACCTACACCGCCGAGGTGCGCAGCTACAAGCTCGACTTCGGACTGCAATACACGCAGCCCCTCAGCGCCAAGGACCAGGTCACGCTGGGTCTGACCTACAGTCTGGGCCACAGTCTCAACGCCGACCCTGAGCTCTCCGTCATCAAGAACAACTCCCAGTTGGCCGTGGCCGACACGACCCACTTCCGTATCTCCAATGCCCTCGACCTGCCCCATACCTTCGGCGTGGGAGCGGTCTATAGCCACAACGGCCAACTGATGGTCGGCGCCGACTACCAGTTGCAGAAATGGGGCAGCCTCGACTACCCGCAGTATTCCGACCAGGGCGGCTACGGGCTCCAGAGCGGACTGCTCAAGGACCGCCACAAGGTCGTCCTCGGCGCCGACTACTGCCGCGGCGAGCGCCACCGTGGTTTCCTCAGCCGCCTCCACTACCGTGCGGGTATCGGCTACGCCACGCCCTACTTCACCATCAACGGCCAGGACGGCCCCAAGGAGATCTCGGCCTCGCTGGGCCTGGGCATCCCCATCGTCAACAGCTACAACAACCGCTCGATGCTCAACATCTCCGCCCAGTGGGTGCGCCGCGAGGCTTCCTCGATGCTCACGGAGAACACGTTCCGCATCAACATCGGTTTCACCTTCAATGAGCGCATGTTCGCCAAGTTCAAGGTCGAATAGGCCCTGCGAGGGACCTATGTTGACCATAAAGGCTGCCACGACCGCATGAGTTTTCTAAGTCATCACACGAGAAACGACCACCAGGGCATGAGGGGCTTGTTGTCCTCCATGCTCTCTTTCGTGCTGGCAGGGGTCCTGGCCGCGGGCTGCAACCAGCCCAAGGAGCACACCGCCCCCGCCATCCACGACCGCGACTCCGTGCCCATCATGACGACCTACGGCGTCAACACGCTCATCTCCGACTCCGGCGTCATCAAGTATCGCATCGTCGCCGAGCGCTGGGAGATCAACGAGAACCGCAACCCCTCGCGCTGGACTTTCGACAAGGGCATCCTGCTGACGCAGTTTGACGAGCAGAAGCGCGTGCTGGGCTACATCTCCTGCGACAGCGCCGTCTATTACGACAAACTGCGCCGCTGGGTGCTCCGCGGCCGCGTGCGCATCCGTACGGCCCAGGGCGTGGAGTATGCGAGCCAGCAGCTCTACTGGGACGAGGCCGAGCACCAGCTCTACTCCCACGTCTTCTCCCATATCAAGACGCCCGACCGCGAACTCCAGGGCAGCTACTTCCGCAGCGACGAGACCATGACGGAGTATGAGATCGGCGACGCCAAGGGCTGGGGCCTCTTCGACAAAGCCGACATGGCTCCCTCGGCAGGCCGCAGAGAGGGGACGCCGATCCCGCCGGGTCCACCTGCCGCCGACCAGCCCGTCGCCGACGGGAGACCAACGGTTGCCGATCGTCGGCAGCCCTGAATCGTGAATCATATTTGAACCATATTGGACACCTATACCTATAATATAATAGCCATCCTGGCCACCATGGTGCTCTCGGCCTTTTTCTCGGGCATGGAGATCGCCTTCGTGGCCAGCAACCGCCTTCTGATGAAGGTCGACAAGGACCAGAGCGGACTCTCGCAGCACTGCCTGAAAGTCTTCTACGCCAACCCCAACAGTTTTGTCTCCACCATGCTCGTGGGCAACAACATCGTGCTGGTGGTCTATGGTATCCTCTTCGCCCGCATCTTCGACGGCCTATGGCAGTTGGCTGGCATCAGCAACGACGCCACGCTCGTCATGCTCGACTCCATCTGCTCCACCCTCGTCATCCTCTTCACGGGCGAGTTTCTCCCCAAGACGCTCTTCAAGAGCAACCCCAACCGCCTCATGAGCCTCCTGGCTCCCGTGGCCTACCTCTTCTACATCGTCCTGTGGCCCATCAGCCGCTTCTCCACCCTGCTCTCGCGCCTCTTCCTGCGCCTCCTGGGCGTCAAGATGGAGGAGGGCAACAACGACGGCACGTTTACCAAGGTGGACCTCGACGACCTCGTCCAGTCCTCCATCGACAACACGCCGCAGGGAGGCGAGGTCGATGACGAGATGAAGATCTTCCAGAATGCCCTCGACTTCCCCGACCTCAAGGTCCGCGACTGCATGGTGCCGCGCACGGAGATCAATGCCGTCCCCTACGACTGCACGGCCGACGAACTGCAGCAGAAGTTTGTCGAGAGCGGCAACTCCAAGATCCTCATCTACAAGGAGGACATCGACCACATCGTCGGCTACATCCACACCCTCGAACTCTTCCGCGCCCGCGAGAAATGGCACGACCATATCCGCCAGATGCCCTTCGTCCCCGAGACCATGGCGGCACAGAAACTCATGCAGATCTTCCTCGGACAGAAGAAGTCGATCGGCGTCGTCGTCGATGAGTTTGGCGGCACCTCGGGCATCGTCTCGCTGGAGGACATCGTCGAGGAGATCTTCGGCGACATCGAGGACGAGCACGACAACACCAACTATATCGCAAAGCAGACCGCCGACGGCGACTACATCCTCTCGGGACGCCTGGAGATCGACAAGGCCAACGAGCTCTTCAACCTCGGACTGCCCGACAGTGGCGAATACAAGACCATCAGCGGACTGATCCTCCACGCCTACCAGAGTTTCCCCAAACTCAACGAGGTGGTGAAGGTGGGCAAGTACCACTTCAAGATCGTCAAGAAGACCATGACCAAGATCGAGGTCGTGCGCCTCCATGTGGCCGAGGAGTAGGCTCCGCGTCCAGCGTGCGGATCACACCGTGGCAAGAAAACGCGCGTCGCGGCAAGAACATTCGTGTCGTGGCAAGCAAATCGTGACAAGAAAAATAGAAAGAACGCCCTGTCAGAACCCGCATTATGGCCGATCTTGGTGGTCAAAAAGCAAAGAAACAGGGCGACAAACGCAAATTGTCGGCAATTTATTCCGTCATTTGCCAACTTTTTATTAATTTTGTACGCATTTTCCATCCTGCTATGCGCCGCGTAGCCGCTCCGGACGGTCCTCCAAGGATCCGAAAAGCGGGCGGGCAAGGAGCCGAAAGCGGGCGGGGTGGAGATAGAAAGAGAAAAGAAATAATAAAAAATAAAGTAAAAAATGACAGCTTTAGGAAAAATCAGAAGCAAAGGCATCTTGCTGATTATCATCATCGGCTTGGGTCTATTTGCGTTCATTGCCGAGGAGGCTTTCCGTTCCTGCAATGGCATCAAAGGTCAGAACAGCCAGCAGATAGGTGAGGTCCTTGGCGAGAAAATCTACGTGCAGGACTTCCAAAAACTCCTTGAGGAGTATCAGGATGCGATGAAACTGACCATGCGCACCGACAACCTCAGCGAGGACCAGCTCAACCAGCTGAAGGACCAGGTATGGCAGCAGCTCGTCTCCGAGCGCGTGATGAAGGAAGACTGCAAGAAGCTCGGTCTGACCGTCACCGAGGACGAACTCCAGAACGTCCTCAACGATGGCACGAACCAGCTGCTCACGCAGACCCCGTTCGTCAACCAGCAGACCGGACGCTTTGACGTTTCGATCCTCAAGCAGTTTATCGACGCCTACCGCAAGGCCGAGGCCAGCAACAACAGCCAGCAGCTCGACCAGATGCGCCCCGCCTACAACTACTGGCTCTTCGTCGAGAAGAACCTCCGCACGCAGCTCCTGGCCCAGAAGTATCAGTCGCTGCTGGCCAACTGCGTCCTCTCCAACAAGGTAGAGGCCAAGATGGCTTTCAACGAGGAGAACGAGGAGGCCCAGATCCAGTTGGCTTCCATCGCCTACAACACGATCAAGGACGCCGACATCAAGGTGACGGACGAGGAGCTCAAGGCCAAGTATGAGGAGCTGAAGCCCGCCTTCCGCCAGCAGCAGGAGACGCGCGACGTCAAGATGGTTGACGTCCAGGTGAAGGCCAGCGCCACCGACCGTGCCCAGCTCCAGAAGGACATGGCCGGCTATCAGAAGCAGCTCGCCGCGGCCGCCGATCCCACCCAGGTGGTGAGCAAGAGCGGTAGCATGATCCAGTACATCGGCCTCCCCGTCAGCGGCAAGGCTTTCCAGCAGTACCCCGACATCGCCTCCAAGATCGACTCCATGGCCGTCGGTACGACCGGCGTCGTGGAGAACACGAAGGACAACACCTACAATATCGTCCGCATCCTCTCTCGCACCGAGCTCCCCGACTCCGTGGAGTTCCGTCAGATCCAGGTGGGTGGCAAGACGCTGGAGGCCGCTCGCGCTTCTGCCGACAGCATCCAGAAGGCCCTCGCCGCTGGTGGCGACTTCCAGGCCATCGCCAAGCGCTACGGCCAGGACAGCACCACGACGTGGTTCACGGGTGCGATGTATGAGCAGGCCAGCACGATGAGCCAGGACAACCGTGCCTACATCGAGGCGCTGCTCAACGGTGCCGTCGGTTCCACCCAGAACATCGAGCTCACCCAGGGCAACGTCGTCATCCAGGTGCTCAACCGCAAGGCGATGAAGAGCAAGGCCGTCGCTGCCGTCATCAAGAAGGAAATCCGTTTCTCCGACAATACCTACTCCAAGGCTTACAACCGTTTCAGCCAGTTTGTCACGCAGAGCCAGGCCAGCCTGGCCGACCTGCAGAAGCACGCCACGAAGTTTGGCTACACGGTCCAGGATCTCAACGACTTCGCCACCTCCAGCCATACGGTGGGCAACGTCGGTGGTTCCGGCATCCGCGACGCCATCAAGTGGATCTTCGAGGCCAAGGAGGGACAGGTTTCCCAGCTCTTCGAGGCTGGCAAGGAGAACGACCACCTGCTGGTGCTCTGCATGACCAAGATCCATCCGCAGGGCTACCGTCCTTGGGACGACGCCCAGGTGAAGGAGATTCTCAAGCGCGAGGTGATCCGCGACAAGAAGGCCGAGATGATCATGGCCAAGCTCAAGGGCGTCAACAGCATCGCTGCTGCCCAGGCCAAGGGTGCCAAGGTCAGCACGGTCAATCAGATCACGTTTGCAGCCCCTGCCTTCATCCAGGCCACGGGAGCTGCTGAGCCCGCCCTCTCGGGTGCCGTGGCTGCCACGGCTCAGGGCAAGTTCTGCTCCGCCCCTGTCAAGGGCAACGCCGGCGTCTATGTCTTCCAGGTAGTGAAGAAGCAGATGCGTCCGGCCAAGTACAACGAGGAGCAGCAGATTCAAATGTGCCGCCAGCGTGCTATGCAGTACATGGGCAACTTCATGCAAGACCTCGTCTTCGGCGCGGGAGTGGTTGACAACCGCTACCTCTTTTTCTAATGGAATATCACACAAAAAAAGGGTTTTAAGGTAAATTATTTTAGTAACTAAGATTGTAAACGGAAGGGTCTGGGCTGTGACAGTTCGGGCCCTTTATTTTTTTCTCCCGATCTCCACAGCTTCTTAGCCCGTGCGCAAGAAAGCATTTTTTCACAGTTATTATTAGGTCATGTCGAAAAAACTTCCTACCTTCGCACCGTCTAATAAGTATGTATAACAAATTAAGTATTCTATCATGAAAAGCGAAGAAAAAACTATGACAGAAAGCGAGTTTGTAGACCTCATGCGCCAGCAAGGCTGTAACGCTGAGGAAGTGGATAACGACGACGTGGTCCTGATCCCCATTTACGATGGTATAACCGATGATCATGGTTGCATCAGTCAAGAGATGTACCGAGTACCCAGGGCGATTGCACCCGACTGCAACTTCATCGTTCGCCTGGCGGACGACAGTTTGGCCGACTACCGCATGCACAAGGGTGACGAGTTGAGAATGCGCAAACAGGACACTGCACAGTCGGGAGAGTTCGTACTGGCCATTTACGACGGCCTGCCTGCCGTCAAGATCTATTTCGAGGACGAGGACGGGTCTAAATGGCTCGTGCCAGGCGACGAAACGCGTGATGCCATGCGCATCAACGCGGACCACGCTTGCAGCATCATCGGCGTGGCTACGGCCTGGATCAAGCAGTGCCGCGCGGTCAGTCCCGAAGACTGTGCCAAGGCGGTGAAGGCGGTCCGCTCCAGCAAGAAGTAACAGTTCCTACACTTTCCAAGGTGGCTTCGGCCACCTTTTTTTGTACCCTACCCCGCCGTTTTCCTCTCTCTTTCCCTGTCCTTCCTGTTCATCGTTCAGTCCACCCATTCTTCGTTCTATCCACCCGCCCTTGGTGCTATCAACCGGGGAAAGAATCCCTCTCCAAGATTCACATCTTAGAGAGGGCGCAAACATTTATTTACCTATAATTGCTTAAAACCGTTCGTATGGTGGCTACACGGCTGCCATGCAACTCGTCACTCCGAGGGCCGTAGCGATTGCCGTGAGAATCGAGATGGCGGTCTGAATGACGAAGCGCCATACCTGTCTTTTCTTTTCATCCA
>OHFQ01000190.1_pt1 | contig 36226 bp, 33 predicted proteins | sample 1567581 | NCBI WGS metagenome assembly OHFQ01 (sample SAMEA3879559, study PRJEB24766) | human gut metagenome | biome: human-associated habitat; feature: feces | place: USA | collected 1985/1987 | reverse complement strand
GAGGTTCGCAAGAAGATGGGGAAGAAAACTTCTTCTGCACCATCTTATTCCTGCGTCATGCCAATGCTTGATGATATACGTAGTCTCGACTACAAAGACCAAGCCAAGGTATGCAAGGCATTCCATCAGTACTTGACAAAGAGTCCACTTGCTGCTACCTTCTTCACACGTCGTTTCGAGGAAACCTACTCTCATATCAATATGAGAAACCTGGATGCCACCGTTGAGTGGATTCGTTATACTGTCAATGATATGGATAACGCCATTTCAGAGATAGATTATGACGACCCTATGCTCTTCTTTGAGATTGCTAATACCTTGGGCAAAGTTATCGCTAAGAATAGTAAGCAGTAAGCACTCAAATTAGGGCTGATTTTTGAAAGGTATAACTTTGCTGCCAAATTTAAAAATTGATTTATGTACAGCAGCGAAGAGTTGGAACATTTTCGATAAATTGCGTACATTGCAAGCTTGCTTGAGCTTTGCCATAGTGAGAAAATGTATGTAGTATTCCTTCCTTCAGGGTCTTTGCAGAAATGGATTGTGTCTGCAAAGTATTTACGACAGATTAATGTTCGATTAATGGCGATTAATGTGAAAACCCTTGGTAGCGTGCCTGCCAACTATCCTTACAATGTAGGAACTTGTTCCATTAGAAGGTAAACGTCTAAAAACGTACTTGTGTCTTGACAAGGATGTTCAGACATTCTTGTTTCGCTGCAAAGCGGAAGGGGGCACATGGAATTTCAATTAATTCCTTTTGGGCTAATCAAAGTGCTCCATACTGGCAATTCTTAAGCGTGTTTCAAGAAGCATGACAATATGAACCGTCCCATGGTATGATAGAAGAAGAACTACATAACTTTTGTAAATTCTTGTATTCGCAAGTTCAGTCCAAGGATGAGGAGATAAGCCACCTTACTGCCAATATAAAAGAGTTGACGGATGAGGTTCGTTTGTCTCGTCTTCAACAACAAGTATACTATAATGAAAATATGGCCTTAGGTGCCACTCATTCTCAAAAGTTGGATGTTGTGCTTCAGCAATTACAAGAAACCAAACAAGAGCTTGCCGATACGAAGAGAAGGTTGGAAACAGCTGAGGCCCTGCTGGCTGATACCAACGAGAGAAATCATCAGTTGGAAGCTGAGCGAAAGAATAATGCTAAGGAACGCAAGGATTTGGAGGATGAAATAGTTCTACTTCGTGCCGATCTTTGTAATGAGAATACGAGCCTGCAGTTGGGTTGTTCAGTGGAATCGGAAGTGTTCAAGAAGCATTGAAATCGGCAATGAACAGTATTTGTCTAGACTCGCAAACAAGTCGGAGTGTCGTGCAGGTAAATACCTCAAGGCTTTGCTCAAGGTTCATTCACCTTTTTTCTCATAAATAACTAAACCACATTATGAACGACGTAAAAATTAGTATCCACGACAGTATCGTCCAGGTTCTGCCCAACGCCACAAAGGCCGTACAAAACTTCTATGGCGACCAGTTTGCCAAGCAAATACTCAGTAAGCAGGAAGTCGCTGAAGACAGTTCTTCCGATACCGAATCCCCCGAGGTCGGCTCCCCTGAGGCCAGGAAACTCGCCCTCTATATTGGCGAGGAATGCCTCCCGGCCTTCCTCGCTCAGATTCGTGACTGCAACAACGCCACAGAACTTGCCTTGGTTGTCGTCTCTATGCTCGATCAAGAGACCAAACTCACCGAGGAAATAGTCGTAAGGAGTAGCTTCATCCAGCTCCTGTTGCCCTTCGCCACCAACATCACTTCTGGTAGAAGCGTGAACAACATTCGCGCCCGCATCAATGATGCTTTAATAGCTCGCCGTAAGTCTCACCCCAAACATTAATCGTCATGATCGGAATAGAGATAATGATAGCCCAAATAGCCGCTGCAGCATACTTTGGCTATAAGCAATGCAAATTATCTGAACGACGTCACTGGAGTCCTTTTGACCTGTTTTTTGACTCTCGCGCCTCGGCATCAACAGAAGTCTCTGCAAAAGAGCAGGAAGCCCCGTCTTCCAAGGCGGAGCAGTTAGAGGAACCACAGGCGAAGCCATCTGAGGCCGTTTTGGAAGACCGCATCGTACAGGCCGTCGTCGACAAACTCAAGCAGTACAAAGATCCACAGATCATCATCAACATCTTCGGTGGCAATCATATTGTGGCCCCCAATGCCCGGGAAGCCTATCAGCAGTTCCATTCCTCTTCTAAAAAAAGCAAGAACGCTGAATGATGCTACAAATATATTAAATAGTGTCAACTACCCAGGCATTAAAGATGATTGACATCATTCTGATGGCAAACAAAAGTATTAATGAACGATTAACATTCGACTAACGGTGATTAATGAAAAAAAACACCACAACATTTATGTTGTCATATTAATCGTAAGAATACAACAATTATATTATGAGCATTTTTGCAGGAAAAACTCTCATGATTACTGGTGGAACAGGTTCCTTCGGTAACGCAGTGTTGAATCGCTTTCTCCGTACGGATATCGGAGAAATCCGCATCTTCTCCCGCGATGAGAAGAAGCAGGACGATATGCGCCACGAATACCAGGTGAAATACCCTGATGTGGCCCATAAAATCAAGTTTTTTATCGGCGATGTACGCAATTTGCAGTCGTGCCGCAACGCCATGCCTGGCGTGGATTACATCTTCCATGCCGCAGCATTGAAGCAGGTCCCGAGCTGTGAGTTCTTCCCGATGGAAGCCGTTAAGACCAATGTCATCGGCACGGACAATGTCCTGACTGCCGCCATCGAGGCTGGCGTAGGTGCCGTCATCTGCCTCTCCACGGATAAGGCCGCCTATCCCATCAACGCCATGGGTATCACCAAGGCCGTGGAGGAGAAGATTGCAGTGGCCAAGAGTCGCTACTCTGGCAAAACCAAGATTTGCTGTACCCGCTACGGCAACGTGATGTGCTCCCGTGGCTCCGTCATTCCTTTGTGGATAGATCAGATTCGCAATGGCAACCCTATCACATTGACTGAGCCAAAGATGACACGTTTCATCATGTCTCTTGAAGAGGCTGTTGACCTCGTTCTCTTTGCTTTCGAGCACGGACACAACGGTGACATCCTCGTGCAGAAAGCCCCCGCTTGCACGATCCAAACCCAGGCTGAGGCTGTTTGCGAGCTCTTCGGAGGCAAGAAGGAGGATATCAAAGTGATCGGCATCCGCCACGGTGAGAAGATGTACGAGACATTGCTTACCAAGGAGGAGTGCGCCAAGGCCGAGGATATGGGCAACTTCTACCGTGTACCCGCTGACAACCGCGGACTGAACTACGACAAGTTCTTCAAAGAGGGCGACACCAAGCGTTCTGAGATCGAAGAATTCAATTCCGACAACACCTACCGCCTGAACCTTGAGGAGACCAAGGCGAAAATCGCCTCCTTGGAGTATATTCAGAAAGAATTGAAAGGCGAGGGCAACTTCGTGCAGTAATCTTTCGAACACAGACTTCAAAAGTTTTACGAACACAGATATAACGGATCTAACAGATATTTCTAAATCCGTGTAATCCGTGCAATCCGTGTTCGCTAATAGAACAGTGGTGTGCAATCTGTGTTCAAAATATAAACGACATGCGTATATTAGTAACCGGTGCCAAAGGCTTCGTCGGCAAGAACCTTTGCGCCCAACTCAATAACATCAAAGACGGCAAGGCCCGTTGCTACGGCGACTTGACGATCGAGGAAGTCTTCGAGTACGACCTCGACTCCACCCCCGAGCAACTCGACACATGGTGCAAGGAGTGCGACTTCGTGTTCAATCTCGCTGGCGTCAACCGCCCCAAGGACAATGACGAATTCATGAAGAGTAACTTCGGCTTCGCCTCCACTTTGCTCGACACGCTGAAAGCTCATAAGAACACTTGCCCCGTGATGCTTTCCAGCTCCCAACAAGCCTCCTTGACGGGCCGCTTCGGTAACAGCGAATACGGTCGCAGCAAGAAGGCTGGTGAGGACCTGTTCTTGGAGTATGGTAAGGAAACAGGTGCCAAAGTATTGGTGTATCGTTTCCCCAACCTATATGGCAAATGGTGCAGACCTAATTATAATAGTGCCGTAGCCACATTCTGCAACAACATCGCCAATGACCTTCCCATCACAGTCAACGATCCAAGTGTAGAACTTGAACTGCTCTACATCGATGACCTTGTGGAAGAGATGATCCGCGCCTTGAAGGGCGAGGAGCACCATTGCGAGTTTGAAGGACTTGAAGTACTTCCTTCGGCAGAAGGCAAGTACTGCTATTGCCCCGTCACTCACAAAGCAACCCTCGGCGAAATCGTGGCCCTGCTCCATCAGTTTGCCGATATGCCCAAGACCTTGATGATTCCCGAGATCCCCGCCGACTCCTTTGCCAAGCGTCTCTATAGCACCTTCTTGAGCTACTTGCCCAAAGAAAAAGCTATCTTCGATTTGAAAATGAATGTTGACCAGCGCGGTTCGTTCACCGAATTGGTTCACACCCTCAACTGTGGACAGGTAAGCATCAACATCTCTAAGCCGGGTATCACCAAAGGTGAGCATTGGCACCACACCAAGTGGGAACAGTTCATCGTCGTCTCGGGCCACGGTCTCATCCAGCTCCGCAAGGAAGGCACCGACGAAGTCCTCAACTACGAGGTGAGTGGTGACAAAATCCAATCCGTCATCATGCTCCCCGGTTACACCCACAACATCATCAACCTCTCCGACACCGAAGACCTCGTCACCGTCATGTACTGCAACGAGATATTCGATCCGAACAGGCCCGATACCTACTTTGACAAAGTCGAAAAGTAACGAACACAGATTACACGGATTAAACGGATTTTTAATGCCACGAGTAAACTTGTAATCATAGATACATAAGTGACATGTTGTATAATAAGGAACAGAGCTACGCAATAAATGGTGCAGCTATGCATGTTTACAATGTTTTGGGTCCTGGATTTCTTGAAGCAGTATATCAGGAGGCTCTTGAATTGGAATTTAGAAAGCGCGGAATTCCTTACGAAAGAGAGAAGGAGTTGAAAATATACTATGAAGGAAAGGAATTGCATCAAACTTATAGGGCGGACTTTGTTTGTTATGGCAACGTTATGGTAGAGTTGAAAGCGGTTGCTCATTTAGATGATGCACATAGAAGTCAAATCTACAATTATCTAAAAGCAACTGGTCATAAACTTGGATTACTGTTTAATTTCGGGCATTATGATGGATTAGAATGGGAGCGTAAGCTCTACTAATCCGTTTTATCCGAAAAATCCGTGTTCGTACCAACAAATACATTTATGGAAAAGCAACCAAAATTCGATTATTCAGATATAAAGTTTAAGGATAATGGCAAATTAAAGCTCATTATCGTTGTCGGCACGCGCCCCGAGATCATCCGTCTCGCCGCCGTCATCAACAAGTGCCGCCAGTACTTCGACGTGATTCTCGCCCACACAGGCCAGAACTACGATTACAACCTCAACGGTATCTTCTTCAAGGATCTGAAGCTCGCCGAGCCCGAGGTCTATATGGATGCTGTCGGTGATGACCTTGGCGCTACCTGTGGCAACATCATCAACTGCTCCTACAAGCTCTTTGCCCAGACCAAGCCCGACGGCGTACTGGTTCTTGGCGACACCAACAGCTGCCTCAGCGTTATCGGAGCCAAGCGACTCCATATCCCCATTTTTCACATGGAGGCCGGCAACCGCTGCAAGGACGAGTGCCTGCCCGAGGAGACCAACCGCCGTATCGTCGATATCATCTCCGACGTGAACATGGCCTACTCTGAGCACGCAAGAAGATACCTCGCCGACTGCGGTCTGCCTAAGGAGCGCACCTATGTCACAGGATCCCCCATGGCGGAAGTCCTCCACAACAACCTCGCCGATATCGAGGCCAGCGACGTCCACCAACGCCTCGGCCTGGAGAAAGGCAAGTACATTCTCCTGTCCGCCCATCGCGAGGAAAATATCGACACGGAGAAGAACTTCCTCTCCCTCTTCACTGCTATCAACAAGATGGCGGAGAAATACGACATGCCCATCCTCTACAGTTGCCACCCCCGCTCCCGTAATCGTCTTGCCGCCTCAGGCTTCCAGCTCGACCCGCGTGTCATTCAGCATGAGCCCCTCGGCTTTCACGACTACAACTGCCTTCAGATGAACGCTTTCGCCGTCGTCAGCGATAGCGGCACCCTTCCCGAGGAATCCTCTTTCTTCACCAGCATCGGCCACCCCTTCCCCGCCATCTGCATCCGTACCTCTACTGAGCGACCCGAAGCCATCGACAAGGGTGACTTCATCATTGCTGGTATCGACGAGAAGTCTTTGCTCCAAGCTGTAGATACAGCCGTAGAGCTTTGTCGTGACGGTCAGCATGGAATTCCGGTGCCAGACTATATGGATGAGAATGTCAGTACCAAGGTGGTGAAGATTGTGCAGTCGTATGTGGGTATTGTGAATAAGATGGTGTGGCGAAAGTTTTAAGCAATATTAATTGTACTAGTAGTTCTGAAAGTGGATGCGGTTTGATACTGTCTTTTGGAATTCTAGATTAACTTTTCAATGTAAAAAAACACTGTGTTATGAAAAATCTGAATTGTAATGTACAATCAGAGTATAACTATGCTTATTCTACTTATTCACCAAGTGCCTCTGTAAATGACGGAATATTGTCAGAATTAGATGTGTTTAATGCTCATTTCGCTTTGGCTGATTTCTTTGAGTCTTCGGGTGAAGAAGCAAGATACGGGATATTAAATTTTGGCTTGTTATCGTCAGCTGTGGCTCGACAGTCTGTAAGCTTTTGCGGGGAATGCAAATGGAAAGATGATGAATCAAAAGTTTCAACTTTAGCTTTTGGACTTGATAAAAATCATGCTTTCAATGATGGTAATAAACGAACAGCATTGTTGTGCCTTTTGTTGGCTCTTCATCGTAAAAAAAGACATCTTGTTTGCAAAAAGAGCAAGTTAGAGACCTTGTTAATAAGAATAGCTGCTAATGAAATGGATAAGTATCCGGATTTCAAAAAATTCAGGAAGCATGGAGATGATGCAGTCGTAATATATATGTCGAAATTTTTGCGGAAGAATAGCCGTAAGATAGACAATTCTTTCCGGACTATGACATTTGAGGAATTTAATAGGAAGCTAAAAAAATACGGAGTAAAACTCGATAATGCTCAAGGTTCATTTATTAATGTATACCAGAAAAAAGAAAAGAAATTTTTGGGCTTCATAAGTAAGAATAAAGAAGTACGTATATTGCAAATAGGTTTTCCAGGATGGAAACGCCAGATTAATCCAAAAGCAGTGAAAAATGTACTAAAAGAAAGTGGTTTAATTAATAAAGGTTTAGATATGAAAACTTTTTATGAGGGAGGAGAACCTGAATACAAACTCATAGAGGAGTATTACACCGTTTTGAAACGTTTAAAAGACGAGTAATGAGAATAATACTTTATAGAATCTATTAGTGCGAAAGAAATAATATTGGTGAAGAGAACGATGTCTCTGTTCTATCCCTTAACTTCGTCTATATGATTAATTTTGGTAAGTTCTCAAATTAGTGTTTAATTTTGAAAGGCGTAACCTTGCTGCCAAATTTACACATTGATTTATGTTCAGCAGCGAGTATTTGGAATGTTTTCGATTAATTATGAGCATTGCCAGCTTGCTTGATCTTTGTCATAGTGACAAAAATCTATGTAGTATTCCAGCCATCAGGGTCTTTACAGAAAAGGATTGCTTCTGCAAAGTATTAACGACAGATTAATGTTCGATTAACTGCGATTAATGTGCACACCCTTGGCAGCTTGCCTGCCAACCATATCCTCAACGTCTCTCGGCCCTGTGCTGAGACATCGTATTATACGTGTAACCCCTATAAACATAAACAGAAAAAATGGTAGATTATAACATAAATCTCGAGGGCAAAACCGTCCTCGTGACAGGCGCTGCTGGTTTTATCGGTAGCAACCTCGTCAAGCGACTCTTCCACGATGTCAAGAACATCAAGGTCATCGGAATCGATTCTATTACTGATTACTACGATGTCAACATCAAGTATGAGCGTCTGAAAGAAATCGAAGCCTTGCATGGGGATTGGACTTTTGTCCACGCTTCCATCGCTGAAAAAGACGCAGTGGAGAAAATCTTCACGGAAAACAAGATTGCCGTTGTCGTGAACCTTGCCGCTCAGGCAGGAGTCCGCTACAGCATAACCAATCCCGATGCTTACATTCAGAGCAACCTTATCGGCTTCTATAATATCCTGGAAGCTTGTCGTCATCATGAGGTCGAACATTTGGTCTATGCCTCTTCCTCCTCGGTCTATGGCAGTAACAAGAAGGTGCCGTACTCCACCGACGACAAGGTGGACAATCCCGTATCCCTCTATGCCGCGACGAAGAAGAGCAACGAGCTGATGGCGCACGCCTATAGCAAACTCTATAACATTCCGTCAACAGGCCTCCGCTTCTTCACCGTCTATGGTCCTGCAGGCCGTCCCGACATGGCCTACTTTGGTTTCACCAACAAACTGGTCAAGGGCGAGACCATCAAGATCTTCAACTACGGTAACTGCAAGCGCGATTTTACTTATGTCGATGACATTGTGGAGGGAGTCGTCCGCATTATGCAGCATGCCCCCGAGAAACAGAACGGCGAGGACGGACTTCCCATTCCGCCCAATAAGGTGTATAACATTGGTAACAACTCCCCCGAAAATCTCCTCGACTTCGTCACAATCCTCCAAGAGGAATTGGTGCGCGCTGGGGTGTTGCCCAAAGACTACGACTTTGAGGCGCACAAGGAACTTGTCCCGATGCAGCCAGGAGACGTCCCCGTGACCTATGCCGACACTACACCTCTGGAGCAGGACTTTGGATTCAAGCCGAATACGAGTCTGCGAGAGGGATTGAGACGCTTTGCAGAGTGGTATGCAAAGTACTATTGATCAATTTTCATTCCTGACTATCTTAGAAGAACAAAAGTGGAATCGAAAATACTATAATACTTCTGAGATAGACTTGATTTTTAAATAGTAAATGAAAAGGATTTCGGAAATTAAAGAACAAATAAATAAAAGCAAGGATGGAAAGACTGTATTTGCCAATTTTGGTTATCTGTCTTTATTGCAAGTAGCTGGCTATGTGTTTCCTTTAATCTCGATGCCATATCTTGCTCGTGTGATTGGCGCGGATGGCTTTGGAAAGATCGCTTTTGCTTCAGCCATTGTTGTTTGGATTCAGACAATCTCCGATTGGGGATTCAACCTTACGGCGACTCGGGATGTAGCGCAAAATAGGGATAACAAAGAGTTGGTTTCTAGAATTTTCAGTAATGTTTTGTGGGCAAGAAGTGTTTTAACTCTGCTGTCAGGCATAATTCTGTTGCTAGTAGTTTTGCTGGTTCCATACTTAAGGGAGAACGCTGATATTATTTTTGTCACATTTTTGTTAGTTCCTGGTTATATTCTGTTTCCCGAGTGGTTTTTTCAAGCAATAGAAAAAATGAAATACACCACGTTTTTCAATCTCTTTTTAAAGCTGGTATTTACAGTAGCAGTGTTTGTTTTCATACATAAAAGGGAGGATTATCTGATGCAGCCTCTTTTAACCACCATAGGTTATCTATTATGTGGTTTCGGCGCCTTATATCTGATTTTCAAAAAGTGGGGATATACTTTGTATAAGCCGCAATGGTCTGAGATTTTTAAGACGATACGAAATAGCACAGATGTGTTTATAAACAATTTGATGCCGAACCTCTATAATAGTTTTTCCGTTATGTTGCTTGGATTCTTTGGGGGATCTACGGCCAATGGCATATATGATGGAGGAAATAGGTTTCCTGTTATTTTCTATCAATTTCAATCTGTACTGTCAAGAGCGTTTTATCCTTTTTTGTCAAGACGGCCAGATAAACATTCTTTTTATGCGAAGTTGAATATCGCATCGGCGCTAATAGGAGCTGTTTTTCTTATTCTATTATCACCGTTGGTCATTAAGATAATGTTAGGTGATGAGTTTGAGAAGTCGATTGTTGTTATGCAGATCCTTTCCTTTTCTGTTGTCTTTCTCGCTATGGACTATACTTATGGAACCAATTTCTTGATAATACACCACAAGGAAAAACCTCTAAGAAACCTAACTTTTGCCTCGTCAATAGTAGGAATGGGTGTTGCAATACCATTGGTCTATTATTTCTCTTATATTGGTGCTGCTATTACAGTACTTTTATGTAGAGGAATGCTAGGGGTTGGCTCTTATTTTTTAGCAAAAAAATATCGCTAATGAAAGATACGTTAGTAGAAATCTAAAAGCATAGAATAAAAATGGGTATAATGTCTTATTATCAAAACTGTAACTTTATATGAATCAAATTGTAATAGCTCCCCAATGGTATGGAGCTTATAAAAAAGGACCAGAAGTTGGCGCATTGCGTCTAGCAGAATTATTTGAAATGGGGGGCTTGTCAGAGCAGACCCTTATTTCTGTTCCAAATGTGGGCCCTGGCGAAGATCATTGCATGCCGTTCTTTGATGCTATTGACAAAGTGAACAGTAATATATGTGATGCAGTTTTCTCAGCCTTGTCTTCTGGCAATAAGGTGATAACGATCGGAGGTGACCATGCTATCTCTTGGGGTTCTATTTCTGGTGTTTTAAAGCATAACCCAGAAGTAGGCGTTATCTATCTTGATGCCCACGGAGATTGCAATATTTCGGAGCGTTCGGCAAGTCATCATATCCATGGTATGCACATGGCATATTTGATGGGATTTGGAGAAGACAAATATGTAGGAAGATATACAGAAAACCTTCTTCCTGTTGAAAACATCCTGTATGTCGGGGCAAGAAGTCTTGATCCTTATGAGGTAGAGTTGATAAAAGAGCAAGGTATCTCGAGAATAACTTGTGACGTTATAAATTCGGATATGATTCAAGTATTGGATACAATAAACGACTTCATGTCACGATTCAAACAAATTCATGTTAGCTTGGACATTGATGTTCTCGACCCGTCAATTGCTCCTGGTACGGGAGTGCCGGAAGTGGGAGGAATAACGGAAGAAGCATTGCATGAGGTTTTGGACTTTATTCTAACAAAGAGCGATCAAGTAAAGTCTTTGGACTTAGTTGAGTACAACCCACTTCTTGACATAGAGGAACGTACGGATAGAGTTGTCCAAAAGCTGGTGAGAACTATAAGCAGTTTGTAAACACTTGACCTAGAAAAAATAATAGCATGCAAAATATAAGCACTTACTTTAAGCAACCGAAAAAGCTTTGCTTGGCATTACTTACGCATTTTGGAACATGGCTTCCCGATGCTTTGTATCTAAAGATAATGTTCCGTTTAAAAATGGGATATAACCTGGATTTGAAATCACCCAAGACGTTTAATGAGAAACTTCAGTGGCTTAAATTGTATAATAGAAAGCCTGAATACACTCAACTGGTTGATAAATACGAAGTAAAGAAGCTCGTTGAAAAAATACTCGGAAAAGAATACGTCATTCCAACGCTGGGAGTTTGGGACCATTTTGAAGATATTGATTTTAGTACACTTCCAGACCGCTTTGTCTTGAAGACTACAAATGGAGGTGGAGGCGGTGGCGTTGTAATATGCCGTGACAAGAAGTCATTAAATAAGGCATCTGCTTCTGAGCGCTTGAACCATTCTTTGAAGGCAAGTATTTATAAGCATCTCAAAGAGTGGCCTTACAAGAATGTCAAGCCAAGAATAATAGCAGAGGAGTTTAAGGTTGATGGAAGCGGAGAATTGCGCGACTATAAGTTCTATTGCTTTAATGGCGAGCCGAAAGCTATGCTAATAGCGAGCGAACGATTTTCTGGCCACCAGACTTATTTTGATTATTTCGATATGGATGGAAATCATCTGCCATTCACACAGGGCGGATCGACTAATCCAGTAACTCCAAAGCTACCTGCTACATTTGAAGAAATGAAGAAAATAGCAAGACAGCTCTCACAAGGACTTCCTCATGTGAGGATGGACTTGTATAGCGTGGATGATAAAGTATATTTCGGTGAGTTTACCTTCTTTGACTCAAGTGGCTTTGAAAAGTTTACACCAAAGGAATGGGATGATATATTTGGTGATTGGCTGCTGCTTCCAGTACTTACTAAAAAACTCATGTGAATGTTTCAAATAGCTTCTAGTGGAAGGTGTTTTATGTAAGTAGTTGGTGATTGTTGAAATCTACATTCGGCTTCTTAATAGCTAAACATTGTTGAGGATAGATTGTTATTATGTCATGCAATTTAGGAAAAATAAACAGAAGTGATTTGTATGTAATGTTGTGGGTAATGTATAGCTTTCAAGGTATTTTATACTCACAAGGAGTTATAAATCAAATTCTTCAGTTATTGATGTTGACTTGGTGTCTGGTGGTAAGTTTGAAATATCTAATAAATTGGACTCACTTGCCAAAGCTACTAAAGGTGACAAGTCTGTTGATGTATATGTATTTGGCTTATGGACTAGTATACATGTTGTATTCGCAGCCTGTTTCTTTTGCCGGAGGAGGTAGTCCTCCCTCTTATTACTACATACAACAGTCTTTGAATTCTTTATTGCCAATTTTCTTATTCTACCGTTATGCTAAGAATGGATATATAACAGAACAACGATTGCGAGTTTATTTCTTTTTGTTTGTTGTCGTTGCTATTTGTACTTTTCAGCATTTACATCAGGAACAAGTGGGTGCAGATATATATGGTAGAACTGAATTTACAAATAATATAGGATATTCATTTTTAGCTTTAATGCCCATGCTGTTCTTGTTTTACAAAAAGCCCATTGTTCAGTATGTATTAGCATCAATATTATTGCTTTATATAATGATGGGTATGAAGCGTGGTGCTATTGTTATTGGAACTTTGTGTTTCTTGATTTTTTTTTACAAAAACTGGAGAAATACTTCAAGAGTAAGTGAACGATTGCTAATAATTCTTCTTACCTTATTGTTTGTAGGAGTGGCTTGCTATTATGTGAGTACCATGTTGGAACATAGTAGTCTGTTTTTGCAACGATTAGAAGCGACACAAGAGATGGACTCAAGCGGACGAGGTGATTTGGTCTCTGTTATATGGGAAAAATACTGGTCTAACATAGGTATAGACTCTCTGCTTTTGGGTAATGGTGCAAATTCAACGATTTTTTTTGCAGGAAATTATGCTCATCAAGATTGGTTGGAAACCTTATGTAATAATGGCGTTGTCGGTGTAGGAATACTATTGTCTTTTTATATAACATTTTTAAGGTCATCGCTATCAAAGAGGTTCAAAGGTCAACTGTTTTTAAAATCAGCTTTTCAAATGTTGTTCCTTATATGTATAATGAAAACTTTATTTTCTATGTCAATTCAAGAAATGGAATTGTCAACAACTATGATGATAGGTTTCTTGAGTTATAATGAGTTTAAAAATGAGAGTACTCCTTCTTATAGATAGCTTGGGCCCTGGTGGCGCACAGCGGCAACTTGTAGGTTTAGCCATCATGCTAAAACAATGTGGCTACGACGTGTCTGTGGCCACTTATCATGATAATTCTTTTTATGCTGCAACTCTTTCTGATGCGAGAGTACCTTATGTTTGTTTGAAAAAGGCTCGATCTACTTATAAACGTATTTGGGCTATTAGCAAATATATAAAACAAATTAGACCAGAGTGGGTGATAGCTTATTTGGAGACTCCTTCAATAGTTGCTTCCATAGCTCGCATGTTAAATCATACGTTTAAGTTGATTGTTTCAGAGCGCAATACTTCACAAGCTATTGGGATCAATGAAAAAAAACGATTCCGTTTGTTTAGATTTGCTGACTATATAGTGCCTAATTCTTATGCACAAGAAAATTATATCCGAAAGCATTTCCCAAAATTAAGGGACAAAACAATAACAATTGCCAATTTTGTCGATACGGATTATTTTGTGCCTATTCCGCATGAGCGTAGGAAAATACCCGAGATCGTTGTGGCTGCTTCGATATGGGAGTCTAAGAATACATTTTGCTTCATAGATGCTGTTAAGTTGTTGAAGGAGAAAGGTTTCAAATTCCATGTCAGTTGGTATGGTAAAGTGGATTATTGTATTGAATATTTTGACAAGTGTAATGAAAAAATCGAGCGCTTAGGTGTAGTGGACTGTATGAGTTTGTTGGATAAAACTAGTCATATAAAAGAAAAGTATCAAAGTGCGGATTATTTTGTTTTACCATCTTTTTACGAAGGTACTCCTAATGTTATTTGTGAAGCAATGTCCTGCGGCCTTCCTATAGCTTGCAGTAATGTATGCGATAATCCGATATATGTCAAGTCTAATGTAAATGGTTTTTTATTCAATCCTTATGATGCTCATGGTATGGCAGAAGCTATAACGAAACTTTTGAGTATTGATGATGAAACCTACTTGAAGTTTAGAGAAAATAGTAGAAGAATTGCTGTCGAAAAACTATCGAAACAAAGGTTTATAGAGGCCTACGTTAATTTACTGGAAAAATAATTGTTATGAAAATTCTTTTTTGCTCTCCCTATTTAAATACTCCTGAAGCGGTTAAAGGGGGGATGAATACATGGGGAAGATATATAATGTCTTATTATAAGCAATATGGGAAGGAGCAAGTAAATCTTATTCCTGTATCGTTAGATCGTTCTGTCTATGCTGGTACTATTTCTCCGTTGAGAAGAATACGCTATGGTTATTCTGATCAGATGAAGTCGGTGAAAAAGGCTATTCATTTGATGGATTTAGAAAAACCTGGTGTAGTTCATATATGTACAAGTGGGAGCTTGGGCCTAATTCGAGATTATTTGATAGTTCGTGCAGCTAAAAAAAGAGGGATAAAGACCGTTGTACATTTACATTTTGGACGTATTCCGACATTGGCTCATCAAAGGAATTGGGAGTGGAATCTACTTTCAAAGGTATTGCACCTGTGTGATGTTCCTGTTGTGATGAATAAGCCTTCAGAAATGGTTCTTATAGAAGAAGGCTTCAAAAATGTTACTTACCTACCCAATCCTCTTGGCATGAGTGCTTTAGAGGAAATTCGTAATGCTAATGGAAAGTTTGAACGTATTCCACGACGTTTGCTTTATTGTGGCCATGTGCTTAAGGCAAAAGGTGTGATAGAATTGGTGGATGGATGTAGTCGTATACCCAATGTAGAACTTCGTATCGTTGGTAAATACACTTCAGACATTAAAGACGAGATGCAAGCTATAGTAAATAAAAGGAAACAAGACGAGTCTTGGTTGAACTTTGTTGGTGAAGTGTCTCATAAAGATGTGATAAGAGAATTCTTCCAGGCCGACTTGTTTGTCTTTCCATCTTACTCAGAAGGTTTTCCTAACGTGATCCTTGAAGCTATGGCATGTGGTTGTCCTATAGTTTCTTCAGATGTGGGTGCTATACCAGAAATGCTTGACATAGATGGAGATGCCTGCGGGGTTTGTTTTAAACCACAAAGTGGAGATGAGGTGTTTAAGGCTGTGTCATCAATAATTGATAACAATGAAAAGAAGGAAGAATTTGCCTTAAAATCGAAGGCTCGTGTGAATGAGCTTTATGCAATACCTAAGGTTTGGAAGCAAATGGTAAGTATTTGGAAATTATGAATGTAATACAAAAGATCAAAAGCAATCTTTTTATTAGAAACTGTTGGATTGCATCAGAACGCATTAAAAATTTTTTTATAGGTAAAAAGCAGTTTGGGCAATGTCATAGTAGCGTAATTATTACACCCCCCTATAGCTTTTGTAATTCAAAGAATATTATTCTTGGACCGAATGTCGGGTTAGGTCCTAAAGCAAATATTTCAGCTTTGAATGCAAAGTTTATCTGTAAGGGGCATTGCGCAATAGCGGAAAACCTCACAGTTCATACAGGTAATCATGCTCGTGTAGTTGGAATGTATGTTACTGATATAACAGAGGCTAATAAACCCAAAGGTTACGATCAAGATGTGATAGTGGAAGAAGATGTATGGATAGGTTCTAACGTCACTCTGCTTTCCGGGGTTACTATTGGCAGAGGAACAACAGTAGCCGCTGGCGCTGTGGTGGCAAAGTCAATGCCGCCATATTGTATATGTGGTGGAGTACCAGCAAAATTCATCAAGTTCTATTGGACGATTGAGCAGATTTTAGAGCATGAGGCAAAACTATATCCCGAAAAAGAAAGGTTTACACGAGAAAAGTTGGAATTGATTTTCGTTAAATGGTTGGCGAAAACTTAGCCATACTAAAGTGATTAAACAAGAAAACATAAATCTCATTGGAAAAATCAATTAGTCAGTTATTTTTTGATTTGATAAGGGCTTCGATAGGTCTGTCTCAGCTATCAGTTATTCCTTCAACCCACGACTGGGAGTGTTTGTTTCTACTAGCCCAAAAACAGGCACTAATAGGAGTTTGCTTTTATGGCATACAAAAGTTGCCAAAGGAGCAAACTGCAAATCTACCATTGCCTTTAAAGATGCGGTGGGTTGGCATGGCGGCTAAAATCCAGCAGCGAAACGAATATATGAACGAGCGTTGTGTGGAGTTGCAAGCAAAACTTTCGGCAGCAGGGTTTCGCAATAGCATCTTGAAAGGGCAGGGGATGGCAACACTTTATGCAAAGGCGCATCTTGATTTCCTTCGTCAGCCGGGCGATATTGATGTATATGTGGATGCAAGTCGTGAGGAAGTGATACGATATGCGCAGACGTTGGGCGACGCAAATCCCGATTGGGACTACAAGCATTTGCATTTGAAGATATATAAGGATGTGGAGGTGGAGGTGCATTATGTGCCTGAGGTCTTCTTGAATCCGTGGAAAAATCAAAAATTGCAGCGATGGTTCATGGCACACGAAGAAGATATATTTGACGCTGTGATAATCCGACGCCATGGAATATCTACAAAAACGTCATTAGTTTCTCCTTCTATAGACTTTAATGTCTTCTATGTGTTGTTGCATATTTATCGACATTTCTTGTACGAGGGCATTGGCCTAAGGCAGTTGCTTGATTACTACTTTGTTCTGAAAAGTTATTCGGATACCTCACGAAGCTCACTGTTGGATATTCAAGAGACAATCAAGTGTTTTGGAATGGAGCGATTTGCCAAAGGGATAATGTGGGTGCTCCAACATGTCTTTGGTCTTGATGCAAAATACCTTATTTGCAAAACCGACAAAAAAGAAGGTGAGTATATTCTAAGTCAGATAATGCAAGGTGGAAATTTTGGGCATTATGACGAACGATTGAAAACAAGTAAGAGTGGCAAGTTGGGCGCGGTGAGCAAAATCCTAAAGCACAACATCCACTTGCTTTCTCATTATCCATTACAGACCATTTGTGTGCCAATTTGGATAATTTTTCATTTTCTATTTAAATGTATTATGACAAACAGAGTAAATTCCACAAAGCAATGAATATACTATTTCTGACCATGTCAACGGGCTTTGCCCATATCGAGGCTCGGGGCATTTATACAGACTTGATGCGCAAGTTTCGCGACGAGGGGCACGAGGTGTATATCGTCCATCCCAACGAGCGGAGGACGGGGAGGCCCACCGAGGTGAACGCCGAGGGCGGGATACGTTGCCTTGGCGTGCGCACGCTCAATGTCACCAAGACGAATGTCGTGGAGAAGGGCATCGGGCAGCTGCTGCTGGAGAGCCAGTTCAAGCGCGCGCTCAAGAAGCATTTCGGTGACGTGAAGTTTGACGTGATCCTCTACAGTACGCCGCCTATCACTTTCAATAACGTGATCCGTTATGCCAAGAAGGCTTCTGGCGGTAAGGCGATAACTTATCTGCTGCTGAAGGATATTTTCCCACAGAACGCCGTGGATATGGGGATGCTGTCGAAGACGGGCGCGAAGGGACTGCTATACAAGATGTTTCGGAGGAAGGAGGAGGCGCTTTATCGCCTTTCGGATTTTATCGGATGTATGAGTCCTGCCAATGTGCGCTATGTGTTGCAGCATAATCCCGGGGTGAGTGCCGACAAGGTGGAGATAGCCCCCAACAGTGTGGAATTGGCTTCGCAGGAGAGGACGGAGGAGGGCGAGTCGAGTGCCATCCTTGCCAAGTATGGACTGCCTACCGACAAACCTATATTGATATACGGCGGCAATTTGGGTGTACCCCAGGGTATCCCGTTTCTGCTGGAATGTATGGAGGCTAATGCCGACCGTGAGGATTGTCACTTTGTCGTTGTTGGTTCGGGCACTTACTATCAGCGGTTGGCCGACTGGTATCATGGTCGCAAGCCCAAGACTGTGACCGTGATGAAGGGATTGCCCAAGGCAGATTATGACAGACTGGTGCGAGCGTGCCAGGTGGGTTTGATATTCCTCGACTATCGATTCACGATCCCTAATTACCCCAGCAGGCTGCTTTCTTATTTGGAGAACAGAATGCCTGTCATCGCTTGCACGGACCCGAATTGCGACACAGGATCTATTGCCGAGACAAATGGCTTTGGGGTGTATGCCCCAAGCAACGACGTGAAGGCGTTTACGGCTGCCGTTGACCGCATGATGAAGGCGGACATCAAGGCTATGGGCGAAAGGGGCTATGATTTTCTCAAGGCAAACTATTTGGTGGAGCACACGTATAAGGCTGTGATGAAACACGTGGACTTGAAATAAACGATACCAAGAGTGTCGTGGCTTCTGTGGGGACTATCGTAGGCGTAAGACTGTCAAGAAACATCTTGGTAGCCAAAAGACACCAATTTCTATAAGGCGTTGAATTATATGTTGCGCAACTATACAGAGTAGACCAACTACATAGACATCCCTGATATGTCGATAGACAACACGGATACAGAAAGGTTGATCCGCGACCTGGTGATGGGCAAGAAGTCTTACTTGTTCTGTCAAGACCTGGATGCCTGCTGGCGCGCTGCCATGATGTACTCCTTGTTTGGAGCATGCAAGGTGCTATATAAAAATCCTGAGCGTTGGCTCTCTTATGTGCTGAAAAATATAAAGACGACGCCTAAGGATAAACTTTATACTCTTCTTCCTGAGGTTTGGGAAGACGAGGGATGATAAACATGAATTAAAATTTTAGTCAAATCAAGGTGTACTCCCCATTAGTATGAGCTGGTGGAGGGCAAAACCTCTTATGCTTGTCTCAAGTAGGCATGACAATGCCGCCGTGCAAAAGTTAATGCTTTGTTTGAGGCCAGGCAATACAGTGCTTACCGAAAACTTACCATATATGCGTAACTGCTTGAAAAATAGTGGGGACGCTGTACTGGTGATATACAGTATACAGAGGAAAACGCAAGAAATAGAGTATAAACTATGGTAAACAAGAAAATGAATAAGAACTTGTTGTTCGAGTATTTAGTGTTCCGTTTGGATGAATGGAAGAAAAATATAGAAAATACTGGGAAGAGCGTTCCTGCCTTTACAAAGTTACGTCTTCAAAAAATTCTATTTCTTGTTTGTGCTTGGAATGTAACAAAAACAGAACGGAAGCTTTTGAATGTATTCAATAGCTTTTGCGCATTGCCTTATGGACCAGTAGAAATGGATATTTATGAGGCGATGAAATCCAACAGAGCATTTCAATATATCAGCTTTAATGGGAACAAGTGCGTTTATTCTAATCTGGAAAAAACACTGTTTGAAGGGGATGATAGTAAGGAAACTAAATGGATTGATGAGGCTGTAAACTTCTTTATACAAGATCGACGTCGTTATTTGTATATGCCGGTCTTTGATTTGGTGGAGCTAACTCATAGATGGTCAGCATGGAAAATCTCTATGGATATTGCTATTTTTCTTGGAAACAAAAAGGAAGAAATGTCTGTGGAGAGTATTTGCGATAGTTCTGTTAAAGCATTTTGATCATGGAGTCTAATTATACAAAAACTATATTGGATGAGTTTTGTGTGACTTTTCCTGATTTGTGGATAGAACAAATGGACTGGTCAAAATCGCATAGGCTTGCATTTGCTAAAGGGATCAAGACTATAAATGACTTCAGGGAATATGTGGTATTGCAATTGTCAAAACTGGTTCTGTCAGGCGACCATCTTGTAAACGAAACTCATGCTTTAGGCGAACTTCAACTGAAGATAAATGAATGTGTGGATGATGTTTTGCCTCGAAAAGTTTTAAAAGTTAAGCTCAGGGTTGAATATCAATCAATGTTGAAAGATGTGATTGATATTGTACATTTGGTGAAGAATCACATTGAACAAACCAAAGACAAGTTTTTGTCTAAAAATATTGTTGTATCAGCTAGCTTTATTTCTTTCAAAAATAGATCGGACCGCCACAAGATGGTGTCGTTGATGCGTTTAATATGTGATTCTTGCGAAATAGAGTATAGTTTTTCATATGACGAGTTGTATATAAGTCATTTGTTGTCATTAAGACTGAATTTGTTGAAAGAAAAGCAAGAGCAAAAGCAAAATGAAAAATTGCAGGCTATTGTTCATGCAGTATTGACGAAGGTCGAATTGTTGTTGGGTAAAATGTCTGCTTTTTCTGACAATAAGAAAATCCAATACTACTGTGATTGGCAGTTGGAAACTATCGAACTTGATAAACCTGACAAGTACTCAAAAGAGGATTTCCGCTTTTTGTTTCAAAAATATCTTGATCCGACGGGGCTTGATGATGAAACAATAGATGAATGGCAAAAAGATTCTATGAAGAACGATGTGGCTATGTGGAAATTAGCTTTTCTGATGAGATATTACACGAAATGTACCAAAAGTATTATACAAATTGATAATTTAATTGGTATCGCAAATCGACATCATGGGGAATACGTTAACGAGGGTACAGGTAATTGTGTAAATGATTATGCAGCTAGTTCTTTTTTGAATTATATGTATAACTCAAGATTCTCCTTTTTGTGCCAATGTGATAAAGGATATACATATGAACAAATGAAGAAGGACTTAGCGAAGATAGAGGCTATTCAGGCACAAACTTTAATAAAAAACTATCACCCATATCAGAACGCAGTCGAGTTTACGATAAAGGTAATTGAATCGAAATTGGCGCAAATGGAATTTGAAGATATCACAAGTTTTGTGTCTGATTTGCAGGATTATTTTGAGAAGTATAAACGCAATGTAAACTGGTGTAAGACGCATCAACCGTACTTGGTACAGTTGCGCTATAATTTTTCGAGTATCACAATTGAAGGTTGTGATTTTAAAACATTTTGCCCATCATCCTTTTGTCGCCCACTTCGCTTCAAAGAATTGGAAGAAAAGGCAATAGCATATGCAAATAAAATAGCTTTCTTGCAAAACGAATTATACAATCAGCATAATCGAAGGTTGTTTATGGAAGCCAAATTGAAAATCGATAGTATGGAACGTAAAAATATGGAGCAAATGGGATTGTTTATCACAATCACAACTTTTTTAGTTGGCCTTTTATCTATATTTATCGGAAACAGTGGTAGTGTTCCTCTTGTAGAAAAGCTTCAGTATGTTGCTGTTTTAGGCTGCATTTTGATAATATTTGTCTGTATTGGATGCTATGTGGTGCAAAAAAAGCATAGTAAATTTGAAAATGGTTTGTTTGGAGGGACGGTGTGCTTGTTAGGCTTAACGGTTTTGGGGTTTAGTACTGGTAAATCAAATTCTGTTGATGCTTTCCATAAAACGAATGTTCAACAAGAAACATCCTCGTGTCCTGATACTACTAATAATGCTAAACAGTTTGTGTTGAGATCCCATTAAATAGTGTTTGGAAAACTATAGTTCATGCGCCGCCGCATGCGCTTTGTCTCGAAATCAATCAAACAGAATATGTATAAACATTTTTTCAAGAGGGTCATAGACTTCTGTATCGCCCTCCTCGCACTTGTCTGCATCAGTCCGGTGCTCTTGGTCGTTACGATTTGGCTGCATTTTGCCAATAAAGGGGCTGGCGCTTTCTTCCTACAGGAACGTCCCGGCAAGGATGGTAAAATCTTTAAAGTCATTAAGTTTAAGAGCATGACGGACGAGCGGGACACAGCGGGAAATCTGCTGCCGGACAAAGACCGTATCACAGCAGTAGGCAAGTTTGTCCGTAAGACTTCTATTGACGAACTTCCGCAGCTGCTTAATGTGTTGAAGGGCGATATGGCGCTGATCGGCCCACGTCCGCTTCTGCCCGAGTATCTGCCGTACTACACAGAGCGCGAGCAGCTGAGGCATTCTGTTAGGCCAGGAATAAGCGGATGGGCACAGGTGAACGGGCGCAACAATGTAACTTGGGATCAAAAGTTGGAAAACGACGTATACTATGTAGAGCACCTGTCTTTCGTGATGGATATGCGAGTAATACTGACTACCATCAAAAATGTGTTGGGCGGCAAAGATGTTAACGTTGTGCCAAGTGCCGTTAAAGGGGCAGGCAAACTCAATGTAGAACGAGCTAATAGGAAGTTGAGATGATCGTTCGTAGATTAACAAAAGATGATTTGCAGCTACGCGTAAGCTGGATGAATAACCCTAAAGTTTACAACAGTATGCATTTTGACACACCCGTATTGATGGACAACACCATTCGTTGGTTTGAAAACAATGTCGGCAACCACAGAAGAGCAGATATGGCTTTCGAAGAAAATGGCGAAGTCGTAGCTTTTGGAGGGCTCACGAATATCGACTGCGAGGTAAAGAAAGCTGAACTATATGTTTTTGTGAATCCCGAGGTTCATAAGAGCGGTATCGGCACTCGGGCGACGAGGGCATTATGTCATTACGGCTTCAACGAACTGGAACTAAAGAAAATCTATCTGGAAACCAACGAAGACAACATTGCCGCTCAGCGGGTGTATCAAAAGTGTGGATTTGTTTTGGAAGGCAAACTCAGAAATGAGTATATTTCCAAGGACGGACGCATGATGTGCAGAATGTATTACGGTTTGCTCAAAGGTGAATTTCAAGGATGATTATTAACAGGGCGTAAAAATGCGCCGATATCAACGAGATGCATAACTCATGTGCGTGGAAACTAACTTTTTAATTCAGAACGACTATATCATTAGCAAACAGTCTATAAAGATTGTTCGTGATGATATATTTCCCTTCGTGGGCGGTGGAAGCAAGGCTCGTAAGGCTGTAGCCTATGAACAGTTCTTGCGTGAGAATGGTTACAATGCCGTTGTAACTTGTGGCGGTGTTCAGAGCAATCATAACCGTGCTATGGCTTTGATGTGTGCAAAGAATGGTTGGAAATGTCACTTGTGCATACAGGGAATAGAAGAACGGTTCTTGAGCGAGAAGGGCAATGCCTTGCTCGATAGATTGAGTGGGGCAGAGTGTGAGCTGATACGTCCCGAGGATACGTCTGCGGCTATGGACAGGGCCATGGACAAGCTGAAAGCGGAAGGTTATAATCCTTACTATGTGATTGGCGGTGGACATAATCTCCCTGGCGGTACGTGTTTTGTGGATGCCGTGAGAGAGTTGAAACGGCAATGCGATCAGCAAGGTTATAAACCCGACTATGTGTTCTTGCCTTCGGGCACCGGTTCTACGCAGGCCGGTATTGTAGTTGGACTTGACCTTGTTGGTTGGAGAGATGTGAAATGTGTCGGTATTTCCGTTGCTCGTCAGCAGGAGCGTGGCAAGCGGGTTGTCGCTGATTTTGCCAATAAGCTGGCAGCGCATTATGGCGTAAAGAAAGATTATACCAACCGCATACTTTTCAATACCGACTATTTGTGTGGCGGTTATGAGCAGTTTACGCCTGAAATGAAATCTTTACTCGATGAGACTACTGCCCATACAGGACTTGTTTTCTCGACAACGTATTCGGGAAAGGGTTTTTATGGGATGATGCAGGAAATAAATAAGTTAGGATTGCAAGACAAAAACATAGTGTTTTGGCATACAGGAGGTTTAATGAACGTAATGAAATAAGATTATGAAATTTGAATATCAAAAAAATGAGAGTATACCTTCACTTTCGTGGTTAGCCGAAATAAACGAATCGAGGGGTGTAATTAGAGTTGTATGCGGCGCAAAGGTGGAATGTAGTGAACGCTTTTTTGTGTCTGGAGTATGGGATGGCCCATTTGAAAAGGGAGAGTTCGACACCGCGCTTTCTTTTCATGGGACAGGAGGAATTCTAAAAGAAGACTCTGTCATATTTGCCACACCCAATCATTTGCAAGAGTCATTGTACTCTTTGACCCATGAAGGCGATTTCGTTATATCAAATTCTCTGCCTTTTTTGTTGGCTTACACTGGTCATCAATTAGACGTTGACTATTATAATTATGAATATGATTTGAACTCTATCTTTTTCGGTTGCAAGCGTTGCGCAAAAGAATTAAGAATAAAAGGTGAAGTAGTGCGAATGCATCGGTATTGTAATTTGAAAGTATCGGGCAGTTTGTCTTGGGAAGAGTTGCCAAAGCCTGCTAAGGTAGAAATCAGTACGTTTGAGGATTATAAATCAAAGATTACCGAAACTCTACGAAGGATAGTTGACAACGCTTCTGATGCGAAAAGGAAATGCCAATACAAGCTTGTCACGACTATATCCAGGGGGTATGATGCTTCTGCAACTTCCGCACTCGTACATGATTTAGGGTGCGATACAGCATTGACGTTCAGCTCTCCCGAAAAGTACGTGGATGATAGTGGCGTAGAGGTGGCACGGCTTCTTGGATATAAAAATATCATAGAAGGCAATGGTAGTGCTTATATGAGCAACACGGCCCTGTGGGAGGCCGAATCCGCGTCCTCTGGAGATGTGGGATGTCTTGTCGCATTCAACACTTTTGAGGATAAATACAAGGATTCTTTGCTTTTCCTGGGACTGAAGGGAGACTCCATTTGGGGCAAGGCCGAGCACTTGGCCAACAGAGATTTTGATTTTATCAAGATGTCGATAGCCGCAGAACAAAATCCAGAGCATTATCTGAGAAACAATACCATTGCGATAAGTGTTCCTCTTGTTTTGGGCTACGAATGGCCTTCTATATATAAAATCAACAATTCCTCGGAGATGGCTCAATATAGTGTGGGAGGAGAATACGACAGGCCGATACCTCGCAGAATCGTAGAAGAAAAAGGCGTGCCAAGAAAAGCCTTCGGATTCAAAAAACGAGGAGCAGGTTTCACCTATCGTTTCCAACCTTCGCTTCATAGCGTGAGAAGCAAGATGTCCTCCACTTCATATCACTCCTTGTTGAATTTTTCTAAAGTGTTGAAAAGGAATCCGTTGAAGTACTACGCTCACGTTTGTAAGTATTATATGGTGAATTATCCTATCTACTTTAATTTTGTGATGCAACGATTGCACTTGCCGTTTCAAGTCAAGGGTTCTTCTAAATATATCAGTTCTCCGATATCATCTTTGTTGATATTATGGGGAATGGACGAAATGGTAAAACGATATAAAAAAGCTTTATAGCATGAACATCCTATTTACATGCGCTGGCAGACGCACCTATCTGCTGAAATATTTCAAGGAGAATATGAACGAGGGTGACAAGGTGGTGGCTACTGATATGCAGTTGTCTGCACCTGCCCTTCAGGCGGCAGATGTGAAACTGCAGGTGCCTGCTGTTTACGACCCAAAGTATGTGGACACGACATTGCAGATCTGCAAGGAGCAGAAGATCGATGCACTCCTGTCGCTCAACGACCTGGAACTGCCGATTTTGGCAGAGAACAAGGCTCGGTTTGAGGCTGAGGGCGTGAAGGTGATAGTCAGTGACCCTTCTGTCATCGACATTGCTTTCGACAAGTACAAGACGGCCCAGTGGGTGGAGTCGTTGGGGCTGAAGTCGCCCAAGACCTATGTGCGCCTGGTGGACGCCAAGCGTGCTTTGGAGACTGGCGAACTTCATTTTCCTCTGTTTATGAAGCCCCGCTGGGGTTCGGGGTCTATCGGCTTGGAGTCGATAGCTGATATGGAGGAGCTGGACATCTACTATCACCTGCTGATGAAAAAAATCAAGAAGACTATTTTGGCTACGGCCTCGGTAGGCGATGAGTATATCATGATACAGGAAAAACTGACGGGCAGTGAGTTTGGATTGGATGTGATGAACGATCTTGAGGGCCGCAATGTGGCAGTCAGCGTGAAACAGAAACTGGCCATGCGTGCAGGTGAAACGGACAAGGCCGTGACGCTCGATTTGCCCGAGGTGCGCGAGATAGGCCGCAGGATCGGCACGGCTTTGAGGCACATCGGCAATCTTGACGTGGACGTGATGCAGAACGACAAGGGCGAGTATTGTGTATTGGAACTTAACCCTCGTTTTGGTGGAGGTTTCCCGTTCAGCTACGAGGCGGGCGTGAACCTGCCCAAGGCGATCATCGAGTGGGTGAAAGGTAACAAGGTTGATGCCTCCAGTCTTCAGCCCGAGTATGGTCGTATGTTCTCGAAGAACGACTATCTGATGGAGATAAAATAATACGGTAAAGCAGGTATGATTGAATAGGCTATGGCCTGTGGAGCGAAACCACTACCTGCTACATTCCCTAGTCTAGGTGGTTATAGTTGTAGGATATCACCTCTTTCCATTCCGAACAGAGAAGTAAAGACTACAAACGCTGATGGTACTGCAAATGCGGGAGAGTAAGAAACTGCCTTATGGATGAAAAGCTAAATTGTTGCATAGGTTGGGATGATTGGAGCAACTGAAATATATAATTTTAATCTCATAATTATGACTATAAAAATAATTATGTAGGCAGTTAAATCTTCATTTCAAAAGAAGATACTGCCTACACTCAAGTGCTCAACTGCGGAAGTTGAAGTTGGTCTCTGTAGTTTATCATTGGTATTAACCTGTATGTCAATATTGATGGCAAAGATCGGCTACGGATGCATAGCCTTCGATACTTTGATGCTCGTAAGGGCCTTGGTACAAGGGTAGTTATAGAAATGGCAATCCGCTATTAGTATGTTATCTATAGGAATGACTATTGCAGGTCTCTTAGCGACAGGTCCAGTAGCATTTACGCTAGGAGTTGCAGCTGTCATACTGGATGTGACCATGCTAATATTTGCATATAGTAACTATACCAAATCTGGTAACAGAGTAAATTCAGAGTAGATTGTAGGGAAAGGTTTTCTTTCCAAGATGAGTGAGCCGTACACTCGTGAATAAACGGGGTTGGTGGTCTGCGGACTGCCAACTTTTAAAGAAGAATCATTCATTATATATGCCTGTATTGCCAGTCTTCGAAGTGTGCGGAAAACCACAACATAGCCACTGAGCGCTGTTTCAAGCATTTCGCAATGGGGCGGCGCAACTGGGGCAAGGCTGGCAGTCATGGGGCCGCCGAAAATCTAGCCTTCATGTATTCTCTATATGAAAGCTGCAAGATGAACAATTTGAGTTTTGGTAGGCACATAGAGGATATCCTTACCCGCATGAAAGATGAGGATAAGGACAATCGAGCTATGCTTCCATATTTCTATGTTGTGAAAACAAGTGAGGTGATGTGGCGCGCTTAGGTTCCCCCTTCGCCCTAAAAACGATAGTAATTCTTTTTTTAAAAAACATATATGCGTAACTGCTTGAAAAATAGTGGGAATGTTGGATTGGTGATATACGTTCATTTTGTCCGCAGTATTGAAATCATAGACTCTGCCAGAAGCTGACTGATAGGTGGTGTTCTCACAAGTTAGTTCCTTGATAGCGCGTAATATGGTGTCCGCACTGCAAGTGCGAAGGGATGGATGAAGAGACAAATGCCTCATGAGGTGAGTTGTCACATCTTCGACACATGAGCCGCCACAAAGATAAACGCACATCAAAGAGCGCAGGATCTCGCTATACTGATAGCCATACCATTTGCATCTCATCCCCAATGTGGAGTCTATGGTTTGAGCCAAAAGAGCATCAAATTGCTCCATGATTCGAAAAATTCCTCCAAAAGGAGTGAGTTTCTCGGATTTTATTTGTACTTTTGCCATGTCATTCGGAGATTTTGCAATACTTCTATTTGTAGCACTAAGGTAGGTGAAAAATCCGATATGGCAAAATCCTGAGCAACTTTTTGTTGCTCAGGTACTTATAAAAAATGCTAACTCATAGTGCTGCGGAAATTAGGAACAGATGAAAGTATGAAGAAAATGACAACGCTCTGCCTCGCGCTTGCCCTGACATGCGCGACGGAAGCAGGAGCAACGACCGACAAGCAGCCCAAACTGAAGGGCAGACAGACAGCAGCATGGGGCGTGGCCGTACCAGGCTCACGCACGCAAAGCGCCTCCGCTATGCGATTTCTCAACATGGGCCTCGGGGCTCCCATGGCAGCTCCGCGCGCCGTGGGCAACGACCCGGTAAGCTCGGTCACCACACCAGGATTCGGATGGGCAGATGGCCCGGACGGCAACCAGTGGTACTACACGCAAAACTACAAGCTCGACGGATACTTCTATTCGGGCTCCACCATCACCCTCTACGACAACAACAACCAGCAAGTGGGACAGTTTGACATCGACGTGCCTGACACGCTACAGGTGAACAGCATCGAGATGTACAGCGCATTGACCAAGAAGATGTTCGACCGCGACGACACCTCCATCGAGGCCATGGTCTCCATCCACGCCGTGGGCAATGCCGAGAACAACTACCAGGACCGCTACATCACCCGCGCCTACCACATCGACGGCAGCGGAATCGCCTATGAGTGCGAGGGAAGCGGAATGCTCTTCGACGCCTCCAAGGGATGGAACACCTACCAGCGTCTCATCCTGCCGATCGAGAAAGTTATCGACGGCAAGGAGTATGTCTCCATCGACTTCATCGCACCGCCCACATGGGGTAAGGACGAGCCCTACGTGGAGCACACGCTCGATATCCCCTTCGACAACATCAACTACATGGACGGCGCCTACATCAACTGCTTCGTCATCGAGGACAAGCCCTACTACGTCGTCGCACAGTATGACACGGCCTACTGCACCATGCCGGAGGACTATACGCAGGACATCATCGTCACGCCCAACAACCACTTCGTGCTCAAGACCTACGACCGCAACTACAGCCTGGTCGATTCCGTCGCCGTGCCCATCGAGGAGTCGCCGAAGGGCATCTATCGCATGGCAGCCTTCGGACGCATGAGCGACAACGACCTGAGCAAGGGATACTTCGGACCGGAGGACCAGTTCAGCTACGTCGTGACGTGGGTGGACTACCACCTGCAGTCGGACGAGAACACCTACAACTTCGACCTCTACGACAACCAGGCACAGAGACTGAAGAGCATCTGCGAGAACGCAGCCGAGAACCAGTGGTTCTACCTCAACAACGTGAAGGGCAAAAGCGAGCAGATGGCATTCCTCCAGGCCTTGGAGGAGGGGCAGCAGATCCAGATGATCGACGTGCCTTCCTGTGAGAAGCGGACGCTCTTCCCGGCCATGATCGACGGCGAGGGAATCACCACCTCCATCGACCGCTATCCATCGGCTAAGAACGACGAGGGATACCAGTATGTCGTCAACATGCGCAACGCAGCCGAAGACGAGGAGGGCAACGTCATCGCCCGCATCGGATGGTACAACCCCGACCTGACGCTGGACCACTACGCCAAGTTCAACCTCGGAAAGAAGGGTGAGTACTTCACGCCGCTGATCAACAACGTCTCGCTCAACCCCTATCTCTTCGATACGGACAACGAGATGGAGTATATCTACATCGCCAAGAAGAGACGCACCGACGGCACCAACAAGATCGACAACATCCTGGAGATTGCCAAGGAGGACGGCACCATCCTGCGCACCTTCCGCGGCGACGACGACAAGTCCTTCCGCACAGCCTCGGTGGTCAACATGAGCGACGCCAAGAACGAGCTGCTCGTGGCCTACTACGACAACAACACACAGGACTACGACCTCAACTTCTATGAGCTGCCGTTCGTCAAGTTTGCCAAGGGTGGCAACGGTAGCAAGGAGAACCCGTATCTCATCTCCACCGTCGGCGACCTGAGCTACATGGCAGCAGCTCCCGACTCGGCCTACCGACTGGCAGCCGACATCGACATGAACGACTACAACTACGACTGGACGCCGGTGCCGACCTTCAACGGCTCCTTCGACGGCGCACACCATGCCATCGTCAACCTCTCCATCGCCACCAACGACGCCCACGCAGGCCTCTTCGGCATGCTCGGCGAGGATGTGGAGGTGAAGGACCTGGTCTTCGCTCGCCCCACGATCCAGGTGACGGACGACAACCAGTTTGTCGGTGTCCTGGCTGGTGAGAGCACGCAGGACAACATCTCCAACGTCCACGTCTTCGACGGTCAAATCACAGGCGAGGCCGACGCAACCATCGGTGGTATTGTCGGTGGTTCGTTCCTCTACACCAACTTCAACGACTGCTCCTTCCAGGGCAACATCAACACGCCCGAGGCCAGCCCTGTGGGTGGCATCGTGGGCCGCACGGCTACAAGCACGAAGATCACGGCCTGCGCCTCCAACGCAGAGATCACGGGATACTCTTCTGTCGGCGGCATTGCTGGTTCTTTCTCTGCCAACGACACCATTAACGACTGCCACGCCACGGGCAAGCTCGTAGCAGCCAACACCATCGGCGGCATTGTCGGCGAGAGCTCACGCGGCGTTATCGATCGCTGCGTCTTCAACGGCAGCGTGACGGCCACGGAGGCCAACTGGAGCGGACTCTCGGCAGGTGGCATCGTGGGTAGCCTGGCAGCCGACTGGAGCCAGCAGACGACGCCCGTCATCAGCCATTGCGTCTCAACGGGCACGGTCAACGCCGAGAAGCCCGACGAGACCGTCCACGCCATTGCAGGATGGACCATCGCCAACGAGCACTACGAGGACGGAGAGACTCCGCTGGAGGAGAAGGGCCTGGCCAGCAACTATAGCACGGCCGCTCCAGAGGGATCTGCCGACAGCAGCCTCGACGGCGCACCGGTGAAGGTGGCAGACCTCAACGACGACTTCTTCAAGCAGATGGGCTACGCCTTCGGACAGGATACCAAGGCTCCGTGGAAGTCGGCCGAGACTACTCCCGTACTCTACTTCGAGAACACAGCCCTGGTACTCACGCTCAGCGATAACGCCGTGCTGCTGGACAACGACGCCGACTGCTACATCACGGCCACAGTCTATGGACAGAGCGCCGACGACATCACGGCCGTCAGCGACAATTCCAACGTAGCCGACGTGGATATCGAGTCGCGCGAGGACGGAGTGGCTACGCTCCACATCACGTCCTATAAGGACGGCGTGGCCAACATCAACGTGACCGTAGGTACGCTGACCATGGCCTGCACTGTGACCGTCGATCACACGCTGACCACCGTCAAGCCGCTCGACAAGGGACAGAAGCTGACCATCCTCGTGGCTGGCAACACGATCTCCGCTCCGGGTGCCACCGCCATCACGGCCTACACGCTCGACGGACAGGTGGCTGCTCAGTCCGCCTCCACCATCAGCGCACTCGCCAAGGGCCTCTACATCGTGAAGGCAACGGACGCTACGGGTCGTCAGACAACGGCGAAGGTGATGGTAAAATAATCGCCTACGAGGAATAGACTATCGCTAAGCAACGACCGACGGGAATGGCCTTCCCGTCGGCGATAAATAATGAGAAAAGAGGATGCGCTCGTAAAGGGTGCATCCTCTTTTCTCGTCTTACAAGGAGTCAGACCCAAGGAGTCAGAACTTCCCTACCCTTCCACCAAGTCGCCAATGCTGCTGAGCCGCCAAAGACGCTCATGGTCATACTCCGCGGTGGCCTCGTGGGCCCAGGTCGTATGGTAAGGGACGTAGGCGGCCCAGCCGCCCTGGCGCAGCACGGGATCGATGTCGGAGCGAAAGGAATTGCCCACCATGAACAAGCGGTCCACCGTCGTGGCGTAGCGGAGACAGAGCTGGCGGTAGCTCTCGTCGGTCTTGTCATCGACCGTCACCACGTCATCAAACCACCTGCGCAGTCCCGAACGGTCCATCTTACCTTCCTGGTCGCGAAGCTCGCCTTTGGTAAAAACCACCACGGGACAGCTCACCACCTCGCGCACGCGTCGCAGCGTGGCCTCTACACCGGGCAAGGGCGTGGCGGGAAGCTCCATCAGCCGCCGCCCGAGACGCAGCACCTCGTCAATCTCTTCGCCACCCACGCACCCACGGCTCACGCCAACAGCGGCCTCGACCATCGAAAGCGTGAAAGCCTTGGCGCCATAGCCCGTCAGCGGCATGTTGCGGCGCTCCGTGGCGGCCAATACGCGCAAGACCTCGTCGGCCTCGGCATAGGGCGAAAGCAGTTTCGCCAAAGCGTGCTCCACCGCACAAAATGCGCCCTGGCAGTCCCAAAGCGTGTCGTCGGCGTCAAAGGCCACCAGGCCGACAGAATCTCCCACGCCACCCTGGCCCAACGGAGCCTTCCGCCTATCGTTTATCTTCATTTTTCTCCTTTTTATATTGCCAAATCATAAAAAAACTTACCAGCGACTAAAATACAGCCGGGAAATTTGCACAGGTCACTTTATTGCCGTAACTTTGCGCTTAGTCTTTAATAATTTCGTCTCATAGTACACAAAAAGAGTGTGTTTTTTGTTTGGGGGGAATCCCCCGCAACATTCTTTGTCTGGTTGAAATCCTTGTGAAAGGACACTTCGATGAAAGCATCGAGGGACTAGATAAACAGGTTTTAAAAGCTCCGGTAGCGACCGGAGCTTTTTTGTTTTCATATCTTCCAGAGAATGCATTGCTTTCCAATGCTTTTTTATCCAAAAGTCTTTTCCTGTCCAAGCACTTACCACTCCAAAAAGTCATTCGCTTCAAGAAGTTTTCACTTCTCCTCAGGATGTCTTCACGCCAAGAAGTTTTCAACCCAAGAACGTAGCCAAATAGCCGACGGACTTCGTCTCCCGAAGTTTCTTGATGGCTTTCTCGCGCAACTGTCGCACACGCTCGCGGCTGAGATTGATATCAGCCCCTATCTCTTCGAGCGAACGCTGCTCACACCCGATTCCAAAACTCTCGGCCACAATGCGCGCCTCGCGTTCATCAAGACAGGCCGAAAGCGTGTCCCGAAGCGTGGCGCTCATTGTGGCGCGATCCACCTCGCGGTCAGGAGACTCGTCAGTGTCAGAAATGATAGTCTCTGAAACCGACACTGTGCTTCCGTCGGCCACGGGCTGGTCAATACTCGTGGTGTGGGTGATGGCATGGAGGCCGTGGTCGATCACGTCGAGGGGCAACCCAGTCAGGTCGGAAAGTTCCTCGCGGGAAGGCGACCAACCAAACTCCTGGAGGTAGCCGGCCGTGACGCGCTGGATGCGGCTGGCAGTCCCGGCGGCACTCAGCGGCACGCGCACGGCACGACTCTTCACGCCAATAGCCTCGATGATGCTTTGCCGAATCCACCATACAGCATAGGAAATAAACTTGAATCCGCGTGTTTCGTCGAAGTGGTTGACGGCCTTCACCAGCCCGATGTTGCCCTCGTTGATAAGGTCTTCCAACGACAGGGAGCGGCCTTGGTACTGTTTGGCCACGCTGACCACAAAGCGCAAGTTGGCACGCACGAGCCTTTCCTTGGCACGCTCTGCCTCCGCACCTTTTCCATGGAGCTTGCGGCCCAGCTCAGCCTCCTCCTCCGGACTGATCATCCGCTCGCGTGATATCTCGTTGAGATACACGCCCAGTCCCTTGGAGACACGGTTGGTGAACCTGCTCGTTATCTTCAGCTCTCTCATGTTAGTATCGTCTGATAAGGTTTCTTCGGCCGCAAAGGTAACAAAAAATCTGCTGAAAGCAACAAAATGCACCTTTTCTTCTTGAAAAAATACCAAACAAAGAGGATGAATGGAACGCAAGAGAAGAAACAAAATGGAGTTAAAAATGGCAAAAACAGGGGGTAAGATCAAAGATTGGGGGTGTAAAATAGGGAAAATGTACGATGGACGATAGATTTTTGCAAGAATGGTTCGTGATATTTCCAAAATTTATCTTAACTTTGCCACGTCATCTTCCCGCACTGGCGGCTCTACGGATGACCGCCTCGGAGAACAAATGGAAACATGGGTGGAAGATTTCACGGGCGCAACAACCCGCCCAAAGAAAAGAAGCCACTAAAAGATACCTTTGACTTGAAGACATTACGGATGAAATTCAGAGCGAAAATTGCCGCGGCAATGGCCGTAGCCTTTGCCTTTGCCACGCAGACCGTCCACGCCCAAAACGTGGGTGTGAAGGCCAATGCCCTCTCGTTCGCACACACCGCACTGGGCATGGGAGCCGAGATGTCACTGGGATACCATTGGAGCACAGAGCTCTACGGCGTCATCAGCCCGTGGAAACGGACGGAGGACAAGGCGAAGAAGTATTGGGCCGTACAGCCCGAGGTGAGATATTGGCCGTGCCAAGCCATGGTGGGTCACTTCTTTGGCGTGCACGTGGACGGAGCGCAGTACAACGTCGGCGGAGCGGCACCGTTCTTCGGACTGCCCAAGTCGGTGAAGGACGCGCGCTACGAAGGCTGGCTCGCCGGAGGTGGTGTGACCTATGGTTACCAATGGGTGCTGGGGCGCCACTGGAACGCAGAGGCAGCAGTAAGCGTAGGCTACGAGCACCTGCGCTACAAGAAGTTTGAATCGCCCGAGGAATGCGCCCCACAGGTCGGGGAGCGGTGCCACAACTACTGGGGACCAACCAAGCTCTCGGCAAGTATCATCTACATTTTCTGACACGATGATGACGCATAAGATTTACCATTCACTGATCGCTGCCCTGATCGGCGCGGCGACCACGGGAGCGGTCCAGGCTGCCCCGATACCTGCCATGGGGCTACGATTCGTGGCCGCAGAGGCGAGCGACAGCAGTATCAGCGTACGTTCGGCACGCGTACTGCCCCACGAGCGAAGCATGATCGTGTCGATGTGCATCCGCGTGGACCGCGACCTGAAAGGCACGGAGAGCATCGAACTGCGACCTGTGCTCACTGACTCGACGGGCCACAGCGCGGTGCTGCCCTCCATTTTCATCAACGGACGCACCCAGCACATCGCCTTCCAGCGCGACTGGCGCAACGCCAAGCGCGACCTGGTGACACTGCGCCGACGCAACGGCATGGAGCAGACGATCGACTACCTGCGCGAAGTGGCCTATCAGCCCTGGATGCGCAAGGCGACACTCGTGCTCGAGGAAGTGGCCTGCGGATGTGGAATACCCATCGCCTACGACTCACACGCCGTGGCGACCCTGCGCAGCGACGACACGCCGCGACTGGCTTTCCGCATTCCCGAAGTGGAGGAGGTCAAGACACGACAGGAATCGGGACGCGCCTTCTTGGCTTTCCAGCTCGGCAAGTCGGAAATTCTCGACAACTTCCGAAGCAACGCCACCGAGCTGGCCAAGATCATGCAGGCCATCGACCTGGTGAGAAATGACTCCAATGTCACCGTAAGCCACATCGCCATCCATGGCTATGCCTCGCCTGACGGATCGCTGGCTATCAACGAGAGACTCTCGGCAGAGCGCACACAGGCACTCAAGTCGTGGGTCATGTCGAAGTATCAGTTTGACGAGGCACTGTTCACCACAGCCCATACCGCCGAGGACTGGGAGGGACTGGTCAACTTCCTGCGCAACAACAATACGTTGGAGGGACGAGAGGAGATACTCAATATCATCGCCACCGTGGGCGACCTAGACAAGCGCGAGGCGCGCATCCGGGAGGAGTTTCCGTCGCAGTATCGCTTCATGCTCGACAACTGGTATCCCTTCCTGCGCCACTCCGACTATACCGTAGGCTACATCGTACGCCCGTTCACCGTCGAGGAGGCGAAGAGGGAACTGAAGTTGCACCCACAAAACCTCAGTATCGATGAAATGTTCCGCATCGCACAAACCTACAAGGAGGGAAGCAAGGAGTACAACGAAGTGTTCCTCATCGCCGTGAAGCAGAATCCGGACCACCCCGTGGCCAATCTCAACGCGGCCTGCATTGCCCTCAGGGCGGGTGACAAGACCGCGGCCGCTGGCTATCTCGAGAAAGCTATGCCTTGCGCGGAGCGCGACCTGGCCACTGGCGTACTACGGATGATGGAGGTCCATGTGGAGGAGGCCGAGCGCCTCTTCGAAGCTGCCGACAAGGCGGGACTGAGAGAGGAAGCTCGCCATAACCTGCGCATCCTGCATCCGGAACGCTATTAAACACGCCTTGAGGGTGTGTCAAAACTCTCTTATTCTTAAAAAATCACAAAGCCCTGACTTTCAC
>OHFQ01000185.1_pt1 | contig 36560 bp, 42 predicted proteins | sample 1567581 | NCBI WGS metagenome assembly OHFQ01 (sample SAMEA3879559, study PRJEB24766) | human gut metagenome | biome: human-associated habitat; feature: feces | place: USA | collected 1985/1987 | reverse complement strand
GGTTCTGTTACTTCCGGTTCTGTTACTTCCGGTTCTGTTACTTCCGGTTCTGTTACTTCCGGTTCCGGTGTGAACGGGTCATCACCTAGTTCCGGAATAGTGTTAGGAACGGACTCCATGTCAATAAAGAAATCACGGTATTCCGGATTACTTTCCATGAGTTCAACCGCCTTGGCATCCGGAGTGTTAAATGCCCGGTAAACCCTTCCGTCCTCTACGGACGCTATGAATTTATCCGGTTTCATCACGTATCGTGTGTGGCGCCCTGTAAGATACTCATTTTCGTACCATTTCGCGGCGAACTGTCTGTCAAAGCCGCACACTACTTCTAACTTTAGGTTAGTCATTTTCGCGCATAGCGCCAAAATCTGTCCAATATCAGTTAATTTAGTCATTTAATTTTAGTTTAAATTGTTGTTATGCCTTTGGCGTCTTTAACGCCTCATAATCCGCATTAGTAACGGCATACATTCTATCCCCTCCTGCGCTGTCCGGAGTTTTTAGCGTAATAGTAATCATTCCCCCGGCGGCGGTGTCCCCTACAATTTCGGAACATTCTAGGCCCGCCTCTAGGCCGTAAACAAAGCACCCGTTATTAATGGTCTTTACACACGCAACAAATGTCCCCTTCTGCAAATTGTCCATGATGCTAGTCAAGTCAGCCGACCCGGAAGGCCCGGATATTGCTCCGGAATTTTCCAACACCTTTATGATGATAGAATGTTCCTGCGCGGTGGCTATGAAATCATTAATACGCGCCGCGATTGTAGCGCTAACAGAGTTATTCACCGAACTTACTACATATCCCTTAGTAGATTTTAGCATAGTAATCGTAGCCGCTCCGGCGGATACCGAATAACTAGATACGTCCACTAGGTTAAGAAGTATGAGTTCGTCGATTTCTCCAATGCCCGCCGTTGGGTTAGCCTTCGCGCAATCAAATGTGATGTTAGTAGATAACTTTCTAATACATGCCATATTATACCTCCTTTACGCTACAATAGCGCCTGTTCTTAACGTTGTGTACGTTGTCGGATTGAAGTGCGCGCGCTGCTCGCCTATCACGTTTTCCGGCGTCGTTAACGTTATTGTTGTAAACCCACCGTTTGCATTGGCTTCTTCTGTGTAGGCGGACATATTAAGCCCGTACACTAGCCCGTACACGCGGTATATATTCTTCTCTTTCATCTTAGCGACTGCCACGAACCGACCGTTTAAGATACGGTTCACGATATCCGCGCTATTTTGGTCCTTACTGTAAATCGTAAAGGTTACAGTATCAGCAAGTCCGGCGGGCGCATTGTCGTTAATACGGGCCTCTGATGAGGCGTTAACGCCTTTCTTATTGGACTCCACTAAGATAGCTTTCCCGCCGCTTGACAGCGTTAACGTAGCTTGCCCAGCCGACAAGTCACGCGTAGCAATCTCGGAATAGTTGATTAGCAACAATTCTTCAATGCCCGTTGCGCCGCTATTGCAGTCCACTAAGATAGCCCTATTTAATTTTGATAAACATCCCATAATTATTTAAGTTTAGCGTTAACTATTGTAGTCCATGCGGCGTTATCAAGTGTCAACCTCTTATCGCCTTTAGCGTCATCCGGTGTCTTTAATGTAATGGTAGTAAATCCCCCGTTCGCGCTGCTGTCCGTCGAAACGTCGGATATCTCCAAACCGTTAAAATACCCGATTAACTGCCGGGCCGCATTTATATCTTTAAATCGTACCGCCGCTACATACGAACCGTCAAGAAGGGCGGCTAATACTTGTGCGGATTCTGTCAACTTGTTGTATAGTACTAAAGTAACCGACTGTTCTAGGCCGTTAGCAACGTCCGTAGCCTTTAATGTCTCCAATACCTTTACCCCATTTTTAACAACGTCTACGGGGACTGATTTAGCCCCCGAAGCCAGTGTTATAGCTGATACCGAATTATTAGCACTTACCGTAGCGCTAGTAATATCGGCACGATTTATTAGATATAGCTCCGCAACGCCTGTTGCGCCTACTTCGCAATTATAAGTAACTGCTAGATTTAGTTTTTTTATACAAGCCATACCTTTTGTTTTAGTTGATTAAGCGCCTGCGGCGGTGTATAACTTCATGTACTGAGGAACCGCCAACATAGCATCAGCAGCGAACACAGTAGTACTGTAATACTTGCGGTCTTTCGCATCTTGAATGAACGGCGCAATGTTCAATGCGGAATCTTCCAACGCCAACTGAATGTTGGTTTTCGGCGTGAACGCGATAAATGACTGAACCGTTAATGCGTCACCCTTAGCGCTGTTAGATACGTGGCGCAACTCGTTGATTTTGTAACCTTCGAAGTAGTAGGCGGGTTTTCCGTCCTCCATGTTAGCCTGTGCCAAATGGTTATCTTTGGATTCTACGAGATTCTTGTACGCACGCATAACGTTGCTGGATACGAAAAACTCTGATGTGTTCAATTGGTCTGCACGCTGCGTGTCAATACATGATTTCAACGTAGCCAATACGCTAGCTGTGTCAGCAGGGTCGAACGTTCCGACCTCTTCCGTAGAGTCGTTCATTTGCTTGATGATGCCGCCATTTTTGAATACGGTGTATTCTCCATTGGTATCAGAGGCTTTCAAGCCGTCCAACCACACGAGGCGCAACATATCGGCTTCCAACACTTTCAGAATTTCCGACTGCATGAACGCCGCCAACTGAGTTTGGTCGAATTCGTCTGACAAGTGTACACCTTTAGCTACCATTTTGCCCCACAAATCTTGCAAGCAAACCACGATAGGCAATTCTATCTGTGCATGGTCGTAATATTTAACTTTGTCCTGCAAAGAACTGTACTTGTACTCGCTGTCGCATCCTGCGGAACGTCTTACCGCCTTGTCTGCTGCCGAAAAAGTCAAGATAGGTTTACCCTTCTCGATTCCTGATAACACCGTTACGCCTGTGGAAAGTTCACCTTCCAGACCTAGCGTTAATGATATAACATCTGACAGACCGTCAATGTTCAATTTGTTTAAGTCACTAAATGTAAATGCCATAAGTTTCTAATTTTTTTAGTTTTTGATGAATTAATTATATTAACGCCACTTGTTACGGTTTTCCTTGAATGCCTTCTGAACGGCTTCACGGCTTAACTTGGTTTCCCCCTTTAGCTTCTCCTCGGTCTTTAGCTCGGTCTTTGCAGGGCTAGGGGTTCCGGTCTTACGGTTTAGCTGTGTTTTCAGCCCGGCGATTTCCGTTTTCAGCGCGGTAACCTCGGCTTGTAACGTTGCAAGTTCTTCCGGTGTGGGCGTCTTCTTCTCTTCCTCGGTTTTGGTTTCTTCTGCAAGTTCTTCTACCTCTACGTCTTTGACCCCCGCAATTACGCCACCCTCAACGACTAGAATAATATCCCCGTCCGGCGTGGTGATTTGGTAATCTCCGTCCGGCGCCGGGCTTCCGTCCGCTAGTGTAACGGAGTCACCTACTTGCACCTCGTCACCTGCTGCGGAAACTACGATTTCTGTTCCGTCTACGGTTGTAAATGTCTCGGTCGCTAGCTTCGTCTTGGAGAAAGACGAAATCAGGCCTTTAAATGAAAATTTGCTCATGTTCTTTGAATTTTTAAAATTATTATTATTGCTAAATAGTGAACTAGTCGCGGCGGGAAGCCCTACCAAATCAGCGCTAAAAAGTTCCGTCACCTCTGTAACGGTAGCCGTTTCCGCTTCATCATCGAAAACTTTAACGTCCATTTGATTGACGGATACGCCTAACAATTCCGGTTCCTTCTCAATCATGGCTACCATGAAGGCGAATTCAGAAGGGTATGCGGTTTCCAGGGCTTCCGACATTGCTAAATCCGCGTAAACCGCATTTTCATCATGCGAGAAGTTGGTAAAATTCCCTATATACCCGTCTAACAAATCTTCACCGTTATGTGTGCGGCGTGCGTGAATCGGACGCTCATTTCCTAACGCCACGAGGGACGGAAAACATTTTGCGGAAATGACTAATTTATATCTTTTCCCGTTGTCCTCAATAGTGTTTCTGGTCTCTCCTGCCTCGATTATTCGTAATTTTTCAAACTTTTTCATGTAGTTATGTTAATTGCGTTACAAAGTTATGATATTAAACTACATTTAAGGGGTTATTTACCTATCAATTATATGCCCGCCGCCACCTGTACGCTCTGCGTGCGCTCGGTTTCCTCATTTATGTCCGTCACTGCGACCTGTGGCGCCGGAACTCGTGACACTGAATCATACATAATTGCGGCTAGCTTGTACAGGCTGTCATCAGACAAGGCGAAATTTGAGGGCATTCTAACCGTTCCATTTGAACCTACCGAAATTTTCCCACCATTTGCGTAACGGTACACACCGGAAGAACCGAAAGAACGCCCGCCGTACTCCATATTAAGTGCTGACAGCGCGTTAATAGCCCCGGAAGCCTTCCGGTTAAGAATGTACATGTTCTCGCCTCCTTCGGCCTCGAATCGCTGCCCGTTGGAGCCTACGAACGTTACACCCCCGGCGGAATGGCTAGGGCCGTAAATCTGTCCACCCTTCGCGTATTTCGCTGACGGCGTGCGTACCTTGGTATCTGGCTCCTTGGTTTTCGTAATGCTCATTACTTGCTTCATCCCCGCGGCGACTACAATAGCGGCCTGTGCGATTCCAAGGAATCCGCCCTGCGCCAATGCCTTGGTAGCGCCTAGATATGTGTTGATTGTGGCCTGCACTATCGCGGCGGCTTTACCTGCTGCGGATTCTTCGCCTAATAGCGTGGACAATTGTCCGGCTACATCACCCGCCAATGCTACACGCGCATTCGCTGCTGCCTTTTCCCGCTGTGACTTGATAAGTTCGTAACGCTCGTATATACTGTCCGTCTCGGCTCCTATCGCCTCGGCTGCTGCTACCTCCGCGTCCCTCTTCATATCCAGCCGGATAAGGTCGGCCTCTAGCGAGTTGCCTAACTTGATATCGTCTAGCTGCCTTTGATTTTCAATCTCCATTGCTTGACGGTCTCGGTCTGCCTGCATCCGTGCGTCCTCCTCGGCTTTCACTGACGCGGCGAACTCTAGTTGCAAGGCTTTAACGTTGTTGAGGTACTCCTGCTCTCCGATTAGGTTCTGCTGCCTCTTGTACTTCTCGGCTTCAATTTGCGCGTTGATAACCCGCTGTTGTTCTTCCAGTGTTGCGGCGCCGTTCTTCATTTCGTTCTCGGCAATCTGCAATTGCATAGCCTCGATAGCATCCGCGTATTGCTTCAATATGGCTTGTTGCGCTTTAGTCCTCTCATCCGCCGCACGTCTTGCCGCGTCTACTTCTGCCTTTTCTGCGTCCTCCGCGGCTTTCCTTCTAGCGTCTAGTGCTGCCTTAATATTTGCCTGTTTGGCCGCCGCATCCGCCCTTTCGTAACCTGTCAACTGCCCGTATATTTCTTTCTCCTGTGTAGCGTAATTGGCGCGGGCCTGCTCTAGCGCTGCTAGAGCTTCCTGCTCCTTCCGTGCGTCCTCGTCTGATGTGTATCCCAACTCATTTTGGGCTTTAATTTGCTTGTACTTGGCCTCTAGTATCTGTACCTCCATGTCGCGGATAGCGTGCAGTTTCTCGGTCGCCTGCTCTAACAGTTTCCGGCGTTCCTCGGTGCTCTTGTTTTGGTCGGCCGCTAGGGTCTTTAACTCCTCCATTTCCCTTTTCATCCGTGCCATAGGCACAAGCGTATCCGTTTCCGCCTTATATATGCGCTGCATTTCCTTCTCTAGAGCGCTAGCACTCCGGGCGGCCTCCAACGTGGCGTCCGATATAAGCCCTATCTTATTGAGTAGCCACGTTATTTTCTCAGCTAGCCATTCAAAGGCCTTTGCAAGGGCCGTGAACAACTCCGTTATGTAGTCCAACAACCGCCCTATAATTGTTTGGAACGGTGCAAATGCCGCCTTTAGGCTAGTTGATAAGTCGCTGTTACGCTTAATCATCTTTTCAATCAGCCCGATAAGCGTTAACACGGTCGTAACTATGAATAGAATCGGGTTAGCCTTCAACGCCGCGTTGAATGCCTGCACACCTGTTATCCCGCTTTTCATCGCGCCGACTAGCGCGCCCGTTCCGCCGGATAGTCCTTGCGTTTGCAAAATTCCGTCCTTGACACTTTCCGCATAGTTACCCACGTTTCTACGGTTATCCCCTACGGACTTCTCTAACTCTTTCAATTTGTCGGATAACGCCTTTGTCTGCTCGGTGAGTTCTACGCCTTCTTTGCTAGTAGTGCGCTGCGCCTCGGACATCTTGTTAAGTTCCACGGTGTTCCGCGCCAACTGCGCACGGAGCGCGTTAACGCTTGTGGCCTCGCTGTCTAACAACGTCTTGGTACTCTTAATCTCGGCGTTGTTCTCCTTCTGCGCGTTCGCATTGTCTAATAGGGCCCTTTTTGTTTCTATCATTTCCTTGTTCAGCTTCCGAACTGACGCCTCGTACTTGTCTTGTGATACAAGCCCGTCCGCGTAATTTTGGTTAAGAGCGTCGAGGGCTGATTTTTCAGTGTTATACGCAGCTTGTAAATCTTTTTTGGTCTTTGCAAGTGCTATACTCTTTGCTATCAGAGCGTCGAGACCTTTTTCAGCCTCTGACGTTCCAAAATTTAAGTCTAATAATGTTACTTGGTCTGCCATACCTTAATTTGTTAAATCCAATTTGTACAAAGATAGCTTGCAATCTCCTTTAGTTACATCATATTCGCCTAGGGATTTTATGTAAAAATACCCGCCCAACTGCGAAAAGTAATACGCCCTATCCAACTTTAGGTTAATAACGTCCGAATAGCTTAACCGCGCCTTGATTTTAACCTGCATTCTAGGCGCAAATAACTTGAAGTGCCTCTTTATATACATCCTATAAATGTCCTCTAGTGCAGTCACATACGTAGCGGTTCCGCCCGTGGTGAACTTGGATGTTAACGCGACTTTCGGAAACGCCATAAAGTTATACGCAAACGGCAAACCGGACTTATACGCGTCCTTCACCGGATTAAGCGTCCCGGGGCCTGTCGAGTAACTGTACTTAACGTCGCCCACCTGTGTTACAAGTTGGTCGGCGAACTCATCCGGCACATCTATTGTGTCTACTCCGGAAAACCTGTCGCTCCAATCTACTATGTATTTATGCCTGTCATCTTTCCTATCACGTATTGACGGGTGTATGATTGGCTCAATGCTTAACGTCTTGTTCCGCCACTGCTTGCGCCAATGGAAAGCCGTACACAGGTCGTCCACCATTTTTTTGACGTCCGAATAGGGGAACCCTGTACCCGTTACGATTGTTCCGGCTGCGGGCCTGTATGCTGTCAGTACTTCCGCTTTGCCTTCTCCCATATCAATGAGTTCTTCCGGGGCATACCCGTTCGGGAATTTGAAGCATGACTGCTTGACCCCGCCTATCAGTCCTTTCAGTATCATATACTTGTCGCTCGTAGGCGTAACGAACGCCACGGAGTCAAGTGGTGACACATACAGCCAAATGCGGTCGGTCAGCCTTGAACGGGCATATAGAATGCACTCCGTTAAATTGGTGGATTCCGCTACTATGTGCAGTTCCGGCAACCTGCTAGGAATGGTAGTGCCTGTGTACTCCACTATCATACGGATATCGCGCCCTACGCCCGACCGGATATTGAATCCGGGATTTTGCCCGCCCGGAGCCGGCCCGAAAAGGGTGGCATACAAGGCCTTCATGGTATCGGATATTACTACCTGCGCAATATCCGGATAGATATATCCGCCCCGGCCCTTCGTGTATTCCTTAGGTACTAGAGTCATATTACCGGATGCTACATCATTATCCCATACGATAGACGAACGGAATATCATAATAGTAGGCTTTAGCAGCGCCGCATCTATCGGTTCGGGTATTTCTGCCCCCTCGTTATTTTTCGGAGTGAGAACCGGAAATTTGCCCTCTTTCCATGTAATATGGTCGTTGATAATCTTTTCAAGGTTGACGACCCGCGACGCATTCAGCCACCCGGCGAACATCTGCTCTACCTGCTCTAGCTTATGTTGTATCCGTATTTCTTCGTCGCCCCACTTCTGCGTATTTTCGACTAGCGATATAGAGTAATTCCCACCGTTGTATGATACTTTGGCGTAGAACTCCACGTCATAGCCCATGTATTGGAATGGAAGCCCGTACACGAGTAACTGACAATCGTAAAAAATGCACTCGTGCATACCCTTTTGCAAGTTAATGAACGTCCGGTCATTGTTTAGCGTTCTCGGCACCTTGATAGTAGCCGAGAACGCCACACTGTCACCTGTCATTGTGACGGGTGATATATTGTTGACTGTGAGTTTTACAGAGGACCCCGAAAGGCCCTCCACGTAATTTCCGTTAATCTTTAATTTTACTGTATCCATTTTATCCTGATTGTTCGATTCTTATTATTATGTCAGATACCCCCGGTCTTTGGAACCGTATCTCCGTACCCCGTGCCGCGCCTGTCGTATTGGCCGCTAGATTAATAGTAAATCTACGTACATACGGGTTCCCCTGGTGCGCTTCCGTAGATTGCAAGCTAATCCAACTATCAAGGCGAAAAAACGATATCTCATCACGTTGGTTAAGTTTTTGCGCCTGTACGTCCACATTGAAAGTAAGGCTACCTTTTCCGATTACCCACACGGGCGCTAACCTGTTCCAATGTGTATTGGTAGATATCGCCATAGCGTCCGCGTTGGCAAATTGACCTATTGATATAGTCTTACTCACCCCCGTAACACTCATTCCTATTTGAAGCGAACGTGTAAGAAGACACCAATCTAGCATAACGCGGAACTTATTAAGCCGAACGCCATTTACCGTCAAGCTGTCAATGTTATGCAGGTACATTTGTGACGGTGGGCTCATAGCGGGCATCTCGGACGCGGCCGTTATCAACTCAAAGTAGTGCATACTTCCGTCGGCGGCTTCTGCCGGGTCCCAACTAGCATGAACGAAATTTGCGGGCGGTGCGTTGAATGCCCGTTGGAGTACCACCAAAGTACCGAGGACTTTCCCCGTTGGAACGTGTTTAACCTTGATGCGCGCAAACCTATCCTCGCCCAGGTTTTGCGCCAAACTAAACGCTAGCCTAATTTGAGGTGCTGCACGTGTTATTTTAATATTAGTTACGTAGCTACAATTACATTCCCCAACCATAGCGGTGTAAGGTATTCCGGAAGTAAATGCAAAAATATCATTATGCGCATTTCCGTCATATGCATACATGCCTTTTCCCTCCCATTTGAAGTCATTCGGGTACCTGTCTACCGGACAAGCAACGGACTGCATAACATTTACATCTGCCATTTGCCCGGTGATGTCGTGTGTAGTGCGGATAATGCACGAGCGCGGAACGCCCCCGGATTCCGGCAAATTTTGCGCCGGATTCACATATACATCTCCTCCGTCCTGCTCCAATTGGCTAGCGTCTAGGTTAACCCATGCACCACTAGCACCGGACATATTTCTAACTTGCAACGTCCCCCTTCCTTGTGTTACGCAACTCACCGTAAACGACTTCAATTCGCCCCCGGATGATCTCGGCAAAAACTTTAGTGTGGTATTTACTGCGGGCGCCCCGTTCTGATTTACCTTTATACCTCCTATCTGCTCGGCGGTTCCCGCCTTAATGAAATGAATGTATCCCGTTCGGGCTGTCGTGTTAGGATTCACCGTGCGTCTAGTTGATACGGGCGTGAATCCGATATTCCCTTTTCCGTCTGCGGGCGATACCGGGAACAGCCAATCAACCTGCGGCACTAAGTCCCACTTGACATTACTAGTAACGTTCGTAATAGCATTTATATCGGCAAAGTACGGATACGTACGCTCATACGGAGTAGCGGTAAATGCTACGGGGATAATTGCGGGTGCATCCGGTTCAACGGGCGGTATATAATTGTCCATAAAGCCGGTAGTACGCAATGTAATCTGTTGGCGGTACACACGCTCCGAACCGCTCCACCGTGCGCCCGTGTCACTTGTAATCTCCATTTTGTACCGTTGCTCCTCGGCTACTGTGGGAAACTGTTTCGGCAACGTCAATTCGATGTTAGAAGAAACTAACAACTCTTGGAATGCCGGATAAAATTCCTTTGCATATGCTACGTTGATAGTTAGAATGCCCTGCTCGGACGCGCCGCCCAAACCACGCATATATGTGAATCCCTCGTTCCAAAAGTAGTCTTTAAACGCGTACCAAAACCATTGCCCGTTACGCATATTCCAACGTAGGCGCGCGGCGCATATCATTTGGTCGTCATTTTCCGCAACTTCCGGCAACTTATTTTCATATTCCGCCACGGCTACGGTATCACTAGTACTCGGACTCTTAACAGTTAGTTTCTTGATATACCGGATATCTATCGTTTCCCCTAGGTAATACTTCGTTGGGAACGCGTGCGGGCCGTGGTAGTCGTCCACGGGTTCACATGTGATATCGTAGTTAGTCAGCCCGTTATCTTCCCACGACAAAGACGGCATAATAATGTCGTATGGTTGTCCGGGTACCCTCGGTTTTATAGGGAACTTGAAATTACGGCCTCCTAGCGCGGGCATCATATGCACGGAAACATCCGCGTTAAACAATATAGCTAGACAATATTTGCTATCGTGCGTTATAGTTAATAGCCCTAAATCGTTTCCACCCCCATTTGGCAATGATTGGTCGCGCGTCAACGGGTTTATTATTGTGCCCGCTATTGACAAATCAAACTCAATCTTCGGTGAATACGGGATATTCTTTAGGAACTTGTTATCGCCGCCTTGCAGAATAGATATTTCCACGTCCTTTGCGGGATTTTCCGGTGTAATGGTAATCGTGTACGACCTTGTAGGCCATACCGGGATAGGCTGTTTATAGTGGTTGGTTTCTTCTATCGCAACGTTGCTTACCAGCGTCTTGTTGATTATAGGTAAATATACATTCATTATTCAATATTTAATGTGTCAATAATCACATATCGTATTATCGTTATAATGTCATTCTGCAATGACAATACTCTAGCCGGGTTAAGTACATCCGACACCACGCCGCCCGGGTTATGGTCGTTGGGAACCTTTATTCCCTCCTCGCCTATCATCTTGGCGATAGGATATGCCGCTTCTATCGGTATGTTAGCCCCTCTACGGTTCTTGTCCTCTATCCAACGCTTAATGACTGATAACGGTGGGCGCCTTCCGGCTGCGCGTCCTCCCTCCATTGCCCCGACATAGCGCGGTGCGGTTATCTTCGCGTTGTTGCCACTTACAGTTAATTTCAGTTCGCGACCGAAGTTTCCGGAAGCTATCAGACCCTTCTGTATGTACGACTGTTCGATATCGTCGCGTAGCTTGGTTAGCAGCACTTCAATCTGTGTTATCGGATTCTTTGCCATTACTCGGATATATTAATAGTTATTTCCCACCCCGATTTAGGACTATCATAAATATTCTGCCGTTTGACGACATTTGCGGCCCCGCTAATGTAATTACACCCTGCTTGCTTGGCAATGTCTGTAATTGCGGTGAAAGTCCTGTCTAGGACTTCTATTTCCTCTGCATCGTCACGGAGATAGAAAGACGTCCCTAGCACTTGGATAAGTACCGATACCCCGAGCGGTTCGGGTGCCAAATCGGAGTATGTCTGTATCCCTCCGGGTACATCCACGAAAACGAAGTCCCCCGTAATTTGGTTCGCGAGAACGTTACGCGTGTACTCATCTCCGAAAAACACGGGTAGGCCGTGTCGGCCCGCCCATGTTGATACGTCATCTAATACCCCTTTAAAAGTCATACTTAGTCTTTACATTATTTTCGTATGTAGGTTCGGACCCGCTGCTAATTGTCCGGTTTCCCGTCCATACCTTTTCTCCGGTTTGGCGGTAACTACCAACAAGACGGATAATACCATACGCCCCTATTCCCTTATCGAATGTATCCGCGTTATCCTCTAGTATTAATAGGCCCCTTCCGGATACACGCCCTGCCATTCTAGACCTGTCGTGCATTACTATTGAAAGTGTATCAACTGCGATAGTCCCGGAAAACTCGGAATTTCCGTCCATATACATCACGGTATTCATTGAACGGGATGTGGCCAAAAATCTAGCGTTGTCTACTATACGTATGTCAGAATCGGACCTCCCCTCCTCCGGGGCGGGGGCAAACACGCCGTTATCATACACGCATATGCTACCGACTACGGCGGCGTTCTCGGTAACGGAGTTCCCTCCGAAATACCCGGAACCGCTTATTGAAGAATCGTACACCGCGGCGTTATCCTCTACCCTTATGTTTCCTTTAACGACTATGGCGGTCTCTTTCGTATTGACTACCTTACAACCGTTGAATGTGCGGATAACTATGCCTTTAAGGTCGTCCTCTGTTACAGGGCTTCCCACCTTGGAGAATGTGATATAGGCTTGGTGGAACTTAACGTCATCCTCCATAAGTTTCGACACATCATTAGAATGTGCGTCTACTGCCGCAATCTTTCCGCGTATATCGGTAAATGCCAATGTAGCGGTTACACCCGAACCCGTAAGGCCGTCAATCTCCATTCCATGAATACCGTTAACACGTACAGGTGTGGCGATAATAATAGTGTTCTCGTCCTCTACCGTTCCGGTAATAATCTGTCCTACCACCTGCGTATTAAATGCTCCTCTAACGGCTACCATGTGCGGCTTTAAATCGGTGCTTCTGTCGTGCCCGAAAGAGCCTCCGTACACCTGCGGGCCCGTTAGGGTGAACACACCTTCCAAATATGCGTCCTTGTAAATCTCTACGGACTGCGTATTAGCCCCTACGGCGGTTAGGTTAAGGTTCTTCACGCTGTGAATGTCCTCTACCAAAGGCCCCATAGCGCGCGTACTCTTGGAAACTACGCGATACATTCCCTGCTTTTCCCCGCTCACTAGGATAAGGTCGGCATTTGCTAACGGTTCGGACAAGTCAGTAAGAGCCTTCTCAAAGTCGATATCCTTGTACACATTGCGGTTAATCGGGTTGTGATAGAACAATCCGTGTTCAACGTTACAACGGATGAAGGTAAATGGAAAGTCAGTAGATAAGGCACTAAGGGTGTCTTTAGGTATGACCTGCTCCGATTGGGTGAATGTATAACAATCTCGGGCGTTGATTTTGTTTTTAGTTACATAAGGCACGGCAAATGAGTATGAACCGTCATTTACTAGCCTTCCAATGTTGTAAAAATTACCAATAAGCAGGCTATTAGCAGAAACCAACCGCCATTCTACGTTACACTTAATCACATCTGCAAGTATGTTAGCTGCAAATGCTCCGTTACCCGTCTTACTGATAGATATGTTACTTCCGTCAATTACGGATTTATACACACCTATATATGTCGTGTTGGCTACGTTAACCTTAGTTGCAATGGTCATTGCGCTAGTGTAGTTGAACTCTATCCGGCTGTCCTTGATGTTGATTGTACTTTCAATGACTGTCGACGGTATAGTAACATTTGCGGCTACGATATCTGCCGGAACTGTTGCGGCTGCTGAGGTATTACGGATAACTATGGCATAATAATATGCGTTCTTGTCGGTAGCGTTTACCCTGGTTGAAAACGCGCTTTCATAGGTTAGTTTTCCGTCCCTGTCGTATGTTAGTACCTTTGCCTCGTATCCTTCTCCCGCTACCACGATTGTTAAAGGCCCCATGCCATTATAGTACGCTACTTTTGTACGTAGTGTATTTGCGTCCGGTACTTTGGATTCATTATACTTGGAACCGACAGTAGCGGTTACGTTTCCTTGCTCTACGTCACCTACTGCGAGCACCTTTGCGGCGGATACCTTTCCCGTAACGAACTCGTGCGCGCCAATAAGGGCCGAAGTACCTGTAATGTTAACGAACGGTCTAGGGTCGGTTACTGCACCCTCGTAGCCGTTAGTGTCTACAATGCTATCGCCCGACACACGGATAGAAGGATAGTTCAGATTGCCACTAAATATCCACGCGTTGCCCTCCTGTGACAATGTGTTCTCGTCATAGACTATACCGCCTACATCGCCCACGTTAACGTAACGGCCTTGTACGCTGAAAGACCGTAGCGCCTTTACGCGCTTGCGGCCTTCTACTGTGATTATCTCATACTTTTTAATCATAAGTTATTTATTAAAATGTTTCTTCATTTCCGCTTTTTCCTTTTCTACTTCCTCGTGCCTCTTGGACAATGCCAATATAGCGTCCAGGTAGTTAATCCGTTTCGCCTCCTCGAACGAGCAGTTGAACAACTCTGCCGTAGCCTGTACTAGCGTCAATATGTTCTTTGCCTCTTTCAGTGTGTCCGGCTCTGCGTCCGGCCCGCCTGCCCCTTGTGGGAACAATGTACGTTCCAAATCATCGGCTGTCTTAATCTGCTCCCTTATGTACTTCATCGCGGTTAGCAAGTGATATACGTTGTCGGGTGAATACTCGGCTGTCTGTCCCTCAACCGGGGTGCACCACTTCGTAACCTTCTCCGTTGCCGTCTCGGCTCTGCGCGTCTCGATTAGCTGCCATAGCGTGACTTTCTCAATGCTCGGAATGACGTACACGGTCTTTAGCTTTTTGGTTATGAACGGGGAGGCCTTGACGTACTCCGACAATTTTTCCAATAACTTACTTTGGTCGGAAGTTAGGCCCCCCTCATAACACGGGTGCAAGTTACAAATATATTCTAACTGTTTGCGGTTATTATACCGACAAAGTGCATAGTACACGCGCCGAAAGACATTTTTAACCTTTCCTTCCCAGTTGGTCCGCTCTTGCAGTATCAGCCATTCAAGGCCGTAAAATCCTTTTTTACTCATATTCGTCAAATTCTAATTGTTCAACTTGTTCATAAAATAACCACTCTTGTTCATCCGTTCCTTCGTATTGGACTACAACGCCCAATACATCCGATTCCAATACGGTTCCCGTCCTTCCGTCCTCGGTAACCTGCACACGCTCGTATAACTGTATCATTGTGCGGCTGCTTTAGGTCGATATTTGCGGATAAGAAAATCGACGCCGTAACGGATAGCGTCCCATGCATGGTTGTATGCGTCTATCGGCTCATTGGTGTACAAGTCCGTCATGCTGTCCTTGACGTATGAATAGTTATCTGCCTCGTCCAGTACGTTATCGCTCCTTTTCGTTACGTGTATCCGGAATTGCTTCACCTGCTGAATGCCTGCCTTTACGGAGCCTTTGCCCTTCACACAGGGAATCGTCTTGCAGCCGTGCTGCCGTATCTCCACGATACTCTTCTGCTCGGCGTTGTCGCACACGGTGTAGACGTTATGCAGTCCGTGTTCCTTCAGCGTCTCGGCTATTGTGCGGTTCAGCATTCCGGTACGGTAGCAAATTTCATCTATGTACAAATCCCAACCACGCATGTAGATATCGACTATTGCGGTCGGGTCCTGCTGAAAGCCAAAATCAAGCCCTACACAGCGTTTTGTATCCTCCCCTTGCAATTCCTTCGGCAACTCCTCGATAATGTCAATTTCGGGATATATGAGGCCTTCCAGCCCGCCTGTTTGTCCTTCTCCATATACGCGCCACCAATTTGGGTCGTTGGCGTTCTTCTCGATTGCCTGTACTTGCTGCTCGGTTAGGAACGGATTATCTTTGTACGTGCTGTGGATAGTTACGTACTTGTCCCCTACAAAATCAGTCTCGCCCCAAAACCTACGCACCGGATTAAAGTCGATTATCACCTTTAGCCGGGTACGCACATCCAATTGACGGAAGATTTCCCTCGGCACCCGTTGCGCCTCGTTGATGAAAAGAATGTCCCGCGCCGGGCCGTGTACCTTGGCGGCGCTGTCGCACCCGAAGAATTCAATATATACGCCTTCCTTTACGGTGTATATCATCTCGGACTTGTTGAACGCGCTATCCTCCCATACCCCTTCGTCTATCAGCATATTAGTGAAGTCACGCAACATACCACGGCGGACAGCGGGTAAAGTGTCCGTTACACAACTAATCATTAATGGCTCGGTACTTTCCCGGGCGATTAGGTAAAGTAGCTGTAACACGCTCCAAGTCTTAGAAGAACGCGTACCGCCTTTACTCGCTATCCCTCTAATGTACGGGTCGGCTACCGGGCCTATCATTTTATCGAATACATATGTACATTTCATATAACGCTATTTTCCTTCGTTTTCCGACACTTTATGTTCCTTCTTGAAGTCCTTTAGCTTTTGGACTCTAGATGCCGTCCTAGGGTCTGAAACCTGTATTGTGAGGCCTCCTTTAATCTCCTTGCCACCGGATGTGTAGTCAAGTGCTGTTTTCAGCCCGCGCAAAGAGCGGATGTACGTAGGGTCGAACGCCTGCGATGCTGCGCCCGCGTCCATATCTTGGAATATCATCATACGGATATTGTCGATAGCTTCGGCGAAGCCCTTGGAAGCCTCTAGGCCGAACTCTTCGTAATTGGCTTCATATATCCGTCTACGTTCCGTCAAGTAGTTAGGTGCCGCGCCAAGGAACGCGCAAAAGTCCGATTCTGACATAAGGCGCTTTCTCGGGATATCTAGTAAGGTTCCCGCCATGTTACCGGACTTAACCACGTCGTGAACTATTATAGGGTGCGCGTCTATCCACTCTCGGTACCTGTTGAACGCTTCTAGAAGGTCGTCCGGCTCCTGCCAAATCGGGGTCAGCCCCCAACGGCGGCGGCATATCTGAAACACGCTATCGCAGCCGATTTCGTCAGCTGGATTCAGGCGCGTGCGGGATTTTTCAAGGCGGGCTTGCGTACCAACGTTAACAGGCACCCCGTCCTTTCCTATTACCACCTCCGGTACGGGCTTCCCCGTATCCTTGTTCTTATCTGTTTTACTCATACATAAATTGATTCTTAATTATTGACAGCAAATATACCACATTCCTACCTCAAATATGCGCTAAATGCCTATAATCGTGGTTTACGTACCGTAACTATCTGTTTTACAGCAACTTAACGCCTCGAAACACAGGGGTGTAATAGATGTCATAGATGTGTCACAGATGAATAATGACACGTAACGTGCAGTGACACAGCGAGTTACGGCCAGTGTCACAGATGTAATTGATATTTCCCTGGAAGGTAAAAATACGAAAATAACACCTTTGATTTTACATTAATTAATATCAGTTAATATATATCAAATCACTAATCTAAAATCATTCATTTTTATCTCTATACAAATCATCTATTACATCTATTACACTATATATAACTATATAAATATCAGTCAGTTACGTGTCACTGATGAAAAATCTTTATCTATTACGGCAAAAACTTTGTAGTCTGATAATCAACGCTTTACGCGTCATTGATTAGTGTCACAGATAAAACAGAATTGTAAAACCTTTTAGTACACTTTTTTGAGAAGAAATGAGTAAAACGGCTGATTGTATATTTTCTCTCAAAAAACTTTTCTCTCAATATCCTTTAAAACACTCTTTTTGCCCGAAAAACGTTATTTTCAAATTGCATCTCAAAAAATATTGTTTACAACGATTTAGCATCAATTAACCTAAAACGCTAATAAAATGTGAAAAAACTTTCCTCTCAAAATCTTCGTGTCATCACTAAATACGTAATAACATAGAAATTTGAGAAGAAAGTTTTTTCAGTTATTCTACTACTTTACCGTCTTTATCCCTCGCTATAAAGCTATATTTGTCCGCCCATTCACGTAAAATTGCCTTACAATTTCTTAATGCCCTGCACGGTTCCACCCTTTCCCACTTATGGAACGACCACTTCCACATGTCTAGTGATACGGTGCCGTCCTTATAATAGTTAAGGCGGTATATTACATTTGATTCTACCCTGCCTCGGTAATTAACCGTCCCCGTTCCCGGGCACCATATCCTAGGGACGTCCTCCGTATTGAACTTGTATAGCTTGGTCTTTTCGTTGTCCTTGATAAATAGGGTCTCAATAGTTGGTATCCGGTTCGGTTCCGTTCTCGTGTTCCGGTCGTCTCGTACCGTAGCTATCTCCCTTCTTAATTTTGGAATCACCTCGCAAATCTCCATTGCCTTTACCAAGTGGTAAGGGAAATTTTTAGCCTTCCTGTAATATATCCCGTTCTCCTTGCAGAACTTGAATAGAAAGAACTCATTTACATTCAGTATCGTGGCTAGGTCTTGTATTACGAACTCTAGCGGTTTCTTTCTGCACTCCATTAGTTTCTGTCCCATTATAATCTACACATTGTTAATGCGGCTATCAGCGCCAGTAGGAACGCCCACACCACGGTTAGTAAAATCGCTGTTAACATTCTCATAACAAGCCCGGGCAAATCTTCCGGGCGACTCATCCATTTGCAAAACTTCTTAATCATAATTTCAGTGCCTCCCGTATCTTTCCAGGTAACGCGTACATCTCGGTGCGCGTCAATGTTAGTTGTACTTGCGGATTGTTTTTCCGGTAAAACGTAAAGTCCGTAGCCCTCTTTAGATTTCTCGGCACACTCTCCGCGTATATTACCACTTCCTCGGCTTCCGCCTTCCCTATCTTCATACGCATATTGTATTGCGCTTGTTCCGCTCTGTACAATGCGGTCTTAAACCGCTCCGTGACGACGGGACGCCCTGTTGCCATTTCCTGCTCCCTCATTTCCTGCTCTCTGAATAAATGTTCCATGTCTGCCATAACGTTATGATTTAAAAGATTAGTTTGACTAGGTAATGTAATACGTAATTGCCCAATAGCCACCAGGATAGCGCGGCCCCTACGAAACCACCCACTGCTGTGCACGTAGCGTCCACCCAATCAAATTTACCGCCATGCTGCGCATCCTTGAATTCCATACCTAGCGCCAGTCCGATAGCCAACCAAAAGTTTATAGCGCCCGCCGGGATAGCGTATAGGAAATGTTCCCAACGGTTGGACTCTAGGAACCACCGTAATAACTTGTTGCACCCTTTCGCGCCTTCCACCTCGGCGGGTACCTTAAAGGGGAAAGGTACAAATTCGCCCGCGTCGTTCTTTGTTGTGACGTACTCGGTCTTTCCGTCTAGCGGCCTATACGTATTCGACGCGTGGTCATCTGCTAGCGGTATCTCTCCTAAATACTCGTAACGGTATCCGTCATTCAGTAATACTACATCACCTTTCTTGTAATTTGTTGTTTCCATACTTTACATTTAATTAAATGAATAAATTCCCTAATATATGCTCTATTACCTTTACCGTCCACCCGTTACCGCGCATCCGGTATATCTGTGTGTCAGATACCACCCACTCGTACCACTCCGGTACGGTCTGCAACCGCGCACACTCGGTAGGCGTCAGCCGCCTCAACATTCCGCGAAACTGTAATAGGTTAGCCCTTTGCACCGTCGTCGGGCAATCGGGTCTTCCACGGCTATCCACTATTAGATTATGGTCCAAATTTTCGCGATAGACACACAGGGTGTTTGCTTTCCCCCGGGGGAAACCCCACGCACGCCAAAATCTTTTCCTTTCTCGGCGTTAACCCTGGCGCGATTAGCCATACCTTCCAGGGCTTTATCTGACACGTAGTACTTCTCGTCTACTTCGTCCTCCAATATATCGCGGATTAATATACCTTCGTCTTTCGGTTGGGGTATCTCGGCTATGTTGGTCCAATACAATCTTTTCCGGTTCTGCGCGGATAACAGGTTGCTGTTAATCATAACGGGTTCCACTCCGATAGCCTTGGTTAACACGGCTTCCCACTTCTTCGACATCTTCACGTTTTCTAGCAGGAACTTGACGTTCGGGTTATACTTCCGTATGTCTGTCAATATGCGCATATACTCCCAAAACAGATATGATTGCCCCTCAAATTCAAAACCCATTTCTTTGAGGTCGAGGTAGGTTTGCAGGTCGGTTATATCTACCTTGTCGGTCGTTACCATACCTACCCTCTTTCCCGCGAACGAAAACGACTGGCACGGGCTTCCGCCTATAAGCAAATCTATCTTATCCAATTTTGATACGTCCACCTTTGTAACGTCCCCTAGTTGGATAGTATCCGGGAACACGTGCGTAGTCTGCTGTATGGCGAACTTGTCCACCTCGGAAGCGTAGTACTTGTCCGGGAAACACCCGAGTTCGGTTAACGCTATCTGTCCGCAACTCATCCCGTCAAATAAACTCAATACATTCATTTCTTATACTTATTAATCAGTTCTTTAACTATGCTCATTAAACCGTCTTGTGCCGTGGCTTTCCCGCTTAGCACCTGTATTACCCGCTCGTCCACGGTTCCCTTGCTTATTAGGTGGTGGACAAATACGCTATTCTTTTGGCCCTGCCTCCACAACCGCGCGTTGAACTGCTGATACAGTTCCAGGCTCCACGTAGCGCTGTACCATATTATACGGTTGCCTCCCTTCTGCATGTTAAGCCCGTGGCCCGCGCTCGCCGGGTGCGTTACTAGTACGGGTATTTTTCCCTCGTTCCACTCCCTTACATCATCTACGGTGTTAAGCCTACGCGCGCCGAACGGCTGCAAAGCCTTCATTATCCGGGCTTCCTCGTGCTTAAAACCATAGGCCACCAACACGGGCGAACCGTTCGCCGCCTCAACCATTTCTACCAGTGTCTCCAACTTTTCATCGTGCACGTTGTACACGTCCCGTACTTCATCGTAGACCGCGCCCCCCGCGTATTGCAGCAGCTTGTTTGTAAGGGCTGCGGCGTTTAGCGCGGTGATTTCTTTGGAGTCTCCTCCGGCGGCGTCAAGCAGCGTTAGAAGTTGCTCTTCCTCGAACTTGTCGTATGCCTTCTTCACCTTCTCCGACAGTTCTACATAGTTGTTGATGTAGGATACTTCCGGCATATCTAGGAAGTCAAGTGCTTTCATTGACAGCGTTATGTCGGATATCTTTTCGCCTATCACTTCCTCGGTATTGGCCAGTGGCTTGTACTCGTAGATTATTCCGGCGTTCTGCCGTCCCGGTCGGAAGTAGTTGGCGCGGTAATCGGTTATTGTCTTACCTAACCTTTGCCCACCGTCAACAAGGTACATTTGCGCCCATAGGTCAATAAGTCCGTTTGGCGCGGGGGTTCCGGTCAGACCCACGACACGGTAACAACTGCGGCGGATAACCTTTGCCGCCTTGAAACGTTTGGCGCTGTGATTCTTGAAACTACTTAATTCGTCAAGTACTAACATATCATAGGGAACTTTTTGCCCACCCCACATTTGTAAGAGCCACACGAGATTATCCCGGCTAACCGTGTACACATCCGCATCCGCCCGGGCGGCAATCTCGCGTTGCCTGGCGGTGCCCTTTATGACAGATACACGTAGGTGCCTTAACTGCTCCCAGTTGTTAACCTCGTCTATCCACGTCATTTCGGCTACTCTCTTAGGGGCTACTACCAATACCTTAGTTACCTCAAATCTTTCTATAAGGTCAGACACGGCCGTTAACGTGGACACGGTTTTCCCTAGTCCCATATCAAGAAAGAGCGCGGCGAACGGGTTGTCCTCGATATGGTTAACGGCCGTTATCTGATACTTGTGTAACTGTGTACGGTCTAGCATTATTCCCTCTTGTTGATTGCTTGGAACACTACGTTCTTTTCATCTTCTCGGCAGCCTTCGTCACACAGGAAGTCAGGCCCCTTGCATTCGGGCGTGCCTTCTTCGTTGATACTGTAAAATGCACATCCCTTACAGGTGTTGGCGCTCGCCTCTCTTACTACGTAGGTCGTTCCGTCTTTTTCAAAGGTGGTGCCTACACACATATAACTTCTAGCTTCATTACTCATGTCAATAAATTTTTAATTGTTATTATCTCATTCCTATCTCGTCCATGTACAACTCGTTAGCAAGGTCTTTACGTGTCAGCCTTTCCGGGAACAATTTCAGAACCTCGTCTATTACATCTAGTATATCGGGAAGGGCCGACCTGATGCCTAACAGGTTGCACAACTCTCTAGCCGGGTTGGCCTTGAAAACCTCGTCCGTGTACGTTTCCCGTAATTCGTCCACCCCTGCAAGCAGCGTGGTATCTTCTAGGATGTTGAGGCCTCTACGAGTGTGCTCTTTCCGTATTATCCGGTCGGGTACCTCTGACAACAAGAATTGTTGCAGGTTATCCGGCAGCGCCTTTATAGCGTCTCCGATTGTGTACCCTTCAGCGGGCGTACCGTTCGCCATAGACTTAACGAGGTGCCCGAACTGATTGATACGGTCTACTTTAAGTTTCTTATTAAATTCTTCCATGACTCTAGTAAATTAATAATCCGACAATAGTATAATATTCTCGACGGGTACCGTTACGGTCTTATAACCCTCGGCATTGGTGTACGCCCCATTAACGTTACTTCTCACAATCAATTCTTTATTGCTGTCCTCGCTAATTCCCAGCACCCACCCGGAATGTGTTTTCCAACCGTTAAGAAAGCAGATCTCTCTAGCGCTTCCGTCCGGACGTGTAGCCACTCTTACAGCGTCCCGCGGCCCACATAGTGCCATATTACGCATAAGAAATTGGCGTCTGTCTGATATAATTATGTGGTACCCTCTGTTATATAGGAATGACTCTAAATCCTGTAAGGTACGGAATACTTTCCGTTCGCGCGTATTGCGATTCGTTGCAGCAAAAACCTTGTTATCTCCTATGTGTACAAACACTTCTAACAGGTTGTTACCGTTGTCGTACACCTCGTTGTAATCTCTTTCCTCCATGTTATTTACCTCCTATGATTTCAGACATTGTTAATAGTTCTTTCCGGCTCACTACTATGTACAGAGTGCGACCGCGTCCGTATATCTGCCACGTGCCGTTAAACTTTGAATAGGTAGCTGTATTACCGTCCACGTTATTAAGATTGACTACTTCACCCTTGGTCGGTTTATATTCCGCTAGGGACGTTAAGAGGGCCACCGCGGCCTTTTCATCCCCTAAAGGGATATCTAGTTCATGAGACGCTGCATTTGCGATTAGGGCGGTTATCTGATACGTTACCGCGCCTTCTTTCTCTACCTTCACCAACTTACATGTACCTAGGCGGAACGACTTTATAACTTCCAACTTTCCGGATTGACTTGTTACCTGTGCCATTGCGCTAACTGCAAACAAAACTACCGCTAAAATACTAATTAATTTTTTCATGATCCTAATTTTTAAATGTTATACAATGCTATTACAGTGAAATCGCTTAACCGCATATTGGCTTCCGCGTGTGTTATGCTGTTAGATACATACACTGTTTTCGGTTTTCCGTTTATCGCTATCCACCATGCATCCGTTACTTCGTCTACTAAATCATAGTTAAGCGATTTCGCTAGCCTGCGGGCTAAATCCGATTTGCCCGACCCGGGGCGACCTAAAACCAAAATTTTTTCTTTCATCACGATAATTTTCAAAAGTTTAAACAACAAACTGACATTTCACACTCTGCATCATATTCATAATCAAATAATGTTCCATTGAAATATTCCTGTAAGCGGTTTAGCACTTCCACGTTTTCACCTTCCCAAGCCAGTGTTACCATATTGGTACGCGCATATGTTAGGTCTATTTCAACTCCTGCTACCTTTGATAGAACGTTTTCAAGTTTTTTAATTGCTTCTTTCATATCTTTTTATTTTAAGTGGTTATTTCCTTTTGACACTTCAAAGATACGGATACTTTCCGGACTACAAAACTTTTTGTCAAAACATTAACATTCGATATTAACACCTAGTAACATATCAATGTACAAAACAGCCTTTTTGTAGGCCCCCGGGCTGTCCACTACCATAACGGTAAATCCTACCTTCCGTATCCGGTCTATGATATGCTCCTGTATCTTGGTCGGTTTCTTTCCTGTGCTCTTGAACTCGACGAATAGCGCATGCCCTCCGGGTATCAGGTACAGGCGGTCGGGAAGTCCGTTAACAAATGGGGATAGCATTTTTATCGCTATCCCTCCTTTGTCGTTGACGTACTTAGACAATGTACGCTCAAATACCTTTTCGCTAGTTTCCGTTGCCTTCATTGTTCGGTACTTCTATTTGTAATACACTCTTGTTGGCTACTCTGCACGCCTTCCGTAGTGCGGTGTAATTGGTACGGGCTGTTACCGCTTCGCTCCACGATAGATTACTGCACCCTTCTAGGGCGTTCCACATATCCGACTTCTTATCGTAGGTTTCCAATTTGTACAGGCCACAAAATGTGCCCTTCATTGACTTGTCCGGGGTGATGCGTGTTGCACCGTCTCGGGCGCCCCTTAGTTTCTTTCTGTTACTCATTACTTGTCTATTATTGGTTAATACTTTATTCTTTCTCCCTGTACACTAGTATAACCCTCTTTACGGCTCCTAGAGCCTCGTTACGGGGTTCTTCTTGGAGGTCTTTTATATGGGCCCATATAATTTTCCGGGCTGTATCTACGTGGGATACTTCGGGGGTTCCCATAAGGCGCCTAACACTGTCACCTACGTACTTAACTACCCCCCCCGCCTTCAAATATAGCGGTTACTTTTAAAATTTCAAACATAATATTTAAATGTTAGTTGTTGGTTCACAAAATAGTAATACGAAAGCTACGAAGGCGACCGCCCAAAATAGATACGTCAAAAACGTTATTATATTCTTCTTCATGTCCGTATGGCTTTAATCTAGGTCCTCAATTTTTGATATATAACCATATCTTACCGCTTCCTTCTTTCTGGCCCCTGCCTCTTCGGGTATTTCATTAAATGGTATACCCTTTAGCATGTCCGCTATACTTTCGGCATTTACTTCTATTACAGTGGATACGGTGCGTTTTCCGATAACCTTATAAGTTACTTTAATCTTCATGTCATTATGTTTTATAGGCGGGTTCCCCCGCCCCGGTTACTACTCTATTACTACGCACTCTTTGCGGTTGAACTTCTCGTCCTGTATATTAACGGCTATGTACTTTTGCGCTTTGAAATCATATAGAACCGCGATAGTATTGCACCCGTTAGCGGAGTTATAGTCGTTAACGGTATTCACATATTCGTATATATTGTTTCCTACCATTATCTTAACGTTGGTTTGCATGAACAGGCCAAATGTCACTACGTAGCTAAATTTCTTCTTTTCGTCTATTACTTTAGTTGCCATATCTTTTAATTTTAAAGGGTTATTAATCTCTTATTGACATTGCAAAGATACGGATACTTTTTGAACTGCAAAACCTTTTGAGAAAATTCTTTGTAGATTTAACACAAATAAAGAAAAGGAAACGTTTCGCAACGTCTCCTTTCTGAACTGTAAACCCCTTAAAATAGTAGCTGGTTATGAATTGAATGAGTAGTAATTGATTCTCTCGCGGCAAAGATACTCATTATTTTGTAATACCCGCACCCACTCGCCTATAAATAACCTGCGGGCCGTATATTTTCTGCCGGGCCTGCTTGTCGCGCTTCCACCCTTTCAGCGCCTTTACCGCGTTGGATAGCTCGCGGGCCTTAACTACTGTGTACTCGTCTTTCCGCCTTCCTAGTGCTTCCGTCCATAATTCAATAAGACTGAAAGAGTTTTTAGTTTCCGTTCCTTCCTCCCCTAAATCACCGTTAAGGAAATCCAGGCGTTGCGCTAGGAATCTATCTTCATAGCCAGCCGGGAAAAGTCTATCTAGGTATTCCTCTATAAGACCTTGTATCGGTGTGCGCTCTGTGAACTCCTCGCGCGTTCCGCCGGCAATGGCTTCCGCTTCATCCGATAGTGTGAGGGCTTCACCTAACATGTACCCCTCCATTGCTTCCGCCCAAAGTTGGTCTACAATGGCATCAAATTCCGGTTCAAATATAAGGTGGGTTTTCCTTGTGCGTTTCACCTCCACGGGAAAAAATCGTCTGTTTCCGGTCGCGTCTTTCAGAAATTCGTCATCATTGGTAGAGCCGAAAAATACGCATTGTCTCTTATGAGTTTTCACGCGTCTAGCGTATGCGCCCCTGTACGTATCTTCCCTCTTTGATATGAAGTTCTTAACAGCCTCAACGTCTGATTTTCGTAGGGCGGATAACTCGGCTAGCTCCACTAGCCACGCAAATTGAATAGCCTCGTATGACTCTTTCCCGGATAGGTTGGTTAACGAGTCGTTGAACCAGCCTTTAGAAAGCCGCTGGATAAGAGTAGACTTTCCTACCCCCTGCTCGGAATAGAACACTAGAGCGGTGTCGAACTTTCGCCCCGGCTCGTATATGCGGGTAACGGCTGCGAGCAGCATTTTGCGGAACGCCTCGCGAGTATATGCGTTATCCTCGGCCCCCATATAATCAACTAGAAATGTGTCAATGCGCGGTACTCCGTCCCATGTCAACGACTCTAGATACAATTTGATAGGGTGGAAGGCGTTATCACTGCTAACCTGTTCTATCGCGTCGTTCAGCTTGGCATCATTGTATATCCCGTGCATGCGTTCTATGCGGCCCTTGATAATGGAGATATCCGTATCATTGACTAGGTCGCCCTTCTTGCTTCCCTTGGCGGTGAATGACGGGCGGGTAAATACTATCGTCTCCTTTAGCATGTCATAAGCCAACAGCCCATTTAACAGGGGGTCGGACTTGAAGGCGTTAACGAAGTTGTTAACTGTTACTTGCTTGTTTCCTTTTCCGTCTAAATCCCACACAAGTTCCGTAACTTCCTTGGTGCTATCTGACTTCACTGCATCCCCGTAATCGTCGAAATCGTCTAGGTCGGCATACGGTGTAACCATGTCTTTAACGCATTCCTTATCCGCGCAAACCAGTTTGTTCATCTCCTTTGTGCTGTCCTCTTTGCCTAGGTGCCCGAACTTATGCACACGCACAAGGTCGTATGCGTTGTATGCGTGCCCGTCCGATATCGGGTCGGTGGAGTGGTACGAGAAACAAAATAGGTCGTCAAATACTATCATACCGCCCACACTATGCCCCGCCTTGTAAGTGTAACGGTCGTTTCCCGGCGCTATCTCGTACACGTCCGAAAGGTACTTTTCGATAGCCGCCGGAACGGAATAAGCCCGGCAAAACGCCCCTACTAGACCCGCCTTTTCGCGGGGGTTCTGCGCCATTGCCTTACTGACAATTGCGCGTGTCTCTTTCTCCTGGTCTGACTTGAACGCCCAATTACGGATATCTCGCCACTCCTCGTTATTCCCGTACAAGGATAACAGGTATTCGGCGCTGATAGGCTCACCCTCGAACACTTCGAAAACTTTCGGTTGGTCTGATGAGAGAGATTGCCAATACATCATCCGTTCGGCTTGGAATGTGGTAGGGTCGAACAAGTCTATACCTAGCAATTCCGCCATTTTACGCGCGGCAGCCTCGTATTGCGCCGCGTCCTGCACTTCTTCGGCGAACGGGATAACCACGCGGAACCGCCTGCTCTTTTCCCGGTCTGAACGTGTATTGTATATAACGGCTGCTACACCGGGAAACCTAGTATCAAATTCCACAGGAAAAAGACTGTCAGCATAGTCAACGTCTAATGTTATCATAGACCGTGATAATACCGCACTTTTAAGACGTCTAGCGCCGGAAAGCTCCCCCGCCATATATCCGCCAACGTCTTTCAGATTGGCACGCGCGGTGCGGTCTAGTCTATCAAAATCGCGCATAGTCTCCGTACTGCGTATATCGCGGTTGAGGCGTTCCAAAAAATCGCTCCATGTATATTTAACCGTAGTCCATTTTAGCGAAGCCGAACTTCCTGCAACCGACAATGTGTACTTATCCATATCTAATCTTTTTTGTAGTAATTACTTATAAATCCTTCCGCGTTCAACGGTATTCCGAACGGTTCGGCCCATTCCGGTGTAGTCGCCATAGCTTGGCAAATCTCCGGTAATGTTACGGTTGGTTCCCCAAAATCGTCTAGAGGCACCTCGTTAACCGTCTCATCATGTATATGCCCCACTATATCCACATCCGGAAATCTCTCTCTTATGGTTTGCATTCCATGTACTAACAAATCGCGGCTAACCGCCTGTGTTATATTCTCGGTTAACTTTCCGCCGTATGTGTCCAGTTCCCCCCATTTCCCGGTAAGGTTAACCCCCATGTATGTTATAACACTTCTTTCCCTACCCTTTATTGTTTTTGTCTTTATCCGGCATTCCGGGTAAAATAGGCGCCGCCCGGAAGGTAACAGGATAGCAAGTGAATTGTTTTCTGTGAACCACTCGAACGCGCACACCCATACACCGTACACTATTACATCTACCCTCTTTTTGTTACGTATGCAAAGTTTCGCCCTTGAATCCAACGTTTCCCAAAATTCTACTATCCGTGGGGAAGCGTCGCGCCAACGTAGTATTATATCCTTGTATAGTGCCGGGTCTATTGATTTTTCATAATCCATAACTTCCATAGCCCCTACCCAACCTTCGTATCCTAGTGCCAACTCCGTTACCTTTCCTTGCTGCCTGTAATGTGTACCTTTGCCGCACTGATTTTCCGGTAGGCTGAATGTACGGCTAGCGGATACTACGTATATATCCTTTCCATTGCGGAAAGCATCTAGGCGCCATTCTTCACGGGCCAGGCCCGCCAATACGCGCGCCTCGATTGCGGAATAATCCGCAACTACAAATATCTTTCCGGTATCAGCTATAAAGGCGGTGCGGATAAGTTGGGAAAGCATTCCCGGCGCATCGCCCCAAAACATTTCGAACGTACTTAAATCACTCTTTTTAGCGTCGTCACGGCACACGTCTAACTCTGTTATATAATTGCGCGGTAGGTTCTGCATCTGCACGAGGCGCCCCGCAAAACGGCCTGTACGCCCCGCCCCATAGTAACGGTACAATCCATGTACGCGCCCGTCCGGACATACGCAATTTAGCATTGACGTATATTTGGCGTTGCTGGTCTTATTGATAATCTTCCGTGATTCTAATACGTCCGCTACTTGTTCGTCGTTGCACTCCTCTATAATAGCGTCTATATCCTCTTTCCGGAATGAATCGAAATTCTTTCCGGTGCGGATAAGGCAAAAATTCTTCAGTTGCGCGGTTGACTTTAGAGAGGATATTCCGTACAGGTCTTTTATGCGGTGTTTCAGCCCGTCGCAAAACTCGTTGTTAATCTTCTCCGCATTCGTGGCTAGCTCTGTATCTATCTTTATCCCGGCGTCATTAATATATTGGTCTAGCGCATATACTTCCCTTTCCGATTCGGGAAAGTCGCAGTACTCTAATCTATGGTATGCCTCGCGTTCTGATAGAACATCATAACGTAGATAATCTATAAATTCCTCGGCCTTCTCGGGAAAGTCCTGCATATAGTTACGGTACGTGTTTCCGGTCTTATCCTGCTGTGGAAGGCAGAAGAATTTTATTAGGGCCAATCCGGTTCCCTTCTTTCCTTCTTTCAGATTTAGCGCGGAAGATACCATTTTAAGTGATTCGGGAAAACCCGCATATAATGCCAGTGACGCGGTGCATAAGAATCTCTTTGCCGGAATATTAATACCGTAGGCCTTTAGGCACAATCTTTCAAATTGCGCGTTGTGCGCTACTATCGTGTAGCGTTCATCCTGTATAAGGTCTTTAAATCTTCTCCACTCGAGTTCATCGTTTGCAACATCTACTATAACTACATCACCGTCCCCAACTGCGTAACCTACTAGGAGTATCTCAAAGTCGATTGCGGACGTGTATCTGTACGCGCCGCCCGTCTTTATATCCTCGCTGGAATACGTCTCAAAGTCTATGTAAATTGGGTTAATCATTTGTTCTAATTTTAGGGGTAAAAAATAAGGCCCCCCCGCTTCTACTCGGGCGGACCTCGCACATTTGTTATAAAATAAAATCGGTTAATAAATAAAAATTAAAACTCTGTAAAATGTTATTCAAAATCACTTAAACCGCTTTCTCCTCCTTCATAATCGAAGTCGTTAACGCTTGCACCCCCGTCTAACCGATCATCGTCTGTAACTTTTTGAATCCCGTTAAGCCCGACACCGACTCCGCAACTAGTAGCGGATTTAAAGTACGTGAACAAACTTAGTGATGCGGTTCCCCATGAACCTGAATACATATCTTCTTTAACCGTAATCGGCTGTTTATGCTTGTCAATAACAATCGGCGCACCGTTCTTTTCCTGTCTCTTGGCGTTCAATACCCACATATCCGCGTACCCTTCATCGTTCTTTTTATCACCGTCCGTTAGCGGGTTCCGCCAGCCTTCCGGTATTTCGCCCCTTAATTTCGGGTTATTGGCTAAAAATTCGGCTGTCAATTCCTTTATAGCCGTCTTAATCTCGTTCACCTGCTTGGTGTCTGATTTAGGGATAAGTATTGATACACTGTAATAGTTCGTATTTCCGTCCATAATCGGAGCGGCCTCAAATACTCTTACATAGGAAAATCTCACGTTCTTTAAAATCAATTTTTTACTCATGTCTTTAAAATTTTATAGGTTTTTTAATTCGATTCAAAGATATATCTTTATTTTTATATCCTGTAATCGCTTTACTTATTTTAATATTCGTTAGCTTTCGATATCGAAATCGCTTAGCGGGTTAATCTCGTCCCCTGGCGCGCTGTCCGGGACTAGCTTAGGGTTGCCCGGCTTGGACTTTACGTACTGTCCGTAGAGAGCCGAAAATTGTTTTTTCCCTACTAGCTTCTCGAGGTCTCCAATACCTTTCAATTTGATGTTAAAAATCTCATCTTCTAGGTATTTTTTGGTTAACAGGTCTTGCCGTATGGTTTCTTCATCAGTTATCACCCTGCTAGACCTTCCCGCGACCAATTTGTAGCCTTTCCACTTGTGGCCCCTTAGCGCCTCATCATACACGAACTTGTTGACACTCTCTAACCAACCTTTGTACTTGTCTATCTTTTCTATAAGGTCGCAAATCTCGTCCTCTGTAAGTAGTTCCGGGTATTCGTACCTGTCGAAGTCATTTACTACCGCCTCGTACTGTTTCCGGCATTGTGCCTTTACGGGGCAAAAACCGCACCAATCACCCATTTTTTGCTCTCCCTTTCCGGCGAACGCCTTTTTTGCGGTTGGTTTCAGAACCTTATCAGCCCACTGTAACAAGTCGTTAGCTGATATTTCCCACACATCGAAATGATTTAACCGTACTTGTGCTATTACTAGGCGGACAGTCTTTATAGACGGTTTCCCCTTAATCGCTCCAAGTGCATACAACATCATTTGTGTGTTGCGCTCTGCGTAGACTTTAACGCCTTCCCCGTACTTCAAGTCGATAACTATCAGCGTATCACGCCCCACTAATTGACAGTCAACAGAGCCGAAGCATTCCGGCGCGTATTCGGAGATATCTACTTTTTCCTCTAACAGCATTTTGCACGCCCCGTCCGACTTTTCTAGGTTATAGTTCTCGTTCATCACGAAATCGCAATAATTGCGGGCGTGCCTGAGCATTTCTTGTTTAAATAGCGGGTGCATCAAATGGTCATCTTTCAGTTCCGGAAGTTCTTCCCCGAACGGGTCGGGTTCCCATACTCCGGCGTTCCATTGCGCTAGGCAATACTCACAAATCTCGTGAAATAGAGTGCCCTCCTCGGCATATACACTTGACTTGTTTTCTGCGTTCTCCGCTAGCCTAGCCGAAGGAGTGCAATTCAACCAACGGCTAGATGAACTAGGGGATAATAGCGCATGTTCTCTTTCGCTGTGATTCTGTATCATTACAAGTTATCTTCTATGTACTTGATAAAGTCGGCGTAATTCTCTGCGGGAAGTGAAGGGAAAGACGTTGCACCCACATATCCGAATGCGTCCTTTACCACATCCCTACGACCCTTATTTAGCGCCTTCATTGCGAAGGCCTTGGCCTGTTCGATTGTGACGGGTTCTTTAGCGGGTTCCGGTCCTTTAGCTGGTTCCGGTTCTTTAGCGGGTTCCGGTCCTTTAGCGGGTTCCGGTCCTTTAGCGGGTTCCGGTCCTTTAGCTGGTTCCGGTCCTTTAGCGGGTTCCGGTTCTTTAGCGGGTTCCGGTTCTTTAGCGGGTTCCGGTTCTTCCTTTTTAACTGCTCTACGTCTAGTAGTCTTTTTAGCTTCTTCTTTCTCGGTGGCTAATTGTTCCTTTACCGCCTCAATAGATTCGGCAATACTCTCACCCTTTTTAAGCTCCTCTACGGGCTTTTCTTCCTCACATGCACAATTACCCGGTTTAGGTTCTGCAAATCCCTGTACGGGTTCAATTGAGGCTCCTGCATTGATATTTGCAAGGTTGTTCAGATACTCGGCGGTTGCCCGTAACATACTCGGGTTCTCGTTCTCGGTGTTCAGTTCAAAATTAATTCTCATTTCTTTTCAAAATTTAAAAGTTTGTCCAATACTTCATTACGTGATATACGTATCTTTCCGGCTGCGTTTTCAAATCTAGTAAGATTTCCGGTTTGCAACTGGTACCGGATAGCGTTTTCCGTGCACCCTACGATGCGTGCGGCCTGTGCTACTGTCAGTAGGTCATTTTCTCTTTTTTCTTCCATTTCTTTTCCAATTTTCTTTTGTTTCCTTCATTGTTCTGAATTGCCCTTTCCGCGAATATAAGTAGTCTATAAAGGCGCGTTGGCGCGCTTGCTCGTAGACGGATAGATATTTGTCGGCGTTCGGCATGATAAAGCCCCGGATGTTATATTCAAATCTTTTTCCGGCTTCTTCTTCCTCTAGTTCCTTTGCAAATACTTCCGCTATGCTAACAGCGCCTTTGCGCCCGTATAGCTCATTTATCGTCCACAGGTTAAGACATTCAAAGATTCGCTTTTTTACCGTATCGTAGAAAAACTTTTCTAGTCGGTAAATTTTTAAATATCCCATATCTAGTAATTATTAGTCCGATTCTCCGGCCTTCCGGAATAGTGCTATAAAATTTAGTATGGTTTACGGTTTTTGTCGTTATAAGGATTCCGGCTTTATAGCTTCAATTAAGCGGATACCGCACCGTCTTTTCAAATGAATTGGGATACCGTCCGTGTTTCCCTTCTCACCCCCTTTGGTTACGATTGGCGGGGTTCTCATTTCCTTATCGACATTGCAAAGATACGGCTTATTTTTGAACTACAAAACATTTTCCGAAAAAACTTTGTGTATTTAACTACGATTAACAATTTTGCGGGGTGTCACAGATACATTGCTAGCGTCACAGATGAAGAATGACGCCTAACGTGCAGTAGTTCAGCAAGTTAGGCGTCATGTCACAGATGTAACAGCGTTTTCCCTATTAGTTTAAAATGAAAATATACTATATACGATTTGATATATATTAACATTTATAGCACTTTTCTATTTTATCTCTATACGATTTATCTATTACATCTATTACACTAGCCATAAGTACTTGATTTACTGCACGTTTAGTGTCACCGATGAAAAATGTTTATCTGTGACAGCAAAAAGTTTGTAACTTGATACACAGCTAGTTATGTGTCACAGATAGGTGTAATAGATAGGTTGCAATTGTAAATATTTTTAGTCGAATTTTGCCGAAAACCTAATATGAAGCGTATTTTTCGGATTCTTGTTCGAGACGGTGGTATAGGGTTTCGGTTTGCCGATTCTAAAGAAAAGGAACTTCTTTTGTCTGACGTGCGTAATTACGTCTAGCGAATCAGTGCAATGTACCTCTAATTTCGTACTGTCCGGAAGGCTCTCAACCTTTATATCGTTCCAACCGTCGTTATAGTGGGCGGTTCTTTTCGTCCCGGTGGGGTCTATTATGGTCTGTACTACCGTGTCTATTCTCGTAACGGTCTCGGTGCGCGTGGCATTCTTTAGCTCCCGGTTCTTTATTCCTAGCTCGCGTACCTTATTATTAAGGTCTGCATTAAACATTTCTAGCTCTGATTTCTCTAGGGTCAGCGTATTCACACGTTCCGCGAAATCTCCCGCCGTGGACTTGTATTGCATCGCCTTGGTGCTTACCGCCTCTATATTCCAATCTAGGCGGTCTATCTCGGCTCTCTGCTTCCGTATCTTACCGAACGCGAAGAAAAGCAATATAGCCGCCAGTGCGACGGCTAGTATTAATATTTGATTTAATCGGCTCATAAGTGTAGTACTTGACGTCTAACATCATTCTTATCATATGAGATGTGCACCCACTTGTATTTTTTCTCGTCTATGAGTTGACAAAATGGTATGTTCAATTCCTGTGCCAAATCGAACAACCGCTTGTTTTCATCCGGGCTTCCCGCGGTTATGTCTGCGGCCTGGCCTTTTTGGTGTTGAGACGTTTTTACGCCCCCTACGGAAGCGTTCAGCTTCGGCGACCTATAACCGCTCGTTACCGTTATCGGACCTCCATACGCCCTCCGTAACGGGTCCAATACGTTATCTATCAGAGCTATTATGTTCGCTTCCGCTTCCCTCGTCGGTGTGTTGTCTATCTTCCGGGCTTCCGCCGTCGTAGACCTCGTTAGTTCCTTTATCGTGAAAAACTCCATTTTTTAACTTTTTAATGAATTCTACATACTTAGTGTTAATCAGCATATCAAGCACGGATATAAACTCGTTATCCGGCTGTATCAATTTGAAATTGCGGATAATGTTCTTTGCGTACACAAGTGCAAAGAGCGTTGTAAATAACCGTAATATATGCGTATAGTCCCCTTCCGGCTGTATCAGCCTCGCCGCTGCGGCTGTGAATGTTGTCACTATCGCGGCTATCGCGTACTCGAAAAACGCATGAAAGGCTTTCCGATGTGAGTAGGGTTTTCCCTCTCTTAAGTCCGCCACAAGGCCTACAATGAAATTAAGCGTTCCGAATAGCACAATGAGTACAAAAAATGTCATAACGTCGTTAGTTACTGACATGATAAAGGCTATCGCCGATATTCGCGCCGCGTCTAGTACTCCGTCCATTATTACCTTATTAAACATATTCTACTCTGTACTCGGTTACAATCACAAGCGCCCTTCAAAAGACCGTCTTTCTGCAATTTCGCCAAAAGAGGCTCTATAAATTGGTCGGCCTTCCCTCGTTCCGCCTCGAATCTTTTCGCCTTGTTAACGTCCGGAAGTACATAGCTACCTAGATAGTTCTGTATCTTAACGCCGCTCGCTGTGCTGTTCTGTTCGCTCGTCTGCACGTAGCGCGCGAAAGCGTAATAGCATATAACGGTATCAAGTCCTGTATATTCGTCATTATCCGGCTTGTATTCTGCCGGGGTAGCCTCGTATGTCATACATATCTGCGGCTTGACATCTAGTTGGTCGGCCTCGTAAAATGCTTTCTCTAGGTCGGTGTCTTTGACATCAGCCGCTAGAGAAAACAAACTTCTTAATCTTGCAATAGGATATGCCATACTTATACGGTTTGTTCTCCGGGGTTCGTGGCTGCTGTATTCACCGCTTCCCCTTCGAGATTGTTATTTATATCAGTAATTGCAGTATCTAGGTCAAAGATGTACGCCAAATCTCTAGATATGCGTTCACGTACTCGGGATAGTGAGCGCCTGTACACTTTCTGCATCTCTTTAACCACTTCGCCGGACGCGTTCGCAAAATTGATTAGCGACGAGTCGATTAACGGAATCGGAATGGTGTAGCAAGCTATCGCGATATCTTTCCGTAATGGTTCGCTGTACTTTTCGTACAGGTCCGCATCAATAGGCGTGCCTACCTGTTCAACTCGTATAAATGGCTTGTCCGTTATCCCTACGGCGGTGTCTCTTACTGTCAGTACGGCCCCGGTACCCTCTACGCCCATCATATTTGTGATAGCTTCCCGAAATTCGTCCTGTTCGCGGTCCGATTCAAAATCCCCGTGCGTAACAATGCTACACGCGTGGAACCCTCTAGACAATACGTTCTCAACGTACAGTGCGTTTCCTCGTTCCGCTGCCATTTCCGGCTGTACCGCATGGAACGGGCTAATAGGATAAGGTACACGGTTAGACAAGTTGCTGTAATACAGTTGTCCCGGGTGATTCTCGATACCTCCGTATTCCTCGCATTCCGCCGCGAAATTATCCGGGTTGAATGTTGGGTATATTGCGCCCTTCTTGCTGTTGGTGTCCTTGAGGGTGGAACGGTCCCAATTATCGAATACCAACCACTTGTCAACGCGGCTATTATCTTTATAATTTTTGTTGAGTACGGCCCGGACATAACCAAACGGAACCGGATACACCGCTTTTGGCTTAAAATCACCACCGTATTGTACAATCAGCGCAAAACCTCTGTACTTGGGGATATCCTCGCCAATAAACTCTAACACGTCGTTCATATCTTGCCCATGGTCGTTCGTCATCCGCGCAAACGCCTCAACGGCGAACCCCTCGCAAACAATATTCTCCATAGCTTTTGCCACGCACGCCGTAGCGGTTTTGCTAGCGTCTATAAGGTTAGCTATCCTTTGCGGGTACAGGTTATCCGCATCATAGCTAACAACCCCCTCCGCCTGTCGCGGAAGTAGGTTAATAGCCTTGCGGACTGCTAGATATATTCTTTTTCCGTCTATCATGCCCTTTAGATTAATTATTCAAACTCGGAGATATCCGCATTTTCTGCTTCTTCTGCGGCCTTCTTTGCTGCTCTAGTAGCTGCGGCCTTCTTTGCGGCTGCGCTGCGTTTTGCTGCGGCCATTTCCTCCTCGGTAGGTTCTGTTACTTCCGGTTCTGTTACTTCCGGTTCTGTTACTTCCGGTTCTGTTA
>OHFQ01000135.1_pt1 | contig 42905 bp, 29 predicted proteins | sample 1567581 | NCBI WGS metagenome assembly OHFQ01 (sample SAMEA3879559, study PRJEB24766) | human gut metagenome | biome: human-associated habitat; feature: feces | place: USA | collected 1985/1987 | reverse complement strand
AGCAACGCCTTGCTCCAACCTTTGTTAACCTTAAATCTAATACTATGAAAAACACGTTGCAAAGGTACGTGTTTTAGTGGATTTTGCAAATAAAACAACTAAAAAAATATGTTTTCTAACACGTTTTAATACTTTTGTCCTATTTGTTAAGGATGAGGACTTTTTTTATTTACTTGTATTTTGTCTTTTTTACATATAAAACCGTATATTTGTTGCCACTTTTGCAAAAGGATAAAAACGAATGGTTTCAGTAGATAATTTGAAAGTAGAGTTTGGAGTAACGCCTCTGTTTGAGGATGTGTCATACGTTATCAATAAGAGAGATCGTATTGCGCTGGTCGGGAAGAATGGGGCCGGTAAGTCTACTATGCTTAAGATATTGGCAGGAATACAGGCGCCTACTTCAGGTAGTGTTTCTGTTCCGCGTGATGTGACGATAGGCTATCTGCCTCAAGTCATGATTCTGAGTGATAAACATACTGTGATGGAAGAGGCGGAGATGGCTTTTGAACATATCTTTGACTTGCAGGCTAGTATTGAGAGAATGAATCAGGAGTTGGCGGATAGAACAGATTATGATTCAGAAAACTATCATAAACTGATTGAGAAATTCACCCATGACAATGAACGCTTTTTGATGATGGGAGGTACCAATTATACAGCTGAGATAGAACGTACATTGATGGGGTTGGGATTTAGCCGGGAGGATTTTAACCGTCCTACATCTGAGTTCAGTGGTGGATGGCGTATGCGTATAGAGTTGGCCAAGTTGCTGTTGCGACGGCCCGATGTGTTGCTGTTGGACGAGCCTACCAATCATCTGGATATAGAAAGCATTCAATGGTTGGAAAACTTTTTGAAGACAAGTGCGGGAGCCGTTGTATTGGTGAGCCACGACCGTGCATTTATTAATAATGTGACCAATCGTACGATTGAAATATCTTGCGGGCATATCTATGATTATAAAGTGGCTTACGATGAGTTTGTGGTATTGCGCAAAGAACGTCGTGAGCAGCAATTGCGTGCATACGAGAACCAGCAGAAGCAAATTCAGGATACGGAAGATTTCATAGAGCGTTTCCGTTATAAGGCTACCAAGGCTGTACAGGTGCAGAGCCGTATCAAGCAATTGGAAAAAATAGTTCCTATTGAAATTGATGATGAAGATAATTCAGCCTTGCGGTTGAAGTTTCCGCCTGCCATGCGTTCCGGCAATTATCCGGTCATTTGTGACGGGGTGAAGAAAGCATATGGCAGTCATATCGTTTTTCACGATGTGACTTTGACTATTAATCGAGGTGAGAAGGTGGCTTTTGTCGGAAAGAATGGGGAAGGTAAGTCCACTTTGGTGAAATGTATAATGGACGAAATCCCATACGAAGGTAAACTGACCATCGGGCACAACGTACAGATTGGTTATTTTGCTCAGAATCAGGCTCAGATGTTGGATGAAAATCTGAGTGTCTTTGATACGATTGATTATGTGGCAAAAGGGGATATTCGTTTGAAGATTCGTGATATTCTGGGAGCATTCATGTTTGGAGGTGAGGCTTCTGATAAAAAAGTAAAGGTACTGTCGGGTGGGGAGCGGAGTCGTCTTGCCATGATAAAACTTTTGTTAGAACCGGTGAATTTCCTTATTTTGGACGAACCTACCAACCATCTGGATATGCGCTCAAAGGATGTATTGAAAGAAGCTATCAAGGAATTTGATGGAACGGTGATTGTTGTTTCTCATGACCGTGAGTTCTTGGATGGACTGGTGACCAAAGTTTATGAATTCGGAGGTGGAGTAGTAAAAGAACACATTGGCGGCATTTATGATTTTTTACAGAAAAAGAAAATAGAGAGTCTGAATGAGTTGCAGCTTTCGGCTTCTCCTACTGTGTCTGCCACTAAAAAGGAAGAACCCGAAACGGTTAGTGAGAACAAATTATCTTATGAGGCGCAAAAGGAATTGAATAAGAAAATTCGCAAATTGGAGAAACGAGTTGCGGATTGTGAACAGAAAATAGAAAAGCTGGAAACTGAGATTGGCGAGGTGGAAGCTGATATGGCTACTCCCGAAGGTGCATCGGATATGGCTTTGTATGAAAAGCATCAGAAACTGAAAAAGGACTTGGATCAGACGGTAGAAGAATGGGAGACCGTTTCTATGGAATTAGAAGAGATGCAGGGAAGTTAAAGTATGTATCATATATATAGAACAAATGAAAGCAAAACATTATTTACCAATGGCTGTATTGGCTCTGGCAGTAGCTGCCGGATGCGACAGTAAAAAGGAAGCCGTCATGACTTCGGGTATAGACTTGACAAATTTGGACACTACGGCTGTTCAAGGAGCTGATTTTTATCAGTATGCTTGTGGCGGATGGATGAAGAAACACCCTCTGACCAATGAATATTCCCGTTTTGGCTCATTCGATATGCTTGCTGAAAATAATCGGGAACAACTGAAAGGATTGATTGTGGAAATTGCTGCCGGGCAGAATGCGCAAGGTACAATAGGTCAGAAAATAGGGGATATCTATAATTTGGCTATGGATAGTGTGAAACTGAATGCGGATGGAGTAACTCCTATTCAAGCTGATTTGGAAAAGATTGCTTCAGTGAAGGATAAATCGGAAATAGTTCCTTTGATGGCGGAACTGGCTCATAGCGGTGTATTCCCTTATTTCAGTTTCTATGTGGGTGCCGATATCATGGACAGTAAGAGCAATTTGTTTCAATTGTATCAAGGGGGTATCAGTCTGGGTGAAAAAGAATATTATCTGGACAATGATGATGTGACTGTCAATATCCGTAATAAGTATAAGGAACATATTGTAAAGATGTTCCAATTGGCTGGTTTTGATGAGGCTGCCGCTAAAAAGAAAATGGAGGCTGTAATGGATATCGAAACCCGTATTGCAAAAGCTTCTTTCAGTGCGGTGGAACAGCGTAACCCTGCGGCCAATTATCATAAAATGTCTTTGGATGAATTAAAGAAAGAGATTCCGGGCATTGACTGGGATGCTTTCTTGAATGGTATAGGCGTGAAAGGGGTGACTGAACTGAGTGTTTCTCAAGTGGAGCCGATTAAAGAGGTTGAGAAAATTATCAATAGCTTGCCGGTTGAAAATCAGATCGCTTATATGCAATGGAGTCTGATAGACAGGGCTGCCGGTTACTTGAGTGATGATTTGGTGGCACAAAATTTTGATTTTTATGGAAAAACACTATCCGGCAAACAGGCTAACCAACCTCGTTGGAAGCGTGCTGTAAGTACTGTAAATGGAGTACTGGGTGAAGCGGTAGGTCAGATGTATGTGGAGAAATATTTTCCGGCAGCCGCAAAAGAACGTATGGTGCAGTTGGTAAAGAATCTGCAGACCGCATTGGGAGAACGTATTCGGAATTTGGAATGGATGGGTGACAGCACAAAGATTAAAGCTATTGAGAAGTTGAATTCTTTTTATGTAAAGGTAGGCTATCCTGATAAGTGGAGGGATTATACCGGTTTGAATATTGAAAAAGATTCTTATTGGGCCAATGTGAAGCGTGCTACAGAATTCGAACTGGATTATATGTTATCCAAGGCAGGAAAGCCGGTTGACAGAGATGAATGGGGAATGACTCCGCAGACTGTCAATGCATATTATAATCCGACCACGAATGAGATTTGTTTTCCGGCGGGTATTCTTCAATATCCGTTTTTTGATATGAATGCTGATGATGCATTTAATTATGGAGCTATTGGCGTGGTTATCGGTCATGAAATGACTCATGGATTCGATGATCAGGGACGTCAGTTTGATAAGGATGGTAATTTGAAAGATTGGTGGACAGCCGAAGATGCCAAACGTTTTGAAGAACGTGCTCAGGTAATGGTGAATTTCTTTGATAGCATCCAGGTTTTGCCGGGACTCAATGCCAACGGTTCTTTGACTTTAGGTGAGAATATAGCCGATCATGGTGGTTTGCAGGTTTCTTTCCAGGCGTTCAAGAATGCGACAAAAGATGCTCCCCTGCCGGTAAAAGACGGATTTACTCCGGAACAGCGCTTCTTCTTGTCATACGCCGGAGTGTGGGCTGGCAATATCCGCGACGAGCAGATTCGTTTGCAAACCAAGTCTGATCCACATTCATTGGGCAGATGGCGTGTGAACGGAGCACTCCCTCAAATAGGTGCATGGTATGATGCTTTTGGCATTAAAGAGGGGGATCCTATGTATTTGGCTCCTGAAAAACGTGTTTCTATTTGGTAAGCTTTGTATGTAAAAGATAATAAGAAAGCATGGTAATTGCTGAGAATTCGGCATTTACCATGCTTTCTTTTTGGAATTTACATGATAAACACCTATTTTTGTGCCCGATGAAACGGAGACGATACATAGCATGGGTATTGATGTTGGTCAGCATTATCATGTTGACAGCATCTGTTCTGCCTCATCATCATCACCGGGAAATTCTTTGTTTGCAGCATGATATGACTTTGTGCGGCTGTCAATGTTCCGTGCAGCATCAGCAGCATAATAATAGTTCTGATGAGAATCATACATGTAATGCCGGATGTGTGACCAAGTTTAAAAGTGTAACTCCGGATCGGGCCCAAGACAGTGTTTCTCCTGATTATTCGTTTTGTTTGCTGTTATATACGGTGACGGATGTATTGGCGCTTTCATTGCGGTTGACAGAACACAACACATTACCTTATAATTACTATTTAGAAAAACTGCATTCTACGTGTCTTCCCCACGTAAAGGGGTTGCGTGCTCCTCCTTGCGATGTTCTTGCTTAACAGATAGAAAGTTTATCTTTTTATCCGCAACTTTGTTGCATTTTCTTTACACTAATTTTGCATTTAATAAAAAGTAAGAACAAATAATATCATCATGAAGAAACTTATCTTTATGGGAGTCTTAGGCTTGTTCCTCTTAGGCTCTTGCAACAGTAAATCGGGTCATGATCACGAAGGACACGATCATGGAACGGAGGAAGCACATAATCACGACCACGAAGGGCATGACCATAATCACGAAGGGCATGACCATGAAAAAGAAAACCACGACCATGAGAATGAAGGTCACGAAGGGCATAATCATGAAGCGGAAGCTTCTGCAGCCGGACATTCCGATGAGATAATTCTGGCTCCAGAAAAAGCGAAAGCAGCCGGGGTAGAATCGGAAATAATCCGGCCTGAATCATTCCGTCAGGTGATAACGACCAGCGGTCAGGTGCAGGCAGCACAAGGCGATGAAAGCGTAGTAGTCGCCAATGTAGCCGGTGTGGTTTCTTTCCGCCATCCGGTAACGGACGGTATGAGTGTGAGCAAGGGGGCTCCCATTCTGAATATCTCTGCTGAGAATATGCCGGACGGAGACCCTGTAAAACGTACCCGTATCGCATATGAAACCGCCAAAAAAGAATATGAACGTGCCGCCAAGTTGGTAAAAAGTCAGATAATATCGCAGAAAGATTTCAATGCCATTAAGGAGAGTTATGAAAATGCATTATTGGCATACGAGGCTATTTCAAAGAACCAGACCAAGACAGGTGTGTCCGTCACAGCTCCTTTAGGTGGTTATATCAAGAATTGTCTGGTGCAGGAAGGTGACTATGTGTCGGTAGGCCAGCCTTTGGTGAGTATCACTCAGAACCGTCGTCTGTTCCTTCGTGCAGATGTTTCCGAGAAATATTATGGTTATCTGCATAGCATCCAGTCGGCAAACTTCAAGACTCCATACGATAATAAGGTATATGAGCTGGGTGAGTTGAAAGGGCGTCTGCTTTCTTATGGTAAAGCATCCGGTGGTACTTCTTTTTATGTGCCTGTAACTTTCGAATTTGATAATCGGGGAGATGTGATTCCCGGTTCGTATGTGGAGGTGTATCTGCTCTCGTCGGAAATGCCCGATGTGCTGGCCTTGCCTGTTACGGCACTGACCGAAGAACAAGGTTTGTACTTTGTTTATCTGCAACTGGATGAGGAAGGATATAAGAAACAGGAGGTAACTTTGGGAGCGAGCAACGGAAAGAAAGTGCAGATTCTGACCGGTTTGAAAGCCGGTGACCGTGTGGTAACAAAGGGAGCTTATCAGGTGAAATTAGCGTCGGCCAGCAATGCGATTCCGGCTCATAGTCATGAACATTAATCAGCCGTCCTATGCTAAATAAGATTATACATTTTTCCCTTCAGAACCGTATATTGGTTCTGGTGGCGTCGGTTTTGCTGCTTATCGGCGGTACTTACACGGCTTTTCATACGGAAGTCGATGTGTTCCCCGATTTGAATGCGCCGACTGTAGTGATTATGACCGAAGCGAATGGTATGGCAGCCGAAGAGGTGGAACAATTGGTAACCTTTCCTGTAGAAACTGCCGTGAACGGTGCGACCCATGTGCGCCGGGTGCGTTCATCTTCCACCAATGGCTTTTCCGTTGTGTGGGTGGAATTTGAATGGGATACCGATATCTATCTGGCCCGTCAGATTGTCAGTGAGAAATTGTCCTTGGTCAGCGAGGAGCTGCCCGAGAATGTAGGTAAACCTACCATGGGACCTCAGTCTTCTATTTTAGGTGAGTTGCTGATTATCGGTCTGACTTCGGATATTACTTCCATGCTCGATCTCCGTACACTGGCAGACTGGACTATCCGTCCGCGCCTGCTCTCTACGGGAGGTGTGGCACAGGTTGCCGTGCTGGGAGGTGATATCAAGGAATATCAGGTGTTGCTTGACCCTGCCCGCATGAAACATTACAATGTTACGTTGGCAGAGGTGATGAACGTTACCCGTAACATGAATCAGAATGCCAATGGCGGAGTGATTTATGAATATGGAAACGAATATATTGTTCGCGGGGTGCTTTCCAGCCATGATGTGGCTCAGTTGTCACGTTCCGTCATCAAGACGGTGGAAGGGGTGCCCGTTACATTGGAGGATATTGCCGATGTGAAGATTGGTTCGCAGGAACCCAAACTGGGTACTGCTTCGGAGAGAGGAAAACCTGCCGTACTGCTGACCGTTACCAAACAACCCAAGACCGGGACTATTGAACTGACAGAGCAGTTGGAAGCCGCATTGAAGGATTTGCAGAAGAATCTTCCGGCTGATGTACACGTTTCTACAGATATTTTCCGTCAGAGCCGTTTTATTGAAAGCTCTATCGGCAATGTGAAGGATTCGTTGTATGAAGGTGCTGTTTTTGTGGTGATTGTTCTCTTCCTGTTCCTTGCCAATGTACGTACCACGGTTATTTCATTGGTAACCCTTCCGTTGTCATTGATTGTTTCTATATTGACTCTTCACTATATGGGACTCACCATCAATACCATGAGTTTGGGTGGTATGGCCATTGCCATTGGTTCGTTGGTGGATGATGCCATTGTGGATGTGGAAAATGTATGGAAGCACTTGCGTGAGAATCGCTTGTTGCCCGAAGGGGAACGTAAGAGCGTGATTGAAGTCGTGTTCAATGCTTCGAAGGAAGTGCGTATGCCTATCTTGAACTCTACCTTGATTATTGTAGTCAGCTTTGTTCCTTTGTTTTTCCTGACAGGAATGGAAGGGCGTATGCTGGTTCCGTTGGGCATTGCCTTTATTGTGGCGTTGTTTGCTTCTACGGTAGTGGCTTTGACACTGACTCCGGTACTGTGCAGCTATCTGTTAGGTAATAATAAAGGCAAAGGATTGCCCAAAGAGGCATTTGTGGCCGTATGGATGAAAAAGCATTACCGCAATGCCTTGTTATGGTCCTTGAATCATAAATCCGCAGTATTGGGTTTTACGGGTGGACTGTTTGCGGTGGCATTGGTTATGTTTTTTACATTAGGACGCAGTTTCCTGCCATCTTTCAATGAAGGTTCGTTCACCATTAATATCAGTTCATTGCCGGGAATTTCTTTGGCAGAATCGGATAAAATGGGACACCGTGCAGAAGAGTTGCTGATGTCTATTCCCGAAATACAGACTGTAGCCCGTAAAACGGGACGTGCCGAACTGGATGAGCATGCATTAGGGGTTAACGTGAGTGAAATTGAGGCCCCGTTTGAATTGAAAGACCGTTCCCGCCAGGAACTGGTAGCCGATGTGCGTGCCAAGTTATCTACCATTACCGGTGCGAATATCGAAATAGGCCAACCTATCAGCCACCGTATCGATGCCATGCTTTCGGGTACCAAGGCCAACATTGCCATCAAACTGTTTGGTAATGATTTGAACAAGATGTTTGCCATCGGTAATCAGATAAAGGATGCCATCAGCAGTGTGGAGGGTATTGCCGACTTGAATGTGGAACAACAAATCGAACGTCCGCAGCTCAAGATTGTTCCCAAACGCGAGATGCTTGCCAAATTCGGTATTTCTTTACCGGAGTTTGCCGAGTTTGTATCAGTGAACATGGCGGGTGAAGTCGTTTCACAGGTATATGAAGAAGGCAAAGCGTTTAATCTTATTGTCCGTACCAAGGATGAGGTGCGTGATGAGATGGAGAAGGTGCGCAACCTGATGATTGATACCGGTGACGGTCAGAAAATCCCTGTCAACTATGTAGCCGATGTGGTTTCTGCCATGGGACCGAATACCATCAGCCGTGAGAACGTGAAGCGTAAGATTGTGATTTCGGCCAATACCAGCGGTCGTGATTTGCGCAGCGTGGTGAATGATATACAGGAACGGATTGATGCGCAAATCAAGCTTCCCGAAGGATATCATGTGGAATATGGCGGTCAGTTTGAAAGCGAGCAGGCGGCCAGCCGTACGCTGATGCTCACTTCGTTTATGAGTATCGTGGTTATCTTCCTGTTGCTTTATACCCAGTTTAAGAATGCAGCCCAAAGTGGAGTCATTTTGTTGAATTTGCCTTTGGCGTTGATTGGTGGGGTATTTGCATTGATGATAACAACGGGTGAGATAAGCATTCCGGCTATTATCGGCTTTATCTCGTTGTTTGGCATTGCTACCCGTAATGGTATGTTGTTGATAAGTCATTACAATATGTTGCGCGAAGAAGGTATGGAGTTGAAAGAAAGCATTCTCCACGGTTCGTTAGACCGTTTGAACCCTATCCTGATGACTGCGTTGTCTTCCGCGCTGGCTTTGATACCTTTGGCATTCCGTGGCGATTTGCCGGGTAATGAAATACAAAGCCCGATGGCGAAAGTTATTCTTGGAGGTCTTTTGACATCGACTTTCCTGAACGCTTTCATTATTCCGATTGTTTATGAACTGATGAACCGAAAGAAGAAATAATAGAAATAATATGAAACGAATCTTAGTTATAATAGCCCTCTGCTCTCCCTTGCTGATGCAGGCCCAGAGTATTGAGCACATTTTGAAAAGCATCGAGCAGAACAATAAAGAGCTCAAGGCACAGAAACATGCCGCCGATGCGACCAAGATGGAAAACCGGACAAACAACAACTTGCCTGATCCTACGGTGAGCTACAGCTCTTTTTACAGTAATGGTGCCGAAGGTGGTCACGGTACGGAATTCGTTGCTTCGCAAGGTTTTGATTTTCCTACTCAGTATATTGCCCGCAACCGGCAGGCTACTTTGCAGAACGAAGCGGTGGACAAGCAACAACAGGCTGCCCGCCGGGATATTCTGCTGAATGCGAAGAATCTCTGTCTGGACCTTATTCTGTTGAATCAGGAAAAGACATTGATGGATATCCGTATGAAAAATGCAGATGAATTACAGGCACTTTATGAAAAACGTCTGACTACCGGTGATGCGAATATACTGGAAGTCAACAAAATCAAGATGGAGCGTATGAACGTGCAGACGGAAGTTGCCCAAAACAGCGCAGCTCACCGCACTGCCTTGCAGTCTCTGCTTGCCATGAACGGTAACATGCCTTTGGAGTTTGCTGAAACCACGTATCCTGCCATACAGGAAATCAATGATTACAATGTTATGAGGGATGAAGTGATGGCGTCAGACCTTGACTTGCAGGCCGCCGCCGCTACTGCCCGTGCCGCCGAGAAGCAGGTTTCGGTAGACCGCCAAGGATGGTTGCCGAAGCTGGAAGCCGGCTTTCGCCGTAACACGGATGATGCGGTTTCGATGAATGGTTTTGTGGTAGGGGGCTCCTTGCCTTTGTTTCAGAATCGTAAAAAGGTAAAGATAGCCAAGGCACAGGCTATCAGCGCTCAGCTTATGCAAGAAAGTGCTAAAGACCGGGTCGAGGCTTCCCTGATGTCTCTTTTCAATGAGATGCAGCAGTTGAAGGATGCCATGAATGCGTATGATGTCCCTTTGATGTACCGTTCGCTGGATTTATTGAAACAGGCATTGACCGAAGGACAAATTTCATTGATTGAATATTTTGTGGAAACGGAAAGTATTTATAAGAATCTTCAGGCGTATATGCAGATTGAGAATCAATACCAGAAGGTGATGGCGAATATTTACAAGAATAACCTATAAAATGTTAGGACTCGGTAAAATCTGTCATTTGATTATTATAAGGATGAAGAAATAATCCAAATAATATTAATGATTTGTCTGTTTGGAATACAATAGGATAGGGGTTATGTTATATAGGCATGACCCCTAAAACTATAAATATGGATAACTTGAAATTACTGGCAATAGTAACCGGAGAAGGCGAATTTGTGAATAAGAATTTAAGAACCGGATTATGGCTGAGCGAACTCACCCATATTTATCACGGCGCCAAAAAGCAAGGAATAGAAATTACCGTTGCCAGTCCCAAAGGAGGCGATACTCCTATCGATCCGGAGAGTTTGAATCCCTTACTCATGGATGAGATAACTAAAACCTGTTGGGAAGATTCCATATTTAAGAATGTATTGCAGCATACTAAAAGTTTGGATGAAGTCTCCGAATTTCAGTTTGATTGCGTTTATTTGGCGGGAGGACATGGTTCCATGTATGATTTTCCGGATAATATTGTCCTGCAAGCCATCTTAAAAAAGCAATATGAAAATGAAAAGAAGGTGGCAGCCATTTGTCACGGTGTTTGTGGATTGTTGAATGTGACGTTGGCTTCCGGCGAATATCTGGTTAAAGATAAGAAGCTTACAGGATTCAGCCGGGCTGAAGAAATTCTGGCAAGAAAGGAAAGGGTCGTGCCTTTCGATTTGGAAACCGAACTGAAAGACAGAGGTGCCCGCTACGAGAAAGCATTGATTCCGATGACTTCAAAAGTCGTTATTGACGGTAATCTGTTCACCGGAGAGAATCCGTTCAGTTCCAAGAAAATGGCAGAAGTCATCCTGCAATGTTTCAGTAAGAAATAAAGTTATTAATTTGATTAGGAAATGAATTTAGAAGAGGTATTGAACTTCCGCCGGTCTGTGCGGAGGTATGATAAAAATAAACCGATAGACCCGGAAAAGGTGAAACATTGTCTTGAACTGGCTACGCTGGCTCCCAATAGTTCCAATATGCAATTGTGGGAATTTTATCAAATAACGAATCCCGGACTGATGGCGAAAGTTTCAGAAGCTTGTTTAGGGCAGTCGGCTGCTTCTACGGCTTCGGAAATTGTTGTTTTTGTTACTCGTCAGGATTTGTATAAAAAGCGTGCTAAATTTGTGCTTGACTTTGAAGAAGGAAATATCAGGCGCAATAGTCCGAAAGAGCGTCAGGAAAAACGTATTAGGGACAGGAAGCTGTATTATGGTAAACTGATGCCTTTCATTTATGCAAGGTTTTTCGGGCTTCTAGGGCTTTTCAGGGTGATATTGGCGAGAACCATCAGCCTGTTCCGCCCTATGATGCTGGAAGTTTCGGAATGCGATATGCGTGTGACGGTAAATAAATCCTGTGCCCTTGCTGCCCAAACCTTTATGATTGCCATGGCAAACGAAGGCTATGACACTTGTCCGCTGGAAGGTTTTGACAGCAGGCGGATGAAGAAACTATTGAAGCTGCCCCATGGGGCAGGCATCAATATGGTTATACCTTGCGGCATACGGGATGGGAACAAAGGCATTTGGGGAGAACGGGGCAGGGTTCCTTTCGATGAAATCTATCATAGGATATAAGAGAACAGGGTATTCCTGGCGGGTGATGAAGGTGTATTCCCTTAGATATTCCATCAGCATGCCGAATCGCTCTTCCTGAGTGTGCTTGGAAGAAGACGTCTTGAAACCGTATGTGGGGTCTGCGTGTTCCAGTTCCTTTTCACCCTTTCTGTATACTTCTTTGACAAAATGGCGTGTCGGATTGAATTTGACACTGTCGAAGTGCTTTGGCCGGAAATTATAAGAATGCCGGTTACATCCTTTTTTTGATTCTCGATAAAATCCGGAAACGGTTGTTGTTCGGACGGCATAAAAAATGTGCCTGAAGAATTGGGCTGCCTTTTATGACAGAGTGACTTCCGGCACATTTTTTCTTGTTTATTCCTGTTTATTTCTTTTTCTTCTTAGCTTCTTTCGCCCATTCTTTAGCTCCCTGCTCTTTCAGTTTCGCGGTGAAAGCCTTTGCTTTTTCCATGCTTGCGTTTTCGTCTTCGGGTGAAGCGTATGCATGTTTGTAACCTTTGGTCACGTTCCATTCACCTCGTGTGAAGTCCGGGAAGGCTACTGCCGCACAGCCGTTATCCATAGAGATAGCTCCCAGTTCGGCCAAACAGCACCATTCGGCCAGGTCATATACATCCATGTCCAAAGGCAGTCCGTTTTGCAGGCAATATACCAGACGGCTGTCCATGATGAAGTCCATACCGCCATGGCCGCCGACTTCTTTTGCCATTTCACCATATTTCTTTAAAATAGGATGCTGGTATTTCTCAACAAGTGCTTCCATTTCTGCCTGAGGTAAGAATCCGTGAGAGTTCAAATCGTCTACTTTGGGTTGCACACCCGATGCGGTCAGTTGTGCTGCATCCAAAGCATATCCTTCAACGGGATATTTATTGGCAAACCCTTTGCTTCCTGTCAGTTGGTACAGGCGGTTGTAAGGTTGGGGAGTCATTACATTATGTTGGATTTCAATAACTTTTCCATTTGCTGTGCGAAGCAGGGTGGTGGTATGGTCTCCGTTACGGAATTCTTTACATTCTTCGCCGGTTCTCTTCTCCACTAAATCTTTACCAACAACAGATTTGGTGTCCATAGCTACTAAAGTGGTTATACGGTCACCACGATGGATATCCAATGCTTGTGCTACAGGACCTAGGCCGTGAGTGGCATATACATCACCCCGGTGTTTCATGTTATAATCCAAACGCCATCCCAGTTTGTCTTCTTTGCCGTTTTTCCAATAATGATCCCAGAACGGGCTTAAATTGTGAATGTAGGCTCCTTGGGCACGGATTACTTCGCCAAATACACCTTGTTGTGCCATATTCAGTGTATTCATTTCAAACCAGTCATAGCAACAGTTCTCAAGAATCATGCAATGCTTGCGGGTTTTTTCACTCAGGTTGATTAAGTCCCAGCATTCTTGCAGGTTCATGGCCGAGGGAACTTCAATAGCTACATTTTTACCGTTTTCCAATGCGCATTTTGCTACCGGGAAATGATGCAACCAGTCTGCGGCGATATAAACTAAATCTATGTCTGTACGTTTACATAATTCTTCATATCCCTTTTCTCCGGAATAAATGGCAGCTTTCGGCATAGATGCTTTCTTTAGGATATCCTGACATTTTTCTGCACGGGATGCTTCATAATCACAAAGGGCCACAATTTGTGTACCGGGAATATAAGTGAAGCGCTCTACGGCTCCGGGGCCTCGCATTCCCAATCCGACAAATCCTACGCGGACTACCTCCATTTTAGGGGTGGTTAAGCCTAATACGCTTTTCTGGCCGGTCGGACGTTCAGGAGTATCAATCACAATGGTTCCTTTGTCCCATGTCCAGGAATCTCCTGAACTTACGGTTTGTGCTGTCGTGGTTTGTGGTAAGCACATGCATAGGGTTGTACCCATACATAAGCTTATCATCAATGATTTAAAGGTTCTCATACTTTTTGAATTTAAAGATTAAAATTTAAAAATATAGGTTGTTTCTTGAGTCAACCACTTGAAACTTAATTATATTTCATGTTAATAATAAGAATATTTTTTATTTTTGCGCTCAAAGATAATTAATCTTTTTTGATTATGGATATAAGTTCGTCCTCTTTTTTCTAAGAAAAAGGTGAGTTAATAAATAATATGAAAGAAGGGAAAAAGTGGAATCAAGACAGAAGTTGTGAAGGTATGAGTGAAAATCTAAAAATAATCAAGGTTTGTTGATCGAAAACGATCAGGGAAAGGAAATAATTTAGTTCAAAAGATCGTTTAATAAGGAGAATTGGCGGGATTTTTTTAATTTTGCACTTACAACTAATTAACAGATAAGAAAATGCCGTTAAATTTACCCGATAAACTACCTGCTATTGAATTGCTGAAGGAGGAAAATATCTTCGTCATAGACAATTCACGTGCCAGTGCACAGGATATTCGTCCGTTAAAAATCGTGATATTGAATTTGATGCCGTTGAAGATAACGACAGAAACGGATTTGGTACGTTTGCTTTCCAACACTCCCTTGCAGTTGGAAATATCATTTATGAAGTTGAAAAGCCATACATCGAAAAATACGCCGGTAGAACATATGAAAGCATTCTATCATGACTTTGATTTGATGCGCGACGAGAAATATGACGGGATGATTATTACGGGAGCTCCGGTAGAGCAGATGCCGTATGAGGATGTGAATTATTGGGATGAGATTACTACTATTTTTGATTGGGCGCGTACTCATGTTACCTCAACTCTTTATATTTGTTGGGCGGCTCAAGCCGGGCTTTATCATTTCTATGGAGTTCCCAAATATCCGCTGAAACAAAAAATGTTTGGTATTTTCCGTCATCATATCAATGTACAGGGATTGCCCATATTCCGTGGTTTTGATGATGAGTTTTTTGTACCACATAGCCGTCATACCGAAATACACCGTGAGGATATTCTGAAAGTAAAAGAGTTGGCTTTAATAGCTGAGTCTGATGAGTCTGGGGTTTATATGGCTATGGCTCGTAATGGGCGTGAATTCTTTATTACCGGGCATTCGGAGTATTCTCCTTATACGCTTGATACGGAATATAAGCGTGATTTGGCGAAAGGGTTGCCTATTGAAATGCCTGTAAATTATTATAAGGACGATAATCCGGACAATGCCCCGGTGGTGCGTTGGCGCGGACATGCCAATTTGTTGTTTTCTAATTGGTTGAACTATTATGTATATCAGGAAACCCCGTTTGATATAAATCAGATACGATGATCAGACAACGAAAAATAGAATTATTAGCTCCTGCTAAAAATCTGGAGTGCGGTATTGCAGCTGTTGATCACGGTGCTGATGCCATTTATATTGGTGCTCCCCGTTTCGGAGCACGTGCGGCTGCGGGGAATTCATTGGAGGATATCGCTGAGTTGGTGCGGTACGCTCATGTGTATAATGTCCGTATCTATGTGACGGTGAATACGATTCTGAAGGATGAGGAACTGAAGGATACGGAAAAAATGATTTGGGATTTATACCGTGCCGGAGTGGATGCTTTGATCGTGCAGGATATGGGATTGTTGGAATTGAATCTGCCACCTATACCGTTACATGCCAGCACACAGATGGATAATCGTACTCCTCAAAAAGTAAGATTCCTGGCTGAGGCAGGTTTCCGTCAGGTGGTATTGGCTCGTGAACTTTCTCTTGTTGAAATAGGAAATATCCATCATGCTTGTCCTGATGTGCCTTTGGAGGTATTTGTACATGGTGCTTTGTGTGTAAGCTATAGTGGACAATGTTATGTTAGTCAGGCTTGTTTCGGACGTAGTGCCAATCGGGGAGAATGTGCCCAGTTCTGTCGCCTTGCTTTTGATATGGTAGATGCGGACGGTAAATCTATAGTAAGGAATAAGCATTTATTGTCTCTGAAAGATTTGAATCAGAGCGAAGAGTTGGAGCAATTGCTGGATGCCGGAGCTTCTTCCCTGAAAATAGAGGGACGTTTGAAGGATGTATCTTACGTTAAAAATGTAACAGCTTATTATCGCCAGAAGCTGGATACTGTTTTCAAACGTCGTAAAGAGTATATCCGTGCTTCATCGGGAAAAGTGAAATTAGAGTTCAAACCTCAATTGGATAAGAGTTTCAGTCGTGGTTTTACTAATTATTTTCTTTTTGACAGGAATAAGGATATTTTTTCTTTTGATACTCCCAAGTCTTTAGGGGAGGAGATGGGGACAGTGAAGGAAATTCGTGGTAATTATCTTACCGTAGCCGGAATCAAGTCTTTTAATAATGGAGATGGCGTCTGTTTTTTGGATGAGACTGGTAAGTTGCAGGGATTTCGCATAAACCGGGTGGAGAATAATAAGTTATTTCCTCAAGAGATGCCTCGGATAAAGCCCCGTACGATACTTTATCGTAATTTTGATCAGGAATTTGAGAGGTTGATGTCGCGTAAATCAGCTGAAAGGAAAATTGCTGTCATTTTAAAATTGGCTGAAAATAATCGGGGCTTTACTCTGTCTCTGACCGATGAAGATGATCACAGTGTCAGTGTGGTGCTGGAAAGGGAGAAGGAACGTGCCCGTACTCCGCAGGAAGATAACTTGCGTACACAACTTGGAAAGTTAGGAAATACTCCATTTGAAGCGTCAGATATAGTGATTGACTGGTCGGACAATTGGTTTATTCCGGCTTCTATGCTTGCCGAACTTCGCCGTAAGGGAATAGAGAAACTGCTGGAAGTGCGCCGTATTAACTATCGGCAGGAAATTTACAAGTTGCCTCGAACGCATCATGCTTTTCCTGTGAATGAATTGACTTATTTGGGAAATGTGATGAATGCTGATGCTGTTTCCTTCTATAGGAATCATGGCGTGCAGCGTATTGCTCCGGCTTATGAAAAGGCTCCGGCAGAAGAAGCGGTATTGATGTTTTGCAAGCATTGTTTGCGTTATAGTATGGGATGGTGTCCCTCTTGGCATAAAGTGCGTTCTCCTTATAGGGAACCTTATTATTTGGTTAGCTCGGATAACAGACGTTTCCGCTTAGAGTTTGATTGTAAGAATTGTCAGATGAAAGTCTATGCTGAAAAGTAAGTACATCGGATTACTGTTTTTGGTGTTGGCTATTTTAATGGCTTGCCAATATCCTTCACCTGTTACTCCGAGTGGGGATATGCCGCAAAAGAAAAGGGATTCTGTCAATTATTTGATGGAACGGCATTATACATTAAACAGTAATTTTGAGGTTACTTCAGATTCGCTTATGTTACAGCAACTGCCATTGGTTGATGTGCTTCCTGTTTTTAAAGGAGAACGGCTGGTGGTAGCGGAGTTTATGATACAAGCTGCTGATAGTGTGGATTCTGTATGGGTAAAGGTAGCACGGGACCAGGAAACAATGGGATGGATACATGAAAAGGAATTGTTGGAGAAAGTAGTTCCTGTGGATTCAGTGTCACAGTTTATTCATTTTTTCAGTAATTCTCATACCATCGCTTTCTTTGTCATATTAGGCTTTTTCGGTATTTGGTATATTCATAGGGCTATTCGTCGCCAGAAGCTGCAATTAATCTGGTTGAATGATATTGATAGCGTTTTTCCTACAGTTCTTTCTTGGTTGGTAGCTACAGCAGCTACGCTTTATGCCAGTATTCAGCATTTTGTTCCGGGAACTTGGGAGCAGTTTTATTATAATCCTTCTTTGAATCCTTTTAGCTTACCTTTTATTCTTTCTCTTTTCATGTTTAATATTTGGGGGATTATTCTTGTGGGGTTGGCTACTTTGGATGATTTGTTTCATCAGACACATATTGAAGCTGCATGTTTTTATTTGTTGGGATTGATGTCCTGCTGTATCTTTTTATATTTGTTTTTTACATTTACTACGTATTACTATTTGGGTTATCCATGTTTATTGGTATATGCTGTATGGTCATTTAATCGTATAAAGCATGCTTCCCGGTATAAATTCAGTTGTGGAAATTGTGGGGCGAAGATAAAGAATAAAGGAGTGTGTCCTCATTGCGGCGCTGTCAATGAATAATTTTATTGTTTGTTTCTTTTGACAAAGGCTCAAGCAGTTTTCTATTGTAAACAGCATTTTCTCTATGTACATACACTAAAACAAATAGGTTTGTTCTAGAAGCTATGGGTATCATTTACAGCAATAATAAAGTTCTTGCTTTTCTTGGTGTGACAGAATAAAAAATAAACTTGATTTGGTAAATGTGGAAACAGAAAGGGAGTTCGTGATGAACCCCCCTTTCTGTTTTTGCAAGAATGGTTAGAAGTGATAACGTATATCCACTCCCAGTTGTAAAGGCCTGCTTTTTTGTTCGAATCCTCTATGCATGGTTTCAAAATAGAAGGTTGTATAATCCTTGTTGGTTAAATTACGTCCCCATACATCTATCTGTAAAGCTTTTGTCTGCAAAGAAATGCGCCCGTTCAGTGTTCCGTAAAAACTTTGTGAGACATTGTTTTTTTCAGTCCAATAAATTTTTCCTGCTCCGGTATAGCTCATGCCTAAAGTCAGGCTTTGCATCCAATTGCTTTTATCGAAAAAGAAACTATAATTTGCGCCTGCATTCATGGTATGGCGGGGAACAAATGGTACATAATTGCCGCTATAATCAATTTGCTCTTCTGATGATGTAGTACCTCCGTCATATTTTTTGAATGTGGAATGAGTATATCCATAACTTACATTCATATTCAGGTTTTTGTTGATGGATGCCAGAAAGCTGGCCTCTATTCCATAACTTTCGCTACTACCGGCATTGACCATCATTCGTCCCAAGCCACTATTGACAAATTTGGCGATTTGTTGGTCGTGGGTATCCATGTAGAATGCGGCAAGGTCGGTCTTCAGTTTGCCGTTGAACAAACTGAGATGTGATCCCACTTCGTAATTCCAGCTGTACTCGGGCTTGTAGACAGTTGTTTCTTGTACGTTCAATTCTTTTCCGTAGTTGGGCATGTGTTGCTTGATCATTCCTTCTATCATACCTGCCATAGATTCTGGTGCCTTGTCTAGTATGGCTTCAATCATTTTTTGTTGCATGTCATTTTGTATCAGTTCTGAAAACATCTGTACGTTATAACCTCCGGAACGATATCCTCTGGTTATGCTTACATACATATTGTTTGCAGGGCTGAAATCGTATTTAAAAGCTAGCTTGGGAAGTAGCTGTACATAGTCGTTTTTTTCTTTTCCTTCCAATAGCGGTGCGGCATTCAAATTCCTGAATGGAATATTAAGGGGAGGCATTGCCATTTTAAGAAAGAAATCGAAATCAATATTACTATCCGAGAAATAATTCATAGACATTTTTTCATATTCCAAGCGCAAACCTGCTGTTACTGAAAGGCCTTTCACAAACAGGTCGTTGAATGTAGATTGGTGGTACAGTGCGGTGCTGAATACCGGTGTGTCAAAACTTCCACTTACGCGGATACGGTTGTTCAAAACGTCCAGACTCATTTCAGGGGTACGGCGGGGATCGTCTAAATGAATTTTCTTGAAAGTATTGTTGATGTTTCCTTCGATCATATCGGTCACTCCGTCCTCCATGAAGTTTACCGGACCGGTGGTATGTAGCCATTGATAAAAACCACTAACCCCTGTAACCCATTGCCAGCGCTTGTTGTTTTTGCTTTTAAAAGTAATTTCTTCACTGATGGTATTCAGACGCTGCTTCTGCTCAATGGTATAAATGCTGACAGGCAGGAAATCCTGGTCCATAAACATACGGTCGTTTAAATTCTGGAATCCTGTAACAGCGCTTAAGATAAACTTTTGCGCCTGGTATTCAATATTCAAACCGGTATTGAACAGTCCACGGCGATAAGTACAATCCTGATCGTATGAAATCTTCCCTATGTAGTTTTTATATTTTTCATTCTCTTTGTCGTATCCGTCTATAGCTCCTGTATAGTAATAAGGGTATCCCCCTTCGTCATTATAATCATAGCCTATGGTGAAGTCTAGTTTTAAGTTTTCTGAAGGCAGCCAGATAGCATGTATTCGTCCGCCTCCCGCTTCCATATTATCTACTTTTTTCCCATTGAGCGAATTGCGGAAGAATCCGTCTGATCCCTCATAATAACCACCGGCGGAGAAAGCGAAACAGTCACTCCAACGGTGGTAGTGGGTTAATGAAGCACTGCGGTAGTTACTTTTTGTTCCATAACTCAGTTTTACGTCTGTTCCCTGATAGGAGAATGGAGAGCGGGTATGTACCTTGATTAGTCCCCCCATGGTATTGCGTCCGTACAAGGTTCCTTGTGGACCGCGAAGAATATCAATACGTTCTATATCATAAAAATTGAAATCAAATGCAGATTTGTCAATGTAAGGGATATTGTCCACATACAAACCTACCGCAGGAGTATTGATACGCGATCCGATTCCCCGGATGTAAATGGCTGAGGTGAGTCTTGAACCATAGTCGGGCATAAAGAAATTGGGTACCAGTGAACTCACGTTCTTTAAAGTGGTGATTTGGTTTGCTTGCATATCTTTTTGGGAGAGTAAAGATACGGCTGTAGGAAGTTCCCTTAATTTTCCGGTTTCTTTAGGTGAAGCGATAACTACCACCTCTTCTATATCAATGACTTTTGTAGTGTCCTTAGGCAGCGTGTTGATATCTTCAGCAAAAGTTGTTGCAGCCAGCAGGCAGGATGTAATGAATAAAATGTTTTTTCTCATATTTATTGTTTGGTTTTATTTGATACATCACGGATAACCAGAGTTGCTACAAGTTTCTACCAGGCGGAAAATTTATATATTCCACTCTGTATAATCCATGATGGAGAATGATTCCGGCTGCAAAGTAACGGTAAACCTGATATGTGTGCAATCCTAATAAATGAGGATTTTATATTCTGTCTGCTTCAATGTAGCCATTCATCACAGCATAAACGGTAAGACCGGAAACAGACTTGATGCCCAGTTTTTCAGTAATGTTCTTGCGGTGGGAGATAACGGTGGTCAGGCTGATATTAAGTTTGTCGGCTATCTCTTTGTTGATAAGTCCTTTGGTGATAAGTATCAATACTTCTATTTCCCGGACAGACAATTCATGTTCCGTTTTTTCTATGTGCATTGCTTTATCTGCTGCTTGTTTTCTTGCCTGATGTCCATATTGGCGCAATTGATGGATGTCTTTTATCAAAGAACCTTCATCTTGGTAGATATTCAGCTTGGGAACACCGGATAATTGAGGCTGGTTGTCACCTCCTGCTAATACAATTGTTTTTGGTTTACGAAGTAAAAAGAAGGAAGTATGTTCAAAATAGATTTGGGCAGAGATAAAATAATGGGCATACATGTCCGGTGTGTCATCCGTCAGCTCACCAAAGGAATGGAATACACGGATAGTAGCCATTGGAATGATATCTTCCAAAATGTTTTTTAACCCCAGGCAAGTGAGGGTATTTGGGTCTACTATGGCTATTTCGGGATGATGCATGATGTTTTCTTTGGTGCAAAGATACATATCTTTTATAAAAAACAGATTCATAAAGACAAAGAAATCTTCTTTTAGGCAACATCACCAATCATTTATTTGTAGGGGCGCATTTGAATGCGCCCGCATATGTGCTGTAAATCATTTTCGGATAGGTTCAATCTGTCCTTACTCCTAAATAAGTGGCTGCTGCTTCAGCACATTTTTCTCCATCGATACCTGCTGAAACAATTCCTCCGGCGTAACCTGCTCCTTCTCCACAAGGAAATAACCCATTGACAGTGACATGTTGCAGTGTCTCATTATCTCGCAGGATCCGTACCGGAGCCGACGTGCGTGTTTCTACACCAATCATCACTGCTTCATTGGTCAGGAAGCCATGGCTGCTCTTTCCGAATTGTTGGAAACCTTTGCTCAAACGGTCGGTAATGAATGCAGGCATCCAAAAATGCAGGGGAGAGGAAACTAATCCCGGACTATACGAACTGTCGGGTAAATCATAGCTTAGTTTTTTGCGGGTGAAGTCCACCATTCGTTGTGAAGGTGCGGTTTGGCGCATATTGCCTTGCTGCCAGCAGGAGGCCTCCAATGCTTCTTGGAAATACATCATGGTTAATGGACAATGGTCGGTAGTCCATTGACCATGATTTTTATTAGTGGCTTTTAATTCTTCACTTTTCGTTTTTAATTCTTCTGTAAAAAGATTATTTTCCGCCAGATCTTCCGGCCTGATTTCTACCACCATGCCGGAGTTGCTCCATTTGGAGCCGCGGTTGCTGGGACTCATGCCGTTTACTACAATCTGATGCGGACCGCTTGCGGCAGGAACAACAAATCCTCCCGGACACATACAAAAACTATAGACACCACGTCCTTCTACTTGTGTCACAAAGCTATATTCAGCGGCAGGCAGATACTTTCCACGTCCGTTTTTATTATGATATTGTATTTGGTCAATCAGCATGGACGGGTGTTCCAAACGTACTCCTACTGCAATTCCTTTGGTTTCCATCTCTATACCATTGTCATACAACCACTGATACACATCCCGTGCGGAATGTCCGGTAGCCAGAATAACAGGTCCTTTGAAAGTCTTTCCGGTATTTGTTTCTATACCTGTGATTTTGTTTTTTTCTATAATAAGGGAATCCATTCGTGTTTCGAAATGCACTTCACCACCACATTCTATGATGGTATTCCGCATATTTTCAATCACACGCGGCAACTTGTCTGTACCGATGTGGGGATGGGCATCTGCCAGGATGGAGGTATTGGCGCCATGTTGGCAGAATACATTCAGAATTTTGTTCACATTCCCTCGCTTTTTGCTTCGGGTATAGAGTTTGCCGTCTGAGTAGGCTCCTGCTCCTCCTTCTCCGAAACTGTAGTTGCTTTCAGGGGCAACTTTGTGCTCACGGCTGATACGGGCGATATCTATTTTTCTATCGCGTACATTCTTACCTCGTTCCACTACGACAGGCCGGAGTCCTAACTCTATTAATCGCAAGGCAGCAAAAAGTCCGCCCGGTCCTGCTCCCACGACAATGACTTGTGGTTTCCCATCTACCTTATTATATATAGTACGGGTGAACTCCTCATCTTGTGGCATTTCATTAATATATAGGCGTACTTTCAAATTTACATAGATGGTGCGTTGACGTGCGTCTATGCTCCTTTTTAAGATGCGAAGGGCATGGATGGTACGTATATCCAATCCCTTGTCATGTCCGATGAACTGTTTCAGTGACTGTTCGTTGGCTGCTTGTTCAGGCAAGACTCTTATTTGAAATTCCTGTATCATGGTTCTTATTTGGATTGTTCGCCTTCCGGCATTAATTTTTTACGGTAATAAGAATTGGCGGTATATAGTGCGGCGGCAGGGTTGTGTCCTGTCACACGGTCTTTGGTCACTAAAGTTGTAGTATAGGCATTAGAGTACTTGTAGAATAAACTGTCATGTCCCACACATAGTCCGATAACCACGTTCAACTCTGTATGTGCTTGGTTGAGAAGGCGTGCTTGTAGGATAGGGTTACACATTGCCGCACCGATTTTTTCACATTCTTTGGGGATTCCGATAGAGGATTTGGCTATTCCGGCTACTTTGCAGATTACTGAATATACCTCAAAGCCGTTAGCACGGAGGATGCGGGCAAAAATACGGGCTTCATTCACCAGTCCGATACAATAGGCAATTCCTAGTTTTTTATATCCCATCTTGCGTGCGAAGGTCATGATTTCTTCCACACGGGTTAATCGGCAGTAACCTTCATATTCCACTTCGGCACTGGCTGCCATTATCTTGTTATTGTCGTTATATTGTTTCAACGCCCATTCCAAATCTTCTTGTTCCAAATGGGTAGTCAGACAAAATTCAGGGTAAGTGCGCTCTTTGAACTTGCAGTTCTGTGTGCCGCAGTCTATGCAGGTCGGGGGGTATGATTGTTCTTTTGTCATTTTATATCATTATTCAAATTAAGTTTTCTCTTATTTATCTCATCCAAACAAAGCCCGGAACGCTTCTTCTACCTTCCTTACCGGAATGATTTCTATCTTTAATTTTGATGTATCCATTCCTTGCAAATTATGTTTCGGTATAAGAATTTGTTTGAAACCTAACTTCTCTGCTTCTCCGATGCGTTGCTCAATACGGTTTACAGGTCGGATCTCACCACTCAGTCCTACTTCACCCGCCATGCAGGTGTCACGTTCTATTTCCGTATCCATATTGCTGGATAGAATGGCACTGATGACAGACAGGTCGATGGCCGGATCATTCACTTTCAATCCACCTGCGATATTCAAAAAGACATCTTTTTGTGCCAGTTTGAATCCTACCCGTTTTTCAAGTACTGCCAGAAGCATGTTCATACGTCGTAAATCAAATCCGGTGGCAGAACGTTGCGGATTCCCATATACTGCCGAACTGACTAAAGCCTGTGTTTCAATCAAGAAAGGGCGGACTCCTTCTATGGCAGAGGCGATAGCAACCCCGCTCATCCCGTCATGGTCTTGGCTAAGCAACAGTTCGGACGGGTTGCTCACTTGGCGCAAACCGTTTTGGCGCATTTCATAAATGCCCAGTTCGGCGGTGCTTCCGAAACGGTTCTTGATGCTGCGGAGAATGCGGTACATATAATGTTGGTCACCTTCAAATTGCAATACGGTGTCTACAATATGTTCCAGTACCTTGGGGCCGGCAATGCTTCCTTCTTTATTGATATGGCCGATCAGAATGACCGGCGTATTTGTTTCTTTGGCAAATTTTAAAATAGAAGCGGAACATTCACGTACCTGTACCAAACTGCCGGGAGAAGAGTCTATCGTTTCGGTTGAGATGGTTTGAATAGAGTCGATAATCACTAAATCGGGTCGTGTATTCTTGATATGGACGTAAATCTGCTCCAACGAAGTTTCACAGACTATCAGGCAGTCGGAAGAATTATGCGGGATACGGTCTGCACGCAGTTTTAATTGCCGGGCACTCTCTTCTCCCGATATATACAATACTTTTTTGTCAGGCAGATGAAGTACGGTTTGCAGCACCAAAGTGGATTTGCCTATCCCCGGTTCACCGCCCAGTAGAACGAGTGATCCCGGTACTAAACCGCCTCCCAATACCCGGTTCAGTTCTTCGTCGTGCATATCAATTCGAGGCTCGTCCCCTCCGGTAATGTCATTCAGTGTGACAGGCTTGCTTTTTACGGATTCCAGGCCGGATACCGGTCTTTTGTTTGCAGGTTCCTTGCGTATAATTTCTTCTACGTATGTGTTCCATGCACCGCAAGACGGACATTTCCCTACCCATTTGGGTGAATCCTGCCCACAGTTGGTGCATACATATACAGTCTTTTCCTTTGCCATATTCTTACGGGATAATTAAAACAGCGCAACTTGAGGCTGAATTTGTACAAAGGTAAGGAAATAGTTCTGCATATCAACATGGGCAGGATAAAAAAGTTTTGTCTTATTTCTGCTTTAATAAAAAGCATTCTTATATTTTATCGCAAAAAAATGGGAAATTGTGATAGATTGTAGGAAATTGTTTTTATATTTGCATCGTTCAAATAAAAAACAGAAGAAGAACAATAATAAAATGACGATATACTATCTCCATACAACCACCACATTAGGGATGGGGCACATGACAACTACAATGTCCACATCCACAACAATGACCCCTCGGGGTTAAGGATAGTATATGTGTTTCTACGTGATACACGCTTACGGACGTAAGCAAAACAAGCTTTTAATTTTATTTTTTTAGTGTAAACAGATACAGTTTCTTTTCGTTGTCATGCTGGGTGAAACGAAAGTAGATTCTTTACCGGACTTGAAATGGCTCGGAGGACAGAATGGCAAAAGAAGCTGGAATAAAAATAGATAATTGCATGAAAGTTATGAAATTCGGCGGGACATCCGTAGGTTCCGTGAACAGCATTTTAAGCGTCAAACAGATAGTAGAGGCAGTTGAAGAGCCCGTAATTGTAGTTGTGTCGGCATTGGGCGGTATAACTGACAAGTTAATCAATACTTCGCAGATGGCTGCCAATGGGGATTCCGCATACGAGAAAGAATACCGTGAAATTGTGAATCGTCACATTGAAATGGTATATACCGTAATTCCGGCAGGTAATGAGCGTACTGTTTTATTGGATAAGGTCAATGAATTGTTGAGTGAACTGAAGGATATTTTTCAGGGAATTTATCTGATAAAGGACTTGTCGTCTAAAACGTCGGCTACTATTGTAAGTTATGGTGAGCGCTTGTCGTCTATTATTGTAGCTTCGTTGATAAAGGGGGCTGTATGGTATGACTCCCGCAACTTCATTAAGACTGAAAAAAAACATGCCAAACATATTCTGGATTCCGAACTGACCACTCGCTTGGTTAAAGAAACTTTCCAGAAATTACCGGAAGTGGCATTGGTTCCCGGATTTATCTCTACTGATAAGAACAGTGGTGAAGTGACCAATTTGGGACGTGGCGGTTCAGATTATACCGCTTCTGTCATAGCTGCGGCACTGAATGCGGATAGCTTGGAAATATGGACGGATGTGGATGGTTTCATGACGGCAGACCCGCGTGTAATCAGTACGGCCTATACCATTAATGAGTTGAGCTATGTGGAAGCGATGGAGCTTTGTAACTTTGGAGCGAAAGTGGTTTATCCGCCGACTATTTATCCGGTATGCCATAAGAATATTCCTATTCTGATTAAGAATACATTCAATCCTCAAGGCGAGGGAACTATCATAAAGCAGGAAGTGAATTCCGGTTCTAAAGCCATTAAAGGTATCTCATCCATCAATGATACGAGTTTGATTACGGTTACCGGTCTGGGAATGGTGGGAGTGATCGGAGTGAATTTCCGGATTTTTAAAGCATTGGCACAAAACGGCATCAGCGTGTTTATGGTATCGCAGGCATCTTCCGAGAACAGTACTTCTATCGGTGTGCGTAATCAAGATGCAGCGCTGGCTTGTGAAGTGCTGAATGAGGAATTCTCCAAAGAAATAGAAATGGGGGAAATCAGTCCGGTTGTTGCCGAAATGAATTTGGCTACCATTGCCATTGTCGGTGAGAACATGAAACATACACCGGGCATCGCCGGTAAGCTGTTCGGGACTTTAGGCCGTAACGGCATTAGTGTGATTGCTTGTGCGCAAGGTGCTTCGGAAACCAATATCTCTTTCGTGGTAGAATCCAAGTCACTGCGCAAATCATTGAATGTGATTCATGATTCGTTCTTCCTGTCCGAATATCAGGTGCTGAACCTTTTTATCTGCGGTACAGGTACGGTAGGAGGCAGTTTGATAGAGCAAATCCGTTGTCAGCAACAAAAGTTGATGCAGGAACGCGGTTTGAAGCTGAAAGTGGTAGGTATAGCCGATGGACATCATGCGTTGTTTACCCGTGCAGGCGTAGACTTGTCACATTATAAGGAAGAGTTGGCAGAGAAAGGAATGCCTTCGTCCACCCAGGTGTTGCATGACGAGATTATAGGTATGAATATATTCAACTCTGTGTTTGTGGATTGTACAGCCAGTGCAGAAGTTGCATCCTTATATAAAGATTTTCTGATGAATAATATTTCGGTGGTAGCGGCCAACAAAATTGCTGCTTCTTCCGAATACTCCGTTTATAGCGAACTGAAACAAATAGCCCGCCGTCGCGGTGTAAAATTCTTGTTTGAAACCAATGTAGGTGCAGGGCTACCCATTATCAACACAATCAATGACTTGATAAACAGCGGAGACAAGATATTGAAAATAGAGGCGGTATTGAGCGGTACGCTGAATTACATCTTTAACAAAATCAGCGCGGACATTCCTTTCAGCAAGACCATCAAAATGGCACAGGAAGAGCGCTACTCGGAACCCGATCCGCGTATTGACCTGAGTGGCAAGGATGTGATTCGTAAACTGGTTATTCTGGCTCGTGAAGCCGGATATAAATTGGAACAGGAAGATGTGGAAAAACATCTTTTTGTACCGAATGATTTCTTTGAAGGCCCGTTGGAGGAGTTCTGGAAGAAAGTACCTTCCCTGGATGCGGATTTTGAATCACGCCGTCAAAAGCTGGAGGATGAAAACAAACGCTGGCGTTTTGTAGCCAAACTGGAAGATGGGAAAGGCAGTGTGTCTTTGCAGGAAGTGGACAGCAAACATCCATTCTATGGTCTGGAAGGCAGCAACAACATTATTCTGCTTACAACCGAGCGATATAAAGAGTATCCGATGATGATACAAGGATATGGGGCCGGTGCCAGTGTGACTGCCGCCGGAGTATTTGCCGATATCATGAGCATCGCTAATATTTAGGCTTATGAAACATATTATTATTTTAGGCGACGGTATGGCCGACTGGCCTGCCGAATCACTGGGAAACAAAACATTGCTGCAATACTCCAGTACACCTTATATGGATAAGTTGGCCGCTATGGGACGTACCGGGAGGTTGGTTACAGTTGCTCCCGGATTTCATCCGGGTAGTGAAGTGGCGAATATGTCTGTTATGGGCTATAATTTACCGAAGGTGTACGAAGGCCGTGGGCCGTTGGAAGCAGCAAGCATCGGGGTGGAGTTGCAACCGGGCGATATGGCTATGCGTTGTAACATTATCTGCATCGAAGATGAGAAGATAAAAAATCACTCCGCCGGACATATCACTACCGAAGAAGCTGATGTGCTGGTTAGATATTTGGAAGAAAAATTGGGTTCTGACCGGATTCATTTCTATACCGGTGTACAATATCGCCATTTGTTGGTGATAAAAGGGGGAAATAAACAATTGGACTGCACCCCGCCCCATGATGTGCCTTTGCAGCCTTTCCGTCCGCTCATGGTGAAGGCGGAAGTACCGGAGGCGCAGGAAACAGCCGGATTGATAAATAATCTTATCCTGGCTTCCCAGGAATTGTTGGCAGATCATCCGGTTAATCAAAAACGTATAGCCGAAGGCAAAGATCCTGCTAATAGTATCTGGCCTTGGAGTCCGGGGTATCGCCCGCAGATGGAACCTCTCTCCGGGAAGTATCCGGCCATAAAGAGAGGGGCTGTTATTTCAGCGGTGGACTTAATCAATGGCATAGGACATTATGCAGGATTACGCCGTATTGCTGTAGAGGGGGCTACCGGTTTATATAATACGAATTATGAGAATAAGGTGGCTGCGGCATTGGAAGCATTGAAGACGGACGACTTTGTGTATCTGCATATTGAGGCCAGTGATGAGGCCGGTCACGAAGGAGATTTTAAGTTGAAGCAGTTTACTATTGAAAATCTGGACAAACGTGTTGTAGGACCTGTTTATGAAGCAGTGAAGGATTGGGATGAGCCTGTGGCTATCGCCGTGCTTCCGGATCATCCTACGCCTTGCGAACTCCGTACCCATACGGCCGAACCTGTGCCTTTCCTTATTTATTATCCCGGTATAGAACCGGACTGTGTGCAGACCTTTGATGAAGTGGCATGTGTGGAAGGCAGTTATGGAATATTGAAAGAAGATGAGTTTATGAATGAATTTATGAAAAAATAATGTGGCAGTTTGCTAATTTGCCCCAATGGCAACCCTCCATGCAAAGCCCTTGGCACATTAGCACATTGACGCATTGAAAAATTGTTTACTATGAAATATTACAGTACGAATCACCAGGCTTCCGATGCTTCTCTGGAAGAAGCTGTAGTGAAGGGGCTGGCTTCTGACAAAGGTTTGTATATGCCCAAGGCCATCAAGCCATTGCCGCAAGAGTTTTATGATCAGATTGAGAATCTGTCGTTTCAGGAAATTGCTTATCGCGTGGCCGATGCTTTCTTCGGTGAGGATGTTCCTGCTGAAACACTGAAGCAGATCGTTTATGATACATTGAGTTTTGATGTTCCTGCCGTAAAGGTAAAGGATAATATTTACTCTTTGGAACTGTTTCATGGTCCTACATTGGCATTTAAAGATGTAGGTGGACGTTTCATGGCCCGTTTGTTGGGCTACTTCATTAAAAAAGAAGGGCAAAAGCAGGTGAATGTACTGGTTGCGACTTCGGGGGATACCGGTAGTGCTGTAGCCAATGGCTTCCTCGGAGTGGAAGGTATTCATGTGTATGTGCTTTATCCGAAAGGAAAAGTCAGTGAAATTCAGGAAAAGCAGTTCGCTACTCTGGGGCGGAATATCACAGCGTTAGAAGTGGACGGTACTTTTGATGACTGTCAGGCATTGGTTAAGAATGCGTTTATGGATGCTGATTTGAATGCGCACATGAAGTTGACTTCTGCCAACTCCATCAATGTGGCTCGTTTCCTGCCACAGGCATTTTATTACTTCTATGCCTACGCACAGTTAAAGAAAGAAGGAAAAGCGGATCATCTGGTAGTGTGCGTACCTAGCGGAAACTTTGGTAATATCACCGCCGGACTATTTGGTAAACGCATGGGCTTGCCTGTCAAGCGTTTTATTGCAGCCAATAACCGGAATGATATTTTCTACCAATACTTACAGACCGGAAAATACAATCCTCGTCCTTCCATAGCTACTATTGCCAATGCAATGGATGTGGGAGATCCAAGTAATTTTGCCCGTGTACTGGCATTGTACGGTAACAGTCATGCTGCCATAACAGCGGATATCTCTGGTGCGACTTATACGGATGAACAGATTCGTGAAACGGTGGGTGAGGTATATCGGGAAACCGGTTACTTGCTCGATCCGCATGGAGCCTGCGGTTATCGTGCTTTATCCGAAGGATTGTCCCCCAGCGAAACGGGTATTTTCCTGGAAACGGCACATCCGGCTAAATTCCTGGAAACTGTGGAAGGCATCATTGGAGACAAAGTGGAGATTCCCGCCAAACTGCAAGCGTTTATGAAAGGAACCAAACAAAGTGTTCCGATGGAAAAAGACTTTGAAAGTTTCAAAGGCTATTTGATGAAAGAATAGCTTTTAGAAATAGATATCTGATAAGAAAAGAGAGGGGCAAAAGTCCAAAGTAACTATCCAATGGTTTACCGTAGGGGCGGATTGAATAGTTACTTTGGGCTTGTTTACATAAAGAACAAAAAAGTTCCGTCACAGCAACGTGCTCATTACTAGTTACTTTCTGTGTAAAAGAATCTCAAACCTCCTTCAATCGGTATGCTTCCGGCTATCGAATCCTGTTACGTATGTAACAAAGTTTGTTCCTACCGTATCTTTCACTCCGTTTCATTTGATATTTCACTTGGGTGAAGCAACTGTTTCACTTAGGCGAAAACGGCTGTTCATCTAAGTGAAATCGCCTCTTCACTTGGGTGAAGCAACAAATGCAGATGGGCAAAAATAAGCCTTATGACGCTCTCCTGCAAGGAAGTAACCGCAACTATGGCACAGGAATTAGAACAACCGATATACGTCAAGCCGAATTTGATAGCGGAGAATGGAAAACCGTTTTAGGGGAATTTAGAATGTTTTTTCACATTATATTGTTGATTTACAGAGAGATACTGCGCATGATCCGGAATGGTTGATGCGTGTCTTTATTTTATTTCTTCCAGCAACTTCCCGAACGAAGTGAATGTCCGTTGTTTCCCGCCCCAGGTGAGGTACAAGGCATCGGGAGTGATGACTTGTAGATGGGGCAGACCGGCAGGAACGTTTTGGGTTTGCAGACAAGTATATCCGTGACGGTTCAGTGCGTTGATAGTCCAGTGCAATAAGGTTTCGTCTGTCGCTTCCACCGTTATTTCCTGCTTTCCATTCACGGTTGGATAGTAGATGCCATGATCATAATCGAACCGGATATTATTGTGTGAGAACAGCGTGTCCATCCGATGGTTCAGAATCATATCTTCCGTCACTCCGCATTGCAGTCCTGTTTCTTTGGACAGCAGCCAAAGCTTGTCCGACAGTACCAGGGCTTGTTCTATGTCATGGGTGGATAGCAGGATGGCCTTGTTTTGCTCCACCGCCAGCTGATGCAGCAAAGTCATGATTTCTATGCGGCTCACCACGTCTAGAAAAGCGGTCGGCTCATCCAAGATGATAAGCGGACATTCCTGAACCAATGCTTTGGCTATCATTACCTTTTGCCGTTCTCCGTCCGAAAGTTCGGCGGTGTAGCTTTCGGCTTTGTGGGCAATGCCTACGGCATCCAATGCCTCTTTGATAATGAGATGGTCTTTGGGATGGAGCCGTCCGAAGAAGCCTGTATGCGGCTGGCGTCCCAAAGCTACCAGTTCATACACGGTCAGCCCTCCGGCTTGTGTCTTGTCTGTCAGGACTACACCGATGGTGCGCGAACGTTCCTTTTCCGAATACTGCTGCAAAGGCTTGCCCAGCAATTGCAAATCTCCTGCCAGTGAAGGTTGCGAAGCGGACAGGGTGCGGAGCAAAGTTGATTTTCCGGCCCCGTTTGCTCCAAGCAGACTGGTCAGTTCTCCCGGATAGAGTCCGAAAGAAAGGTGTTCGTGCACTTTCTTTTCTCCTTTGTGGGTACGATAACCTATGCACAGGTCTGTGGCGGTGATGACAGCTTGCTTTTCCATCAGTTGAAGTACTGGATTTTACGTTGGTTCACAATGACATAAATAATAATGGGCGCACCAATGACCGGAGTGACGGCATTCAGCGGAATGATACCTGCTTCGCCCGGCAGAATGCAGATGAAGTTGCAGAGCAGGGCAATGGCTCCTCCCGTCAGCATGGTGACAGGTAGCAGAGAATTATGGTTGGAGGTTCCCAGCATGAGGCGGGCAATGTGCGGCACGGCCAGTCCGATAAAGGAAATCGGGCCGCAGAAAGCGGTGGTCGTCGCTGTCAGTAATCCGGTGGCGACAAGCAGCAGGTTACGTGTACGGCGGATGTTGATTCCCAGGTTTTCGGCATAGCGTGTTCCCAGCAGCAGGGCATTCAGAGGCTTTATCAGCAGTATGGTAATCAGCAGTCCCGCCGCTGTGACCAAGGAGAAAAAGGGAAGCTGCTGCAAAGATACTCCTCCAAAGTTTCCCATTCCCCAAATCATGTAGGAATGCACCCCTTCTGCCGTGGAGAAAAAGTTGAGCAGGGAGATGGCAGATGAAGTGATATACCCTATCATGATACCTATAATGAGCAGCATGATGCTGTTTTTTATCAAAGTGGAGAAGAACAGGATGATTCCCATCACCAGCATGGAGCCTATGAATGCTCCGATAATGACGGACAGGAATCCGGATAAAGTGAATACTCCGGCAGTAATCGTACCTGCGCCTGCCAGCATGACCAAGGCAACTCCCAAACTGGCTCCCGAACTGATGCCCAGTATGGAAGGGTCGGCCAAAGGATTATTGAATGTGGTTTGCAACATCAGTCCCGATGCTGCGAGTGCCATTCCGCAAAGGAGGGCGGTAATGGCTTGCGGCAGGCGGGATTCCCAGACTATGAAACTCCAACTTGCCTTTTCTACTTCATTGCCTGTAAGGATATGCCACACCGCCTCGGCAGGGATGTTTACCGAGCCGAACAACAGGTTGGCTCCTGTCAATGCAAGGATGATGAGGAGCAGTATGATACCGTATTTTGTTCCTTTGTTATTCATTGATACTGTTTGGGGTTACGCCCACTGTAGGGAGTGTGTCAAAACTAACCTGGCCTATCCCATCGTCAGCTGTAGGGGCAGCATTATCCACGTTTTGACATAACCCTACGGTGATTTACTCCGCTAATTTAGTGAAATATTTTAATTCATACCCTTCTAAAAGCGTAGGATGGAATATTTTTATCAAATCTTTCAGTAATCGGTCGGGATGGAAAGGGGAATCTTCGTAAAAGTCTACCTTCCCTGTGTTGCATCCATAAATGTTGCGTTCCTTGAATGCACGGAAACCGGTGTATGGAGCATAGTCCTGCTCCAATTCCTTATAAGTCTTGTCAATGGCCTGATTATATTTGATGAGCCAGAAGTCTGCATTCTGACCTTTGTCAAACACGGTTTCGAAGGCTAGGGGAACAGAACCGCTATGCTCGTCATCGGCAAACACATAATTGGCCCCGGCATCCGCATAGATGCGTGCAGAGGTGCTTTTACCTCCTGGAACATACCATGCCGAACCATTTTTCAGTTCGCTGATAACGCTCGGTGCGTATGAAAGGGGAGCAACCAATGCTTTCAGCTCATTATAGTTTTTTTCCACCTCGGCAAACAAGCTGTCCGCTTTTTGTGCCTCACCGAACAGAAGGCCGTAGAAACGCATCCATTCGGCACGTCCCAATGCCGAAGTTTCCATGTAGTCTGCACATTCGATAATGGGGATGTTGAGTTTCTCCACCCGTCCGTATCCGCCACTGTTCTCGAAAGGGGAGAGCATAATGGCATCGGGGTGCAGGTCGATTATCTTTTCTATATCCGGGTTCATTCCATTCCCTACATCGGCGATGCTTCCTGTGCGGCAGCCATCCTGCACTTCTTGCAGTTTGATATACTTCAAATCGCAGACTCCTCCAATACTTTTCAAAGCACCAATCTGGTTGAGCAATCCGCAATGTACGGATGAGTAAACAACGGCCTTGCTCAATGGCGTGCGGACAAGTGTCCCTTCCGGCAAGTCGGCAGGCAGGGACTTTTCTTTGTCAACCAAGACGTAGGTATGCAGTATCCGGGTCGTATCCCAAGGATTGCGCAGGCGGGCAATGGTATAGTCTTCGGTTGCAGACAGATTGAGGTTTTCTGCATAACGCAAAGGGATTGCTTTTTCTGCTTCTATTACAGAAGCAGTCTTGCTTCTTCCGCCGCAGGAGGAAAGAAGGGCAAGCAAGAAGGTGAATAGGATTACTTGTTTCATGTTATTTTTTATAATATCCGCCGGTTTTATGGGAACCTTTGTATTCTATTAATTCTTTATCTTTCAGTGATCGTAAATAACGCTCTGTCGTAGCAGCTCCTTTTTGGATATATTCTGCAATTTCATATCCTTTTGCACCGGGTCTCTTTTCCAAGAAGGTGAGGATAAGGCTCTCAAGTTCGTTTATTCCCTCATTTATTCCCTCATCTTCGTTTACTCCCTCATCAGCGATTCTGTCTATTATTGAAATGAACTGCATTCCTGCCGGCTCATTAATGAATTTTATATTCGGCTCTTCTTGAAGTGCACGTATAATCCCCGAGCCCAGCCCGCGATAAGGCATCGTTTTAGCACAGAAATTGGCAATGAAAGGATTGCGTACTACGGCGCTTCCCAGTTTGATGCTTTCCACCGTCAGCCCATCGGGAAGGCATCCCGGGCTGATAATCTCTACACGGTTATCAAAAATGAGGAAAGTTTTATGAGATTATTTAATTTATGAAGGAAATAATTGTAGTTTTGCTTCCTTCATCAAAAGTGAAGAGAAGCAAAACCATATTTTATTATTTCAGTAAGAAGGTTAATCCGCATGGACCTACCCCTACATCGTATTTGTTTGTAAATTTGCCGTTTGCCGAATATTCGTTTACATAGCCATCAGTGGTATAACTTGGCCATCCTCCAACCATATTGTAAGAACTGATATAAATATTTCCGGTAAATGGATTGACTGCGATGCCACAAGGGCTATCAACAGGTTGATTTATTAAATTTTTTGTTTCATTTCCTGTTTTTGTATCTATACTGAAATAAGTATTTTCCGTTGCGCCATAAGGAGCATTGATAAGGTAAAGGGTATTATCTTTTACAGTCATTAATGTTGCTTCCGTTACATCTGTAACAATATTCATATTGTCAATTTTTTGTACTTTAGCTGATATGTCATTATAATTACCCATTGCTAAGACATATACGTTTCCTTCCGTAGTAGAACAAATTTTAGTGGGATTTAGTCCTACGGGTATTCTTTTTGCTTCTGTAAATGTCTTTAGGCCTATTTTAGAAACACTTTTTCCATTTGCATAATCTGCACCATAATTCATTCCGTCTGAGTTAGCAACATACAGGTAGCCGTTGGCCACTGTCATCTCTTCTGGATTTGGACCAACTTTTAATGTAGCATCAATAGTTAGGCTAAGAGTGTCGATACGAGAAACATATCCATCATACATAGAAACATATACTTTTCCATTAGCAGCTATAATATCACGTGGACCTTCCCCTTGAGTGGATGTCGGAACAATCTGTTTGATGGATTTAGCTGTATTTTTGTCTACTATTTCTATAATATTTGAACCATATATGGCAATATACATTTTCGAACCATATACTATTGCATCTTGAGGGGTACCTCCCAAACTTCTTTTGTTTATGTCAAAAAATACATTGTTGCTTGCTGTTCCTTTTTCAAAGTTAATAAAAGAAAGTGTTCCATTAACATTGTTGCTAAGATTACCTGCATTAATAACGTACAAGCCTGTTGCCTCGGTTGGCGAAGTTGCTTCAGGAGTCGTGTCGGGTTGTGAAGAAGGGTCTTCTTCCGGATCTCTAGGAACTTCGATCTCATTGTCATCATCGTTACAAGCACAGAACAGCGGGGCTATACTAAATAAGGCTGCTGCAAAAAATAAATGTTTGAATTTCATACTTATATAATTTTTAAAAATGAATACTGCAAGTTAGTTTATAGCTTCTACCCGGCATCGGGTAGCTTTTCACTATGTCATATTGTTTATTTCCCAAATTAATAATATCTCCCCGAAGATTGTATGTAAACTTCTTTATCTTGAAGCTGCGGTATAATGAAAGGCCGTATTCTATATATCCATCCATTTCATTACTTGGACGATTTTCGGATGCAATATACCGTTTGCTCACACCCGTAGCATGAAGAGAAGCATTTATGAAAGGATTTTCCAAGGCTAAAGAAGCACCTGCGCTATGACGTGGGGTATATGCAATCTGATGTTTGTAATATACGACTTCCGGGTCTGTTTTATCTACTGCATATTGATAGGTATAGTTTCCGGTCAATAGTAAGGAATAATGTTTTGCCAGTTGGAAAGTGGTGTTTATATTGGCATCTACTCCCCAAATTTCTACTTTGCCTAAATTTACCATATTCCAGATAAACATATTATAGGGCATTGCCACAATTTTATCTTTTACCTTATTATAATACCCATCCAATGTCAGACTGATTGCTGGTAGCCAGCTTGTAAAGTTGTTCTGGTAAGTGATACCTATATTATATTGTTGAGCCTTTTCGGGACGAAGGTCACGGCTACCCATCCGGTCAAAGTAGTTTTCAGAAAAAGTAGCCACTCTGAATATGTCTTTATAGGAAGCCCGAAGGTATAGCTGTCCGTCTGTACAAGGTTTCCATGAAAAAGAGAAGGAAGGGGATAATTTTCGCCGGTTCTCAGCTCCGTTTCCTTCTTTTGCACCATTAAGATATATCGATCCGAGTAGTATGGCAACAGCTGTTATGTTATCAGTTTGATATCGGAGAGTTGCTGTTTGTAATATAGAATGCCGGTAAGGGCTTGTATTGTTAGGAGTATTGGCATTTAGGTTATTATATATGTAATCTGCCGCATAAACCATGCTCCAGTGACTAGTCGGAGTATATAGTAATGCTCCTGATGTATAGTATTCTCGTTGGAAATAACGGTCGTTTAATTCTCCTCCGGGGTATTTTCCTCCTTCATCGTGGTAATGAGATTGGCTCCAGTTAAATTTCCCATTGATTAACAAAGAAAGATTATTTTCCCAATAAGTACGGTAATGTACTTGTGAAAAGAAATTTCGTTCGCGTAACTTCTCACGGCTTTTCGCGTTGTAAAGAATGACTGCACCGGGTAATTGCTGATTTGTATCGTAATAATAAATCTTTCCGTTCAGTGTGCTTCTGTTATTAGGGCTGATGTAAAGATTCAGTTCTCCTCTGTAGGTTTGAATGTTGTTGTTATAGCGTTTTTCTTTGGAAACATAATCTCCGTTGACTAAAGTGAAAGGATATAGGTTATCTGCCCTCATAAATTCACCAGTGGTAGATGCTGAAATCTTTTCGTTAAACTTTTGTTCGTAGCGGATAAGGGGATTAATCATCCCGAAAGAACCTGTCTTTATCTGTCCCGTCAAGTGATTTTTTTTGTTTGAAAAATCCGGGGATATGCTTTGTAATTTTAAGGCGGCAGCAGAAGCAACTGTACGTGCCGGTACAAAAATATCTTCATTGTCCCCAATGGTCAGTGAAATTTGTTGAATATTGTCAATAGAGAAACGAGACAAGTCTATTTGTCCGCTTTGACAATCACTGAGTGTAACCCCGTCATAAACTACGGCTGTATGTTTGGCTCCTAAACTCCGGACGGAGATAGTTTTCATTCCTCCTGCACCCCCATAATCCTTTATGTTGACTCCTGAAAAGCGACGTAAAGCATCAGCAATATCCGTAATGCCTTGTTGTTGCAATTGCTTCTTGTTGAGTTGTTGGAAGGGACTGCTACTTTTAACCTGTTGCTTGGTACGTTCAGCTGTAACCGTAACTTCATCTATTTTATGCACTTTTCCGGTGATGGAATCTCCTTTCTCCTGTGCCTGTATTTCAAGCGGCAATAGGAGAAAGCTGCAAAGCAGACAAAGCCATAGCTTATAAGCCTGGTTATTTCCTTTCATTTAAAAAAAACATATTAATGAATAAATACCGCATTCTTACCGCTGCTCTTTCCTCGAAAGCGACGGTCGATGACTTTACGTTTTGCAGGTCTTCTGACTTACTCCTGTTTACTTGCCTTCCCACCTTATTATATATACAGGCAGTGGCGTGAGTGGATAAGTAAACCTATCCCCTTATAGGGGTAGATGGAGTTCACAGCAGCGGGACTGTTCAGGACTTGCACCTGATTCCCTTTTCATCCGCTTCCTCGCATCAGTCGGAGGTACGCGGAACAAAACATGGCAAAGATAGTTTGTTTGGATGAATAAGAAAAGGGAAATGATAAAAAATCCTTTTTTTAATTAGTTACAGATTTATTTTCTCCCAGCAAAAGTAGGCGTGTATAACGGTTCTTTTTTTAGTGACAAAACGACTTGATTCTATCTATGTTGAAGATAAAATAGAATAGTATTGAATAAAATAAAACTGATGCTTAACAACATTCAAATATTGATTCGCTTTATTCAATACAATCACTATATTTGTTAAATGGATAATCTTAAAATACGTAATAGATGAAACACTTGAATTTTATTTTAGCCGGTTTATTTTTCCTGTGCGGTCTTTGTTGTCGGGCACAAGTGCTTCCTTTGGAAGAAAATGTGGTGCTGAACACCAAGGAAGGACAAATCAAAGGAAAACTGCTTTTGCCCGGTGGGGTGAAAACCTGTCCGGTGGTGCTTATTATAGCCGGCTCCGGACCTACGGATATGGATGGTAATTCAGCCATTGGCAATTTGAGGAATAATTCGTTGAAGTTTCTGGCGGAAGGCTTGGCGGCAAACGGCATCGCTTCCTTGCGCTTTGACAAGCGGGGGATAGGAACCAGTGCGTCGGCAGGTAAGGAGGAAGCGAAACTTCGTTTTGAAGATTATGTGAATGATGTGACGGGCTGGATTGATTACCTGGCGAAAGAGAAACGTTTTACGACAATCACGGTGGCAGGACATAGCGAAGGGGCGCTGATTGGAATGCTGGCCTGTCAGAACCGGCCGAAGGTGAAAGGCTATATCTCGGTTGCCGGTGCGGGGCGTCCTGCCTACGAGATTATAGAGGCGCAAGTGGCTGCTCAACAGAATCCGGAAGCGGTGCGGAAGGAGGTGGCATCCATTAACGGGTCCTTGAAAAACGGCAAGGAAGTGAGTGACGTGCCGGCTTATCTGCAATCATTGTATCGGGCTTCTGTCCAACCTTATTTGATTTCCTGGTTCAAGTATAATCCCCGGACGGTGATTGCTTCCGTCAAAGTGCCGGTCCTCATTGTTCAGGGTAAAAATGATATTCAGGTTTCGGTGGAGGATGCCGAACTTCTGAAAAAGGGTTGCCCGGCTGCCGAACTGCTTTTGATTGATAAGATGAACCATGTGCTGAAAGATTGTGAATCAAAGGACGTACAGCAGCAGATGCTTACTTACGGGAATCCTTCTCTGCCGGTGAACAGTACTTTGATAGCTTCTGTCAGTACATTTGTGAAAAAACTGAAATGATATGGGAGAAATAAAGAAACGTTTGCCGTTGAAATGCCCTGCGTGTGATGCACCGTTGAGGGAGATTCATTTCGGTCCGGCACCCAATCCTGTCTGGTTGGTGTTATGCGGCAGAGCATCTGATGGTGTGGCTGTTGTGTCGTATGTTGATAAGCCATCTTTATGGATAAAATAAAAAAGAGGATGCCAAAAGTCTTGTTGAAGCTTTGACATCCTCTTCTATGTTATACTGATGCGTTATTTAATCTTTTCTCGAATCTTGCTAAGATAGGCACGCATCCCCGCAGCATCTTTCTTGTTGATGATATCCAACAGCTCATTTAATTCTGTACGGATACCTTCTACCTGTGCAGGGGTGCGGGGATTGAATAAAATTTCCTGCAACAGGTAGTCGTCTTCGTTCAATACTCCTTTGGCTATCTTCATGTGGCGTTTGAAAGTAGTACCGGGAGCGTCCTGATGCTTCATCACTGCCGCAAAAACGAAAGTGGAAACAAAAGGGATGGATAGCGAATAGGCCACTGTCTCATCGTGCTCTTCAAAGGTATATTCAAAAATGTTCAGACCAAGGTTTTGGTATAAGTCCTTGAAGAAGATTTTACCCAGATGGTCGCCTTCGCTGATGATGATGGCATTTTCGGTGCTCAGTTTGTCAAGGTTGGCAAATGTGGGACCGAACATGGGGTGGGTAGATACATAACGGAATCCGCATTGGTCATAAAACTCTTTCAGTCCGGTCTTTACCGAGGCAATATCGCTGATGATGCAATCCTTGGGGAGAGCGGGCAATACTTGGTGAAAAGCATCCAGCGTATATTTCACGGTTGCCGCATTGATAACCAGTTCGGGCTTGAATTCTTCAATCTCTTCGAGTGTGGTATATCGGTAGGTGTTGTAAACGAAACGAAGGCGTTTCGGGTCTACATCAAATACAGCGGTTTCGTGCTGGAAGCTCAATACATCGGTAAAGAAGGAGCCCATTTTACCGGCCCCTAAAATTAGAATTCTCATAATCTTTCTATGTTTATTTATTAATGTCCTAAATTTATAGTGTTACAAAAAAATCCCGCATCCATTTTAGGAGCGGGATCCAACGTATCTTTTTCAATTTCAGTATTTATTATCTGTTATTTCATACATACAAATTCCCACTCTACTTTCTTGCCGAAGTAAAAGTAATAATAAGAATAATATGTATAAGTAAACAAATTCATACTTTCGTTTTCTTTTTGTTTTTAATTTCGTGGCAAAAGTAATACTTTTCTCTTATATGCAAGCAAAAAATGATATTTTTTTTATTTCTTCTTCAAAATTAGCTTTCAGACGAGTGCTTCCGGTTGTCTTTTTCTGCCGGAAATCCATCAATCGTCGTGCATGATTCCCTTGATTTGCTCCCATTTGTTCACGGCATCGTTGGACTGTGCCTTGCCCGGAGTGCTCCGGCCTTCACGGATGTACTTTTGCAACAGGTCTTTCAGCTCGCTGACTATTTCGGGATGTTCTTGATAGACATTTTTGCTTTCGGTGGGATCGTCTTTCATATTATAGAGTTGTATCGGGGGGAGCTGGGCAATGGCTTCCTTGTCCACACCAGGCTTGGGATAGCTCCAACCGCCGGAACTGGGGGAACACAACAGTTTCCAGTCTCCTTTACGGATGGCAAACTCTCCGCGGATGGAGTGGTGCACGGTGGCTTCACGGATGGTTGGCATGTGGTGCGGATTCCGGATGAGGGGAAGAATGTTGTAGCTGTCTTCCGCTTCGTTATCTTTCAGGGGATAATGGTTGAGGGCGGCAAAAGAAGCGTAGAAGTCGTTGAGGCAGACGGTTTGCGTACAGGTGCCTCGACCTGCACTGTTGCCCCATTCCACGATGGTGGGTACGCGGTGACCGCCGTCGAAGAGATCGGCTTTCATGCCTCGCCAGATGTAGTTGGCATGATGCCCTTTAGCGCCCATCTCAGGGATACCTCCGGCGGGAGAGCAACCGTTGTCGGTGGTGAAAACTACGATGGTATTGGAGTCTATGCTGTTACATCGTCCACCATCAGAACGAAGTCGCCGTAATCACCCAGTCCGGTTTTTCCTTTGAAGGCTTCGGCGGGCAGAATGGGGGTATGAGGGGCGGGTAGGGGCAGATAGAGGAAGAAAGGGCGTTCGTCTTGTGCGTGGCGGTTGATATAGTCTACTGCGCGGTGGGTCAGGTTGGGCAGACAGTCTTGGTGGTTGAAGTCGTTGCCTATGGCGCCTGCACGCCAGAAGCCCGGTTTCTTTCCTGCGGGTACGGTGCCTATTTGCGTGGTGGTGGGCTGGCGGTTTTCTATATATACATAGGGAGCCATGTCGAGGGAACCGCAGAAGCCGTAGAAGTAGTCGAAGCCTAAGTCGGCAGGACCGTTGGTGATGGGTTTAGAGTAGTCCACGTCTTCGTCGTTGAGGGCGTTGGCGTCGGGTTTCTCATGTCCCGGTTTCGTGCCCCAGTTCCAGCCTAAATGCCATTTGCCGATGCAGGCGGTGGTATATCCGTTTGCTTTCAGCATGGATGCCATGGTACTGCGGGTGGTGGGGATGATAGGGCGGGAGTAGCCATAGAGTACACCGCTTTTGAGGCTGGAACGCCAGTTGTAGCGCCCTGTGAGGATGCCATAGCGGGTGGGGGTGCTGACGGCTGAACAGGAATGAGCATCGGTGAACATTACGCCGTTGGCGGCCATCTGGTCGATGTGGCGGGTTGGGATATGCGAGTTTTTGTTGTAGGCGGAGACATCTCCATAGCCCATATCGTCGGCGAGGATGAAAATGATGTTCGGCTTTTGCTGGGATGCTGACTTTGCTTGTTCTGCGGTTTGTGCAGACACATGCTGTCCAAGGCACATAGGAATAGACAGCAATCCGAAATAAGATAATTTCTTCATAAAAAGC
>OHFQ01000092.1_pt1 | contig 52113 bp, 40 predicted proteins | sample 1567581 | NCBI WGS metagenome assembly OHFQ01 (sample SAMEA3879559, study PRJEB24766) | human gut metagenome | biome: human-associated habitat; feature: feces | place: USA | collected 1985/1987 | reverse complement strand
AGAAAAGTATAGCAACAGCTGTGCTTGTATTAATAGTACTGCTAATGACAATAGAATGTCTTTTTGCAGGCTCTGCAAATATGACCTTCATGGATTGCATACATGCACTTTTAAGAAAAGGAACACCTGCACAGATAAGGATAATATGGAATATAAGGGTTCCGCGTGTGCTTGCAGCACTTATAGCAGGGGCAGGGCTGTCTGTATCAGGGCTTATTATGCAGACAACACTTAACAATCCTATGGCTTCACCATCTACATTAGGTGTATCTAATGCAGCTGTGTTTGGTGCTAATCTGTCCATCATAGCATTTGCAGGTGGCTTTTTATCAACAGGAAACAATATAAGTAACTATACATCAGGTATTAATCCATATGCAGCATCACTTATGGCTTTCATATTCTCAGTGCTTTCAGTGCTTGTTATACTTGGATTATGCAGGATACGTTCGTTTGATCCGGGTGTTGTAGTACTTGCCGGGATTGCTATTGGTTCTGTCTGGACTGCTGCCACAACGATACTTCAGTTTTATGCAACAGATGTAGGTCTGTCGGCAGCTGTTATATGGAATTTTGGTGATCTTGGGAGAGCTACTTATAAGACAGATTTGATTATGTTTGTTGTCGTGGCAGCAGGATTTTTGGTGTTTATGATACTATCATGGAGATATAATGCACTACTTAGTGGTGATGTTGCAGCTAAAAGTGTAGGAGTAAATGTTGAATTATTAAGATTCATATCGCTGCTTCTTAGTTCTGTTATAGTTGCGGTATGCGTATCATTTCTTGGGATAATAGGCTTTGTTGGTATTATCTGTCCGCATATAACGAAAAAAATATGGGGACAGAATCACCACTATTCCATACCTGTGTCAGCGCTTACGGGAAGTCTTTTACTTTTGTTTGCTGATACAATATCAAGAAGCATAGGAAATGGTTCGGCTCTGCCAGTAGGAGCCATAACCTCACTGCTTGGTGCACCTTTTTTTGTTGCAATCATATTTTCACGGAGGTGCAATAATGTTTAAGATAGACAATCTGTGTTACAGATATAAAAAAACATCCCCATATGTTCTTGATGGTGTATCTTTAGAGCTTGAAAAAGGTGAAATAGGAATAATACTGGGCAGAAATGGAGCAGGAAAGACTACACTTTTTAACAATATATTAGGAATAAGCAGACCTGTGTCAGGAACTATAAGCTATGATGATATTGATATGACTAAGGCTTCAAGGAGCCAGAGAGCGAGGAAAATAGCATATGTACCACAGAATATACAGTTTGGTACATTATCAGTGTATGATTCTATAATGCTTGGACGGCTTTCATATTTTGGAGTAAGGGCAGCAGATAGTGACAGAAGGGTTGTCGAGAATATAATAAAAGAGATGAAGCTTGAGGAACTTGCAATGCGCAGTGTTTCAGAGCTGTCAGGAGGCGAGAGACAAAAGATTGCTATTGCAAGAGCCATGGCACAGCAACCTGGACTTATAGTGTTTGATGAACCGACGGGAAATCTTGATCCTGCCAACGAAGAACTGATCATTCTTGAAGCAAGGAAGCTTGCTAAACAAAAGAATATATCTATACTGTCATCGCTGCACGATATAAACCAGGCTTTATATTTCGGCGATAAGTTTTTCTTCCTTAAAGATGGAAAAATAAAATATGCCGGTTCACATAATATAGTTACAAAAGAGCTCATAAAGGATATATACGATGTTGATGTAAAGATTATTACAGTGGATGACAGAAAAGTTGTAGTCAAGAATCCTATGATGACAAGAATCCCATGATGATAAAAAGGAAAGGGCAAAATAATATGAAAAATATGAAGAAAGCTTTGTTATTTAGAAACCATAGCCGTAGTCGTATCCACCAAGACCGTTTCCATAGTAGCCGTTGTAGTCGTCGTTGTTATTATTATTGTTATTGTTGTTCTGGTCATTGTCATTTGACTCAGAAGTGTCCTCTGTGGACTCGCCGAGAACAACGTCAACATTTATCATTTTCTTGTTTCTGTATATAGTAAGCTGAACAGTGTCACCGACTTTGCACTTGTTCTTTATCTCATTCAGCTCGCTGATGTTTGATATAACAGTTCCGTTTATGCCTATAACGATATCATTTTCCTGAATACCAGCCTTTTCAGAGCCGCTTCCCTTAGTAACGCTCTTTACAAGGAAGCCCTGTGGGATACCATAGTATGATGAATATGCGCTTGTGATGTCTGTGCCTGAAATTCCAAGGCTAGGTCTGCCTGTAACGTAACCGTTCTTCATAAGGTCCTCAACAATAGGGAGCGCCTCGTCGATAGGGATAGCAAACCCAAGTCCCTCGCCCACAGATGATGATACCTTTGCAGAGGTGATGCCTATTACCTGACCATATGCGTTGATGAGTGGTCCGCCTGAGTTACCGCTGTTGATAGAAGCGTCTGTCTGGATAAGATTCATTGTCCTGTCCTCAACAGTGAGCGTTCTGTCTGTTGCGGAGATTATACCTGCTGTTACAGAGTTTGCAAGTGAGAAGCCAAGTGGGTTGCCTATTACGATAGAAGCTTCACCTACCTGAAGATCTGCAGATGTGCCGAACTCAGCGGCTGTAAGTCCCTTTGCGTCTATCTTCAAAACTGCGATATCAGTCTGAGTGTCTTTGCCTACAAGGGTAGCTGTGTATGTGAGGTTGTCCTCATCGTCATCAGAGCTGCTGTCAGAGCTTGATTTGCTGTCATCTGATTTGCTTGAAGTATCGTTGTAGCTGTCAGGAAGCACAACTGAAATAGACTGTGCACCATCAACAACGTGTGCGTTAGTTACGATGTAGCCGTCCTCGCTCATTACGATACCTGAACCTGTTGCAGTGCCGTTTGAAAGGATACAGGAGATGCCTACAACAGAAGGTGAGACCTTCTTTACTATCTCAGGGATAGTCAGTGCGTCGGACGGAGTTGAGAGCTGCTGGATAGTTGGCAGATTTGAACGGTCAACAGTGCTTTTTGCACTGTTTGATGAGCTGTCGTCCTTTGAAACAACGGTGCCGTTGTTTGAAGAGCCTACAGCGTTCTTTCCTGTAACAAGATTGTAGCCTACAATGGAAGTAGTTCCGATAGCTGCAACGCAAAGCACTGCAATAATGCCCGAAAGCACCTTCTTGCCCTTTGACTTTTTCTTATTAGGATTGTATGTGAACTCATTCACGCTGCCTGCCTGAGCCTGATATTGATTATATCCGTTTTGCTGTGTATAGCTATTCTCAAAATTGTTATTATTGTTATCATTGAAGTTGTTGTTTTTGTATTCATTCATGATGAAAACCTCCTGGTATGTCAGCGGCGTGAGCCGTGGTAATCAATTTTAACCGCCCCTTGTGGGGCTTTCTTGTTTCGTTATCTAATATTATACTTGTTTATGTGAAAACTGTATGATAAATAGGACAATGTTTAATGTTTTTTACGGGAATATTACGTCATATTGCAGGCTTATTTCTTTCACATTTGGCTTTTTATATAGGTTCAAATTGCACAAATGCCTTTTTTGTATAGTTTTTTTTGCCTCCTTTTACATAATGTTAAGAACAGTTTTGCTTTTGCATATTTTAAATAAATATATCAAATGTTTTTTGTGCATATCGGTAGAAATTTTTCGGATTTTATTCTTCAAAATGTAAAATTATTATTAATTGAAAGCTAAAATCTTGACGGCTACAGAGTTTTCAACCTTTTTTGACAAGATTTATTGCGAAATGCACAAAAAATGATTTTATAGTTTGTTTAAGGTGACTAAATCCTCCGCAAGCCTCGTTTTTATGTTATCTTAAACGTTTAACATCCTTGACAAAATACAGAGAAATTGATATAATTAAGATTAGCTAAATAAGCCCATTTTGGCATTTTACATAAAATTGTGGGCTTATTTGCATAATTTATCGCCCGAAATTTGAACATATTGTACAAGAAATACAATATGTTGTGGTCGTTGTGTGCTTCTGACACGATATGTGAATAATGCACAAATATTTTAACCTTTGTTTGAGTATATTACATAGGTCAAAATGACCAATACAGTGGATGAGATGAGGGCGAAGATCCTGTTTGATGTGATAAAGGAGCCATGCGGTATGGACACTATACTTTCAACTGAAGATCTGTGCCGTGACTTTAAGATCGGCGACGGAAGCGTTGTGAATGCGCTGAAAAATATCAACATCGAAATAGAAAAGGGCAAGCTGACGATCCTTAGAGGACGTTCAGGAAGCGGTAAGACTACTCTTATCAATATTCTTGGAGCGCTTGACAAGCCAACAAAGGGCAAGGTCATGTTTGGCGGACGGGATATTACAAGGCTTTCTGAAAGAGCCAGAGATGATATACGACGGTATAAAATGGCGTTCGTGTTCCAATCTGTGGCACTCATGTCGGGAATGACCGCTTATGAAAACGTTGACTTTGGTCTAAGACTTGCGAAATATCCATATGAAGAAAGGGATAAGCGCACAAGGGAATGTCTGCGAAGCGTGGGACTTGAAAAGCGAATGTTCCACCGACCGGGGGAAATGTCCGGTGGTGAACAGCAGCGAGTTGCTATAGCAAGAGCTATCGCTCATAAGCCTGACATAATTTTTGCGGACGAGCCTACTGCCGAGCTTGATACGGCAACTGCGCTCCACGTTGTAAAGCTTTTCAAAGAGCTGGTGGCGAGAGATGAGATGACTATCATAATGACCACTCACGACCCCAGCATGATAGATATAGCTGATAAGGTTTATACATTAGAGGACGGTGAGATAGTTGAGTGATGAACTTGATACTATTGTAGCTGCCGACAATGATAAATATATGATACGGTGTGAAAATCTGGTGAAGATCTACAAAACTTCTGATGTTGAGGTGGTGGCGCTCCAAGGACTTGACCTGGATGTCGAGCGTGGAGAACTCATGGCAATCGTCGGAAACTCAGGAAGTGGTAAATCGACGCTGCTCAATATGCTTGGAGGACTTGATAAGCCTTCGGCGGGAAACCTTTATGTGGACGGTAAGGATCTTCTGAAGTTTACTGATAAGGATTATATGGAGTATAAAAGGAACACCGTAGGCTTTGTGTGGCAGAATAATGCAAGAAATCTTGTGCCGTATCTTACGGCTGTGCAGAATGTTGAGCTTCCTATGCTGCTCAACGGCGAGCATAAAAGACGGCAGAAAGCACTGGAGCTGCTTGACAGAGTGGGACTGCTGAAAAGAAAAAACAGCAGGCTCGACCAGATGTCGGGAGGCGAACAGCAAAGAGTTGCAATAGCTATTGCATTGGCAAACGATCCGAGATTACTGTTGGCTGATGAACCTACAGGCTCGGTGGATACAAAGACTTCCAATATGATACTTGATATATTCAAGGAGCTTAATAAAGATGAGAAGATCACTATAGTGATCGTTACCCATGACCTTAAGCTTGCCGATCATATCGACAGAGTGGTGGCTATCAGAGATGGAAGAACAAGCTCTGAGATCGTAAGAAAGCGTTCTTATGTGGAGGAGCTTAATGAAATGGGAGATATCGTGCTGGTTGAGAACAGCGAGGAAACGGCTCATGAAGAGCTTATCGTCCTCGACAGATCCGGACGGCTGCAGCTCCCGAAGGACTTTATGGACGCTCTTGAGATAAAAGGCGGCGATAAGGTCAAGGTCGAACTTGATGAGAACGGCGAAAAGCTCGTGCTGTTCAGATCGGGGGGGACGTAAGTTTTATTTTCTTTATTTCCCGTGGGGAATCACATAATGAAGAGGTTCTATACTATTTATATTAGAATGTAATTAAGTAGGCTTGATTCTCGCAAAACCAAAAGCAATTTATTTAGAAAGGTGGATTCATAGTGAAAGACACAATGTTTAGGCGTGTTATTGCTTCCGCATTGGCATTTGCTCTGTGTGCAAGCGCATCAGTTCCAGCATTTGCAGACAGTGAAGCGGCGGACGACAGCACTCTAGGCACGCAGGCAACTGCTGATGATTCTGCAACAGGCGACGGAAGCTCCGCTGCCACGACGGGTACCGATTCGATCCGTCAGACTTCTTATACTAACTATGTAAAGAAGTATACCGACGCCGCAAGACCTGATAAGACAGTCGAGGTCTTGGGAAAGGATTACGATCCTGCTTCAGTAACAGACGCTCAGATCACTGTAACTACAGTAGATGGAGAGAATGATGTTATGCAGTGGGCAAATCAGGAGGGTTCAGTTTCTTGGACGGTGAACATTCCTGAAACAGGCGTCTACAATATCAAGATGATATATGAGGCACTTGAAAGCAACACAAACGACGTTGAGTTTTCGTTGCTTATCGACGGCGAAAGCCCATATGCAACAGCGTCAAGAATCACGCTGAGCAAGAGATGGATCAACGAATCTGAGATCAAACAGGATTCAAGACAGAACGATATCCGTCCTGGACAGATATCGACTCCATGCTGGCAGGAAACTCCTCTGGAGGACATCGACGGACTGTTTAACGAGCCGCTGGAGTTCTATATGGAGGCAGGCGAACATACGATAACATTTGAATCTGAAAAGGCTGAGTTTGCTGTCAAGAGCTTTACTTTCTATCAGTATGAAGCACCTGCTGCTTACACAGCACCATCAGACAGCGATCTGACACAGGCTCAGGGACAGAAGATCACTCTTGAGGGTGAAACTGCTGCCTACAAGTCATCAAGAACTCTTTATCCTACAGCAGATAAGAGCTCTTATCTCACATCGAGCGCAAACGGCTCAAGCCCTACTAAAACAAGATATAATACTATCGGTTCAGGAAGCTGGACGCAGTCAACTCAGACAGTAACATGGGAGTTCAATGTTGACAAGGCTGGCTACTATAAGATAGGTATAAGAGGCAGACAGGATCAGATGAGAGGTATGTACTCCAACAGACGTCTTTATGTCAATGGCGAAGTACCTTGCCTTGAAGCTAATCAGATAAAGTTCTACTACGATACAGATTGGAGCATCACAACGCCAAAGTCTGAAAATGGCGACGATCTTTATTTCTACCTCCAGGCAGGCACAAACACTATTTCTCTGGAAGCAGTTCCTGGTGAGATCGGTGAGATCATGGGCGATCTGGACGAGCTTGTTTATAACATAAACAGCTACTATAGACAGATCAGACAGATCACAGGTCCTGATCCTGATGAATACAACAACTACATGATCGACACAGCTATCCCTTCTATCGTTCCTGATTTCAAGGAATATGCTAAGACATTGAGAGATAAGAAGGCTGAGATCGAGAAGCTTTCAGGTTCAGGCGGAACTGAGGCTGAAACTCTTGAGAAAATGGCTATCGTTCTTGATAAGTGTATAAAGAAGCCTGACCTTATCCCTGAGATGATGTCACAGATCAAGGATAACATCACATCGGTTTCTTCTTTCGTAAACCAGTATCGTGAGCAGCCTCTTGAGGTCGATATGATCGAGGTAGCTACTTCCGATCAGGATTTCACTTCATGTGACAAGTCATTCTTTGGCTCACTTGGCTTCGGCTTCAAGGGCTTTATCGGTTCTTTCTTCGAGGACTACAACGCACTGTCCGATGAGGACGAAAGCGCTATGGAGTGCTGGGTAATGCTCGGCCGTGATAACGCTGAGGCTCTCCAGCAGCTCATTTCAAGTGAATACAATCCAACAGCTAAAACAAAGATCAATCTTAAGCTCGTTCAGGGTGGTATCGTCGAGGCTACATTTGCAGGCAAGGGTCCTGACCTCGCTCTCTTCATGGGCGGCGACTTCCCTATCCAGCTTGCAGCCCGTGGCGTTCTTACAGATCTCACCACATTCAGCGACTTTGACGAGGTAAAGTCACGTTTTGCAGACGACGCTACTGTTCTTTATCAGTACAACGGCGGTACATACGGTCTTCCATGTGACCAGACCTTCCCAATGCTGTTCTATCGTTCTGATATCCTCAGCGAGTACGGTATCGACCCAGCAACAGATCTTAACACCTGGGACGGACTTCTTAACTGTCTGCCAACACTTCAGAGAAACTACCTTGAAGTTGGTCTTATCCTCCCTGTAATGACAAGCACAGGCGGAACAACTCAGGTATCTGCTATCACAGAGCCTGGTAACACATTCGCTATGCTCCTTCTCCAGCAGGGTCTTAACTACTACAACGAAGAGCAGACAAAGACAACATTCGATACTCAGGAGGCTGTAAACGCTTTCGATACTTGGACAAAGTTCTATACAACATACAGCTTCCAGCAGACATATGACGCATTCACACGTTTCAGAACAGGTGATATGCCAGTAGTTATCCAGAACTACACATTCTATAACCAGCTTTCTGTAGCCGCTCCTGAGATCAAGGGCTGCTGGGGATTCCAGCCAGTTCCTGGTACTGTTCAGGAAGACGGAACTATCAACCATGCAGCAAACTCCAATGGTTCAGGTGCTATTATCTTCACAAAGGCAGCAGATCAGGAGGGCGCTTGGGACTTCATCAAGTGGTTCACCTCAACTGACGCTCAGGTCAAGTACGGTAACAACATCGAGTCTATCCTTGGTACAATGGGTAGATATGCAACAGCTAACGAAGAAGCTCTTCAGCAGTTGTCTTGGACAACTTCAGAAGTAAATCTTCTTCTTGACCAGCTTAATTCACAGGTAGAGATCCCGATCATTCCTGCATCTTACGGTGTAACAAGAAACGTTATGAACGCATTCAGAGCTGTAGTTAATGACTATGACAACGCTCGTGATACACTGTTCTGGTACAATAAGGATATCAACGACGAGATCACTCGTAAGCTTGAAGATCTTGGTCTGTACGACAATTAATGAAAGGGGAGTAACTAATGGCCAAAACCAATCCTGAAGCGCCTATGATAAAACAGGGCAAGTGGAAGTACACATGGCACATGATGAAAACCAACAAGGCTTGCTATGCAATGCTCCTGCCTTTCATGTCTTTGTTCATTATCTTCACGGTAGTGCCTGTCGTAATGTCGCTGCCAATGGGCTTTACAAACTTTAACATGATCGAAACTCCTAAGTTCGTAGGACTTTCAAACTTCTATACGCTGTTCCTTAACGACGACGTATTCCTTATCGCAGTAAGAAATACTCTTATCTTTGCGATATTCACAGGACCGTTCTCTTATATCCTCAGCTTTATCATCGCTTGGCTGATAAACGAGATGAACGCATTCCTCAAAACCTTCTTCACATTCGTGTTCTATGCACCTTCTATGACAACTTCCGTATATGTTACCTGGCAGCTTATCCTGTCAGGTGACTCATACGGTTACCTGAACGCTGTGCTTATCGATCTGGGTATCCTGAACGAACCTGCACAGTGGCTCACAGATACAAACTATATCCTTACAGTTGTTATCATCGTTCAGCTTTGGATGTCAATGGGTGCAGGCTTCCTTGCTATCCGTGCAGGCTTCCAGAACATTGATAAGTCAATGTACGAAGCAGGTGCTATCGAGGGTATCAAGAACAGATGGCAGGAGCTTTTCTACATCACTATCCCTTCAATGGGACCACAGCTTCTGTTTGCTGCCGTTATCCAGATCTCAGCTTCATTTACAGTCGGCGTTGTTGGTCAGAACCTCGTAGGTCTGCCTTCAACAGACTATGCAGCTCACACGATCATGAACCACGCAACAGACTATGGTAACATTCGTTACGAAATGGGTTATGCGTCAGCAATATGTTTCGTATTGTTCGCTGCAATGCTCCTTGCCAATAAGGGTATCAACTGGCTCTTAGGCAAGTATCTTGACTAAAGGAGGGGAGTATATAAAATGGCTAGAAAAAGAAAAAAGCAGCAGTCTATTGAAAAGCTGAAGGTCAAAGAGAAAAAGGCGAGAGTCAATGGTTCTCTTGGCGGAGATATAGTTATTTTCGTATTCCTCTGTCTCCTTGGTGCATTCATGGTGTTCCCGCTGTATTACTCAGTTATCCAGTCTATGAAGCCTGTTGAGGAGCTGTTCGTGTTCCCTCCAAAGCTTTATGTACTGAATCCGACTACCAACAACTTCTCAGATATGTTCAAGGTAGCCGCAAGCTCATGGCAGGTACCGCTGTCAAGATATATCTTCAACAGCTTCTTTATTACAATAGTAATTTGTATCTGCAACCTTTTCGTTTGCTGCTGCGCAGCATTCGTTCTTGCAAAGTGTAAATTCCCAGGAAACAAGGTCATTAACCAGATCATCGTTATTGCCCTCCTGTTCTCCTCAAATGCAACATGGATCATGCAGTTCCTCGTAATGGCTAAGCTCCATATGATCGATACATACTGGGCGTTGATCCTCCCAAGCATTTCAACATCAATGGGTCTTTACCTCATGCGTCAGAGCATGACAACCATCCACGACTCCATGGTGGAAGCGGCTAAGGTGGACGGCGCAGGTCTGTTCAGGATCTGTTGGCAGATCGTCGTTCCAAACTCAAAGCCAGCTTTGATGACACTTATCATCTTCGCTTTCCAGGGAGCATGGAACATTCAGGGCGGAGCACTTATCTACTCCGAGCAGCTCAAAACACTACCTACAGTTGTACAGCAGATCACAGCAGCAGGTCTTGCTCGTCAGGGCGTTACATTTGCCGCAGCAGTTGTACTTCTGATACCACCGCTGATCGTATTCCTTGTAGCTCAGGGCAACGTCATGGAAACAATGGCTAACTCAGGTATGAAGGATTAATTTGAACTTAGATTATAGAAAAGGAAAAAAGGTGATAAGTAGTGTCGAGAAATAAAATCTCTCTAAAACGAATGATCTCTGCGGCACTTGCAGCAGGTCTGGCGCTGACCATGACCGTGACTGCTTTCGCAGATGAGCCTTATACAGCCTATAACTACGACTATTGGGACGATGCGATCCCATCGCAGAGTGCCTACCGTGTAGAAAAGACTGTAACAGGTGCAGATATGGGTCTTGACAGGCTTTCAGATCCGAGCGACCCGCTTTATATAAGCGATGACGCTCCTGCAAAGCTCTCAGATGCAAAAGACCTCTTTTACGATCAGGACAACGATACTTTCTGGGTGTGCGATTCAGGCAACAACAGAATACTCCGTCTTGATACTGATCTTAAGGTAACAGGCTGTTATACCGGATTCACAGGCTCTACAGAAATATCTGTAGGCGAGGACGGAAGATCGACCTTCCTTAATCCTAACGGCATATATGTCAAAAAGAGCATCTTTGATGATAAGCTTTATGTTTACATCGCAGATACAGACAATTCAAGGGCTGTTAAGTGTACTGTTGAGTCAGGCACAGAAATGACTCTGGTGCAGGAATACACAAAGCCTGACACAAAGCTTTATGATTCCGAAACATTCAACCCTTCAAAGATACTTGCAGATAAGGCAGAGAATATCTACGTTGTTTGTAAGTCAGTAAACACAGGTTCTGTTCAGTTCAATAAGGACGGTGAGTTCCAGGGATTCTACGGTGCTAACCGTGTTGAGGTAACTGCCGCTGTCATCGCTCAGAAGCTGTGGAGAAAGATCGCTTCAAACGAGCAGATCTCAGCAATGACAAGAAACGTTCCTGTCGAGTATGCAAACTTCGATATCGACGCAGACGGATTTATCTACACTGTTACTGAGGCTGCAAATACTACGACCGACGCTGTTAAGAAGCTTAACCCAGCAGGTTATAACATCTGGGATAACGCAGTCGGCGATGAGTATTCATTTGGTGACGTTGCTTCAGAGTATGATTCAACAACAAATAAAACTTATAAGTGCAGACTTACAGATATCTGCGTTTCTGACAACGGAACAATAAATGTTCTTGACTATGAGAACGGTAGAGTGTTCCAGTATGATAAGCTCTGTAATCTTCTTTGCATCTTTGGTACAAAGAACTCCACCTCCGACCAGGCAGGAAGCTTCCTTGGACCAAACGCTATCGAGGCAAGAGGCAACGAGGTCTATATCCTTGACGGAACAAAGAACGATATCACAGTTTATACTGAAACAACTTTCGGTAATGTCGTTCACAGAGCAGTCCTCCTCTATGACGAGGGTAGATACTCAGACGCAAGAGCTGATTGGGAAGAAGTTATAAAGAGAGACGGCGGCTATGCAATGGCTTATGTCGGACTTGGTAAGGCTTGCCTTAACGACGGCGAGTATATGAAGGCTCTTGATTACTTCAAGACAGCTTACGATCAGGACGATTACGATAAAGCATTCAAATATGCAAGAGAAGAATGGCTCAGAGATAACTTCACAGTGATAATGGTAGTTATTATTGTTTTGATCGCCCTGCTCATCGTAAAGGCAGTTCTTAAGAAAAAGGGCATAAAGCTCATCAAGCGCAAAAAGAAGGAGGGAAACTGATATGTATGAATTTACTCCGGTAGGTTGGCTCAAGCATTGCGTTTTCCATCCTGTTGAGGGCTTTGAGGACCTGAGATGGAAGAAACAAGGCTCAATGAAAATATCGATGCTCATAGTTCTCTTCCTCTTTATTGCAATGGTCGTTGACAGACAGCTCACAGGCTTCCAGTTCAATGACAGCTACGTTAAAGTATTCAACGTTGTTCCGCTTATCGTTCAGTCTGTAGTTTACTTCTTCACTTGGGTACTCGGCAACTGGGCAATATGCACACTTCTCGACGGTGAAGGTACACTTAAAAAGATCTGCATCTATTCTGCATATTCTCTTGTTCCTTACATCGTTTGCACATTTATCGCAGTGATCTTCTCAAACGTTCTGGTACAGGACGAGTCGATCTGGATCACAGCTATCCAGTATCTTGGCATCGGCTGGTCTGTTATCCTTATGGTGCAGGCAATGAGAGCCGTTCACCAGTATTCATTCGGAAAAACACTTGCTTCAATTATTGGTACGATCATCGCAATGCTTCTTATATTGTTCCTTGCGATACTTCTCCTTTCATTGTTCCAGCAGGTATATGTATTCGGTTACTCAGTTTATACTGAGATCATGTACAGGATCAGAGGCTAAAACAGAAACGGTGGTGTAAATAATAAATGCATAACAAAAGTTACAAGAAAGCAGTTGTCTTTGCTATCTGCCTTACAATGCTGATGCCTCTGGGGTCAATGGTGGTTTCTTCCACTGACGAGAGTTCAAGCCAGGCTGATTCAAGCGCCGCAGTAAAGGATACTGACAGCAGTGTCGATTCAGCGGCTGATGATACAAGCTCAGCTGACGCTTCCGACGCAGCAGCTACTGCCGATGAAAGCAGCGATAAAGCTGCTGAAGACTCAGCAGCCGATGAGAAAACAACTACTACAGCAAGCAAGGACGACGAGGTTCAGCCTATAACTGACGAAGAAGCTCTTGCAATGTGCGAAAAGATAACAGAGAACGACAAGATAGCTCTTTATCTTGACGAAGAAAACGAAAGACTTTGTCTTTATGTAAAGGCTTCAGGTAAGTATTGGTGGACTTCGCCTATAAATGTTCAGGCTGACCAGACAATTATCGACACAGTTAAGGGCACAGCAATGAAAAATGCCCAGAGAAAGCAGATCGCTGCAAGTGCCGCTATCAGAGTCGGTGACCTTAGACAGGAAAAGAGAACAGAGTCCCCTGCTCCGGTTTATTCCAACAAGGCAAAGGTAAAATGGCAGAAAAATTCAGACGGCGTTGTTGCTACATATAACTACGTTTCTGATGGTGTGAAGCTCAAGATACATTACGTTCTTGAGGACGATAACCTTTATGTTTACTGCGATTCAGATGAGATCGAGGAGAAAAACACTTCTCAGGTAGACGGAAAGGTGCTTACAAAGATCGAGTTCTGCCCTAACTTCGGCGCTGCTGATTCAACTGCGACAGGCTATATGATAGTTCCTGACGGAAGCGGTGCTGTAATAAACTACAACAACGGCAAGACCGAGTATGCTGACTATAATCAGCAGGTATTCGGCAGAGATTATACAGCCGTTCCAATAACAGCTCCAAGAACCACTCAGCAGGCTTATATGCCAGTCCTTGCAACAGTAAGCGGTTCATCTGGACTTGTTTGCGTTGCTTCTGACGGTGAGTCAAACGTTTATGCTCACGCTCAGGTATGCGGACAGGAAAAGCAGGCTTACAACACTTGTTACTTCGAGTTTGAAACAAGAAGCTCAGACTCATTCTTCATGAGCGGTGATAACTCAAACAAGATCACAGTGTTCGAGAAGAACGGAATAAAGACCGAGAGATTTGGAGTTCGTTATTATCCTGTTGATTCAGACAACGGCGAGGATCTTAACTACGCCGACTGCGCTGAGGTCTACAGAAACTACCTTATCAATAATAGGGGTCTTACAGCTAAGGCTCAGGCAAATAAGAGCGATCTTTACGTTGACCTTTATGGCGGCGTTATGAAGGATACTTCTATTCTCGGTATCCCATTCAATCTTAAAACAGAGATCACTGGCTTCGATCAGGCTTCCGACATACTTGATATCCTCAAGGACGGCGGAGTTGACAACATAACTGTCAACTATAACGACTGGACAAATGACTCTATCAAGAACAAGATATCCACAGAGGTATCTCCGTCCGGCAAGCTTGGCGGTTCAAGCGCATTCGATAAGCTTATCTCAAAGGACGATAATATGAAGATCGTTCCTTCAATGAACAACTTCCAGATGGACAGCGGTTCATGGGGATATATGACTCTTACAAGCACAGCTATCAGAGTTTCAAATGCTTATTCAAGACAGTCATCATACAGCCCGGCATTCGGTGTTGCAGAAAAGGGAGTTTCACCTGCCCTGCTCACACCAAACAAGTACTCGAATGTGTTCACAGAAATGCTCGAGAGCTATACTGATGAAAAGCTCACTTCTATCGGCTTCGGTGATTATTCAACAAAGCTTGTTTCTGACTATTCAAAGAAGGATCCTTCAAGCAGAAGCAAGACCATGAATACTGTCGTTGACGGCTATAAGAGTGCGAGCGAGAAGATCAGTACAGTATTCGCAGACGGTGCGAACTCTTACGTTCTCCCATATGTAACAAACGTTTCAAACGTTCCTGTTTACTCCAGTGGATTCAACGTAACAGATTTCGATATTCCATTCTATCAGATGGTCATTCACGGATATGTTGACTACGCTTCAACACCTATCAATAAGAGCTCAAATTCAGATGAAACATTCCTGCTTTCACTGGCTTCAGGCTCACAGATACACTATGATATGACATACGCTGACGCTGATACGCTTCAGGATACAGAATATGACGACCTGTATTATTCAAACTATGCAGGCTGGACAGATCTTGCGGCTAATCAGTACAAAAAGGTAAGCAGCATACTTTCAGGCGTTTCAGATTATACGATCACAAAGTATGAGCTGAGCGATGACAAGAACGTTCTTACCACAACTTATTCAAAGGACGGAGCTTCAGACGTTGTTATCAGTGTTGATAAGAAGAACGCAACAGCTACCGTAGGCACAGAGGTCTATGACCTTGCAGATTGTATAGAAGGAGGTTTGACAGAATAATGAGCGAAGAGATCAAAAACACTCCTGAAGAGATCGAGGCTGTTAAGGCTGAGGATCTTGAAGATACAGTCGAAAAGGAAAATGACGCTGAGGCTGTTATAGAAGAAATTTCAACAGAGGAGATAATCGCAGAAGAGCCTGCCGCTGAGGCAGTCGCTCCTGCACCTGTGATGAAGGAAAAGAAGCACAGACTTTCTTATGAAAAAAGAAAAGGACTTTACGGCTACGGATTTATAGCGATCTGGGCGCTGGGTACTATCTACTTCTTTATCCTGCCTCTTATAGAATCTCTCATTTACTCATTCAACAAAACTGAGGTAACTCAGGGCGGAATGAAAATGTCCTTTATCGGTTGGAAAAACTATGTAAACGCTTTCCGTAAGGATCAGGATTATTCCAAGGCTCTGGTAGCAATGATCGAGAATACGGTTTTGAGAACTCCTCTTATCCTCATATTCTCTATCTTTATCGCAGTTATCCTTAATCAGAAATTCAAGGGAAGAACATTCGCAAGATCAGTATTCTTCCTCCCTGTTATCATCGCTACAGGTCCTGTTATCGACATCATCAACGGTAACATGAGCACAGGCGGATACGCAGGCGGATCTGAGCAGTTCAGCTCAATGTTCGAGGCTGACCTCGTTGACCAGCTGCTGAACTTCCTCGGTATCTACAACATCAGTGATAAGCTCACTATGATAATAAACTCGCTGACCACCGACATCCTGAACCTTGTATGGAACTCAGGTATCCAGATACTTCTAGTGCTTTCAGCACTTCAGGGTATCCCGCTCTCAGCTAAGGAAGCAGCCCAGATCGAGGGTGCAACTTCATGGGAGTTCTTCTGGAAAGTCACAATTCCTTATATCAGCCCAATGATACTTTCAAGCGTGGTTTATACAATCGTTGACTCATTCGTCGATCCACAGAACGAAGTTATGACGATCGTTCTTAACAAGGCAAGCAACTGGGAGCATGGCTACTCAGCGGCAATGGCTTGGGCATACTTCCTTATCGTAGCAGTATTCCTTGCACTTGTCGTAGCACTTGTTAATAAGTTCGTTTACTATGAAGTAGAATAAGGGGGGATTTAAGTGGCAACTAAAAAAGAAGAAAAAGAGTTCGAAAAAGAACGAAAGGCTGCTATTAAAGCCCGTTATAAGAAGATGAAAGAGGAGGGTCTTGAGAAATATCTCACCCCTGAGCAGATCAGCTATAACAGAAGAAGAAGAGCGATCGGAATGGTTTGGCCGTTCTTCAGATTCCTTATCCTGTTTGGTCTGTGCTTCGTAATCCTCTATCCACTGATATTCATGCTTTCAACTGCGTTCAGACCAAATGAGCAGATGAACGACCCGTCAGTAGTTTGGATCCCTAAGAGCTTCACACTTGATAACATCAAGGACGTTTGGGGAGTAATGAAGTTTGAAGATACTGTTGTAAACACAGTTATCCTTAACCTCGTGGCCTCTGTCCTTCAGGTTATCACCTGCTCTATCACAGGCTACGGCTTCGCTAGATTTAAGTTCAAAGGTAAGGGAATCCTGTTCGGTATCGTTGTTCTTATGATCATCGTACCTCCACAGATCACAACTATCCCACTTTACCTCCAGTATGCTTACTTCAAGCCAGAGTGGCTCGCTAAGGTATTCACGCTTGGCAAATCAACATCGCTTATCAACAGCGGTTGGACAATGTATCTTCCTGCGTTGTTTGCAAACGGACTCCGTGCAGGTCTGTTTATCTTCATCTTCCGTCAGTTCTTCAGAGGACTTCCTAAGGAGCTTGAAGATGCTGCATACCTCGACGGCTGCAGCCCACTGAAAACATTCCTTGTTATCATGTGTCCTAACGCAAAGTCTTCGTTCCTGACAGTATTCCTGTTCTCTATCGTTTGGTATTGGAACGACTACTATGTATCATCATCATTCTTCACACAGAACGACACTGTTGCTCTTATGCTGAAGAACCTGAATACAAACCTGACTCAGCAGCTCTTCGACGGTCAGGCGGTATCTGTAAGACAGATAATCGTATGGCTTGAAGCAGGTTGTCTGCTTTCTATCACACCTATCCTTATTATGTATGTATTTCTCCAGAGATACTTTATCGAGGGTGTTGAAAGATCAGGTCTTGCAAACTAATTTGCAAATAAGCTTATCAAAAGTCCTGCACTTCGGTGCGGGACTTTTTTTTGCGTGAAGCCCTTTTTATGTTCATATATTTAAGACTTATTAAATTTGTACATATATAAAGCAACGCAATTGTGCATATTGCTTTGAAATGTCAGGTTAATTTAGTATAATCGTGTATAGAAAAAAAACTTTTTTTTTGATATAATTATTTTGGGTATTATTGCCCATGGTAAGTTGTTTCTAAAAATATTCAGTTAGGAGTCTGAACATGAATATAAAAGTTGATTTAAAAAAGCTTTTTGCTGCCGCAGTATCAGCGATAATGTGCCTCTCCGCAGGGGGTTGCTATCTGCTTCCTGACGAGGAGGAAGTTCTCGATGCGCCGACCGTGAAGGCAAGCGATGTTACATATTCCACAGTGACGGCAAAGAAAAAAGACCTTGAAAAGAAGATAGTCGCCACAGGCACTGTCACAGCGGAAAATCAGTATACTCTTTCTTATGAAAAGCAGAGTGGTACAGTGTCAAAATTTTATGTAAAAGCAGGCGATAAGGTCAAAAAGGGTGATGTTATCTGTGACCTTGATACATATGACCTTGACTATCAGATAGAAGAAAAACAACTTTATCTCGAAAAAGCAAAGCTTAATGTTGATTTAATTTATGAGGGCGGCGGCTCCCAGGCAGAGATAGACTCTGCTTATGTTGACGTTCAGCTTCTTGAAAAAGAGCTTGAAAAGCTTCAGGCTCAGAAGGAGGATTCAAGCCTGAAATCACCTATAGACGGCGTTGTTTCTTCACTCTCTGACGTAAGAGCAGGCGACAACGTAAATCCGGGTCAGACTATCGCAACTGTTATAGATACTTCGGCTCTTTATATCGCAATACAGCCTGACGACCTCACCCAGTATGATATCGACACAGAAGTGCAGATAAGGATAGGCGAGGATTATTATGACGGTGTTGTTTTTATGACCCCTAAAAAGCTTGCGGATTATCAGGAAGAGCAGAAAGAGGATCACAATAATGTTGACGATACAGGTATAGATTATCAGGCGGATACTATCTATGTTCGTTTCAAGGATACCGCCCCTGCGGAAACAGTGGGTCAGCTTGCAGATACGATACTTGTTCTCGACAGCGTTAAGGACGCTATCGTTATCTCAAATAATCTGATAAAAAAGGTTGACGGCACAAAGGTAGTTTATGTGCTGAAAAACGGTGAAAAAACTGCCGTTGAAGTGGAAACAGGACTTTCTACAGGCTCTCAGACCGAGATAAAATCGGGTCTTAAAGAGGGCGACGAAATTGTTATCAGATAGGTTTGAAAGGATAAGCTTATGTTCACCTTATTGTTCCGTAAAATGCGAAACACCAAATGGATGGTGCTTTGCCTGCTGATAGGCTTTGTTATGGCGTCTGCCATGATGAGCACTATCCCTATTTATATGAACGCTTCTCTGCAAAGAATGCTTGTAAAGGATCTTGAGTCGTTCCAGACAGAATATGAGATCTATCCAGGTGCGTATAATACCAGCTATGGATTGAAAATGGATATCTCAGGCAGTGAGCAGCAGAAAGCTGTTGAGAATTATAATAACAAAGTGGAGGCTAAGTTCAAGGAGCTTGGTCTGCCTGAAAAGCTTGATAAGAAGTATATAAGTGACGAGTATCTCTATGTGCGTTCACTTGCCGTTTCAGATGGCAATTCGCAGGCAAGATTCACTCTCGGCGGTATGACGGATATTTCCGACCATATCAGCATAAAGCAGGGCAGAATGTTCACTGCAGGCAAGCGTTCAGACGGCGTTTACGAGTGCGTTGCCACAGAAAAAGCCATGAAAAGCACAGAGCTTGCTATAGACACAGTATATGAGATAGCCGACGTGTTTGATGATAACAAGTCAATAAAAATAGAGATCGTGGGCGTTTTTGACGTTAAGGACGAAAATGACGCATATTGGGCAGAGGGTCTTGATTCTCAGTATACAGCCGTTGTCTTTACAGATTATGACACAATGCTCGGGGATTGCGTTGATACTGGCGTTGTGAATATCACAAAGGCTGTCCATAACTATGCGGTGGATTATGCTTCCATGAATATGACTGACCTTGCAAGCACAAACGAAATGATAGCAAAGCAAAAGACCTATTTTGGTGAAAATTCCATAGGCTTTTCGATGCCTGCCTCAGATATCCTCAAGGACTATGAGAGCCGTTCATCACAGCTCCAGCTTGTTTTGTGGCTTTTGCAGATACCTGTCATACTTATGATAATATTCTATCTCTTTATGGTGTCGCAGCTCAACGTTGAGCAGGAGCGTAACGAGATAGCGGTGTTCAAAAGCCGTGGAGCAAGCCGCTTGCAGATAATGGGCATTTATGCTCTGGAATCTCTCGTACTGGGCGTTCTGACAGTTATAATAGGACCATTCGCAGGTCTTGGACTTTGCAAGGTACTTGGTGCGTCAAACGGATTCTTGGAGTTTGTCAACAGGCGTTCGCTCCCTGTGCATATGACAATAGAAGCTGTCGTCTATGCGGCAATAGCCGTGGCAGTGTTCTTTGTCACAACTATGATACCGATCCTTCCTGCCACAAAAACAACTATTGTTGAGCATAAGCAGTCAAAAGCCAAAAAGAAAAAGCACGCTCTGTGGGAAAAGGTCTGCCTTGATTTTATCCTTGTGGGCGGTTCAGTTGGCTGGCTTTATTATTACAACAAAACTCAGGAAAAGCTTGTTGCAGAAGGCGTAACAGACACCACCGCAACAGTAAATCCTATAATGTTCGTGGCTTCCACTGCCTTTATACTTGGCCTTGGTCTGTTTCTTATAAGGATATATCCTTATATAATAAGGCTTCTCGCAAGAATAGGCAGAAGAGTGTGGTCGCCTGCACAGTATGTTTCACTGACTAATATCGGTCGCTCCTCAACGGGCAGGGAAAGATTTTTGATGCTGTTCCTTGTTCTTACTGTATCATTGGGCGTGTTCTTTGCCAATACCGCAAGAGCCTTGAACAGAAATGCCGAGGAAAGCGTTGCCTATGGGGTTGGCTGCGACGCTGTTCTTACAGAGCAGTGGTATAGCAGTAAAATAGAATCTGCACAGCAGACCACTCCTCAAAGCGCATCTCAGGCAGCTCAATCAGGCACAAAGCAGACTTCCGAGGAAAGCGACGAAGAAGATACAGAAACTACCATACAATATGTAGAGCCTGTTTTTGAGCGATTTGAAAAGCTCGCAGGAGTGGAAAATGTCACAAAGGTTTTCAGAAAAGACGACGTGACCATATCTTCAAACAAAATGAACGTTCCAAGACAGCAGACAAAGTCTGACGATGAGGAAAAGACCCGTGACGATTTCCTTGACCAAAGCGTTGACACAAGCTCAGGCAAAAGCTCAACAAGCAATGTCCAGCTTATGACCATAGTGCCAAGCGATTTCTCAAAGGTCTGCAAATTTGAGGACAGACTTCTGCCAGTTCAGTTAAATAACTACCTGAACGCCCTCGCAGAGTATACCCCGGGAGTTATCCTCTCTTCAAGCTTCAAGAGCTACGGTCTGGAGCTTGGTGATACTGTAGAGTGTAAGTGGGGCGGAAACGAGCCCTTTGAAGTGACCGTCCTTGCCTTTGTTGACTACTGGCCGGGACTAAGCCCTTATAAAGAGGCGAAAAACGGCGGTTATATGGACTTTGCCGTTATGAACTACGATTATGTGAACGTTCAGACAAGCATGGAGCCTTATGAGGTATGGTTCAAGCTCAAAGACGGAGCTTCCGTTCAGGAGTTTTATGACTCAATAGACAAAGCAGGCATTAAACCCCTCACCCTTGAATCTGCAAGCCAGCAGACCATAGAAAAGAAAAACGACCCTATGCTCCAGGGCATGAACGGCGCTCTCACTCTCGGCTTTATCATCATCATGGTGATGTGCATAATAGGTTTCCTTATCTATTGGATACTCTCCATAAAGAGCAGGACTTTGCAGTTTGGTATCCTAAGAGCAATGGGAATGAAGTTCAGAGAGATAATAATGATGATAGTCTATGAACAGCTTTTGGTGTCAGGCGTTGCAATATTCGCCGCTATCTTTATCGGCGGCATAACCAGCGACCTTTTCGTACCGCTGTTCCAGAGCATCTTCGACGCAAGCCAGTCAGTGCCGCCGTTTGCAGTGATACCTGAACGCAGCGACTATCTGAAGCTTTATGCAGTTATAGGAGTAATGCTGCTCACAGCCTTTGTGGTGCTTGGCAGACTTATAAAGAAGATAAAGATAAGTCAGGCGTTGAAGCTTGGTGAGGATTGATAGGAGGAAATTTTATGACAGCTTATGAAAAGCTTACAAAATGTTATGAGTGCGTAAAAAGCAAAATAGACTTTGAGCCAAAGATAGCCCTTGTGCTTGGCTCAGGTCTTGGCGATTATGCAAATTCTATAGACGTGAAATACACCCTCAGCTATAAGGATATAGAGGGCTTCCCGACCTCTACCGTAGAGGGACACAAGGGTCAGTTCGTTTTCGGATATGTTGGCGAAGTGCCTGTTGTTATAATGCAGGGCAGAGTGCATTATTATGAGGGATATGCAATGGAGGACGTTGTGCTTCCTGCAAGACTTATGAGAATGTTGGGCGCAAAGGTGCTCTTCCTCACAAACGCATCGGGCGGAGTGAACGCAGGCTTCAAGGCAGGCGACTTCATGCTTATAACAGACCATATCTCAAGCTTTGTACCTAATCCTCTTATTGGCAAGAATATCGACGAACTTGGTACAAGATTTCCTGATATGAGCGAGATATATAACAAAAAGCTCAGGGATATCATCTCAGTTGCGGCAGAAGATCTTGACATAACCCTCCGCCATGGCGTTTATCTCCAGCTCACCGGACCGTCTTTCGAGTCCCCTGCGGAAATAAGAATGGCAAGAACTATCGGTGCTGACGCAGTGGGAATGTCAACAGCCTGCGAGGCTATCGCCGCAAATCATGCAGGCATGAAAGTCTGCGGAATATCCTGCGTTGCAAACCTTGCAGCAGGCATGACGGATAATCCTCTCACTCATGCTGAAGTTCAGGAATGTGCAGACAAGGCTGCTCCCCTTTTCAAAAAGCTTATCACTGAAAGCATTATAAGAATAGGTAAACAGCTTTAAGGTTTTGTAACAGCTTTTTCAAAATAATATGTAACAAATGTGCGAAAAGGGCTGATGATGTGTACTTTTTTGCTAAACTTTGTGAAAAACTATTGACAAATCAAACACTTTAGTTTAATATATTATTATGAAGTAAGTATCTTCAAAAAAATATCAAGAATATGGAGAGATAATCATATGGCAAAATTTTGTGGACAGTGCGGAGCTCAGCTTAATGACAATGCGACTTTCTGTACTCAGTGCGGTGCAACAATAGCACCTCAGCAGCCTGCACAGCAGACCGCTTCACCAATGGCAAATCTTCAGCAGGCAGCCAAGAATATCGACATGAACGCTATAAAGGACGCTGTTTCTGTTGAAAACATCAAAAATCTGAAAAACAAGCCTAATAAGCTCACTATCGCAGTTCTGGCAGTTCTGCTCGTGCTTATTATTCTGGTAGTTGTTATCCTTTGCATGATATTCGGCGGCGGAAGCTGGAAAACTCCTATCAACAATGCAATGGACGTTCTCAATGACGGTGATGGTAAGGCATATCAGGAGCTTATGCCTCCTTACGTTAAAGATATGGCTGACGCACTGGACGGTATCGTTGACATAAGCGATGAGGATTATGACGAAGAGGCTGAAAATCAGAGAGACAGACTTACAAAGAAATACGGCGATGACGCTGAGATAAGTTATGAGGTAGTTAAAAAGACTAAGGTAGACTCAGACGATATCGACAGCTACAACGATATGTCAGATCTTGGCTCTGTGCTTGGTGTTAAAAAGGCTAAGAAGTATAAGCTTACAAAGGCTTATAAGGTAAAGATCAAGTATACTATCGAAGGCGAAGACGCTGACAAGACCGACAAGACAACTGTTATTGTTGGTAAGATGGACGGCACATGGGTACTTCTGGACGAGGGCGACCTTCCAATAAGCACAGGTTTCTAAGATATATAAACGATCAGTAACGGGCGGAGAATTTTCCGCCCGTTTTTGAAAATGCGGTGTTTGCACAATGAAAAAATTATCAGTGCTGTGTATGCTTTTGTGTGTGGCAATACTCTTTTGCTCCTGCGGAGAGGAAGAAAGAGCGGTCCTGGGATATGAACAGCCCGTGGCGACACTTGTCACAGCGGCGCAGTATAGCGATACGCAGTCATATCTTTCCTGCTTTACCCCAGAAGCGGAGGCGGAGTATAAAAACAGCGACAGCTATAACGAAGCTCTTGCGGAAACGCTTCTCACAAGGGGCAAGGAAAAAACGGAGCTTTCTTATAAGCTCAGCGATAAAAAAGAGCTTGACAGCGACGGCTTGAAAGACCTTGAAAAAAGCTATAAGGAAAGCTATCACAAAAATGTGACTATCAAAAAAGCTGTTACAATGACAGCAAAGCTCACAGAGACTACTGACAGCGGCGAGCTGTCTGCCAGCCGTGAGATAACAGTGGTCAAAATAGAAAACAACTGGTATATTTTCGGAAAAGTTATCGAAAAATTTGATCTCAGCCAAAAGGGCTGAGGGGATCAATAATAATAATATGAAAAGAGGGTATTAATATGGAAAATTGTCCAAAATGCGGTCTGCCTGTTGCCGACGGTGCAAAGTTCTGCGCTGCCTGCGGAACAAGAATGCCGCAGAAGCTTATAAAGAGCAAGGTCTGCTCAGTGTGTGGAAATACACTTAATGCGGGGGCTAAGTTCTGCAACGTTTGCGGAACAGCCGTGCCGCAGGACGAAACGCCTGCCGACGAGCCTGTAGTGGACGAGAGAAATCCTGAAATGGAGTCTATCGAAGTGCCTGAGCTGCATTTTGACGATACTCCTGTGCAAAATCAGACTATTCCGCCAACGACTCCTGATATGCCGACAATGGACAGCGTTTATCTGCCTGGGCAAGAGCCTGCGAAGCCTGTTCAGCCTGCACAGCCTACAGCCGAGGAAGTTGCAATGGCTTCAAGAACTGTGGATATCCCACAGACGCCTACAGTTGCGGAAACTCCAAATGTGAACACCGCTCCTCAGCCTGAGAGAGTTCTTACACCAGAGGGCTATCAGCAGCCTGCTCAGCCTGTGAACAATGCAATGCCACAGATGAATCAGGGTGGACAGCCTATCCAGCCAAATCAGATGAATCAAATGAACGGTGTTACACCTGGAAAGGGTGCAGGCGCACTTGTACCGATAATACTTATCATTCTTATACTTGCTGTTATCTGCGTTGACGTTTTCTGGCTTTTCAGAGATCAGATATTCGGCAAAAAGGACGAAAGCTCAAATGGCTGTGCAGTGGTAACTCTCTCGGACGAAACAGACTATCCTGCAAACGAAGCATTTTTCTTTGAAGAATAGAATATAATGTAAAAAGGGACGTTTCAAAGCGTCCCTTTTTTGTGTGTCAACACAGTGTTTGCGTAAAAGATAAAGGCGACCCAAGGTCGCCCCTACATTTAATCTTTCATGCTCTCGATTATCTCGTTAGCTTTCTTGTAAATGACAGCAGGCTCTTCGCCTATCCTGAACTCGCCGTCCTCGTAAAGCACTTTACCAGCGCACACCGTGAGCTTTACGTTCTGCTTTGAGCCGCTGTAAACAAGGTTCTTGCCAATGTTGTTAAGAGGCTGCATATTAGGCTGAAAAAGGTCGATAACGATAAGGTCAGCCTGCTTGCCCTCTGCGATAATGTCGCAGTTAGAAAGCCCCATTGCCCTTGCAGAGCCTACAGTTGCCGCTTTCAGCACCGAGTCAGCAGGGCAGGCAGAAGCATCATCGCAAGCTATCTTCTGCAAGCCTGTCATAAGGAACATTTCTCTGAACATATCAAGACAGTTGTTGCTTGCAGGGCCGTCAGTACCTATAGCAATGTTTATGCCCATATCCTGCATTTTTACGATAGGCGCAATGCCGCTTGCAAGCTTTACGTTAGAGCCTGCACAGTGAACAGCCCATACGCCCTTGTTTTTGAATATCTCAAGATCCTTGTCGCTCATGTGAACGCAGTGGAAGCCTGCACCGCCAAAGTCGAAAATTCCGAAGCTGTCAAAAAGCTCAGTTGGCGTCATGCCGTATTTCTCTATGCACTCTCTGACTTCTTTTGCGGTTTCCGAGTTGTGCATTGCAACAGGCGCTTTGTATTTTGCCGCAAGCTTGCCAACGCCCTCCATAAGCTCCTTTTCGCAGGTATATTCTGCATGGAAGCCAAGCATAAAGCTTATAAGAGGGTCAACATTGTTGTATTTCAGATAGTTGTTTTCAAGCCTTTCAAGATTAGACTTGTCACCGCTCACCGCACCGCAAAGCACAGAGCGGAAGCCGCTTTCTACGCAGGCTTTTACATAATCGTCAAGCTCAAAGTACATATCAAATGCCGCCGTACAGCCTGTTGTGAGATATTCAAGTATAGCAAGCTTCGTGAGCCAGTAAACTTTCTCACCGTCCAGCTTTGCCTCCATTGGGAATATCTGCTTAAAAAGCCAGTCCTGCAAAGGCATATCGTCAGCATATGATCGCAGAAAAGTCATTGCCGAGTGAGTGTGCGCATTTTTGAATGACGGCATAAGGAGATTTCCCTTGAGGTCATATTCACGTTCAAAAACCTTTCCGTCAAGCTCCTCAGCCTTAGGCTTGCCAACGAAAACTATCTTTGAGCCTTCTGTCCAGACCTCTATATCCTGCGTTTCTATGCCGTTGGCAAGGGTCATTACCCTGCCACCAAAAAATCTTATCATGGCTCGTTATCCTCCCTTACTCTATTTCAAGAACAGCCGTCTGCTCTCCATGGCGTGAGATAACTCTCGGCACTCTTGCAGATATTCCGCAAACTATCTCGTAGCCTATAGTTCCTGTCATTTTGCCGATATCGTCAGCGGTTATCCTCTCATCACCCTGTGTGCCTATGAGAACCGCCTCGTCCCCAGCCTTTACGTCCTCTACCTCAGTTACATCACACATGAACTGATCCATACATATCCTGCCTGTGATAGGGCATTTCTTTCCGTTGATAAGCACATATCCCTTGTTTGAAAGCGCCCTGGGATATCCGTCTGCATAGCCTGCCGTAACAGTTGCGAGCTTCACTTTGCCATTTGCAGTGTAAGTCCTGCCGTAGCTTACGTCAGTGCCATTGTCTATGTATTTTACCTGCGCAACAGCCGCTTTAAATTCCATAGCAGGCTTTGGCTCAAAAGGCAGAGCCTTTGCAGGGTCAGGATAAAGCCCGTAAAGTATTATTCCAAGCCTTGCAAGAGAGCTTCTCTCATTATAATAGTATACTCCGCCGGCTGAGTTGAGAAAATGCACTTTTTCAAGGTGAAGCCCCTCTGCTTCGCACTTGTCAGCAACGGAAAGTATCTTCTCCGTTTGTGCCTTTGTGTATTTCTCGTCCTGCTCTCTCAGGCTGTCAGCCACCGCATAGTGGGTGAAAATGCCCTCCAGCGCAATGTTTTCAAGCTTCGATATCTCTTTAAGCTCATCGTATATCTTGTCGGTTTCCCCGTGAAGACCTATCCTCGTCATGCCCGTGTCGATAGCGGCATGTATGCGTACCTTGCCGTCAGCGTTTTCTGAAAGTGCTTTAGCATATGAAAGCTCTGTGCAAGCCTGAATGATGTCAAGCCTTGTGAGCCACTTAGCATTCTCAGGAGGTGTGTAGCCCAAAATGAGTATCTCGCCCTTTATGCCCATATCCCTGAGCCTGTGGGCTTCGTGTATGTTCGATACCGCAAACCAGCGAATGTCCATCTCGTTTTCAAGAAACGGAACTACCCCGTTGTCAAAATGTCCGTAGCAGCTCGCCTTTACAACGCACATTATCTCTGTTTTTTCCCCTATGAGCCTGCGGTATTCTTTCAGATTGTATTCAATGCTGTCAAGATCTACCTCAGCCCATGCTCTCTTCAAAAAATCCATTTTATTTTTCTTCCCTTTCGGTTTTATAATTGTGCCTTTGCGCAAAATATTTGTCATTTTCTATTGAAAAAGATAAATCAATGTGTTATAATGTTCTTATCATGGGCATTGTGTCGCCAAATCTTTCAGGAGGCTTTGATGTGAGTAATATCGTCCCCGCAGAAGAATTTTTCTGCAACCGAGATACCTCTTGCTGCTTTACAGGTCATAGGGACAGGGATCTGCCTTTCGGCGGCGATGTCCATAAGCAGGGTATGAAAAATCTCCTGAGTATGCTCGTCCTTATGATAAAGGAAGCATATAGCGAAGGCTGCCGTACTTTTATATCAGGTATGTCAAAAGGTATCGACCTGCGCTGTGCTGAGATAGTCCACAGCCTTTCGGCTCAGCCCGAATATAAGGATATGAAGCTCGTGTGCGTTCTGCCCTATGCAGGCCAGCGTACAGAGATGAAAACACCCTTGGACAGCTATACATATTCGCTTATTCTGAACTCTTGCAGTGCGGTCGTGATAACAAGCCCCAAGTATGAAAACGGCTGTTATAAAAAGCGAAACAGCTTTATGGTTGAACATTCCTCTCGTCTGATCGGGGTCATAAAAGAGAAAGCCAAAGGCTCAGGCACTTTGCAGACCATAAACATGGCAAAGCGTGCAGGCCTTACGCTGAACATCATATGCCTTGACGATAATCCTGTTTTTTATATCGACTCAGACTCAGACAGCCGTCCTATTTAGTTTACACCTAAATTGCAAATTGTTCAATAGTTTTCGAGAATTTTTCCGAAAAAGTTTATATATGAAAATATGGCGGACAGTATGCCTGCCTGTATATATTTGAAAGTAAGGAGATCAATAACATGGCTCAGACGAAAGCTCACAAGAAAAAAAGAAGATCTCAGGCTCCTATCGCTCTGGTCTACTTCATAACGATGATAATATTCCTCTTTGTTATCGGCATGCTTGCACTGTATGCCCTCAGAGAGTTTGGTGTTATCGGCAATGATGACAGCGACAGCGACGCAGGCATAAAAAGCCCGGTTTATAATACCCTTTTTGCAAGAGTGAACAGCAAGGGCGTTCTTGCAGACGCAACAGTCATAAGAGTTGCACCGGACGCAAAGAAGATAATCATAATGCCTGTTTCAGCGTTCACAGTGAGCGGAAGCCAGACAATGCGTGAGATACACGAAGAGGGCGGCATGGTGAAGCTTGAAGCAGCCGTTGCAGACACTTTCGGTATCACTATAGACAATTACGTTTCTCTCACAAATGACGCATTCGAGAATGCGGCGGATATTGTGGGCGGAATTACATATACTCCTGATGAGGAGCTTTACTATCTCTCTCAGGATAATGACGAGAACGATATCGCTATCCCAAGCGGCGATCTGACTAACCTCAGCGGTCATCAGATAAGACTTATCTGTCAGTATCCTGTTTTCAAAGAGGGCAGGAACGGTAATATGAAGTTTCTTGGAACTGCGGTGACAATGCTTATAAACAACGCTTTCCAGCAGACGAATATCACTAAGGATAATCTTGATAACTTCTATAATATATTCACCGCAAACAGCGATACCGATTGGACAAGTGCACAGTATAAGGAAGAAAAGTCGTATCTCAAGGATATGCTGGATCAGAACCTTACTCCTGCAGAAGCTCTTGTGCCAGAGGGCGAGTGGACGGACGATTCTCACTTTAAGGTGTCTGATAAGTTCAAGGAGAGCGTTCAGACAATGCTCAAAGATACTGCACCGTCAGCAGCGGAGAAGTAAAAACGTAAAGGCTGAAATTTTAACAGGGGGCGATATAACGTGAAACTTCTGGTCATAATCCTTAATAAAACAGATGTGCTTGACTATCTGCTGGAGGGACTTTCAGCAGCAGGCATAAAGGGTGCGACTATAATCGAGTCGTCAGGTATGGCAATGACCCTTTCAAGACTTGACAGCAGCTTTCTCAGCGCCTCTATCCGAGGACTTTTCAGCGGTGACGAGGATAACAGAACTATCCTCTCAGTAATAAAAAATAATCAGCTCGATACCGCACGAAAGATAGTTTATAATACCGTGGGCGATCTATCTCAGCCCAATACGGGAATAATGTTCACCGTTCCGCTGGATTTCGTCGAGGGAACAGTGAAGAAACCCGTGGATAAAGAAAAAGCAAAACCTAAGGATATCCCTGAGGAGAATGAAAAGAACGTCAGTTGACGAAATGTTTACAGACTATTAACATAATATTTAATTCTTTTCATTAAAAACTTTTGAATGTCCTTGCAAAAAACTGTTTTGTGTGGTATAATAATCACAATAGGCTTTTAATGAAAGACTGGAACTTGACTTCCGGTCTTTTGGTTTTGTATGGGGCTTTTTTTCATGGCAAAGCCTGATGGCTTTGCTTTGGGAAGCATTAACGGAGGTGCTGTATGGAAGTAAAGAAAACTACGGTAGAAAAAGTAAGAGAGCTTGCACAGCCTATCGCAGACGAGCTTGGCTTTTTCCTTTGGGACGTAAGGTTTGAAAAGGAGGGAGCAACGTGGTACCTCAGGGTGCTTATCGACAAGGACGGCGGCATAGATATGGACGATTGCGAGGCTTTCACAAGACCGATGAACAAGGTGCTTGACGAGGCAGACCCTATAGCTCAGAGCTATGTGCTGGAGTGCGGAAGTCCCGGACTTGGCAGAGAGCTTAGAAGACCCGAGCATTTTGAAGTCTGCATAGGCGACGTTGTAAGGGTAAGGCTCATAAGACCTGACGAAAACGGTGAAAAAGAGTTCGTTGTGGGTCTTGTGGGATATGACAAGGATAAGATACTTTGTCAGAAGCTGGACGAGGATATGAACGGCGTGGAGAATGTAGAGTTCAAGCTTGCAGATTGTGCTTATGTAAAGCTCAATGATGACGCAGACCTGTTCTGAATGAAGAAATTTAATAAATATGGGCAAAGCCCGAATCAAGTGTGAAAGGATTGATCAGAAAATGAATAAGGAAATGACCAGCAAATTTTTTGAAGCTCTGACGGATTTGGAAAAGGAAAATAATATTGGCAGCGATATACTTATTGAGAAAATAAAATCAGGTATCGAAAAGGCTATCAAGAAGGATTATCCTTACTGCGAGAATATCAGAGTGGATATCGACCCTGTTACAGGAAAGCTCGATATAAGAATACTCAAGGAAGTTATGGACGTTATGTATGTTGACGACCCTGACAACGAGATCTTCCTTGACGAAGCAAAGGTCTATGACCCTAACATCAAGGTGGGCGATATGGTGGAGATACCCCTCGACCCTGCAAAGTTCGGCAGAGTTGCCGCTCAGAATGCAAAGCAGTCTATCAAGCACGATATCAAGGATTTTGAAAGAGCAAGACTTATCGAGCAGTATCACGATAAGGAGCATGAGTGTGTTTCCGCCACAGTCCAGAAGGTTGAGCCTGCTACTCAGAACGCTATACTTACTATCGACAAGAACGAAGTTTATCTTGTAAGAAACGAGCAGATACCAGGCGAAACACTCAAGGCAGGAGATATCATCAAGGTATATGTTGTGGGTATCGCAAATCCTGACAGAAAGCCTTCTATCAAGATATCAAGAACTCACAGAGAGCTTGTTAAAAGACTTTTTGAGCTTGAAGTTCCTGAGATAGCAGACGGCACTGTTGAAGTAAAGGCTATTTCAAGAGTTGCAGGCGCAAGAAGCAAGATAGCGGTTTATTCAAAGGACCCTAATGTTGACGCCGTAGGCGCTTGTATCGGTCCTAGAAAGTCAAGAATAACTTCTGTTGTGAACGAGCTTAAGGGCGAGAAGATAGACGTTATCAATTGGTGCGAAGACCCTGCACAGTTTATCGCAAAGGCTCTTGCTCCGGCTGAGGTAATAAACGTTGTTCTCAGCGAAGATGAGGGCGTAAGAGAGTGCCGTGTTACTGTTCCTGACAACCAGCTCTCACTTGCTATCGGTAATAAGGGTCAGAACGCAAAGCTTGCCGCAGGTCTGACAGGCTATAAAATAGATATCGTATCCGAAAGCTCTGCAAAGGCTGAGGCTGCCGATGATGAAAACTAAGAAGATACCAATGAGAATGTGTCTTGGGTGCGGTGAAATGAAACCCAAGAGAGAGCTTATCAGAGTGGTGAAGTCAAAAGAGGGGGATATCTCCCTTGACCTCACAGGAAAAAAATCAGGCAGAGGCGCTTATATATGCAAAAGCGTCGAATGCTTTGAAAAAGCAAGAAAAGCAAGAAAGTTTGAAAGAAGCTTTTCCTGCATGATAAGCGAGGATATATATAACAGCATGGAGGGCGAGCTTAGGGAAAATGAATAATAAAATAGGGCTTGTTACAATGTGCAGAAAAGCAGGAAAGCTTGTAATGGGTATGGATATGGTGAAGGACGCTTGCAATACAGGCAAAGCCTGCGCAGTGTTTGCGGCAACGGATTTTTCACCTAAATCTCTTAAAGAGATAAAGTTCAACTGCTACAAAAACGGGATAAAGCTTTACAGCCTTGGCATGACAATGGACGATATCCATTTTGGCCTTGGCAAAAGAACCGGCGTTATCGCTATTTGCGAGGGAGGCTTCGCAAAGGCTTGCGCCAAAGGGCTTGAGGAGATCCCTATAGACGAAAATGAGTTTTATAGCATTTAGCATTTATTGAGGAGGTATTTTACAGCCTATGAGTATGAAAACAACTAAATATAAGCTTAGCGATATGGCTAAGGATCTGAAAGTTACAAATAACGACCTTATCGAGTGTCTTGGCAAGCTCGGCGGAGAGCCAAAGAAAACACAGTCAGTGCTTACCCCTGAGGAGATCTCTTATGTTCTGGAGTATTATACACAGAACAATCAGGTGGACAGCTTTGACGCTTTCTATGCAAATAACGTAAAGCCTGCCAAGGAAGAAAAGAAGGCAGATAAAAAGCCTGTAAAGGCTGAGAAAAAGGAGAAAAAGGCTGAAAAGAAGCCTGAGCCTAAGCCGGCTCCAAAGGCGGAAGCAAAGCCTGAGCCTAAGGCAGAGCCAAAGGTGGAAAAGAAGCCGGAGGTCAAGGCCGAAACAAAACAGCCTGCACCTGAACAGAAGAAAAAGCAGCCAGCTCCACAGAAGCCTGCAAAGAAGAAAGAGCATGGCGTTCGTCAGCAGCTTGGCGGTTTTTCTGATAAGAAAGAAGCTTCAGGCGGATATACTATCTCTGAGGATAACGATTCGTTCGGCACACAGAGAACTATCGACACAAGAGGAAGCTATATAGAGCTTGATAAGTATAACGAGAAGTATGATAACCTTGCAAACTCAAAGCAGAACAAGAGCAAGGATAACTTCACAAAGAAGCAGAAGCTCACCCAGAAATCTCAGCAGAGAAAGAAACAGCAGTTCTCACATAAGAAGGAAACTGAGAGCGAAAAGCTCCGCAGACTGGAGCTTGAAAGAGCAAGAAAGCAGCAGCTCAAGGTCATGATACCTGACGAGATCGTTGTTTCAGAGCTTGCAAGCAGACTTAAAGTAACAGCTACCGAGGTCATCAAAAAGCTCATGGGTCTTGGCGTAATGGCTTCTATCAATGAGGTCGTTGACTTTGATACCGCCGCACTTGTTGCAGAAGAGCTTGGCGCAAAGGTTGAAAAGGAAGTACACGTTACAATAGAAGAAAGACTTATCGAAACTGACGAAGATCCAGAGGAGAGCCTGCAGGAAAGATGCCCTGTCGTTGTCGTTATGGGTCACGTTGACCATGGTAAGACATCTATCCTCGACAGAATAAGAAACGCTCACGTTACTGACACTGAGGCAGGCGGTATCACACAGCATATCGGTGCTTATCAGGTAGAGTATCAGGGCAAGAAGGTAACATTCCTTGATACTCCGGGCCATGAAGCTTTCACAGCCATGAGAGCAAGAGGTGCGAACGTTACAGATATCGCTATCCTCGTTGTTGCCGCTGATGACGGTATCATGCCGCAGACTATCGAGTCTATCAACCACGCAAAGGCAGCAGGCGTTTCTATAATCGTCGCTATCAATAAAATGGATAAAGAAGGCGCAGACCCTGACAGAGTTAAGCAGCAGCTTACAGAGCAGTCCCTCGTTGTTGAGGAATGGGGCGGCGATGTTATCGCAGTTCCTGTTTCCGCAAAGACCGGTATGGGTATAGACGAGCTTCTTGAAAACATTCTCCTCGTTGCAGAGGTCAAGGAGCTTAAAGCTAACCCTGACAGACTTGCAAGAGGTACTGTAGTCGAGGCCAGACTTGATAAGGGTAAAGGCCCTGTTGCTACACTCCTCGTTCAGAATGGTACTTTGAAGTCAGGCGACGTTATAATCGCAGGCACTTCTGTCGGACGTATCAGAACGATGACAAACGATAAGGGCAGAAGCATTAAGGAAGCCGGCCCGTCAACACCTGTTGAGATAACAGGTCTGGGCGAAGTTCCAAGTGCAGGTGACGTTTTCAACGCAGTTGCAGACGAAAAGCTTGCAAGAGAGCTTGTTGAGCAGAGAAAGCATGAAGCTAAGGAAGAACAGTTCCAGCAGCATCAGAAGGTAACTCTCGATAACCTGTTCAGCCAGATAGCTGAGGGAGAAATGAAAGAGCTTCCTATCATCGTCAAGGCTGACGTTCAAGGCTCAGTTGAAGCCGTTAAGCAGTCACTTGAAAAGCTTTCAAATGACGAGGTCAGAGTTAAGGTCATCCACGGCGGCGTAGGCGCTGTATCTGAAAGCGACGTTATGCTCGCAAACGCTTCAAACGCTATCATCGTTGGATTTAACGTTCGTCCTGACCCTGTTGCAAAGCAGAATGCAGAGCAGAGTGGCGTTGATATCAGACTTTACAGAATAATCTATGATGCAATAGAAGAAATAACAGACGCTATGAAGGGTATGCTCGCTCCTAAGTACAGAGAGGTGGAAACAGCTCGTATCGAGGTAAGACAGGTCTACAAGATATCCAATGTTGGTACTGTAGCAGGTTCTTACGTTCTTGACGGTAAGGTGGGCAGAAATAACGAGATAAGAGTCGTAAGAGACGGTATCGTTATCGCCGAGGATAAGATGTCAAGCCTTAAGAGATTTAAGGACGACGCCAAGGAAGTTGCCGCAGGCTTTGAGTGCGGTATCACTCTTGAAAAGTTCACCGATATCAAGGAGGGCGACATTTTCGAGGCGTTCTATATGGAAGAATACAGAGATTGATAATGATGCTTACGGGACGGACAGCCGCCCCGTAAGAGCATATTTAAGCAGGAGATAAAGATATTATGGCAGGTTACAGAGCAGGACGTATGTCCGAAGATATAAGAAGAATAATATCGGGCAAAATGAGAGACCTTAAAGACCCAAGGATACACGGAGGAGATATGCTCACTATCGTCCGCTGCGACGTGGCAGGCGACGGCTCATTCTGTAAAGTGTATGTTTCAAGCTTTGAGGGCTATGAAAAGGCAAAGGAAGCAGTTAAGGGCTTTGAGTCGGCAACAGGATTTCTCAAAAGAGAGATATCAAACGTGCTGAAGCTGAAAAAATGCCCTGAGCTTAAATTTATCGCAGATAATTCTATCGAGCATTCAGCAAAGATAAACAAACTTCTTAAAGAAGTTCTGCCCGAAGAAGAAAAAGAAGAGAAAGACGGCGAAGAGTAATAGAGGAGAAAGGATATTATGACATTTCAGGATATTCTTAAAATATTTGAAGAAAATGACAATTTTCTTATTTTAACTCATAAAAGCCCCGACGGCGATACGCTTGGTTCAGGCTTTGCCCTGTGCGCTTTTCTGAGAGATATGGGGAAAAAGGCTAACGTTGTAAATTCCGACAGCTTTCCCGAAAGATATGATCTTATCTATGAGAGCTATTACCCTCAGGAATTTGATGTGAAGTACGTTATCGCAGTGGATATCGCAGACACAAATCTTCTTGGCAGCAACCTTTCAAAGTATGCCGAGGAGGGTGCGATCGACCTTTGCATCGACCACCACATCTCAAACAAGTATTTTGCAAAGCAGTCATATGTAGAAGCAGACGCTTCTGCCGCAGCACTTATCATGTATAAGATATTCAAAGCTTCAGGCAGAAAGATATCACGTCAGATAGCGAGATGCCTTTATACAGGCATTGCAACGGATACAGGCTGCTTCAAGTATGAAAACACAACTCCGCAGGCTCATATCGCCTGTGCAGAGCTTATGTCATATGGCATAGATTTTGCTTATATCAACAGAAAAATGTTTGATGTAAAAAGCAAGGGCAGACTTATGGTGGAGCAGTCCGTTACAGCGAATATGGAGTATTACTGCGGTGGCAAATGCTCTATGATAGTGCTTACAAAAGAGCTTATGGAGAAAAGCGGCGTTGACGCTGCCGAGTTCGAGGGACTTGCTTCTATACCATTGTCCGTTGAGGGCGTGAAAATAGGCATAACAGTTAAGCAAAGACACGAGAACGTCTTTAAAATATCAGTAAGAAGCGACGATGAGATAGACGCTTCTGCATTCTGCCGTGAGTTTGGCGGCGGAGGACACATAAGAGCCGCAGGCTGTGAGATAACAGGAAGCCTTGAAGAAGTCAAGGCTAAGCTTCTCAAGCAAGCGGAAAAGGTCTTGGGCTGATGAGCTTGGATAACAGCAAGGATAATATCTGCGGCATTTTGCCTGTAAAAAAGCCCGAGGGCTGGACTTCTTTTGACGTTATCGCAAAGCTCAGAGGAGTTCTAAGGATAAAAAGATTGGGTCATTCAGGGACCCTTGACCCCATGGCAACAGGCGTTCTGCCTGTTTTCGTGGGCAGAGCCACAAAAGCCTGCGATATTATCCCCGACAGACGAAAGGTCTATACCGCAGGCTTTCAGCTTGGGGTAAGCACCGATACCTTAGACAGCACAGGAAAGACGTTAAAAACAAGCGACAAGGCAGTTACCAGAGCCGACCTTGAATGTGCAAAAAGCAGTTTTGTAGGCGATATTATGCAGGTGCCGCCTATGTATTCTGCAATAAAAGTGAACGGCAAAAAGCTCTATGAGCTTGCAAGAGCAGGCAAAGAAATAGAGCGTGAGCCGAGAGCTGTCCATATCGACAGCATTGATATAATAGAATATGACGAAGCTTCACGCAGGGGCGTAATGAAAGTTGATTGCGAAAAAGGTACTTATATACGCTCCGTTATCAGCGACATAGGTGAAAAGCTTGGCTGCGGCGGAATGATGACTTCTCTTGAGCGTTCCTATTCAGGTGGCGTCGATATAAAGGATTGCTATACCATAGAGGAGATAGCCGAAATTTGTGAGCAGGATAAGCTGCCACAAATGCTTATCCCACTTGACAGAGCCTTTGAAAGCTACGAAAAAACTACCCTTGGACAGTGGGAAACAAAGCTTTATAGAAACGGAGTAAAGCTCAGACCTGAGCAGACAGGGATAAAAGATCTGTCAGAGGACAAGCTCTACCGTGTCTACGGCAGTGATAACAGCTTCCTCGGTATCGGCGCTTTTCATGAGGGCAGCTTCAGAAGCTTCAAAAATTTCTGATAATTTGTTTTATTCGGAGGGATATTTTGACGGATATAACAAACAGCGGGTTTATCCCCAAAAAAAGGACAGTTTGCGCTCTTGGACTTTTTGACGGAGTCCACAGAGGACATCAGCTCATAATAACAACGGCTGTGAAAAAGGCTCAGAGCCTTGACGGACATTCGGCAGTTTTCTGTTTCAAGACCGACACAGTGACCTCAAAAGGTCATGACGGCAGGATAGAAATGCTTATGAGCGACGAGGAAAAGCATAAAAAAATGGCAGAGCTTGGGGTCGAAGTGCTTTTCTCACCTGATTTTGCAGAGTTCAAAGGCATGGAGCCGGAGGATTTTGTGAAAAAGGTGCTGAAAGAAAGGCTCAATTGCAGCGGCGCAGTGTGCGGAAACGATTTTACATTCGGCAAAGGCGCACAGGGCAAGGCTGTTGACCTTAAAAGGCTCGGTGAAAAATATGATATAGATGTGGAAATAGTAAGTCCGCTGCTCATGGGCGGCGAGGTCATAAGTTCCACTGAGATAAGACGATGCGTCCGTGAGGGCGAGATAGCCAAAGCAAATGAAATGCTGGGTTATCATTTTGGATTCTGCCTTGAAGTGGAACACGGCTTTCAACGTGGCAGAACGTGGGATTTCCCCACGATAAATCAGCAGATACCAAAGGGCAGGGTAATGCCGAAATTCGGCGTTTATTGCTCCGCTGTTGAAATAGACGGAAATAAGTATGCAGGCGTGACAAATATAGGCGTAAAGCCTACCGTCCATGTTGAAACAGCTCCCCTTGCAGAAACCTTCATCATGGATTATCATGGGGATCTTTACGGCAGAAAGCTAAAACTTGAACTGCATGAATTTCTCCGCCCCGAAAAAATGTTTGACAGCTTCGACAGCCTCCGTGAGGAGATAGCAAAAAACAAAGAGCAGGCGGTCAGATATTTTGAGAAAAACGGCATTTGATATTAATTTTGAAAGGAAGATATAAATGAACAAGGTAAGAACAAGATTTGCACCTTCACCAACAGGTTATATGCACATAGGTAACCTGAGAACAGCACTCTTTACCTATCTTATTGCAAAGCAGAACGGAGGAGACTTTATTCTCCGTATCGAGGATACAGACCAGGAGCGTTATGTTGACGGTGCTGTTGAGGTCATCTATAAAACACTTAAAGACGTTGGTCTTAATTGGGACGAAGGCCCGGATATCGGCGGACCTGTAGGCCCTTATATCCAGTCACAGAGAATGGGTATGTTCAAGAAATATGCCGAGGAGCTTGTTGAAAAGGGCGAGGCTTATTATTGCTTCTGCGACAAGGAAAGACTTGAGGAAGTAAGAGCCATTCAGGAAGCAAGCGGTATCGCTCCAATGTATGACAGACATTGCCGTAACCTCTCACCTGAAGAGATAAAGGAAAAGCTTGACGCAGGTGTTCCTTATGTTATCAGACAGAAAATACCTACAGAGGGCGAAGTTACTTTCCATGACGAGCTTTACGGCGATATCACTGTTGACTGCTCTACCCTCGATGACCAGATACTTATAAAGACAGACGGTATGCCTACCTATAACTTTGCAAACGTCGTTGACGACCACCTTATGGGTATCACCCACGTTGTAAGAGGTAACGAGTACCTTGCTTCTGCACCTAAGTATAACCTGCTCTATAAGGCTTTCGGCTGGGAGATACCAACCTATATCCATGTTGAGCATATCATGAAAGATAAACAGCATAAGCTCTCAAAGAGAGACGGTGACGCTTCCTATGAGGATCTTATGAAAAAGGGCTATCTTAAAGAAGCCGTTATAAACTATATCGCTCTGCTTGGCTGGGCGCCAAAGGGCGAGAACGAGATATTCTCACTTGAAGAGCTTGTTAAGGAATTCGATATCCACGGACTTTCTAAGTCCCCTGCTATCTTTGACCCTGCTAAGCTTAAAGCTATCAACGGCAAGTATATAAAGGCTATGACTCCTGAGAAGTTCGCTGAGTATGCTATACCTTATATCAAGCAGTCCGTTCATAGAGAGGACGTTGACCTTAACGAGATAGCAAAGCTCTTGCAGGCAAGAACAGAGCTTTTCACAGAGATACCTGAAATGGTAGACTTTATCGACGCTCTCCCTGAGTATGATATAGCTCTCTATACACATAAGAAGATGAAAACGAACCCTGAAAATTCTCTTGAATCTCTCAAAGAAGTTCTCCCTGTTCTCGAGGGCGTTGAGGATTGGACAGAGGAAAATATCCATGACGCACTCTTTGACCTTATCGGCAAGCTTGGCGTAAAGAACGGTATCGTTCTGTGGCCTCTTAGAGTTGCAGTTTCAGGTAAGGCGTTCACTCCGGGCGGCGGTGTTGAGATATCATATCTCATCGGCAAGGAGGATACTCTTGCAAGAATAAGAAAGGGCATTGAGAAGCTGTCATAATAAAAACTACGAAAATGTTGAACAAGTGTAGGGGCGAAATAATTTCCAAACAAGTGGGATGTCGGATCTCTGCAAAGCAGAAATTGCACCGCTCCCCTACAAATTACATAGATACATCGCTTTTAGACAGATAAATAATTCAACAGCGGAGCATTTTGAGTATTTGCTACTTTAAATTTACTTAAAATGCTCTGTATTTCGTACAGCTATCACTCCCCTGTCACATAAGTATTATAAAATTGTAAAGACTTATGAATGCTTTTCCTAAGAGGAGGAAATAAAATGATAGAGGTTATAAACCTTACCAAGAGATACGGCGACAAAAAGGCTGTCGATAATATCTCTTTTAAAGCTGAGGACGGAGAAGTTCTCGGCTTCCTCGGTCCTAACGGAGCGGGAAAATCCACCACCATGAATATCCTTACAGGCTACATATCCTGTACAGACGGCAAAGCCCTTATAGACGGCGTAGACATCCTTGAAGACCCTATCAAGGCTAAAAAGCAGATAGGCTATCTCCCTGAGCTTCCGCCCCTTTATATGGATATGACCGTAAAAGAATATCTCTATTTTGTCTATGACCTTAAAAAGTGTAAGCTTCCAAAGGTGTCGCATCTTAAAGATATATGCGGACTTGTAAAGATAGACCATGTTTATAACAGAATAATCAAGAACCTGTCAAAAGGTTATAGACAGAGAGTAGGTCTTGCTCAGGCTCTTATCGGCAACCCAAAGGTTCTTATCTTGGACGAGCCTACAGTAGGTCTTGACCCTAAGCAGATAATCGAGATAAGAACTCTTATAAGAAAGCTCGGCAAAAATCATACTGTTATCCTTTCTTCCCATATCCTCTCTGAGGTGCAGGCTGTCTGCGATAAGATAATAGTCATCAACGAGGGCAAGGTCGTCGCAAACGATACAGAGGAACACCTCTCACAGAAGCTCTCAGGCGAGCATAAGCTCACTGCAAAGATTCAGGGCGATAAGGATAAGATCGTCAGAGCAATGCAGGGCATAAAGGGCGTTGAGAAAGTCATCTGCGACGCAAGCCATAAGGACGGCGTGAACGATATCAGGATCGAAGCAAAAGAGGGCGTGGATATCAGACGTGATGTCTTTGAAACAGTTGTTAAAAACGGCTGGTATATGCTTGAACTCAAGACCTCTGAGCTTTCACTTGAAGATATATTCCTCAAGCTCACAATGGGCGAGGCTTTGCCTGCCCTTGAAAATACTTCCGATAAGGAGGGAAATGACTAATGGGCGCAATATTCAGACGAGAGGTAAGAAGCTATTTTACCTCACCTATCGGTTATATTTTCCTTGCGGCATTCTATGCCTATTCAGGCATAATGTTTGCAAACTACAGCCTTGAAAGCGGCTATACAAGACTTGATTCCGTTTTCAGTGCGCTTCTTATAATCATAATAGTGCTTATACCTGTCCTCACCATGAGGACCATATCCGAGGAAAAGCGAACAAAAACAGACCAGTGTCTGCTCACCGCCCCTGTGGGTCTTGGCAGCATAGTTGTAGGTAAATTCCTTGCCGCTTTCCTTATCTATATCATAGCTATCGCTATCACAGGCGTTTTCGCAGTTGTAGTGTCCGCTTTCGGTACGCCTGACTGGAACGTCGTTGTGGGCAATATCGTCGCTCTGGCACTTGTTGGCGGCGCTTATATCGCTATCGGTATCTTCTGCTCATCTTTCACAGAAAACCAGATAGTTGCCGCAGTAATAAGCTTTATCGCACTTATCTTCGTGTCGTTCCTGTCAACAATAGGCAATCTTCTGCCTTTTGAATGGCTCACAACAGTGTGCGAAAAGGTGTCATTCGGCGAGAGATATTATTCATTCACCTATGGACTTTTTGACTTTTCTAACGTTGTGTTCTTTCTGAGTGCAATAGTGGCATTTCTTTTCCTCACGGTGAGAGTGCTTGAAAAACGCCGCTGGGGCTAAAGGAGGGCTGTTTAAATGGAAGAGAATAATAACGAAAAGATCTCTGTATCAGGAGCAGACCTGCTCAAAGACGTTGTAGCAGACGAAAAGGCAGCAAAGACCTCTCCAAAGGATACAGAAAAGGATAAAAAAGATAAAGACAAGAAGAAGGATAAAAAAGAGAAAAAGACAAAGGACGGCAAAAAGTTCAATGCCAAAAAGCTCAAGCATGGAACAATGGCAACAGTGTTCACCTGCGTTTTTGTCGCTCTGCTCGTTCTCGTGAACGTTGTCACAACAATGCTCTTTGACAGATATCCTATCACTATCGACCTGACTACAAATAAGATATATTCAGTTTCAAACGATACAGAGGATTATGTAAAGAAAGTGAACGTAGACGTTCAGGTAACTATCTTCGCAGACGAGAATACTTATACAAATTACAGCTCTTATAATAAGCAGGCTGTTGAGCTTTTGAAAAACTATTGTAAGCTCAATCACCATATCACATATCGTTTCGTTGATATCGACTCACACCCTGAGATCGTTAAGGAGTATACCGATACTATCAGCCAGTTCGATATGATATTTGAAACAAAAACAAAGGTTGACGGCAAAGAGATAAGCCGAACAAGAAAGCTCGGTATGCTCGACCTTCTTACATTCACAGACGAGTTCGAGCAGAAGCTGTCACAATCAGGCTACAGCATAGATACCCTTGCTCAGCAGGCAGGCGGCGACCTTTCATTCCTGTCCTATTACGGCAGCTATGTTGAGTCCTCAAACGCAGAGCAGGCTTTCACTTCTGCACTTATGACAGTAACAGACCCTAACCCTGTCTATGTTACTGTCCTCACAGGCAGAAGCGAGCTTACACAGCTCACATATTTCCAGACGCTTCTTACAGCTAACGGCTATAACGTGAACACGGTGGATATAACCTCCGAGGATATCCCTGCCGATACAGACGTTGTGGTTATCCCTGCTCCTAAGACTGACTATCTGGAGGAGGATATCAAAAAGGTCAGCGACTTCCTCAATAATGACGGAAATCTTGGCAAACAGCTCCTCTATATCGCTTCTTACGGTCAGGAGGACACCCCGAATCTTGATGAGTTCCTGTCAGAGTATGGACTTTCTGTCGGCAAGGGCGTTATCTGCGAAAGCGACTCAGGCAAGTATTATAACTCACCTTGCGTAACAGTTGCGTCAGATGTGTCCGATAACTTCACACAGGACGTTTCTACAGAGAACCCAGCTATCCTTTCAGCACTCTGCCGTCCTGTAAACACACTCTTTGACGAGCAGGATATGGTGTCTACAGACGCTTACCTCAAGTCCTCAGATTCTGCCTATACCGCAAATGTTGATATATCACAGACCACAGGTCAGGTGAATATAGGCGATGCTCTGGTAAAGGGTCAGCAGAATTATATGGCTGTCGGCTCAAAGGCAAAATTTACAGACGATAACAAAACTCTCTATAGCAATGTTATCGCAGTAGGTTCAGAGGGTATGCTGTCTGATACCTACTTGCAGTATTCACAGTATCAGAACAGCGAGTATTTCATAAGCGTTATAAACGGCCTTACTGGAAAGACCGCAGGTATCACTATCACACCAAAAACTATCACAGGCAATGTTTTCGATATCACTCAGCAGCAGAAAACAGTTCTTAAATGGACATTCTGCCTTGGCGTACCTGTTGTAGTTCTTATAGTGGGTATCGTTATCTGGGCAAGAAGAAAGAATAAGTAAAACACAGAGGTAATCACAAATGAATGGTAAATTGCAGGGTATCATTATCTGCGGAGTCACAGCCGCTTGTCTGGTGGGAGTAATGGCGTTTCTCAACTCCACCTCAGGCAAATCAGACGCAGACTCCAGCTCATCGTCAACAGCGGCAGTTTCAAGTCAGGACGAGAGCGTTGTTATCCTTACAAAGTCAAGCGACGATATAACAAGCGTAAAGGTTTCAAACGAACATGGAGAGTATTCCGTTAATAAGTCCGAGTCAGGCAAATCCACATGGAGCATACCTGAGCTTGGCACTCTCAATGCAAATGCCACCGCAGAAGCTTCCATGATATCGAATCTTGACGGCTTCAAGGCGAAAAAGCTCGTTGAAGAAAACGTTGAGGATATGTCAAAATACGGCCTTGATAAGCCCACAGCAGATCTCACAGTTGAATACAGCGACGGCACTGCCACTACCCTTCATGTAGGCTCTGTTTCACCAAGCAACGAAAGATACAGCTATGTGAGCCTTGACGATGAAAAGACCGTCTATATGGTAATGGGAACAAAGCTTTCATACTATACAGATCCAGTGACCGCATATGCGAACCTTACTTTGCTCACAAAGCCGTCTGACGACGATTGGCCTGACTATGGCAAGGAAACAGTTACAAGAAAAGATCTGGACTATGAAATGGCGTTTGAAAATAACCCCAACGAGATAGAGGGACTTTCAGGTCAGGTAATGACAGAGCCTATCTTCTCATACCTGAACATCACAAATTCTTCAGCAACTACCCATGGTATGTGGGGACTTACAGCACAGAGCTGTGAGGTCATCGCACCTGATGAAACTGCAATGAAGGAGCATGGACTTTCCGACCCGTTCGCAACAGTAAGACTCTCGGGAGACGGCTATGACTATACCCTTAAAATAGGCGACCCTGTCTATGCTACCGCAGGCGACAGCAGTGAAACAACAGATACAGTGTCTGCATATTATTGCTACTTTGAGGGCGTAAAGGGCGTTGACGCTATATACCTCGTTTCAGCCGATAACCTCCCATGGGCAACGATCAAAGCAGAGGACGTTATCACAAGCCTTATGACTTCAAACTACCTTGTTGACCTTAAAGACGTTGAGGTAGTCTATAATGGTAAAAAGACCGTTTATGAGGTGGAAAGCTCAGGCGCAAGCACGGATACAGATTCTGACGGCAAAACTACCGCACAGGTAACAAAGGTCACAACAGACGGCAAGGAGCTTGACGTTGATAACTTTAAGACCTTCTATCAATATCTTATGGGTTGCCCGACAAATGAGATTTACTTCACAGACCCTGAGGGCGAAAGCTATCTGACTATAACATTCGACCGCAAGGACGGCAAAAAGGACGTTATGGAGATTTATAAGGATTCTTCAAGACGTTCTGTAGTCAAGCTAAATGGTGAAACCTCATTCAGAATACAGTCAACTTGGGTAGATACGTTCGTTGCAAATATGGACAGACTTCTTAAAGGCGAGGCTGTGGACGATAACTATTAAAACGCATATCCCATGCTAAGCATATGATCTGACGGGCGAACAGCGTTCGCCCCTACGGTCTTGTTTCGACAGCTTTCGCAAAGAATATGTGATACAATATGTATCCCACATAAAGCAAGGCTGAAAACCTGCGCAAAAAAGTTGTCAAAAGCTCTTTTAATTATGTGAAAAGTATGGTATAATAAAATAGTAAACAAAAAGAGAAATATATTATGAGAAAGGCGGAGAGATAAATGGCAGAAGAAAAGAAAGCTTTTTTCACCTATAAGGGCGTTCCTCTGGTGAGAAAAGGGAATAATATCTATTTTGGAAATATGTATGACGAGTTCGTAGTCATGATAGAAATACTTTCTACAGAAAAGGTCGGCGGTATCGATGTTGCAAATAAGGTAAGAATAAGAAAAGTTGCAACAGACAGCACACTGCCTCCGAATAAGCAGATAGTTAAGGTAGCAGAGAAATCAAGCCTCTATGAAGCTCTTGATTTTGCCTGCGCATGGCTCAAGGTATCATAAAAACATAATAGAAACGACCGGCGTGTATCACGAAGATACACGCCGGTTTTGTATGTGTTGTATGCTATTCAACATTAGGTCTTGTTATAAGGGGCATTATTTCATCTATCATTTCCTTTGGCAAATTGTATTCCTGAAATTCGCCTGTATCATCTTTTATGCTGAAATTGTATATTTTACTTTCAGAGTGCATACCGCCTGAGGTGTCCCACGAATACTGTGAAACATCGATAACACAAATGCTCTCATACGCATCACTTGATTCATCCTTTTCGAGAGAGATTCCATAAGCGTCAGCACCGCCGTATTCTGCGCCGTCAATGTAAGGATAATCCTTGCATACCGATTTAGCGTTCTCTATCCACGCAGTTATCTTGTGGATAGTGTCCTTGTCTGTTATCTCATATGGTTCTTCTCCATACCAGTGATGAATATAATATGCCGAAATTTCAGCATTTTCATCAACCTTTGATGATGAAGTTGTGGTAGTTGTCATTGTTGTAGAAGCTGTTGTCACAACTGTACTGCTGTCATTAACCTTGCTTTTGTTATCATTGTCTGTTGTCTGTGAGCATGAGCAAAGAAGCAGTGAGAGCGCTAAAACCAAATAAACTGTCTTTTTCATGTTTTGTCACCTACCCTATAATTTATTATATACACAATATACCATATTTCAGTATCGTTTTCAATATCCAATATATACAAATAAATATCAGTTATTAGTGCGTTTTGGACAATGACAAAAAGCATGACGATTTTCAATCGTTTAAGTTTCAAAAGTCAACAATCCCGAAAAAGTTTTTTGAAAATACGCCCATTTTTTTGGCTTTACCCCCTTGTAAAGCTATCGGAAGTATGCTAAAATAATATAAGCGTTATGAATAATGACGGGATCTATGAGGGAAACGTTTACGCCATTTTGGTGAAACGTTTACAACTTTAAAATATTGAAAAGGAGCGTATAAAAAATATGCAGTATGGTTATTTTGACCTTGAACACAAGGAATACGTCATCACAAGACCTGACACACCTGCACCTTGGGCTAACTATCTCGGCTCACCAGAGTACGGTGCTATCGTATCCAACAACGGCGGCGGATACAGCTTTGTAAAGAGCGGTGCTAACGGAAGAATAATCCGTTATCGTTTCAACTCAAATATCGGTCTTCCTGGCAGATATATCTATATCAGAGATAACGACGCCAAGGATTATTGGTCATGCACATGGCAGCCTGTAGGCAAGCCTCTCGATCAGTATAAGACAGAGTGCCACCATGGTACAGCTTATACAACTATCAAGTCTGACTATGCAGATATCCACTCCGAGCTTACATATTATGTTCCTCTGAACAAAACATATGAGGTATGGAGAACTAAGATCACAAATAACTCTGACAGATACAGAAACCTTTCAACATTCGGCTTTGTAGAGTTCACAAATGAGAACAACTACGAGCAGGATCAGGTAAACCTCCAGTATACACTGTTCATCACAAGAACAAGCTTTGAGGGCAATAAGATCGTTCAGCACATCAATGAGAACAGCGGTAAGGACGAGAACGGCTCTAACTGGAGAGAAAGATTTTTCGGCGTAGTTGGCGCTCCTGTTTCCGCTTATAACGGTAATCTGGACAGCTTTATCGGCTCTTACAGAACATACGGCAACCCTGTTGCAGTTGAAAGAGGCTTCTGCGATAACAAGCTCAACTATAACTCAAACGCTTGTGGCGCTCTTCAGTCTGACATTATCCTTGCTCCTGGCGAGACAAAGGAGATAATCTATGTTGTTGGACAGAAGAATCCAAAGGTAGCAGACGAGATACTCGCTGCATATAACGAGCCTGGCAAGGTAGACGCTGAGGTCAAGGAGCTTATCGCTTACTGGCATGGTCAGCTCAATAACTTCCAGATCGAAACTCCTTCTGACGAGTTCAATAACATGGTAAACGTATGGAACGCTTATCAGTGCTTCATCACATTTATCTGGTCAAGAGCTGCATCATTCATCTATTGCGGTCTGAGAAACGGCTATGGCTATAGAGATACAGTTCAGGATATCCAGGGTATTATCCATATCAATCCTGAGCTTGCTGCTGAAAAGATCAGATTTATGATCTCTGCACAGGTAGATAACGGCGGCGGACTTCCACTTGTTAAGTTCGACCACAAGGCAGGCCATGAAACTTGCCCGGACGAGAACGATGAGAACTCTATCTACGCTAAGGAAACAGGTCACCCATGCTACAGAGCAGACGACGCTCTCTGGCTCTTCCCAACAGTTAATAAGTATATCGGTGAGAGCGGAAACAAGGCGTTCCTCGATGAGGTTATCGTATACGCAAACGGTGGCGAAGATACAGTTTACGAGCATCTTAAGAGAGCTATCAACTTCTCAATGGAAAGACTTGGCGCTCATACAATGCCAGCAGGTCTTTATGCTGACTGGAATGACTGCCTCAGACTTGGCAAGAAGGGTGAGTCAACATTCGTTGCATTCCAGCTCTACTATGCAATGAGCATCATCAAGGGCTATGCTCTTGACAGAGGCGATAATGAGTACGCTGCTTATATCGATAAGGTACAGCCTGAACTCGGCAAGAGCCTTGAAGCTTGCTGGGACGAGGATAGATTTATCAGAGGCTACAGAGAGAACGGCGAGATCGTTGGCGCTAAGAAGGATCCAGAGGCTTCAATGTGGCTCAACCCACAGTCATGGTCAGTTATCTCAGGCTTCGCATCTGATAAGCAGGCTGAAACTGCTATGGAAAAGGTACACGAGATACTCAATACTCCATTTGGCGTAAAGATCATGGAGCCACCTTATGTAGATCATTACTTTGACGGTGCTCTCATGCACATCTTTAACCCTGATACAAAGGAGAACGGTGGTATCTTCTCACAGACACAGGGCTGGGCTATCCTTGCAGAGTCACTTCTCGGTCATGGCGACAGAGCATTCGAGTACTTCCTTGAGTCCTCACCTGCTAACATGAACGATAAGGCAGAAGTAAGAATACTTGAGCCATACGTTCACGGTCAGTTTACAGAGTCAACACGTTCACCATATGCAGGACGTTCACACGTTCATTGGCTGACAGGTACAGGCTCAACAGTAATGGTAGGCTGCGTAGAGGGTATCTGCGGTATGAGACCAAACGCAGAGGGTCTTGTGATAAGCCCATCTATCCCACACACATGGGACGGCTTCAAGATCGAAAAGAACTTCCGTGGCAAGCACCTTTCAATCGATATCCAGAACCCAGACCACGTTCAGAGCGGCGTAAAGTCTATGACAGTCAACGGCGAAGCAGTTGAAGGCAACTTCGTATGCGAGTGCAAGATGACAGAGCAGACAAACATCGTTGTTGTTCTTGGATAATTGCTTTAATGCTTAAAACAATATAAAACTATTGGCAGCAGACGCTATCATGTGCCTGCTGCCGATTTTTTTGACGATTTTTAATAATATTTAGATTTATTTAGTAAATTGTACAAAACATAAACAAATAATATGTTAAATTTGCCAATTGAAATAATTATCCAATTCGAGTATAATTATTACAGGAGGCGATATTATGAAAAAAATTATATCAACAGTATTAGCTTTTGCTATCATGGGAACAATGTCAACTGATGTGTTAGCTTACTCAAATGAAAGCTACTATTCTGTGCCTAGTATGATTCAATACACCATTGAGAATGATAACATGGGCGATATTGTGAACAGACACCAGCTACTTAATCAGGAAAATGAACAAGTGGCAACTTGTTTAGACTGTGAGAATGGATATATCATCTATGATGTAAATGATTGCATTATAGAGTATAGTCAAACAGCAGAGTCACCATATGCAAATTATGACGATATTGTCTATTATGGCGGTCCGTTAGAATATGTGACAGAAGAAAATGGTGAGTTCTTTGATATCACTACTGGTAATAATGTCAGTGATTTTGATTTTGAGCCAATAGAATCGTCCGAATATTCTATTCAGACATTCAGTTCAACCTCAAATATTAGAGATGTTTCATGGACAGTAAAGGGAAAAACGAGACTTTTAAATTACAATGGAGGCGATTTAAACGCTTGTGGTTCTTTAGCTACGACTATTCTGTTATTCTATTATTATGATTATGTGTCTCATGATTATTTGAAATCTGCATATGCTAACGATCCCCAAAAAGCCTTTGAAACTTTAAGAAAAATAATTGAACCCCAAAAAATTGGAACTAATTATGAAGAATTAACTTCTGGCATAGAAAAAGCGTATAAACAAGTTACGTCATTAACATCGCTTGAAACAGTTACACGACGTTCGGGTGATTATTGGGGAATGACATATTACAATGTGAATGCGTTAAATACTCCAGTAATTGCGGGTCTGGCAAATCACCCTATTTATAAAGGCCATTGGGTTGTAGCATATGGGACAAAACTACGATATAATGGTAATAAGATTATCTATAAATGGTATATAGTAAATGATGGCTGGGGTAATGATAATGTAGTGATTAACAGCAACTATTGTGATGGCATAGTATATCTTACAAAATGTAAATAAACTGTTATGGAGGCGATATTATGAACAAAACGAAATATAAAATATTATTTATTTTCACTTTGTCAGGAATAGCTGTAATGACAGCCTGCGGAAATACCACAGAAAGCAGTGCCGCCCCAACGCCTGCAAACAGCTCTGTTGTGCTCGGTGAAAGCACTGAACAAAGTGAAGCTTCGGTGGACAATGATAGTATCACAGAACTTGATTTCAGCAATATAAATGGCTTTGGCGTGTCTGCCGAGTATGGCGACCCATATGCAAAGGGGAAAAACTGGGATATAACAGATGAAACGGCTATAACAGAATTTCGCCAGCTCCTCAACGAAAGTTTAAGCTATGCGGTCGATGAAAATACAGCAAAAAATGGAATGCTTTCAAAGGGTACTGCTCAGTGGAAAGTATCAGACGGTAAAGAATATAGCATAATTGTCAGACAAACAACGGCAGATGCGTATAACGTAAAGATAAATAAGTGTTACTATAACGTGCCTGAAGATCTGATAAATAAGCTTTCGGATATTATCACAGAACAAAAAGAAAACTAATATGCAAAAAAACTCCCGACAGTCGGAAAACCTGTCGGGAGAAGTCTTATTAAGGGGATCAATAAGTTATCGCTGTGTTTGTTTCTTTCAGCATATTTATTATATCATATCTATTTTCGTTTTTGTTAAGCTGGCTGCTTAGTTTTCACTAAATATTTTGTGTCCTATTTAATTCATATAACATAAATGAAAACAAAACTTTGGCGGATACGAACCCTCGTATCCGCCAAAAGTATTATCATAGATTATATTATGAAATAAGCCAGTTAAGTATCTGGAAGTTAGGCTTTGCGTCATCAACGACAGTTACCTCAACAGTGTGAGTAGCCACCTCGTCAGATGAGTATATCTGCTGTGCCTTAGCATAGTTGCCCCAGCCGCTTGTGAAGTCAGCGTTGATAGTCGCAACGTCCTCGCCATCGACCTTTACAGCAGCCACGCCGGACTTGCCGTCAACTGTCATGTAGTATATCATACCAATGTTCTTTGCAGTTATTTCAAACTTGATAGTGCCGCCTGTTGTCGTTCCCCAACCGTCTGTGAACTTCTGGAATGTTGTAACATCTGTGAATGTTCCCTCGTCAGTTGTCTTTACAATGTCCTCTGTCTGACGGCTTCCGATAGTAGCGTCAGCGAATACATCGCCCGTCGGTGCAACAGTGCTTGTGTCAAATGCCTTTGCTTCCTTGTCAACGCTGTCAATATTGTCCTTTATGTTGCCAACGAATTTTGTGAGCAGTGAAGCCATTATAACGTGTCCGTCATCATTAGGGTGAACGTTGTCAGGTGAAATGTCAGCCCATGTGAAGTTGCCAGCCTCTATCTCAGGCATAACAGCGTCATGATAAGATATCATAGGAATGTTGTAAGCCTGCGCTACCTTGAGATGGGCAGCCTGTGGAGATGTGCCCCCCTCAGTTGAAGGCTCAAGTATCATAACTGCAGGATTGTTGTCCTGCTCAAGACACATTCTTACAAGGCTGTCCATGCAGGACTCATAAAATTCATCATCAGCGTCATTGATAAACTCGATAACGATAATGTCAGGCTTAGCCTCCAAAGCGTCACGCTGTGCCCTGTGAACACCTATGTATGAGTCAGTTGCACCGATACCGGCATTAGTAACATCAACATAGAAGCTTACGTTTTCCTCCCACCAGCTCTTGAACTGGTTTACATACTGATTAGTTGAGGAGTTAGCACCCGAACCTGCCGTGATAGAGTCGCCGATGAAACAGATCTTTGTTGTCTCCTTAGGATTTTGCAGAGCGTAGTCGAGCTTAGCCGCAAGACGGGAAGTGTCGCCCTCGTTGATAACGCTTCTGGCGATCATGTTCTCAGTAGCACCATTTTTAACATCTATCTTTTCCGTAGATGCAGGGTATTCAGCAAGAAGCTTGTCTGAAACACTTTCGGTATCAGCCGCACTTGAATCGGAAGCCTGAGAGTTTGCCACAGCGGAGTTTGAGTCAGCAGCAGAAGAGCTGTTTGAATCACCGCAGCTTGTGAGAGCAGCACTTGTCATGCAAAGAGCAAGGGCCGCCGCAAGGAATTTCTTCATAGTAATAAGGTCCTTTCGTATCTTGATTTTGCCAAATGGCTGTATATATT